>Ga0081455_10000085_pt1 | contig 101651 bp, 76 predicted proteins | sample TabmetS3T2R1_FD_70207 | JGI IMG/M metagenome (GOLD analysis project Ga0081455, IMG submission 70207) | Tabebuia heterophylla rhizosphere microbial communities from the University of Puerto Rico - S3T2R1 | ecosystem: Host-associated > Plants > Roots > Rhizosphere ... | reverse complement strand
TTCGCATCAGGCAGGAAGATGCGGCTTTGCGCAGAGGCCAACCCCTGGCGCTTGTGGATCAATGACGGCGCAAAGCATCGACCGCGCACCCTCTTTTGCAACCTGGATCGCTTTTTGCGCGCTCTGTGTGGGCATGTTCATGGCCGTCCTCGACGTCCAGGTCGTGGTGGCATCGCTGCCGACCATCGGGGCGGCCCTCACTATCGCTCCAGAAAAGCTGAGCTGGATTCAGACAGGCTACCTGATCGCCGAGGTGGTCGCGATTCCGCTGACCGGCCTCCTCACGCGCGCCTTGGGATTGCGACGCCTGGCGGTGCTTTCGATGGCTGCATTCGTGGTCGCCTCGATCGGCTGCGCTTGCAGCACGACATTCGTCAGTCTCCTATTCTGGCGCCTACTGCAGGGCCTGGCGGGTGGGTTGCTTATCCCGCAAGTCTTTGCCGCCGGCTTCGTTCTGTTTCCCGGCCGCGGTCAGGCGCTGGCGACCACGATCGCTGGGGTTCTCGCTGTTCTGGCCCCAACCGTCGGCCCTTTTGTGGGGGGCTGGATCACCGATAGCTACACATGGCCCTGGCTGTTTTTGATCAACATCGCTCCCGGCGCCGCCGCCATTGCGGCGGCTTCTCGCTTTCTGGCCCCCGAGCCAGCCGAACCCGCGCTTTTGCGCCAACTCGATCTTACGGGCATTTGCCTGATGGTGGCGGCGCTGGCCTGCCTCGAGATTGCCCTCAAGGAAGCGCCACAGACGGGTTGGAGATCGCCGTTCGTTATGGGGCTAATCGTTGTCACTATCGGGGCCGGCACGCTCTTCGTTCACCGCACGTGGCGGGCGCACCATCCCATCGTCGATCTGCGCGCCTTAGTCGATGCAAAGTTCGCGTTCGGCTGTGTACTGAGCTTTATCCTGGGTGTGGGATTGTACGGCTCGATCTATCTGATGCCGCTCTTCCTCGCATTCGTGCGCCATCACTCCGCTTTTGAGATTGGCCAGACCATGATGGTGATGGGTGCGGCCCAGCTCATCATGGCGCCGGTCGCGGTCCTGGCCGAGCGACACATCAGTGCGCGGCTGCTGACCGTTGCCGGCTTTGCCCTATTCGCTTTGGGTTTGGCCGCAAGTGCGTTTCAGACACGCACCACGGACTTCGATGAAATGCTTGTGCCGCAAATCATTCGCGGCAGCGCAATTATGTTTTGCCTGTTGCCGCCGATCCGGCTCGCGCTTGGGCACCTGGCGCCGGAGGCGGTGCCCAACGCCAGCGGGCTTTTTAACGTGTTGCGCAACCTCGGTGGGGCGATTGGGCTTGCCCTCATTGACACGGTGCTCTATGGGCGCACGCCGGAAATTGCCCAACGCTTCGGGGAGGCATTGGCGCGCGGCGACGTGGCGACCGCCCAGCGAATTGGATTGCCGCTCGAGCGGTTTTTGGCGCACGTACCAGGTACGCCTGTCGATCCTCTGGTCCTCGCCTACGTCGAGGCGGCGGTGCGGCGGCAGGCCATGGTGGAAGCTGTCAATGAAGCTTGGCTGATGCTGGCATTGCTGAGCCTGGCTGGCACGCTGGCGGTCCTGTGCCCCCGACCTGCCAAACCGCAGGCCTAAGCGGATTTGACCAGGTCGCTTAACCAAAGGGCAATCCGATCGTCCCGCGCATTGCCTTAAAATCTCTGTTAACCTCGCACTCCGGGGGGCACAGCCGTCTGGGGGAAGTTGACATGCTTGCAATCATCCGGCGCCGGGCACCCCGCTATCTGACGCTTGTCTGGGTCGCCGGCCTATTTGTGGCCGTCAACACCATCACGCGTCTTGGGCTCCTTGCCCTGGAGGCCGACGCGCATAACCTCGTGCCGTGGCGCATGCTGCCGATCATCGTGATCGGGCTAATCTATGACGCGGCTGTGGTCAGCTATTTGCTCATTCCCTTCGCGCTCACCGCGCTTCTGTTGCCCGACCGTCCCTGGGGTCGCAAGGCGCATGCGCTCATGGCCTCGGTGCTGGTTGGGGCGAGCGTTTTCGGGATGCTCTTTACTGCGGTGGCGGAAGGCCTTTTTTGGCATGAGTTTGCCGCGCGCTTCAACTTTATCGCCGTCGACTACCTGGTCTATACGCGCGAGACGCTCGGCAACATTCGCCAGTCCTTCCCCGTCATTCCTCTTCTCTTCGGCGTCGTGATCGCGACCCTCGGCGTGTTCTTTGCGATGCGGCGCAGACTGTGGGCCGCTGCCTTCGCTCCCGCTGGAACCCTGCCAAACCGGCTCCTTCTCACGAGCATGCTTCTGCTCGCGCCTGTGGGTTCGTTCCTGCTGATTGGCGATGCGCCCCGAGAGGCGCTGGCGACGACGGCGGCTCGCGAGCTGGCCGGAAATGGCTACTACGAATTCGTCCGTGCATTTCGTAACAACGATTTGGATTATCATACGTTCTACATCACCATGCCGGAACGCGCGGCTCGCCTGGAAATGCGCGAGGAATTCGAGGAAGCGCGCTCGGCCAGCGTCTTCACGGATGGTGCGCACCCGCTTGAACGCAAAGTCGCAGCCACTGGTCCGCTCCGGCGCATGCATGTCGTGCTCGTGACCATGGAAAGCTTAGGCGCCGATTTCCTGGGCGCGTTCGGCGGCAGAAAGGGCCTCACCCCCAACCTGGACAGGCTGGCGGGCGAGGGGCTCAAATTTACGCAGATGTATGCCACGGGCACCAGAACGGTGCGTGGGCTCGAAGCGCTGGCACTTTCAATCCCCCCAACGCCCGGTCACGCCGTGCTCACGCGCAAGAACAACAAGGGCTTTCAAACCCTCGGCGGTGTCCTCAGGGAGCAGGGCTATGCGCCTCTCTTTCTCTACGGCGGCTACAGCTACTTCGACAACATGCAGGATTTCTTCGCTGGGAACGGCTATACGGTCGTCGACCGTAATTCGCTTAGCAAGACCGAAATCTCGCACGAAACCGTCTGGGGCGTGGCCGACGAGGACCTGTTCAAGCTCCTCCTGCGCGAGATCGATGCGCGCGTTGCCAGCAACGCTAAGGTCTTTGCGCACGTCATGACGACCTCGAACCATCGGCCGTTCACTTACCCGTCAGGCCGGATCGACATCGCTTCGGGCTCGGGAAGAGAGGGGGCAGTCAAGTACGCGGATTGGGCGATCGGCAAGCTGATGGCGGAGGCATCGAGCCGGGCCTGGTTCAAGGACACCCTGTTTGTTTTCATCGCCGATCACACATCGCATGCGCGCGGACGGACCGATCTGCCACCGGAGAATTATCATATCCCCTTGATCTTTTATGCGCCGAACCATCTCGCACCGGCGACGATTGACAACATCGCCTCTCAAATCGATGTTGGCCCCACCATTCTTGCATTCCTCAATGTCAGCTACACGTCGCGTTTTTTCGGACAGGACATTCTGACCGAGGGGCGGCACCACCAGCGTGCCCTGATGGCGAACTATTTGACGGTTGGGCACATGGAGAACGGCATTCTGGTCGAGCTGTCGCCGAAGCAGCGAGCGCGCGTGCTGAATAGCCAGACGGGTGAGCAAATTTCGCGCGATGATCCGAGGAGCGCCGCCTGGGTCAATGAAACTGTGGCCCACTACCAGGTGGCCTCGGACGTCCTGCAAGGGCACTAGATCTCTGGTGCAACCAGCCCTGTCGCTGGGCCATCAGATCCCGACGTGGTGGCAGCAGCCGAGCATCGTCCTTGGTGCTGAGCCCAATCGGGCTTGAGGGAATTGACACCCAAGCCGGAACAAAGCCCAAGCCCGCGGTTTGCGCTTGAACGTTGCCGTTGGGAAGCTTAGGCGGGCGCCCACGCAGAAACTGAGGCGCTTACCCGCGAATTCAGGGCTCGCCATATTTTGCCGCCAGCAAGGTGCTAGGAACGCCTTGCCCGCCGGGGCCTATTTAGGGAGCATATCGATGAAGATCCTCTTGTCTGCTATTGCTTTGGCTTTCGCCGTAGGCGTTGCAACTCCGGTGTTGGCGCAAACCAAAGACGCGCCGAAGACCAAGGCTGACTGCGCGAAGGCCAAGGACATGAAGTGGGATGATAAAGCCGGCAAGTGCGTGAAGAAGTGACGATCTAGACGACATGGCGGCAGCGCCGCACTGCCGCCGTGTGCCTTTTGGGCTCGCGCGCAGCGGACCCAGGCAAATGACAGGGGACAGGCGCAAGGCCTTCGTCCCCACTCCGAGCGTGGCTCAAAGCGACCACCAAATCGCCCACAGACCGCCACACTGCCCACGTTATGACATGACGAGGGGATAGTCCGCGTGCATGTCCCTCACGCGAGGGCGACGACGGAGGGAGTGCATCATGCGTATTGCGTTCGCCTGGTTCGCGTTGTTTGTGCTCTTGGCCCCCGCGCCTGGCCTGGCCAAGGATTTCAAGATCTCGCACCAATGGACGGCTGAGATCGATGCGCGCGATCGGGCAGCGCGCATTTTTGTGCGCGAGGTTGAGGCGCGCTTGCCCGCGATGTCCTTTCAAATTCATCCGCAGCTGGCGCTGAAACTCAAGGCCGAACAGCAATTCGACGCTCTGCAGACGGGCAAGATCGAAATGAGCGTATATCCCCTGCCCTATGCCGTGAAAAAAATCCCTGAATTCTCGCTCGCCGTTTTGCCGGGACTATTCCCGAGCGTTGAGGCCGCGCGCGCCCTCAAGAACTCCAAGGTCTCAGATCAACTGCAGGCCATTGCCAATGCGAACGGCGTCCACATCCTGGCCTGGTGGTGGGTGCCAGGGGGCTTTGCCACTCGCAACCGTGAAATCCGTGGACCTGAAACGGTCAAGGGCCTGAGGCTGCGCGGGGGCGACCCGCTGTTTGACATCATGCTCAAAAGCGCTGGCGCAACCCCGGTGGAGCTGACGTCAAATGAGCTCTACGCCGCCATGCAGGCCGGCAAACTTGATGGCGCCTTGACGTCCTATGAGACGTTTGTTTCGGCCAAGCTTTACGAGCACGCCAAATATCTCACGGCCGGTAGCCCGGGCATCTGGATGTTTGCCACTCCGCTGCTCATCTCGAAGTCTGTTTGGAATTCGTTGACGGAGGCAGAGCAGGAGGCTTTCGAGGCGGCTGCCGAAATCTCGGAGGAGTATTTTGCAGAAACGCAGAAGGACGCCGAGAAGAAGTGCATAGAAGCCTTTACCCACGCCGGCGCCAAGTATCACAAGTTCACGCAGCAAGACTATCTTGCCTGGTTGCGGCTGGCGCAGCAGACCGCTTGGAAAGAATTCTTTGCTTTGAGCCCGACCACCGAGAACATGCTGCTCGAAGTCGTGCAAACGGTGCTGGATGTCGCGAACTCAAAGTGAGCGACCGCAGTGTGGCGAAACGCGCGGCCCGAAGACGGCCCGCGACCGCCTCCGCATCTCGTTGGCGCGCCGCGCGGGAAGGTGCGCCGAGAGTGCGGCAGATCGAAAAACAGCCGGCGCCGGCAAAAGGAATGCGGCAGCGACGCGGCGATGGAGCTCAAGGGGCGCTGAACCAACAGTGCCGGCTTTCCTCATTGCTGCGCTGCCAAAATTTTTCGACCATCGCTCAATATGAGAAGGTTTGATACTCGCGGAGCAAAGCCTTATAGGTCGAAACTGTCATCAGGATCCGGATCGTTGTGGAGCTATCTCACGGATCGCGCGCCCTACGACAACCGCAATGAGGCTGCTGCCGTGCGCGAGTGAGCAACGCGCCGTTGTTGGGAGGAGGACACTGTGCCCCGCTGGATGGTGCTACTTGTTGTCGGTCTCACAGCTGTCGCAGCGACATCAAGCTCTTACACAGCCTACAAAATCTACCAAATGACTGACGGAAAGCAGACGGCCGCCACGAAGAGCAAACGGTGAGCAGGGCGCTTGCGCGCTCTTAGCCCGCGCGGTCCTTCGCAGCAAGCTTGGTCATTGCCTGCCGTTTAGTGACGCACAAGGCCCGCCGGCTTCCATTGCCCCAAAGGCGCCGCCTCAATGAATTCGCCTTGGAACAGGTAGCAGCCATCGCTCCTGAGGTGGTCGAGCACGTACTGGAAGTCGCCGATGTCCCACGGCTTTGGGAACTTGAAGGTATTTAGCGCTTCGATAAACATCCATTTGGTGTTGGCTGCGGCGGGCGGGATGTTGCGCCCGGTAACGTCCGTAGAAAAAGCAAAAATGTTGTCGTTCGTTTTGTCCCTGAACAGATAGATGACCATCCTTCCTCCTTGGCTGGACGTCCACCGTCGGCACCGCAGTCGAGAATAGCGTCGAAAATGTGTTCGGCCTCCGAGGCAGCAGTCAAATTTGATGACGCGGGGTCGATGGCGCGAGCTTGGCGGCAAACGCGGCGCTAACTTTGCCGTGCCTGGAGTTTTGGGCTCATCGCGGGCAGCACCGGGATATCTGGGCGATCTTCGGCCGCGCTTTCGCCGCGGGGCTCGCGGCACTCCACGCAGACCTAGGCCGCGGCAACGTCCACCTGCAGCTCATCGTGACGCGCGCCGTCGAGGTGCGCGCGCGCGCGCCCCCCGCATATCCCGACGTAACGTAGCGGCCTTTGTGCACCTTGCCTTTCGCGCGCACGGCCGAACCCCGTTGCTCCGGTTCTGTCCGCCAGGGGCAAAACGGGGTGGCTTGCCGTGCGCGTCACGAGCGGTGCCACAAAATTGGGGGACTGCCACACTCCTCCCATCAATCCGCACCATAGTCCTGATAGGTCCAGTGCGAGGGGGAACGCATGTGGTGGCGTACTGTCGGCGTTTTAGTGCTGTTGCTGGCAACGGATGTGCACGCCGGGTCGTCGGCACTCTCCGGTGACGAAATCAAGCAAATCGTGGCTGGTGCGGTCTTTGAGGTCGACACCCCACTCGGCACAAAGCTGCCGATCTCCTATGCGGAGGATGGGCGCATGTCGGCCGAAGCGGGCGCGCTCGCCTACCTCTTGGGGTCGCCCGCCGACGGGGGCAACTGGTGGATCTCAGGCAATCGCCTGTGCCAGAAATGGCGGCGCTGGTTCGACGGCGCGGTGCATTGCCTCCGGCTGAGCCAAGAGGGCGCGCGCATCTTTTGGCGCAGGGACGACGGGGAAACCGGCACCGCGAGTATTACCAGTCGATCTGAGCGCCAGCTCGCCGCGCGGGAAACCCCTCGCCAGCAACCAGCTCGAGTCAACGAGGCGAGAGCTTTTGTGGCGCCACCCTTGCCTTCAAGGGCGGCGGCGCCGCCCCCGATCGCCACGGAAACTGAGGTTGCGGACGAACCTCCGATTGCGCAACGACCACGAGAGGCCAAGCCGGCCGAGGCACCCAAAGCGCTTGCCGAGCCGAGGCCATCACTGGCGCCCGCGCCCGCGAAGCGGGCGGTGCTGGCCCCCGCGAGCGCGGCCATACCGCCGCCCGTTCCTCGCTTGCCCGCATCGTTCCGCGTCGCGGGTGTCGATTTGGACGACGTCCTCAACGTACGCAATGGGCCATCGCCCGAGCATGATGTGATCGGCCGCATCCTCCCGGATGCCGCCGGCATCAAAATCGTTGGGCCCTGCGTTTCGGCTTGGTGTCCCATCCAACATCGCGGCCTCAGCGGCTGGGTCAATAGTTTCTATCTCTCCCCGCACGAGCGTTGAGGCCGGCAGAGCCATTGGCGCATAGCAGTTCTCCGGCAGCGGGTGCACGGTCGATGCAGCGCAGCCCCTTGCACGGTATCAACCGGCGCGACCCCACATGCCGCGCAGGCGGGCGGGCAGGTCCACGCTTGATCCTGGCGTCAATGGCGCCGAGGCGGCGCCGTGCCGGGCCGGCGGCCAGGCCTTGACCTCAAAGGCTTTGATGATACCGGCCGGGATGAACCGTGTGCGCGACGCATAGACGTGCTTATCCCCATGACGCGACTGGCCGTGCACGTAGAACCGGTGCGGCACGATCAATGCCAGCTGGTCCTTAGCCCGCGTCATGGCAACATAGAGCAAGCGCCGCTCCTCTTCGATCTCTTCGGCCGTTCCCGTCGACATATCCGATGGGATGCAGCCGTCGACGACGTTGAGCACGAAGACGGCCTTCCACTCTCTGCCCTTGGCCGAATGGATGGTCGAGAGGATCAGATAGTCCTCATCGAGCAGGGGCTTGCCGGCCTCGTCCGAAGTCGCGCCCGGTGGATCAAGCGTGAGGTCGGTGAGAAACTGGAAGCGCGTCGCATAGCCGGCGGCTATTCGCTGCAATTGGTCGAGATCGCCGGCGCGCACGACAGCATCGGCGTAGCGTTGCTCCAGATGAGGCTGGTACCATTGACGCACCAGGTCGAATTGGCTGGGCCAATCGGTCTCGGCCCTGCCTAGTCGTTGCATCAGCCCGACGAGCTCCTGCCAGGCGGTCGATGCCTTCGCCGGGGCAGCGAACGTCGCCAGCGCTTGGAGTGCGGAATGCCCGCGCATGTGCTCGAAAACCTTGCCCGCGGTCGCGGGACCGATACCCTCCAGGATCTGCAAGACGCGAAACCCCGTCACCCGGTCCGCTGGATTTTCCGCCCAGCGCAAGACCGCCAGGATGTCCTTGACGTGGGCAGCCTCTATGAATTTGAGGCCCCCGAATTTGACGAACGGAATATTGCGACGAGCCAGTTCGATCTCCAACATGGCACTATGGTGGGACGTGCGGAACAGCACCGCTTGCTCCTTGAGCGGCGTGCCGTCTTCGCGATTGCAGAGAATGCTCTCGACGACAAAGGAGACCTGCCCAACGTCGTCGCCGACGCTGACTAACGCTGGCTTTGCATCGCCGGTACGGCGCGAATGCAGGTTTTTGCTAAAGCGTTCGCGTGCCAAGCCGATCACCGCATTCGAGGCGGCCAGAATGGGCTGGGTGCTGCGGTAATTCTCCTCCAGCGTAACGACGCGCGCGGAAGGACTGAACTGGCTCGGAAAATCAAGGATGTTGCGCACATCGGCGGCCCGGAAACCGTAGATCGCCTGGGCGTCGTCGCCAACTACCGTGAGACCGGCACCGTCGGGCTTGAGGCCAAGGAGAATCCCGGCCTGCAGGGCATTGGTATCTTGATATTCGTCGACCAGAACGTGATCAAACAGCCCGCGCACCGCACACGCCAGATCGGGTACCTTCATGAGCTCTGCCCAGTAGAGGAGCAGGTCGTCATAGTCGAGCACACCTTGGCTTTGTTTGGCGTCAACGTAACCATCGAAGAGCTCACCGAGCTCGCGTTTCCATTCTGCGCACCAGGGAAACTGCTTTAGCAACACCGCTTGCAGCGGTTCGTTGGCATTGACCGTACGCGAATAGATAGCGAGGCAGGTGGCCTTGAGTGGAAAGCGGCGGTTCTCACCGGAAAAGCCGCGCTCATGCCGCACCAAGTTCATGAGGTCCGCGGAATCCTCACGGTCATGAATGGTAAAGGCCGGGTCAAGACCGATGGCGTGCGCGTGGCCGCGCAACAGACGCGCCGCGATGGCGTGAAAGGTTCCGGCCCAGCTAAGGCGCGCACGTGCCTGTTCCGCACCCACGACGGCCCTGATGATGCGCTGCGCGCGCCGTTCCATTTCAGCGGCGGCGCGCCGGGAGAAGGTCAGCAGTAAAATGCGTTCCGGATCCACTCCGTGCACGATCAGGTGGGCCGCACGGTGCGCCAGCGTATTGGTCTTGCCCGAACCGGCGCCCGCGATTACCAGCAAAGGCCCGGCGATGGTGGTGCCAATCGCCACGACGCCATGCTCGACGGCGCTGCGCTGTTCGGCATTGAGCGATTTCAGGTAGGCCGACATGGGAATTGAGAAGGGCTCGCACGCGGGAGCGGGATCCTGATCATGATTCGTTCCCCTTCGCCAAGGCGTGTGCGGCAATGGCATTGAGAGCGGCACGCGCGCGTGTCGCCGGTGCGGCGCTGAGGCCACGGGCGACCCGTGCCGACGCGCGCTTAGCGGTTTTTTAGCGTTTCTAGCCCTCAATCCCCATTGTGGTACGCAAGATGGCTTGTCGGTATGGACAACCCACTGACCTGGCTCGCACTCGCGCTGCTCACCGTGCCCGCCCTGCTGGCGCTCGCGTCTGGCTTGGGCGGAGCACTCGCCGCGGCGCCGTTCTGCTGGGCCGGCGCGGCTTTTTGGCTCTACGTCGCCCGGCGCCAGGTCTGAGCGCGAGCGACGCCTCAAGCGGCGCGGCGCAGCTTATCGAGGGTGATCGGCAGATCCCGCACCCGCCTTCCCGTGGCGTGGTAGATGGCATTCGCGATCGCCGCTGCCACGCCAACGATACCGATCTCGCCCACGCCCTTGATGCCCAAGGGATTGACGATGGCGTCGGGCTCGTCGACGAAGATCACCTCGACGTTCTCCACGTCGGCATTGGTCGGCACGTGGTATTCTGCAATATTGGCGTTCATGACGCGTCCGAAGGCGTGATCGACCAGCGTCTCTTCGTGCAGCGCCATGCCGATCCCCCACACCACGCCCCCCATGATCTGACTCCGCGCTGTTTTGGCGTTAAGGATCCGGCCCGCGGCAACGGCGTTGACGACGCGCGTGACGCGAACAATGCCCAGCTGTTCGTCGACCTTGACCTCGGCGAAGGTGGCCGAGTGCACGTTGCGTGCATAGGAATCGTGTTCTGGTGTTCCGGTCGCGGCTTGCCGTTGGATCCGATCGACGTTCCCGTATCGCATGGCATCAGCAATCGAGACGGCTCCGTGCCCATTCCGCCTGTTGACGATCCTGCCATCCACAAGCGCCACCTCGCCCGGCTTGGCGCGTTGAAGCGGCGAGTCCGGCATCTTTTTGGCAAGGCGCAGCAAATCTTTGCGGATCGCATCGGCGGCCCTGGAAATGGCATTGGCAACCGAGGCCGCCGTCCAGGATCCGCCTTCGACGGGCGAGGCCGGCAGCGATGAATCGCCGAGCTTGATGCTGATATTCTCCAAGGGGAGACCGAGCTTCTCTGCGGCAACCTGGGCCATGATCGTGTAGGTACCGGTGCCGATATCCGAGGTCGCGCAGGCAACCTCGGCATGTCCGTTGGCGGTCAGGACGATGCGCGCGGTCATGTCCATTTCCAGGGCCTCCCAAATCCCGGTCGCCATGCCCCAGCCGACGAGCTCCGCCCCCTCGCGCATGACGCGGGGCTCCGGTCGGCGTTTCGCCCAGCCGAAGGCCTCGGCACCCCGGCGATAGCACTCGCGCAATTGCTTGCTCGTAAAGGGTAGGTTGGTGTTCTGGTCCCGTTCGGAATAATTGCGGTAGCGCAACTCCAAGGGATCGAGCTTGAGGGCCGCGGCGAGTTCATCCATGGCACATTCAAGCGCATACATGCCCGTCGCCGCGCCGGGTGCGCGCATATCCGCCGGCGAGGGAAGGTCGAGGCGCGCCAGTTTGTGCCCATATTTGGTGTTTGCACAGCGATAGAGCGTCGCCGACCAAATGGTATCCTTGCGCGCGAACGCTTCGAATTGCGATGTCATTCCGATGGCTTCGTGCGTGATGGCCTCGAGCTTGCCGTCGCTGTCGGCACCGAGCGCCACGCGCTCGATCGTACCCGGGCGATAGCACAGCCCGTACATTTGCGCCCGCGTCAGGGCCACACGTACCGAGCGCTTGAGGGCGCGCGCCGCCAACACCGCGAGGACCACTTGGTACTGCGGCCGCAGGCCCGACCCAAAGGCGCCCCCGACGAAGGCGGAGCTCACGCGCACCTGGCTCGGTTTCATGCCGAACACGCTGCAGAGGTAGCGCTGCACATTCTGCACACCTTGCGTTTTGTCGTAGACCGTGAGCTTGCCTCTGCCCTCCCAGATCGCGGTCGAAGCGAAGAGCTCCATGGGGTTATGGTGCTCGATTGGGATGTAATAATCGCCCTGGTGCCGCACGGCGGCGGCGGCTAAGGCATGGCTAGCATCCCCGCGTGGCTTCGCCGGCTCCAAGGCGAAGCTGTCCTCGCCCAAGGCGAAGGCCTTGTCGAGCTCTCGGGCAAGGTCGGTGGCGTGCTCTTGTTTTTCATACTCGACGACAACCAACGAGGCGGCAAAGCGCGCGATCTCGTACTCCTCGGCCAGCACGACGGCGATCGGCTGGCCATTGAAGAGGACTTTGTCGTCCAGAAGCGGTCGGAAAGGCGTCCCGTCGGGTGCCACGTCATCCTTGTAGGCCTCAGCGGATTGCGCCACCTGTGGGCGGTGCGCGTGCGTCAGCACATCGAGCACGCCCTTGACGAGGAGAGCGCGGCTCGTGTCGATGTGGCGGATGCGACCTTTGGCAATGGTGGAAACAACGACACTGCCGTGCACCAGGTCTGGAACATTGATTTCGGCGGCGTACTTCGCGGCACCTGTCACTTTGGCGCGACCGTCAATGCGCGAGGTAGCAGTGCCGATATAAGGAGCCATGGCCTTTACCTGATGCTTTTGTTTGCTTGCGACTGCGGTGTTGCCCGTGCCGCCTGCGTCAGCGCGCGCACCACGGCTCGGCGGGCAAGATCGATCTTGAAGGAATTGTGTGCGTAACCCTTTGCCTCGCGCAGCACGGCATCGGCGGCAGTCTTGAAGGTTGACTCGGTCGCTTCTTGACCGCGCAGCGCGGCTTCGGCTGACGTATCACGCCATGGTTTGTGGGCAACCCCGCCCAATGCAAAACGCCCCTCGATGATCCTGTTGCCCTCGAGCTCGAGGCCAACGGCAACGGAGACGAGCGCAAAGGCGTAGGACAAGCGATCACGGATCTTGAGATAGGTGTAATGGCTGGCAAAGCCGCGAGCTGGTAACGCGATGGCCGTGATGATCTCGTCGCGGCCGAGATTGGTATCGCGTTGTGGCGTGTCGCCGGGCAGGCGATGAAAGTCACCCAATGGGATGGTGCGCTCGCCAGCAGGGCCGGCGACCTCAACGCTTGCCTCGAGCACGGCCAGGGCGACGCACAGGTCGGATGGATGCGTGGCGATGCAGGTTTCGCTGGCGCCCAGGATCGCATGCATGCGATTGATGCCGTCCAGCGCCGAGCAGCCGCTTCCCGGCTCGCGCTTGTTGCAGGGGGTGGCAACGTCATAAAAGTAGTGACAACGCGTGCGCTGCAGCAGGTTGCCGCCGGTTGAGGCCATATTGCGCAATTGCCCCGATGCGCCCGCCAGCACGGCGCTTGACAGCAGCGGGTAGCGCCTTGCAATCAGAGGGTGATAGGCGAGTTCGGCGTTGCTGACGAGCGCGCCAATGCGCAGGCCCTGTCCGGTTTCCTCGATCGACGTCAGCGGCAGGCGCGAAATGTCGATCAATCGCGACGGGCGCTCGACCTCACACTTCATCAGGTCGACCAAGTTGGTACCGCCGGCAATGAATTTCGCCGATGGGTCGGCGCCAATCTGGCGCACGGCCTCCGCAACGTCGTGTGCGCGCGCGTATTGGAAGTTGATCATGATTGGTCCATGACTTGCTGGATGGCCGCAACGATGTTGGGATAAGCGCCGCAGCGGCAGAGATTGCCGCTCATCAGCTCGCGGATCTCATCGGCGGTATGGGCCTTGCCTTCCCCCACGAGCCCAACGGCGGAACAGATTTGGCCCGGTGTGCAATAGCCGCACTGAAAGGCATCATGGTCGATGAAGGCTTGCTGCATCGGATGCAGGGCGCCGTTGCCGGCGAGGCCCTCGATGGTGGTGATGTTGGCCCCATCCTGCATTACGGCCAAGGTCAGGCAGGCGTTGACGCGACGGCCATCGACCAAAACCGTGCAGGCACCGCATTGCCCGTGGTCACAGCCCTTTTTTGTTCCCGTCAGATCGAGACGCTCGCGGAGCGCATCGAGCAATGTCGTCCAGGGCGGGATCTTGAGCTCAGCCTTGACGCCATTGACGGTCAACCTGGTGGGAATGCTTTGCGCTGGGACGGTCGCAGGGTTGGGGCTGGCCTGCGAGGCGGTGGCTGCCATCTTACGTTCTCCAATTGCCGCGGCGAGGTCCCCTGTCTTCCCCATGTACGTTTGTGGGGGCCTCGCGGTTCCGACGAGCTGTCGGTGTTGCCGGCATAGGAGTGATGCGCCGGCGGCCGAGATCGCTAACCTTCCAATTCTTGTTGGAAGCGGGCATCGGCCACGCGCCTAGTCGTCGGCCTGAGACTGAGGCGTGACCGGGGCAAGCGACCCTCTCGGGCTCTCCTCAGTTGCCGGCGCAAGGGCTTGCGCCGGGAGGGTCGTTTGCTCGTTACCCTCCGACGTCGATTCTTTCCCCGCAAGGTCCGTTGCCACAAGGAGGCGCGTCCGTGCCAAGGCCATCTCGGGTGCTCAAGTGCGTGCCTCTTTCGCATGGGCTCGTGGCCGCGCCGCGGGGTGAGAGCCATCCATGAACCGTTTGCTTGTTCTGGCCGCCGGATTTTTGATCCTGTTCGTTGGGGGTGGCACACGATTTGCGATCGGCCTCGTGCTGAAACCCATCGCCGAGGAGCTCGGTATTGGCCGCACCACCCTCGGGTTGGCGGTTGCCATCTCTCTGGTGGTCACGTCTGCCAGCATGTTCTTGGCAGGCCGCCTGGCCGATGCGCTCAGCATACGCCTGGTTCTCAGCGGCGGTCTCCTCATCGGCGGCGCCGGCATGGGCCTGATGTGCGTGCTGTCGGCGCCATGGCAGATTTTCCTCTTTTTCGGCGTGGTTTTTGCGATCGGTAACGGCATCGCTTCGATCACCCCAGTGTCGCTCCTGGTCGCCCGCGTCTTTCCTGACAGGGCCGGCCTTGCCAATGGGCTGGTCAGTGCCGGGATGAGTGCGGGGCAGCTGGTGGTGATCGGCGTTTTCGCCGTGCTCCTGGCGCACTCCAGTTGGCGCGTCCTCTTTTTCTGGGCCGCGTTTGCGCACGTTGCCATGCTGCCGCTGCTCTTGATCGCGCTGCCGACGGGCGTGGACAAGGCGCACATAAACCCCCTACCAAGCCGCGGCCTGAGCGAGCACGGTTTGGCCTTGCGGGCCGCGGCCAGGACACGCAAATTTTGGCTGCTGGTCGGGGTCTATGCCCTGTGCGGGTTCGACGATTTCTTCGTCTCGACCCATGTGGTGGCCTTTGCCGAGGATCGAGGCGTCGATGCGCTCCTTGCCGGCCACTTGCTGGCGCTGATGGGTTTGGTTGGATTCGCGGGTGTGATCGCTGCCGGTACCTGGAGTGACAGGACCGGGCCCGCAGTGCCGGCGGTCGCCAGTTTTGTCATACGAATCGTCGCGTTTGGCTTGCTCTTCGTCGACCAATCACCCGCCGCCATTGCCGTCTTCGCTCTGCTGTTCGGATTGACGTTCTTGATGACTGCGCCGCTGCTGGTGATCTTCGCGCGCGACGCCTTCGGCCTTGTGAACCTGGGCTCCATTACCGGGTTGATCGTCATGATCCATCACATGTGTGGCGGGCTCGGTGCCTGGGTCGGTGCTGCCCTGTTCGATGCCCATGGCGCCTACGATGCGGCTTTCGCCCTGATGTTTATGTCCTCCGCTCTGGGCTGTCTCCTGAGCGCGGCGCTTATGCGGAAGTAGGCTTGCAGCGTGGTCCGGCGGGCGCTGGCGGCTAAATTCAAGGCGATAGGGCGCGAAGCGAACCGTTGCGCAAGAGCGATACGGCGAGCCTCAGCAGCTTTCTTCGGTACTGCTGTTGGTCACGACAATGGCTTCCAGTCTATTGCGCACACCAATTTTTTTGAAGGCAAGCGTCTTGTAGTATTTGATCGTGCCGACGGCCAGGCCCAAGATATTGGCAATCTCATGATTGGTGAGGCCTTTCTTGGTGCAATCGAGCACCTGCTGCTCACGGATGCTGAGCAAGGGGCGCGCCTCGCCGTCGCGCCGCGTCGTCACCGGCGTGGGCTGGGTGATCAAATGCCAGGCGAGCGCCGGCGTGATGTAGCGCTCACCGCTGTGGACGGCCTTAATCGCCTTCACCAGTTCGCGGCCGGTTACACCCTTCATGATGTAGCCATGCACGCCGGCGTGCAGGGCACGGGTCACGTGTTCCTGGTCCTCGGTCGATGCCAGGAAAATCACTTTGATGGTGCGGTTGGCTTGCAGGATGGCGTGGACCGCTTTCAAGCTGCCAGGCACGGCCGACTCGAGCAGGAGAATATGGGGTTCTTTTGCGCTCGCGCATTGCACGGCCTCCTCGGCCGAGCCACCTTCCGCCACGACGACAATATTCTTGTCGCGGCGTAGGGCCTGCACGACGCCCGTGCGAAAAATCGGATATTTGTCGACGACGGCAATGCGAAGTTTGTCAGCCACCGGATTGCTCGATCTCTGAAAAATTCAGTTCGGCCACCAGCGCGAATTCACCGGTGGCGGTGGAGGCTAGTCGTAACTTGCCGCCTGCCGCCTCGATGCGGTCGCGCAGGCTCACAAAGCTGGTCGTCGGCGCGTTGCTTTGCGCACTATTGGCGGCGGGCGATGCACGGGCGCCTCTGACTTCAAGCACGATTTTATCCTGCTCGCGCGCCGCGCATAGGGTCCAGGTGTTCGCGCGAGCATCCGCCGCCATGCCATCGAGGCTTTCCAAGGCAAAGCGATAGAGGCAGGCCTTGAGGGGGAACGGCAACTGCTGCGGCAGATCGCGGGTTTCAACTCTCACCGCAACGCCGGTGCGCCGCTGGTGCTGGCGGGCCGCACGAGCCAGAACGTCGACAACGGTGAGATCCTCAAAGTCTGAGGGCAACAGGTTGCCGGCCACACCGCGAATATGGCGCAACGACTCATTGAGGGCCGTGCGGATGGTCTCCAAATCGGCCTCATAGTCCTCCGCCTCCGGGGCCGCGTCGCTTTTGGCGCGCGAGACGAGATCCTGCAAGGACTCAAACTTCAAGAGCGCCAAGGCAATATGTTGCGCGGTCTCGTCGCGCAATTCGTCGCCGACAAGGCGCAATGAGCGCTCGTTCATGGCGCTCACCTGCAGGCTGGCGTGGCTAATGCGTTGCCGGTGCCGTTCGCTTTCCGCGCGCTGGCGCGACAGCTCGGCGATCCGGTCGAGGAAGCCATCGCGTTCCTGCTTGCCGCTGCTGGCGAGCGTGGCCATCAAGAATATGTCGATGCCCGCCACAGCCAAAATGATTAGCCATCCGACCAGCTGCTCGGTCCAAATCTGCCGGTTGAGTTCGATCGCAACTTCGTAGGTTTCGACAATGGCGATGATGTGTCCGGTACCCCGCTGGCGCACGGGTGCATAGACTTCCAGAATGGGCAGATTAAGGGCCCAAATCTGCTCATCGTCATCGCGATCGGGATGGTCGAGTTCGACGCCCACGTGTCCCTCGGCCGCCATCTTGCGTGCCGGTGTGAGCGGAAAGCTGCGGCCGATGAGCTGGTGCTCGTTGCCGAAAATGATGGTGTCGTTTTTCCAAATGCGAAAGGCGACGACCGGGCGATGCATCGAAGCTGGCGAAAGCAGCGTTTCCAGCGCCTTCAGATTTGCGTCGGAGAGCGTTGATTTCGTGGCCAGCTCCTGCACGTGCCGCTCAACCACACTGTCCATATAGAGCGCCACGCCCGCGGCCGCGCGCCCAATGGCATGCTCTCTGATGTGGTCGGTGACGTAAAAGCCGATAAAACTCATGCCCGCAAGCACGAGCAGACAGGCACCCACGGCCAACCTGTGCGGCAGGCGCAACTCTTTCCACCGACGCAGCGCGGGTGCGGCCCCAGCCGCAAGCCCTTGGTATAGCAACGCGAGAATCATGGGCCACAGTTTAGCTATTGGGTGCGAGCCGGCATAGGTCAGAAGGCGCTGCCAAAGGTCTGATCCGAGGCGACCATGCGCCTAATCCGTCGTCCCGACGCGGATTGCGGCCGCCGCCGACCATGTTCCAGGTCGCTCGCCCATAAGCGGTCTCTCAGCTGCTCCGTAAGATCGAAAAAGTCCGGGCATCCGCCTGCAAGCACCTGTTTCCCGCAGCGGTCACGCTGCCACGTCGGGAGGAAGAAATGGCCGTTACGTTCAATAGTTCTGATCTCCAATTCATTCTCGACCAGATCGAGATTGCCGAGGCGAACGCGGCCGGAACCCCGCTCATCGACCTGCTCGCGAACGTCACCTTGCCCTTTGGTTTGCGCACGGTCGACGGCTCGCTCAACAACCTGGTGCCCGGGCAGAGCGAGTTCGGCGCCGCCGACAATACCTTCCCGCGGCTGGGCGATCCGAATTTTATCCAGGCACAACCCGTGACCTTCGATCCGGACGGCCCCGGCGGCCAGGTGGTTGGCGATCCCACCTCCTATCAGCAGACCAGCGGCTTTGTGTTCGACTCCCAGCCGCGCACCATCTCTAACCTGGTCGTCGATCAGACCCCGAACAATCCCGCCGCCTACGCAATCGCCATGGATCCTGGCGCCGATGGTGTCCTCAACTTTGGAATTCCTATTGGCGCGCCGGGTAATGACGACGTCCTCAAAGAGGGCGTACAACTCGTTACCAGCCCGGGCCTCGATCAGACCTTCGGTACCCCCGACGACTCGCAGGTCTTTTTCTTCCAGAATTCATCACCCGATCTTGGCTTGTCGGCGCCGTTCAATTCCTGGTTCACCTTCTTCGGCCAGTTCTTCGATCACGGCCTCGACCTCGTCACTAAGGGCGGTAACGGCTTCATTTTTATTCCACTGCAGCCCGACGATCCGCTGTTCAATCCCGGACCGGACGGCATACCGAATACCGGGGATGACGGCCCCAATTTCATGGTCGAAACCCGCGCGACCATGCTGCCAGGGCCCGACGGTATCCTCGGCACGGCCGACGACATTCACGAGCAACAAAATACCACCACGCCATTTGTCGATCAGAACCAGACCTATACGTCGAGCCCTTCGCATCAGGTATTCCTGCGCGAGTATGCGACCGGCCCTGACGGGGAGTCGCACGCAACGGGTCGCCTCATCACCAATCGCAATTTGGGCGGCGACGGAAAGTTCGGCACCGACGACGACACCGACCTCGGGGGCATGGCGACCTGGGCGGTCGTCAAGGCGCAGGCGCGCGACCTGCTCGGCATTGATCTAACCGACGCGGACGTCGGCAATGTGCCGCTGCTGGCGACCGATGACTATGGCAATTACCTGCGCGGCGCCCACGGTTTGCCGCAGGTCATCGTCGATGTTGCTGAGACCCTAAATGGTGCAACGACGCATAGCCTGCATAAACTCGAAGGCGTGCTTGATGGTGTTGGGCTTGATCTGCAGCACCCCCCGATCCCCGCCGACGTCACCCAGAACCCGGACGCAACCTATGCGGTCACGGTCCTGCGCACGGGCCACCAGTTCCTGATCGACATGGCTGCTGCGGCCAACCCCTTCGACCCGATCGATGGCCACTTCCTCACCCCGGACGCGGACCTCACGATCGGTGATCACAATGCGCCGCCGACGCCGGGCTTCTACGACAACGAGCTACTGGACGCGCACTACATCGCCGGCGATGGCCGGGCGAACGAGAATATCGGCCTCACCGCTGTCCACAATATCTTCCACTCCGAGCACAATCGCCTGGTCGACCAGACCAAAGCCGTCCTGGTGACCGCCGTGCTCACCGATCCGGCGGCCGCTGCCAACCCGACGGCCTCTCTGGCTCTCCTCAACGCCTATCTCGACCCGTTGCATCAGGTGACCACACTCCCCACGGTTCCGCCCGGGCTCGACTTGAACAACGTCACTGCGGTCAATGCCTTTGTGGACGGCCTGCCTCTGGTCTGGGACGGCGAGCGTTTGTTCCAGGCGGCGCGGTTCGGCACCGAGATGCAGTACCAGCACCTGGTGTTCGAGGAATTCGCGCGCACCTTGGTGCCGAGCGTCGACGAGTTCCTCGCCCCCAATGGCTATGACGTCACGATCGATCCCTCGATCTTCGCCGAGTTCGCGCATGCCGTTTTCCGGCTCGGGCACTCGATGTTGCCCGAGACCATCGATCGTCTCACCTTTGACTTTCATGTGGTCCCCGATCTCGCCACAGCGACGACCGCGCCTGACCAGCAGCTCGGCCTGATCGGCGCCTTCCTGAACCCGCTGGAATTTGTTGCCAGCGGCCCGACCGCGGATGCGGCGACCGGAGCCATTGTGCGCGGCCTGACCCGCGAGCCCGGCAATGCCATCGATGAGTTCGTGACCGATGCCGTGCGCAACAATCTCCTGGGCACGCCGCTCGATCTGGCAGCGCTCAACATCGCGCGCGGCCGCGACACCGGCCTTCCCAGCTTGAACGCGGCGCGCCGCGCCTTCTACAGCATGACATCGCAGGATCAGGTGGCAGGCGACAGCTCGCTCACGCCCTACACGAGCTGGGCCGACTACGCGGCGCACCTGAAACATCCCGAATCGATCGTCAATTTCATCGCCGCTTACGGCACCCATGCCTTGATCGCGGCTGAGACCACGCTTGAGGGCAAGCGCGCCGCCGCCGCTGCCATTGTGTTCGGCGAGTCGGTGACGCTTGCCGATGGCAGGCTCATCGCCGCGCCGACGGACGGGGCCGATTTCCTGCACAGCACCGGGGCTTGGGCCAGCACGGTCGGAGCGGACGGCATAGCGCACACCGTTGACGACGTGACCATCACCGGCCTCGACGCCGTCGATCTCTGGGTCGGTGGCCTCGCCGAGGCCATCACGCCGTTCGGCAGCATGCTAGGCCCGACCTTCCAATTCGTGTTCGAGACCCAGCTCGAGAACCTGCAGAACGGCGACCGCTTCTACTACCTCGACCGCACTGCCGGCACGCACTTCGGCATCGAGCTGGAAATGAACTCGTTCGCCAAGTTGATCATGGCGAACACGGACGCCACGCACCTTCCGGCCCAAGTCTTCTCAACACCCGCGTGGATTCTGGAGGTCGATCAGTCCAAGCAGTTTACCGGGCTGAATGACGCCACGCACACCGGCAATGCCGATCCCACCTTCGCCGACGATCAACCGGGCGCCGGGCAGTCTACGGTATTGGCAAGCTTCAACAATCCTACCATTATCAATGGTGTCGAGATTGCGCCGCTCGTTATCCGCGACAATCCCGATACTCCCGTCCTTGACACGAACTACTTGCACTATACAGGCAATAGCCCCGTCGTCCTGGGCGGCACGGAGGGCAATGACTTCCTGATTGCCGGCGCGTCCGATCAGGATACCGTTTACGGCGATGGCGGCAACGATACGCTGAACGGTGGCGCCGGGGATGACAACGTCTTCGGGGGCGCCGGCGATGACATTATCTTCAGCGGCGGCGGCACGGATACGCTGGATGGCGGCGCCGGCAACGACGTCATCATCGAGAGCCACTCCAACCTCCCGATGGACATCCCCAACTTGATGCTGGGTGGTGCGGGTCAGGACTTTTTCGTCACCAGTGATGACATCAACCAAATCTTCGGCGGGTCAGGCGACGATTTCATTCTTGCCGGCATTTCGGAGCTGATCGGACAGGGTGCACGCAACAACCTGCCCGAAGAAGGCGATGAAGGAAACGACTGGATCGAAGAAGGCACGCAGGACGGCGCGCCCGGCGACACGGGCGCGTTTGCCCAGCCCGATCCGCTAACCTTCGACGCCGTACCCGGCAACGACATCTTTGTCGGTGGCGAGGGCTTCGACGAAATGATCGGCGAAGGCGGCGATGACATCTTCGTCGGCAGTGGCGCCCAGGACAAGATGGACGGCATGTCCGGTTTCGACTGGACGACCTATAAGAACGACCTGTTCGGTGTGACCGTCGACATGCGGCTGCCGCTGTTCGCTCCCGCGCACGGCTTGCCGTTCGCGCCAGGTGCCGTGCAGCCCGTTGGTCAATCGCCCGATTCGATCCTCGACCGCTTTGCCGAGGTGGAGGGCCTTTCGGGATCGAAGGGCAACGACATTCTTATTGGTGATGATCAGACAGCCGACATCATTGCCAACATTACGGCCAGGGGGAGCGTGCTCACCAACATTTCCCTGATCAACGGCCTACAGGACTTGCTCGATCATTTCTTCGGGTTCGACACGGCTTCTAGTAACCACGTCACCTCGTTCGGTGCAGGAAACATCATCCTTGGGGGCGATGGCAGCGACATCATCACGGGCAACGACGGTGACGACCTGATCGACGGCGACAAGTGGCTCAACGTGCGCATCAGCGTACGGGCCGGCATCGATCCAAACACCGGGCTAGCCACGGGACCGGAAATTGCCAGCTTCGACAGCATGAAGGACCTCGTGCCGTTCATGCGGGACGGCATCTATAACCCCGGCCAGCTCGTAGCCGTTCGCGAAATCCTGAATGGCTCCGCTCCAAGCTTCGATACCGCAGAATACAACCAACCGCTGAATGACCCGGTAACGAATTTGCCGAACTACATCATCAACATCGATGATGGCGGCACACCCAACGACTTCAGCGACGACATCGTCACGGTGCGAGACGTCAGCGCCAAGCCGCTGGACGGCACCGATCGCCTCACCCACATCGAGCGGCTTCAATTTGCCGATCAATCGATTGTGCTGGTGCCCGGACTCAACAATGAGCCGACCGGTCATTTAGCCATACTCGATGGCGTCACCAACACGCCAGATGACACCCCGACCGAGGGTCAACTGCTGCGCGTGACACTTGGCGACGTGGTCGATCTGGACAGTCCCAACGGCATCCACAATGCCACATTCGTCTGGCAGCAAGAGGTCGGTGCTGGCACGGGCGTGTTCACCGACATCATTCTCAAGCCCGGCCGCATCGGCGTCGGCTTCCCCACAGCGGACGGCTCTACCTTCACCGTGGATCCCGCGCTCGCCCTCGGTGGTCTCGCCTTGCGCGTGCGGGCGGTTTACGAGGACGACCACGGCGTAACCGAACAGGTGTTCTCTACCCCGACCCAGCCGGTCGTCGCTGTCCCCGTCCCTCCAGCAACTCTGCCGACTTTTGTAGACCATACCCAAACGCACCAGGGCGTCGGTGTACAGTTCATCCGGAGTGATCTCGATTTCATTCTCGACCAGATCAAGATTGCGGAGCGCAATTCTGCAGGCGAAGATCTCGTCAACATCCTACCGAACGTGCGGGTGCCCTTTGGCTTGCGCACCGTTGACGGCAGCGATAACAACCTCATCAACTTCGGCAATCCGCAACCTGGTCTCACCAGCTCGGACCAGACGCACTTCGGTGCGGCCGATCAGGTGTTCCCGCGCTTGACCGATCCGGTCTTCCGCAGCGCAGAGGCCGGCACATCTTATGCGCAGACCAGCGGCCTTGTAATCGACTCACAGCCCCGCACCATCTCCAACCTGATCGTCGACCAGACGCCGAACAATCCGGCGGCCTATGCGAGCGCCATGGATCCTGGCGTCGATGGTGTCCTCAACTTCGGAATTCCTATTGGCACGCCGGGTAACGATGACGTCCTAAAGGATGGGGTCCAGCTTGTCACCAGCCCGGGTCTCGATGGCAAATTTGGCACGGTCGATGACACTCCGGTCTTTTTCTTTCCGAATGTTAAGCCTGACGCCGGTGTCAGCTCACCGTTCGATGCCTGGTTCACGTTCTTTGGCCAGTTCTTCGACCATGGTCTCGATCTCGTCACCAAAGGTGGTAATGGCACAATCTTTGTGCCGCTGAACCCGGACGATCCGCTTTACGTTCCCGGAAGCCCGACGAACTTCATGGTGGAGACGCGGGCCACCATGCTGCCCGGGCCCGACGGCATTCTCGGCACTCCCGACGACATTCATGAGAACTCCAACACGACGACTCCCTTCGTCGACCAAAACCAAACCTATACATCGCATCCCTCGCATCAGGTGTTCCTGCGCGCCTACGCTGTCGGCGTGGACGGCCAGCCGCATGCCACCGGCAAGCTGATCGAGAACCGCGATCTCGGCGCCGACGGACATTTCGGCGGTACGGGCGCCAACGCCGATACCATTATTGGCGGCATGGCCACGTGGGCGGTCGTGAAGGCGCAGGCGCGCGACCTGCTCGGCATTAATTTGACGGACAAGGACTTCGACAATGTTCCGCTGCTGGCAACAGATCCCTACGGCAATTACCTCCGCGGCGCGCACGGTCTACCGCAGGTCGTGATGCAAACGGCGGGTGCCGACGGGATATTCGGCACTAGCGACGATGGCACCACGCTGGTGGAGGGCAATCTGGCCGCGCCCCTCGATCTCATGCATGCCGTGCGCACGGGTCACCAGTTCCTGATCGATGTTGCCCACAATGCCGTGCCGGTGGTCAACGCAGCCGGCGTGCTGCAGCCCGACGCCGATACCGGCATCGGTAACCCGCAGCCGACCGATGCGTTTGGCAACAACCTCACCTACGACGATGAGCTTCTCAACGCGCACTATATCGCCGGCGACGGCCGTGTGAACGAGAATATCGGCCTTACCAGCGTGCATGCGATCTTCCACTCCGAGCACAACCGCTTGGTCGATCAGATCAAGCAGACCGTCCTGATCGCCGAGGGCGACACGCCAGGCTACATCAAGGACTGGGTGACGCCGGGCTTCGTGTTCACGCCAGGCATGACGGTGGATCAGATCGACTGGAACGGCGAGCGCCTGTTCCAGGCGGCGAAATTCGGCACCGAGATGCAGTATCAGCACTTGGTCTTCGAGGAGTTTGCCCGCACCGTTCAACCCCTGGTCGATCCATTCTTTGCGCCGACCCAGGTCTACGACACCAAGATCAATCCGGCGATCGAAGCCGAGTTCGCGCACACCGTCTACCGGTTCGGTCACTCCATGCTGACCGAAACCGTCGACCGCTTTGACCCCAACTTCAACGTGGTTGGCGATCCCAACTCGGCCAATCCCGATCAACAACTGGGTCTGATCGCAGCCTTCCTCAATCCGCTGGCCTATGCGGAGAGCGGTCCCACCCCGGCCGAGGCAACGGGCGCCATCGTCCGTGGTGTGACCCGTACCGTCGGCAACCAGATCGATGAGTTCGTGACGGAGGCCTTGCGTAACAATCTGCTCGGCACGCCACTTGATCTGGCGGTGCTCAACATCGCGCGCGGCCGCGACACTGGCATCCCCTCATTGAACGAGGCTCGCCGCGAATTCTATGCCGACATCAGCGACCCGGACCTCAAGCCCTACACCAGCTGGGCTGATTTTATGCAACACATCAAGCATCCCGAATCGCTGGTGAATTTCATTGCGGCCTATGGCACGCATCATCTGATCACCGATGAAACCACGCTCGAGGGTCAGCGTGCGGCCGCCTTTGCCATCGTCACGGGCTCAGCGGTGACCCTCGCCGACGGCCGGGTGATCGATGCCCCCACCGACCGGCTTGATTTCCTCAACAGTACGGGTGCCTGGGCGAACACGCTCGGCCCCGACGGTCATGCCGGCACCGCAGATGACGTCACGATCACCGGTCTTGACGGTGTCGATTTCTGGATCGGCGGCCTGGCCGAAGAGGTGACGCCGTTTGGCGGCCTGTTGGGCTCGACCTTCAACTTTGTGTTCGAGAACCAATTGGAGAAGCTGCAAGACGGCGACCGCTTCTACTACCTGGAACGCACCGCGGGCATGAACTTCAATGCGGAACTCGAGGCGAATACGTTTGCCAAGCTGGTCGAAGCCAACACCGATGCGACCCATCTCCCCGCCCTGATCTTCAGCGCGGCGGAATTCACGTTGGAGGTCGATCCGACCAAGCAATTCAACGCCGACGTGATGCTCCCCGGTCTCGATGGCGATTTGGGCACGCCAGACGATGTTTCCGCGCCTCGCTCGGACCCCGTCAACACAGGTCCCTTCGCATCGCTCATCCCACTCGTCGATCGCGACAACCCGGCCACGGCCGATCCCGACACGAACTACCTGAAGTTCAACGGCACGGATGCGACGGTCGAGGTTGTGCTCGGCGGCACCGATCCCGGCAATGCCCACAACCCGAGCGGGAATGACATCCTCATTGCCGGTCCCGGTGACGATTCAGTCTACGGCGATGGCGGCAACGATAGAATCGAGGGCGGGGCCGGCAACGACCACCTTCTCGGTGGCGCGGGCGACGATATCATCAGCGATAGCGGCGGTGACGACGTCATTGAGGGAATGGATGGCAATGACGTCATCCAAGCCGGCGGCGGTGCCAACATCCTGCTCGGCGGCTTCGGCCAGGACTTCATCATTGCGGGCGAAGATGCCTCTGAGGTCTTCGGCGGCCCGGGCAACGACTTCCTATTTGGCACGAAAGGTGACGAGTTCTCCTTCGGTAACGAAGGGGACGACTGGATCGAGCGCGGCACCAGCGACGGCGCGGCCGGCGATAATTTCGACCCGTTCGGCAATGAGCCTGTAAAGGGCAACGACGTCTTCAAGGGCGACGGTGGGCCCGACAACGTCGATGGTGAGGGCGGCGATGACGTCTATATCGCGACCCCCAGTGAGTCGGATCGCTTCATCGGCTTTGGTGGGTTCGACTGGGCCACCTTCAAGGACGATCCGGTCGGCGTGACCGTCGGCCTCGACTCCAGCCTGCGCTTTTTCGATCAACCACAGGTACCAGGATCGTCGTCCTCGATCATATCCCGAATGGACCTCGTGGAAGGCCTGTCCGGGTCGCGTCATGACGACTTCCTCTATGGCGACGACTCTGACGCGGCCCGTATCGCCGTGGCCGGCGTGCCACCGACGGGCAGCCTTTTGTTAAACCCGAGCCTGATCGATGGCCTGCAGAAATTCCTAGACGACGTTCTCCATTTCAACCTTGTGCCGCCGGGTGGAGGGGGACCGGTGCTGCCGACAGGTGATCTCTTTACGGTCGATGGGACCGGCGTCGCGCACATCAGCCAATTCGGCACTGGCAACATTATCCTTGGCGGCGAAGGCAGCGACATCATCATGGGCCAGGGTGGCGACGACCTGATCGATGGTGACGCTTGGTTGAACGTGCGCATCAGCGTGCGCAGCCTGGCCGATCACAATGTGGAAATCACGAGCGCCGACAGCATGGTCGATCTTATCCCAGCCATGATGGCCGGCATCTACAATCCGAGCCAGCTGCAGATCGTGCGCGAACTCAGGTATTCGGCAACGCCCGACTTTGATACCGCGCAGTTTGATGGGCCGTTGGCGAACTACACCTTCACTCTCAACGGTGTGGCGGTGGATCCCGCAGCGCTTCTGGGCGCCGGTGGCGAGGACATCATCACGGTGACCGACAACGCGGCTGGCGGCGGGGTCAAGACCGAGGGTACCGACACACTGCGTCACATCGAGCGACTACAGTTTTCCGACCAGGCGCTTGTACTTGGCGGCCTCAACCATCAACCAGTCGGCTCACTGACGATCTCTGATGCAAACCCGACCGAGGACGAGCTGCTCACGGTGTCGATTGCCGGGGTGACGGACGCTGACAACAAGAGCGCCACGAATCCCACGGGCGCGATCACCGGCACCGTGTCCTATTTCTGGCAGGGCGAATTGAGCCCGGGCGTGTTCCAAGACATCATGTTCTTTGGGGCCGGCGAGACCCAGCGCGCCGTGGGCACGAGCTTCACGCCAACCGAGCCATTCGTCGGCGGCATCAACTTTGCCAGCCTGACCGGCGTCAGGCTGCGTGTCCGCGCCGTTTATCAAGATGGCAACGGCGTCTTGGAGCAGGTGTTCTCCGATCCGAGCGCGCCCGTGGCGAATGTGAATGACCCCCCCGTGGGCACGGTGGCGCTCTCCGACGTCACGCCGACGGCAACGGAGCTCATCACAGCGACGCCAGTCATCACCGATGCCGATGGTATGACCACCTCGGTGTTCGGCTATCAGTGGCAGCAATCGGCAACGGGCGCCGCCAATTCCTGGACCGATATAGCCGGCGCCGAGGGCCCCGTCTTCGCACCCACGAACGATCAGGCCGGTCTGCACCTGCGCGTGGTGGTGACCTACGTTGACGACCACGGTACGACCGAACAGGTCTTCTCGGAAGCAACGCAACCGGTCGGCGCCGCGCTGGTTGGTACCGCCCTTGCGAATACAATGACGGGCACTGTGGGCAACGATCTCATCAGTGGTCTTGGCGGCAGCGACACGCTGAACGGGCTTGCTGGCAACGATACGATCGATGGTGGCACCGGCAACGACACCATCAACGGCGGCGCCGGCGATGACGTGCTGATCGGCGGTGCGGGCAACGACACCATTACCGGCGATGTCGGCAACGACACGATCACGGGCGGTCTGGGCACCGACATCATCAACGCGGGTGCGGGCGATGATCTCATCAACTACGGCCTGGGTGATGGCGCCGATACGATCATCGGCGATACCGGTGCCGACACCTTAAAGATCGTTGGTACTGGCGACGCCGATACGCTCGACGTCATCTACAATGGGACGGTGCTGACCGGGATCGAGGGCGGAACGCTGTCCGGCGTCGAGACGGTCATGGCCGACCTGGCCGGCGGCAACGATACCCTGAGCTACGGCGTCGGCACGACCGCAGGTGTCGTGGTCAATCTGGCAAGCCATACCGCCTCGGGCTTCGCCTCGATCGAGGGCATCGAGAACGTAACGGGCGGGTCCGGTGGCGACCTCCTGAGCGGGAATGCCGACGGCAACATCCTCTCCGGTGGGGCGGGCAACGACACACTTATCGGCGGCCTCGGCGTCGACACGCTCATCGGCGGAACCGGTGTCGATACCGCATCCTACGCGGGTGAGACTGACGCTATGTTCGTCAACCTTGCCACCGGCACCACCGAGCGCGGCTCGGCAGCCAATCCGGTCGAGGATGTGCTGACCACGATCGAGAACGTGGTCGGCGGTACCGGCAGCGATAGCCTCACGGGCAATACGGCCGCCAACTTGCTCGACGGCGGCGCCGGTGCCGGCAACGATACGCTGCTTGGCGGCTCCGGCAACGATACGCTGCTCGGCGGTGGCGGCGACGACCAGCTGGTGGGTGGCGTCGGCAACGACTCGATCAGTGGCGGGGACGGCAACGATGTCATCACCTATAATTTCGGCGATGGCACCGACGTGCTGGTCGACGGTGGCAATGGCGTTGCGGACGGCCTGAACATCCTCGGTACTGCCGCGAACAACACGCTGAGCGTGACCTGGACCGGCTCGACATTCACCGCGGTGACAGGAATCCAGTTGATCTCTGGTATCGAGACCTTCAACGCCGACCTTGCAGGCGGCACGGATACGCTGAGCTACGCCGGCGCCGTCAGCGGCATCAGCGTCGACCTGGGAAGCAACAGCGCATCAGGCTTCGCGTCGATTGCCGGGATCGAGAACGTCACTGGCGGTGCGGGCGATGATACGCTGGCCGGTGGCAACGGTGCCAACGTGCTGGCTGGTGGAGCGGGTAATGATAGCTACGTCGTCGGTGCCGGTGATACGGTCACCGAGAACGCGGGGGGCGGCACCGATACGGTCAACAGCTCGGTCAGCTTTACGCTCGGGGCCAACGTTGAAAACCTCAACCTGACGGCCACCACCGCCAGCAACGGTACCGGTAACGGCTCTGTAAACATCATCGTCGACCTGGCTGGCGGCAACAACGTCCTGTCCGGTCAGAACGGCACCGACACCCTCGACGGTGGCGCCGGCAAGGACACCCTCGACGGTGGTGGCGGCAATGACGTAATCATCGGTGGTGCCGACGACGACAGGATGACGGGCGGAGGCAACGGCGATACTTTCGTCTTCGCTCACGGCTTCGGTCATGATGTGATCACCGACTTTGACGCCAACGGCAACGGTACCCTCGCCAGTCAGGACTTGATCGACCTCACGACCTACGGTTCGAGTGGCGGCGATCCCAACATAACGGCCCTGAATTTCAACGCCCATGTTGCGATTGCCGCGCTTGCCGGCAATACGACGGTGACGATCGACGGCAACACCATCCTGCTGCAGGGCGTTGGCGGTGGCGGCAACAATGCCATCACGATCACAGACTTCCTCCTCTTCCATTGATCGAGCGCTTGGGCGGCCTGCATGAGGACCGCCCATCCGATGTGGTGGGGCAGGTACCGCTGCAACCGAAGCCTTGGGTCAGGTGATGGTCGAGGGCTCTGTCGCACTGAATGGGCGCGTGTAACCGGCTAGCGCAACGTCCGAAGGAATGGGCAGGTCGATGTATGCACAACCTGAAACAGCCGAGTTGATCCCGCAGGCTCCCACGCAGGCGAACACACGCGGCGCCGAGGCCCGGCGCCCCGAGAACGGCTCCCGGCTCGATTGCTTCCCCACCTCGATCTGGCGCTTCACCGTACCCGAGCAAGAGGCCCTCAACCAGAAATTGCTGCAGCTCGCGGAAGACGAGCGTCGTCGCAATCCCGGCGGACTGGGTCACCGCTCCAGCGTGCTCGGATGGCATAGCACGGACCAGCTGCACCGCCGCCCGGAGATGGCAGAGTTTCTCGCCATTCTGCAAGACAATGTCGCCCAAGTGGGCCGTGCCTATCGGATCGACACCCAGCAAGTCAGCTTGGAGCTGGCGACCTCATGGATCATCGTCAATGGCAAATTCGCCTCCGGCGCCGTGCATTGCCACCCCAATGCATTTTTGAGCGGAGTCTATTACATCAACGCCGCGGAAAACTGCGGCGACATCTTTTTTCAGGACCCGCGGCACGCCGCGCTCATGGGCGCATGCCCCGTCACGGACCACACCCCATGGACGGTTCGGCAAATTTCTTACCGGCCGGCGCCCGGCGGCATGCTGATTTTTCCAAGCTGGCTCTATCACGGCGTCGAACCCAACCTGTCCGATGCACCGCGGGTGAGCCTCAGTTTCAATTTTCGCTTGAGCTGGAAGGCGCGGTCGTGAGACCTGTTATGGCTTTGCTCGGCGGGGGTATCGCTTGCCCCTCTTGCCTTCTCGGGGCGGGACAGCCGCCGAGTTGGGCTCAAGGGGTGGCCGCGCACGAAGATCTGTGAGGCTCGACCAATCTCTGGATCTACGAGCTTTGATTTTTAGCGGCGATGACCGCTTGCACACGATTTCGCACGTGCAATTTCTTAAAGAGCTGCGAGAGGTAGTACTTGATGGTGCCGATGGTTAGGCCAAGCTTCTCGGCGATCTCCTGGTTGGTGTAGCCCTTGGTGATATGCTCGAGAACCTGTTGCTCGCGATAGGTGAGCGCGGCTTGCACCTTGGCGTCGCGCTTGGGCACCAGGGACTTTCCTTTGACTCCGCTCAAGAGGCGGACGGCCAATTCCGCGGTCACGTAGGGCTGTCCGGTGTTGACGGCCTTGAGGGCGGCGATGAGGTCGAGGCCGCTCACGCCTTTCAGAATATATCCGCTGGCGCCGGCGGCGAGCGCATTGGAGACGCTGAGGACGTCATCAAGTGCCGTGAGAACGACACATTTTGTGCCATTCGCGACGATTTCAGCCGCGACCTCCTGACCGTCTTTGATGGCAACGTCGAGGACCAGGATGTCCGGGTTTTTTTCGTCCACCAGGCGCCGCGCATCTGCGGCCGTGGTGCCTTCCCCCACCAGCGCTAGACCATCCGAGCGCGCGATGGTGCGGATGACACCTTGCCGAAAGATGGGATGGGAGTCGATGACAACGATGCGGATCGGTTTGCTCATTGGCGCTCGCTCCCCTCGCCAATCCAAAAGCTTGCTACCACGGACGCGTGCTGGTCCGAGTGAGACTGGGAAGATAGCACTCCACCGAGGGCCTCGATGTGGTGGCGCACGCTTTCACCGCCATTCTCGATCGCGTCCGCGAGCCGCGACCCAACAGGTGGCACGCGGCAGATCAGTTCCACGTCGAGCCGGTCGGCCACGCATTTGGCGCACACATGCATCTTTGCGCTTGCCGCGGAGTGGCGGAAGATGTTGCCCAGCGCCTGCTCGACGAACTGGTAGAGGCAGCTTTTGAGCGCGTACGGCGCATCCGGCGGCAACCCGTGGAATTCACAGCTTACGGTGCTGGCAGTACGAGCCTCGTGCAAGCAGACAGCGGTACTGATCACTTTCGCCAATGATAAGGCGCGCAAATCCGATGGCTTGAGGCCCGTGGAGACTTCGCGAATCTGTGCCATGCAATCCTTGAGCGCTGCGCTGATTGCCCCTATTTCGTCACCGATGTTGTCCGGTGCTTCGCGCAAAGCGTCTAGCCTGAGCTGTGCGTAGGCGACGAGCTGCAAGGGACCGGCGTAGAGCTCCTCCCCAACGCGACGCAGGTTCTTCTCGTTGATTTCCAGGACATGGCGGTTTGCACGACAGACGCGCCTGTTGAAGAGCTTGTCTTGCACCTGCTGTTGCGCCAATTCGCCGATCTGTCTTTGCAGCCCGCCGGTCAGACTGAACAGGACCAGAATTAAGCCGATGGCTCCGCTCACCAGCACCGCATAGCTGGTGTACTGGGCGGTATGGATTTCCCTTACGAGGTCGACCGCTAGCTCGGATGTTTCGGCGAGCGCGATGATCTTGTTGGTTCCGGTCTGGCGGACCGGGGCATAGATTTCCAGGATCGGCACCTGTAGCGCGCGCTCGTCGTCGTCGTCGTCGCCGTCGAGATCGAGGTTGGCAACGACTTCGCCGTCCTGGAATGCGCGCGTGCGGCTGTGGGATGGTGCGAATTGCCTGCCAACCAGTTCGCCACGACTGCTGAAAACAATTTGATCGTGCACCCAAATCCGAAACGCGACGACCGGTTTGCCGGATGATGCGGGGGACAGCAGCCGTTCCAGAGCTGCACGATTCTGTTCCGACAAAGAAGGTTTGGCGACCAGCTCCTGGACGAGGGGCTCTACCACACTGTCCATGTACAACGCCGTACTGGCAGCGGCCTTGTTTGCAAAGAGGTCCTGGATGTGCTGCGCGACCACCGAGCCCGCATAGATCGTTGCACAGATGATGCCGATGGAGAGCGCGGCGGTCAGTTTGCGGGCGCGTCCGAGATTTCGCCACCATTGGGTCAGCGACATCACAACGGGCCAGGCAACATCCGAAAGTGCGTTGGCAATCATGGCTGCGATTGTACCATTTGATGGCTTCGCCTTTCTTTTGATACGGCGAATATGCCCTTTCGATATCGGACTAAAGTGAGATGTAGTCGGCTAGGGCCCACCTGGACCTCCGGCTCTCACCTAAGTAGCCAACTTAGGGCCCCTCGCCCATAGCGGGTTTAGGCCACTTTCCCACAGGATCGCTCCAACTGGCTTCGCAGGCCCGGTTTGGCGCGGCTGCGCGGGTAGTCGGGCACCAAGGGAGAGAGAAATGGCCGTACAATTCATTATTTCGGATCTGGAATTCATTCTAAGGCAGATCCAGATCGCAGAGGCTGGCGGCATCGACGGCTCCAATCTCATTAACGTCCTCCCAAACGTCGAGGTGCCCTGGGGCCTGCGCACCGTCGATGGGACGTACAACAACATCTATCTCACTCAAGCTGAATTCGGGGCCGCCGACACCACCTTCCCGCGGCTGACTGACCCGTCATTCATCACGGCTGAGGCCGGCACGTCCTACGCGCAAACCAGCGGCACGGTCATCGACTCGACGCCGCGCACCATCTCCAACCTGATCGTCGACCAGACGCCGAACAATCCGGCAGCGGTTGCCGCGGCGCTGCAAGCGGCCGGCTCGACTGACGTTGCTGGCGATACGACGCTGCTGATAACCGCCTTCAAGGCAATAGCGGCTGCCCCAGACGCGCCCGCGCGTATCGTCGCCCATGATGCTTTCCTGGCGCTTGCGGATAGCCTAGGCGTGAATGTCATTTCAAGCCCTGGGATGGATGGCGAGTTCGGCACAATCGATGATCGGGACGTCTTTTTCATTCCGAACGTTTCCCCCGACGTGGGTCTGGCCGCGCCGTTCAATCCTTGGTTCACGTTCTTTGGCCAGTTCTTCGATCATGGCCTCGACCTCGTCACGAAGGGCGGCAACGGTACGATCTTTGTTCCGCTGAAGGCCGACGATCCGCTGGTTGCAGGAGCCGATGGGGTCTTTGGGACGGCGGACGACCTACCCCCCGCATTGCGCTTTATGGTGGAGACGCGGTCCACCTTGCTGCCGGGGCCTGACGGGATTCTCGGTACCCCCGACGACATCCATGAGCAACAAAACACGACGACGCCGTTTGTCGACCAGAACCAGACCTATACCTCGCATCCCTCACACCAGGTGTTCCTGCGCGCCTACGAGTTGGGAACCGATGGTCAGCCGCACGCGACCGGCAAGCTGATCGAGAACCGTGATCTGGGCGCGGACGGTCATTTTGGCACTGCCGACGACAGCCTGATCGGCGGCATGGCCACCTGGAAGGTGGTTAAGGCGCAGGCGCGCGACATTCTCGGCATCAATCTCACCGACAAGGACTTCGACAACGTTCCGCTGCTGGCGACCGATGCTTACGGCAACTTCATCAAGGGGCCCAACGGCTTCCCACAAGTTATTATGAAAGGTGCCGATGGCATCGCCGGCACGGCCGATGATGTCATGGTGGAGGGCAATCCACTTTCGCCCATCGACCTCACCAACGCGGTACGCACGGGCCATCAGTTCCTGATCGACGTGGCGCACAACGCTGTGCCGGTGTTCAACGCCGCCGGCGAGCTTGTGCCTGACGCCGACAATACGGCAGGGAATGCCGTTGCATTCGATCCCACGACCGGTCAGAATCTCGAATACGACGATGAGTTGCTCGACGCGCACTACATCGCCGGTGACGGTCGGGTGAACGAGAACATCGGCCTTACCGCCGTCCACTCGATCTTCCACGCCGAACACAACCGCCTCGTCGACCACACCAAGCAGGTGCTGCTGGACGCAGCCGCCGCAACCGGCGATTTGACCTTCCTCAACCAGTGGCTCCTCACGCCCGTTGCTACCATTCCAGCCGACGTCTCGACACTGGACTGGAACGGCGAGCGCCTGTTCCAGGCGGCACGCTTTGGCACGGAGATGCAGTACCAGCACCTCGTGTTTGAAGAGTTCGCACGTACGCTGGTGCCGAACGTCGATGAATTCCTTGCGCCAAATGGCTACGACGTCACGATCGATCCATCGGTCTTCGCCGAGTTTGCGCACGCCGTGTTCCGTCTCGGTCACTCGATGCTGACCGAGACGATCGATCGCTTCGACCCCAACTTCGATTTGGTCAATCAGGATCCCAACAATCCCTTTGACGATCAACTCGGCCTGATCAAGGCGTTCCTGAACCCACTGGAATTCGCCGCGAGCGGCCCGACGCCGGAAGAGGCCACGGGCGCCATTGTCCGTGGGTTGACGCGGCAGGTTGGCAACGAGATCGACGAGTTCGTCACCGAGGCCTTGCGCAACAATCTGCTTGGTACGCCGCTCGACCTCGCGGTTCTCAATATCGCGCGTGGCCGGGACACCGGGCTGCCATCATTGAATGCGGCGCGCGCACAGTTCCAAGATATCGCCTCACAGAATACTGCGGCCGGCGACAGTTGGCTCACGCCCTACACGAGCTGGGCCGACTTTGCGCAGAACCTGCAGCACCCCGAATCCCTCATCAATTTTATCGCCGCCTACGGCACGCACCCGCTTATCACTGCGGCGACGACGCTCGAAGACAAGCGGGCGGCGGCGGCGCTCATCGTGCTGGGTGGCGCGGGTGCGCCGACCGACCGGCTGGACTTCCTCTACAGCACCGGCGATTGGGCCAACAATAGCCTCGTGCACACACTCAAGGACAGGGATGGCGTCACGACGACCGGTCTTGGCTCAGTCGACCTGTGGGTCGGCGGCCTGGCCGAGAAAATTATGCCCTTCGGCAGTATGCTGGGCTCGACCTTCCAGTTCGTGTTCGAAACTCAGCTGGAAAACCTGCAAAGCGGCGACCGCTTCTACTACCTGTCCCGCACCGCCGGTCTGCACTTCGGCACCGAGCTCGAAGCAAACTCGTTTGCCAAGCTGGTGATGGCGAATACCGACGTCGTCCACCTGCCGGCCGATATTTTCTCCACGCCGACATACACTCTTGAGGTCGATCCGACCAAGCAGTTCAATGCCAACGTAAACCTGCCCGGGCCCGATGGTATACTAGGGACCGCAGACGACGTGTCCGCGCCGAGAGCGGACCCCGTCGTTACCGGACCATTCGCAGCTCTGATCCCACTCGTCATTCGCGACAACCCAGCGACTGCCGGGCCGCCCGATACGAACTATCTCCAATACACCGGTGTAGACCACGTGGTGCTCGGCGGCACTGCCGGCAACGACATCATCATCTCCGGCGAGGGCGATGACACGCTCTACGGCGATGCGGGCAACGACCGGCTCGACGGCGGCGCGGGCGACGACAATATCTTCGGCGGCGACGGCGACGATATCATCACCAGTGGGGGTGGCAACGACGTCATTCAGGCGGGCAAAGGCAACGACGTCATCATCGAATCGCACTCGCTACCACCGGCCGAGGCCAGCAACATCATCCTTGGCGAGGATGGCAAAGACTTCATCGCCATGAGCGACGACATCAGCCTGATCTTCGGCGGTCAGGGTGATGACTTCATCCTGGCGGGGATGAACCCGAGGTTCGGGCAAGGTGCCAAGGTCAACCTGCCCCCGACGGGCAATGAAGGCGATGACTGGATCGAGGAGGGCACGCAGGACGGCTCACCCGGCGACAATATGAATCCGTTGCTGCTTGATGACATCGCCGGCAATGACATCTTCCTCGGCGGCGGCGGCTTTGACGAGTTCATCGGTGAAGGTGGCGACGATATCTTCGTCGGCAGCGGGGCCCAGGACAAGATGGACGGCATGTCCGGGTTCGACTGGACCACCTACAAGAACGACCGGTTCGGCGTGACCGTTGACATGCGTCTGCCGATCTTTGCTCCAGCGCACGGCGCCAACCCGGTTGACCTCGCCCTTGGTGGTGTGCAGCCGGTGGGGCAGTCCCCCGACTCGATTCTCGATCGCTTTGCCGAGGTGGAGGGCCTCTCCGGCTCCAAGTTCGGCGACATTTTGATGGGTGACGACCAAGACGCTACTGTGATCGCCAACATCACGGCGCAGGGGAGCGTGCTCACCAACATCTCCCTCATCAGCGGCCTGCAAGCGTTCCTCGGCGCCGGCGTGACCTCGTTCGGTGCCGGTAACATCATCCTGGGCGGCGACGGCAGCGACATCATCACTGGCAACGGTGGCGATGACCTGATCGACGGCGACAAGTGGCTCAACGTACGCATCAGCGTGCGCGCGAATGTCGATGGCACGGGCGCCGAGATCGCGAGCTTTGATAGCGCAAAGGACCTCGTGCCCTTCATGCGCGATGGCGTCTATAACCCCGGCCAGCTCGTGGCCGTGCGCGAGATTATGGCCGGCAATGGGGGCTTCGACACGGCCCAATATAACGGCAATCTCGCCGACTTCCAGATCATCATCAACGACGGCGGTACCCCGCTGGACTTTAGCGACGATGTCGTCACTGTGACCGACATTAGGGCCGTGCCGACCGACGGCACGGACCGGCTCACCCATATCGAGCGCCTACAATTCCAGGATCAATCTGTTGTGCTGGTGCCCGGGCTAAACAATGAGCCCGTCGGGCAACTGACGATCGTCGATTCCGCTACCGGCCTACCGCTTACGGGCCCCCCTCTCGAGGGCCAGTTCCTGAAGGTGCTGAGCAATGGCGTCACCGATGCCGACAACCCCGGCGGAACGGTGCACGGGCTCTCCTTTGTCTGGCAGTCTGAGACGGCGCCGGGATCCGGCGTATTCGAGGATATCGTCTTAAGGGCGGGCGCCATCCTCGTCGGTTTCCCCAACGCCGACGGTTCGACCTTTTTCGTGGATCCCAACTTCACGGGCGAGGCCGGCGGTCTCGATGGCTTGGCCTTGCGAGTGCGGGCAGTCTATCAGGATGCGCACGGCGTGACGGAGCAGGCCGTTTCCGCCGCAACTGGGGCGGTCATCAGTGTGCCGACGCCGCCAGTGACCGCGCCGGCGCCGTTCGTCGACCACACCCAGGTTGCCGGTGGCGCGGGCGTGCACCTCATCCGCGGCGATCTGAATTTCATCCTAGACCAGATCAAGATCGCCGAGCGCGACGCCGCCGGTGAAGATCTCATCAATATCCTGCCCAACGTGCGCGCGCCCTTCGGTCTACGCACGGTCGACGGCTCCTTCAACAACCTGGTCAACTTCGGGGTGACCGATCAGACCGATTTCGGCGCCGCCGACACGACCTTCCCACGCCTGACCAATCCGCTATTTCGCCCGGCTGAGGCGGGAACTTCCTATGCGCAAACGAACGGCACGGTCGTCGATTCTACGCCGCGGACCATTTCAAACCTGGTCGTCGACCAGACAGCAAACAATCCGGCGGCCTACGCGACGGCTTTCGATCCTGGCCCGGATGGACTTCTCCACACCGCGGACGACGTTCTGAAGGACGGCGCGCATATTGTTGTCAGCCCCGGCATGGACGGCATCTTCGGCACCACCGACGACAGACAGGTCTTCCAGTTCGACAACGTGGCACCCGACGCGGGCCTCACCGCCCCGTTCGATGCTTGGTTCACGTTCTTCGGCCAGTTCTTCGATCACGGTCTTGACCTAGTGACCAAGGGCGGCAACGGCATAACCTTCGTACCATTGAAGGCCGATGATCCGCTCGTTGCGGGGGCGGATGGGATTTTCGGTAACGCCGACGACCTGCCGCCGGCACTGCGCTTCATGGTCGAGACCCGGGCCACCATGCTGCCCGGTCCAGACGGCATCCAGGGTACGGCCGACGATATCCATGAGAATGAAAACACCACGACGCCGTTTGTCGACCAGAACCAGACTTATACGTCGCATCCCTCGCACCAGGCGTTCCTGCGTGCCTATGCGATCGGTGTGGACGGCCAGCCGCACGCCACCGGAAAGCTGATTGAGAATACCAATATCGGGGGCGATGGAAAATTCGGCACCGCCGACGATGTTCATATCGGCGGAATGGCCACTTGGGGCACCGTCAAGGCGCAAGCCCGCGATATCCTTGGCATCAACCTGACCGACAAGGACTTCGACAACGTTCCGCTGCTGGCGACCGACGCCTACGGCAACTTCATCAAGGGTCCAAACGGCTACCCGCAGGTGGTCATGAAAGGTGCCGATGGCATTGGCGGCACGCCCGATGACTTCTTGATGGAAGGAAACCCGTTGGCACCGATCGACGTCACAAACGCGGTGCGCACAGGCCATCAGTTCTTGATCGACGTGGCCTTCAACGCGGTTCCTGTTCTCGATGCGAACGGCAACCTCATTCCAGACGCAGACAACATCGCCGGCAATCCCGTCCCGGTTAACGCGGCCGGCCAGAAACCCTTCTACGACAACGAGCTGCTCGACGCGCACTACATCGCAGGTGACGGTCGCGTAAACGAGAACATCGGCCTTACCTCTGTGCATGCGATCTTCCACTCTGAGCACAACCGACTGGTCGATCAGGTAAAAGAGACTATCTTGATCGCCGAGGCCGACACCCCAGGCTACATCAACGACTGGATCATGCCCGGCTCCCTGTTCACCCCTGGCATGACGGCAGACCAAGTCCAATGGAACGGCGAGCGCCTGTTCCAGGTGGCGAAGTTCGGCACCGAGATGCAGTACCAGCACCTCGTGTTCGAGGAGTTTGCCCGTACACTGCAGCCGATGGTTGATCCGTTCTTTGCGCCCACGCAAGTGTACGATGTCGACATCAATCCAGCGATCGTCGCGGAGTTTGCGCATCAGGTCTATCGTCTCGGCCACTCAATGTTGACCGAGACGGTCGACCGCTTCGATCCCAACTTCAACACTGTTAATACGGACGGCGACCCTACTACCACAGATCCGCAACTGGGTCTGATTGCGGCTTTCCTCAATCCGTTAGCCTACGCGGCAAGCGGCCCGACGCCGGAACAGGCGACTGGCGCCATCGTGCGCGGTGTCACGCGTACGGTTGGCAACGAGATCGATGAGTTCGTCACCGAAGCGCTGCGCAACAACCTCCTCGGTACGCCGCTCGATTTGGCGGTGCTGAACATCGCGCGCGGCCGTGACACGGGCGTTCCGCCTTTGAACGAGGCGCGCCGCGAGTTCTATGCCGCCACCAGCGATCCAGAACTCAAGCCCTACACAAGTTGGGCGGACTTCGTACTGCATATCAAGCATCCCGAATCGCTGGTCAACTTTGTGGCCGCCTACGGCACGCACTCCACCATCACGAGCGCGACGACGCTCGATGCCAAGCGCGCTGCAGCCGCTGCCATTGTGTTCGGCGGCGCCGGTGCGCCGGCCGACCGGCTCGATTTCCTGAATGCCACCGGGGAGTGGGCGGATGGTAGCGGATTGCATCCGAAGGACTTCGACGGCGTCACCACTACCGGCATCGGCAACATCGACCTGTGGATCGGCGGCCTGGCCGAGAAGATCACGCCGTTCGGCGGCATGCTGGGGCCGACGTTCAATTTCGTGTTCGAAAACCAGATGGAGAAGCTGCAGGACGCCGACCGCTTCTACTATCTCGAACGCACTGCGGGCATGAACTTCAACGCAGAGTTGGAGAACAACACGTTCTCCAAGCTGGTGATGGCCAATACAGACGCCACTCACCTCAATGCATTGATCTTCCATACGCCGACGTTCACCCTCGAGGTCGATCCGACCAAGCAGTTCAATGCAGACGTCATGTTGCCCGGGCCGGACGGAATCTTCGGCCCTGGCGTCGGCCCCGACCTCATCCAGGGCACCCCCGACGATACTCCGTCGGATGACGTCTCCGCTCCGCGGGCAGACCCGGTCGTCGTTGGGCCGTTCGCATCGCTGATCCCGCTCGTCATCCGTGACAATCCAGCGACCGTCGGCGTCGTGGATACCAATTACCTGAAGTACACCGGCGAAGATCATGTCGTCATGGGCGGCACCGCGGGCAACGACATCATCCTCTCCGGGGCCGGTGACGATACGCTCTATGGCGATGCCGGCAACGATCGCCTCGATGGCGGCTTCGGTAACGATGAGATCAACGGCGGCGCCGGCGACGACATCATTACCGACACGGGTGGTGATGACGTCATCCATGGTGGCGACGGCAACGACGTCATCCAAGGCGGCAACGGCGGCAACCTGATCCTGGGCGGCTTCGGCAGCGACTTCATCATCACGGGTGAGGATGCGTCGGAAGCTCTGGGCGGTACGGGTAATGACTTTATCCTCGGCTCCAAGGCCAACGAATTCTCGTTTGGCAACGAAGGCGACGACTGGATCGAGCGCGGCACCAGCGACGGTGCGGCGGGCGATAATTTCGACCCGATCGGCAACGAGCCGGTGAAGGGCAACGACGTCTTCATGGGCGACGGCGGCCCCGACAATACGGACGGCGAAGGTGGCGATGACGTCTATATCGCCACGCCCAGCGAGGCCGATCGCTTCATCGGCTTTGGCGGGTTTGACTGGGCGACCTACAAGATGGATCCGGTCGGCGTGACCGTCAGTCTGGACTCCAACGATCGTTTCTTCGACCAGCCCATCGTGCCCGGTTCGGCGTCCTCGATCCTGTCCCGGTTGGATCTGGTGGAAGGCCTGTCGGGCACGAAGTTCGGCGACTTCCTGTTCGGCGACAGTTCCGATGCGGCCGCCATCCAAGGCGCGGGCGCCGACGCGGAGGGCAGCATCCTGCTGCATCCGGAACTCATCGGTGGGCTGCAGACCTTCCTCAATGACTTCCTCGGGACGCCGGATGTCCCGGTCGTGACCCGCTTCGATGCCGGCAACATCATTCTGGGCGGCCAGGGCAGCGACCAGATCATGGGTCGTGGCGGTAACGACCTGATCGACGGCGATCTGTGGCTCGATACCTACATCAGCGTGCGCAGCGCGCTCGATCCCAACGTCGAGATCACCCGCGCGGACAGCATGACCCAGCTCGTTGATGCGATGCTGGCGGGCGCGTACAACCCCGGACAGCTGCAGATTGTGCGTGAGCTCGTGTCCTCGCCCACGACGGATTTTGACACGGCGATATTCTCTGGGGAGCTGGTGAACTACACGTTCACCGTCAATGGCCTCGCCACGGATGCTGCCGGCGTCGTTGCGGCGACCGCCAATGACATCATCACGGTGACGGATATCACCACAGCCGGCGTGAAGGGTGACGGGACCGACACGATCAGGCATATCGAACGGCTGCAGTTCTCCGATCAGGCCTTGGTCATCGATGGTTTGAACCACGCGCCAAGCGGCCTGCTGACGATCTCGGACGCGACACCAACCGAAGACCAACTTCTCACGGTGTCGATCGCCGGGGTGACGGACGCCGACAATGTGAGCCCGACCAATCTGACGGGAGCAATCACAGGGCCCGTGTCCTACTTCTGGCAGGCCGAGTCGCAGCCAGGTGTGTTTGAGGACATCACTTTCGTCGCCGCGGGCGAGATGTCGCGGGCGGAAGGCACGAGCTTCACGCCAACGGAACCCTTCGTGGGTGGCGTGAATTTTGATAGCCTCGTTGGTCTCCGGTTGCGCGTGCGCGCCGTCTACCAGGATGGCACCGGCGTGCTCGAGCAGGTGTTCTCTGAGGCGACGGCACCGGTGGCCAACGTCAATGATGCGCCGGTGGGCCTGCCAACTATCAGCGATATTACACCGACGGAAGATATCCCCATAGCCGTCTCGACAACGGGCATTTCCGACCCCGATGGGCTCACGACGCCCGGTTTCCTCTTCCAGTGGCAGCAGTCACCAACCGGTGCCGCCGGCACTTGGACAGATATTGCCGGTGCCACGGGGCCAAGCTTCACGCCGCGGGCAGGGCAGGTGCTTCAGTTCTTGCGCGTGCAAGTTCAATTCACGGACGATGGCGGCACACTCGAGACCTTGTTCTCAGCGCCAACCGGCCAGGTCGGTGACCACATCATCGGCAGTGTGGCAAGTGAGACGCTGAGCGGCACGCCCTTCGACGATTGGATCGAGGGTGTCGGTGGCAACGACACGCTCAATGGCCTCGCGGGTAATGACATCCTCGATGGCGGCGCGGGCACTGACGCTCTCAACGGCGGTGATGGTATCGACCACCTGAGCGGCGGTATCGGCAACGATACGCTCAACGGTGATGCCGGTGACGACAACCTCGATGGCGGAACCGGTAACGACGTGCTGAACGGTGGAATTGGTGCCGACGTCATGGCCGGTGGTGTTGGCAGCGACACCTACGTCGTTGACAACTTAGGTGACGTGGTGGTCGAGAACCCGAATGAGGGCACCGATGTGGTGCAAACCACGCTCGCCAGCTACGTGCTGGGTGCCAACGTCGAAAATCTCACGTTCACCGGTGTCGGTGCCTTCACAGGTACAGGCAACGCGCTTGCCAACACAATCAATGGTGGGGCGGCCGATGATGTGCTGAACGGTGGTAACGGCAATGATACGCTCAACGGCAACGGCGGTAACGACAGGTTTATTGCCGTCGCGGGTGATGGCAATGACACCTACAATGGTGGGGCCGGCGTAAGCGACACGTATGACCTGTCGGGGACGACGGCGGCGGCTACTGTCACCGGTACTACGGCGAGCAGCCTCGATATAGGTTCCGACATACTCAGTTCGGTGGAGAACATCATCGGTAGCCAGGGCAACGACACCATCGCTGGTGGTGCCGTCGCCAACAGGCTCGACGGTGGCTTCGGTGACGACACCCTGGCGGGGCTTGCGGGCCTCGACACCCTGATCGGCGGTCTGGGTAACGATGTTCTGGACGGCGGCGCTAATGTCGACAGCATGGCCGGTGGTGTTGGCAACGACACCTACGTCGTTGACAATGCGAGCGATGTCGTTAGCGAGAATGCCGGTGAAGGCACCGATACGGTACAGACCACTGTGTCCTTCACGCTGAGCGCGAACGTCGAGAACCTCACCCTATTGGGGACCGGCGGGATCACTGGCACCGGCAACGCCCTCAACAATACCATGATCGGCAACGCCGCAGGCAACACGCTGAACGGTGCGGCTGGCGCCGACAACATGAGTGGCGCGCTCGGCAACGATACCTATGTGGTCGATAATGTCGGTGATGTCGTAACGGAGGTTGCGGGCCAAGGGACCGACACGGTTCAAACGACGCTTGCTTCATACACCTTGGTCGACAATGTCGAAAACCTCTCGTTCACAGGCGCCGGCGGCTTCAGCGGCATCGGCAACACTCTGGCCAACACGATCACCGGCGGCGTCGGAAACGATACCCTGACCGGTGCCTCGGGTAACGACGTTCTCAACGGCGGCCTTGGTGACGATCGTTTTGTCGCCACGGTCAACGATGGCAACGATACGTACAATGGTAACGGTGGCGTCGATGCCTACGATCTGTCGGGTACTACCGCTGCGGTCACCATCAATGTTACGACGGCGAGCAGCGCACAGATCGGCACCGACACGCTGGGCACCATCGAAAACATCATCGGCAGTCAGGGCAATGACACCATCACCATGAACGGAGGTGCCAATGTCATCGATGGCTTCGATGGAAACGACATCATCAACGCCGGGGGCAATGATGATGTCGTGTTTGGTGGTACCGGAAATGACACGCTCAACGGCGAAGGTGGGAACGACACGATCACCGGTGGGATCGGCGATGACGTCATGAACGCTGCTGTCGGCAACGACGTGTTCGTATTCGCAGCAGGGTTCGGTAACGACACCATCAATGGGTTTGACAGCAATCCGAATGGCGGCCAGGACCTCCTGGAACTTCACGGACTGGCGTTCAGCGATGTTGCAATCGCCAATAACGCCGGAAACGCGGTGATCACCATTGGAACCGATCACATCACCTTGGTAGGCGTGTCGGCGGCGACCATGGCGATTGATGATTTCAGGTTCGTTTGAGAGAAGAATGGCGGCCTCCTCGCGAGGTCGCCAAATCGGCGTCGTCTACCCCGGGCACACGGCTGTCGTACACCGTGTGCCGAACTGTCGCTCGGCTCTGCGGCGGTTCTCGACATCGCCATGGCCATGAGCATGGCAGACCTGGCTATTACGAGTAGTCCGGCTTGGCAACCTTGGCCGCCGGTACTTCCGGTGCGAAGGCGGTCCAAGGAAAGGACTTTTAGATGAGCCGTGTTACCGCGCCCGTCACGCCAGCCGGCGCAACCCTGGAGCGGGCACGTAGCCCGAGCGGCTCTCGCGTTGATTGGTTTCCGACGTCGATCTGGAGGTTCAATGTCCCGGATCACGAGGCGCTGAACGAAAACCTGATGCGCCTGATCCAAATGGAACGTGAGCGCGATCCGGCCGGCATGGGCGGGCGCTCAGCAGTGCTGGGGTGGCACAGTTCAGATAAATTGCACCACCACCCCGAGATGCAACAATTCGTTGCCATCCTCCAGCATAGCGTCGCCGAGGTCGCTACCTGCTACAACATTGATGCGAGTCAAGCCGGTTTGGAGCTTGCGACCTGCTGGGCGATGGTAAACGGTAAGTTGGCTTCTGGCGTCGTTCACTGCCATCCCAATTCCTTTTTGAGCGGTGTCTACTACGTCCACACGACAGACAGCACCGGCGATATCTTTTTTCAGGATCCGCGGCAGGGTCCCAGCATGTTGGTTTGTCCGGTGACAGAGCACACGCCGTGGACAATTCGACAGGTGTCTTACCGTCCGGCATCCGGTGGAATGCTGATCTTCCCGAGCTGGCTCTATCACGGGGTTGAGCCCAATCTGAGCGATGCTCTGCGTGTCAGCATAAGCTTCAATTTCCGGCTCAACTGGCTTTCGAAATGACACCGCGCGTGGACAACTATCTTTCCCCCACCTTCGAGCGCGGTGCGCCCCAAGCCACCATCGCGTAAGCGCATGTGCTGCGCCGAACGCGCGCCGCTCAACACTGTCCGGTGCCCGGTCCTGCGTGTCTTCCGAGAATTTCAGCGCACGCTGGACTTGACTAGCATGCGTTGCCTTTAAGCAGCGCCGCATCGATCTTGTCACGCGCCGGAAAGCTCGGGCCTGCCCCGACAATCGTACACGCCAAGCTGCCGGCCGCTGCCGCTCGGCGCATGGCCGCGGGCATGGTTTCGCCGCGCATCAGCGCAGAGGCCAGCACGCCCACAAAACAGTCACCCGCACCCGTGCTGTCAATGGCCGTCACGGGCAATGCCTCGACCCGCCATATCACCTCGTCGCGCGCGCCGATTGCTCCCTTTGCCCCAAGTGTAATGACCACCGTGTTGCCAAGGACGCGCGTCAGGGCGCCGATCAGATCGGCAGGTTCGTCCTGCCCGAGCTCAAGGACGGCGCCCAGGGTCGCTGCTTCATGTTCGTTTACGACCAGCACATCCACTTGCTTTAGGGTGGCGAGGGGGAGGGGGAGTGCCGGTGCGAGATTGAGAATGATCGTGGCGTTCCTTCCTCTGGCATAGCGGATGGCGGCTTCGACCTCGCTGGCCGGCGTCTCCATCTGCAGGACTACGGTCGTCCCCGCCGGTAGGGCCTGCTGCAGGAGCGTATCCACCTTGAGAGCTCGGTTAGCACCTGAGGCAACCGCGATCTGGTTACGGCCTGCCCCGTCAATCCACACCGCGGCAACGGCGGTACCCTCCGGTGCGCTCCGGACGCCGCCGATATCAATGCCGACCTCGGCCATAGCCGCGCGTGCCATCCCGCCGTAGGTGTCGCTGCCAACACAGCCGATGAAGCGCGTGGGAGCTCCATCGCGTGCTGCAGCGATCGCCTGATTTGCGCCCTTGCCGCCCACGGCCTGAGTGAATGTAGGCGTCAGCACGGTCTCGCCGACCGCAGGTAGGTGCGGCAGGCGAAACGTCAAGTCGACGTTGATCGAGCCAAACACGACAATCATTGCGAATGACTCCCAGCGGCATTCCATGCGCTCCAACTATGCCAACTCTCACCTTGATTGTGGCGAAAGACCGTTGGCGAGGAGCGATGCGTGGTTCGGGGGGTACCTTGGGCTCCTGCTCAGTCGCGCATTCCCCCGAGCGCAGGTGATTGCCGACGAGCATCGTATCGGCGCCGAACATCGCCAAGCAAGCCACTTTTCTCACGCTTTTGCAGCGCAGAAACTCGAGCCAGCTACCCTGCGCCGGCTTTCCGATGATTTGCTCTTCCCTAGTGCAATGTCGGTTCGTCACCGGATGCACCCTGTGCTTCAGGGTCATTTCGCCGCCAATAGGATGGCGAGATCATCACGAATCGCCTGGCACGAAGACGCAGCGCGGACGATATTCTCCCGTAAACACGCGATAGAAGCAAAGGTGCACCTGACTATCCTGCGAAGGCATGCGCTTGAAATACCGCGGCACGACCACCGTGATCGATCCTGCATGGAAAAGTTCAGCACCGTCAGGCAGTGGATCAACCTTGTCGACAATCCGGCAATCCTTGTCGTTACAGCACGTCTGCGGGTACCATGAGTGTGCGGATGCAGGCGCCGGTCCACTGGCCACAGTCGCGAACATGAGGCCGGCGCAGGTCACCGCGACTGGAAATGCTCGTTTCGGTTCCGCCATGCTGTACCTCGCAGTGATGATTTATTCTGGGTTCCGGTTTGGCTTGCCAATCTAGACCTGATCCACGGGCTTACGCCTACCTTTGCACACTAGCTTTTTCCACGTTGCACCAAGAACAATAGGCGCCCTTCGTTTGGCCTGCGAGCAGCTGCGCAATTGCTGAAAAAGTAGATGGGATGCCGGGGCTGGCGCCGCAAGCGCGGGGCCAGCCGCGCGGGCTTCGACGAGCAGTCGAGCCGGCGCGCTTGCCAGGCTTGCCCTGCTGCTTGGCCATTGCCGCGGGTATGGCCGCTTGTGGCGTGCCTGGACCAGCGGTAGCATTGAGGGTCGTTTTTGCGCGAGATTTCGCTACGCGTTCATGGCGGTTGCGCGGGGGGCATGCAAGGTGCCGAAGCAATCAATGAAAGCGCAGGCCTTCGGGCTCGCGTTTATCCTCCTATCACCCTCCATGGCGCGGGCGCAGGACGCGCAATCCTTGGCGTTGCCCGATGACCTGGAATTCAGGATCGAAGTTGGCCAGCACGAGCGCCTGATCAAACGCCGCGCAGGTGCGGCGCTATCGCCGTTCGCAAGTGACGGATGCAGCGGCAATCTCTCAACCGGATGGGAGCTCGTCTCCAAAACGCTGCCGGCCATCGCAAAGCATCATGGCGATCGCCCGCCCTGGGAGGGTTGCTGCCTCGCGCATGATCGGCTCTACCACGCGGGCGGCGCTGCCAACCTCGACGCCAAGGGCAGCTTCGCGGCGCGACGGGCGGCGGATGAGGAGTTGCGTTTGTGCGTTATCAGAACGGGAGAGGATAGACTTGATGCCTTGAGCGCGGACTATAAGCTCAGCCGCGATGAGGTCTCGCGCATCTATCGAACGATCGCCGACGTTATGTACCGCGCGGTGCGCTTCGGCGGTGGTCCCTGCACCGGTCTCACCTGGCGTTGGGGTTTCGGCTGGCCGCAGTGCGAGTAGGGTAAACCCGCAGTCATTGCACACCAATTGACCGGGATTGACGCCTTCAAAGGCCACCAGCCACTCACTTGATCAGTTGCGAGGTGACTGGCGTGCGTCGATCTCGGGTTCTGCGGGAGTTTCGGGAACCTACAGACGTTTCAGAGGGCCCCCACATAGGCCTTGTCGTATAAACGTCGGCAGGTCGCCGCATCAATTGGGATCGGATTGCCCCCAGCCGTGGGATCCAACGGTGCCATTTCGCTCATTCGGCCGAATTGACGGTCATCGAGCTTGAGCCCGGCCAGGGTGTGCGGAATGCCAAGCTCGGCCCTAAGCCCGAGCACCCAATCAAGCAATGCCGTGAAGCTTGCCTCCAGCCCCAAGTACGCGGCGAGGCGCGCGATCTTGTCCTCAATCGCGGGCCGATTGAAGGTCAACACGTAAGGCATGAAGACGGCGTTGGTCAGGCCATGGTGCGTGTCGTAGAGCGCGCCGACCGGATGGGAGAGCGCGTGGATCGCGCCTAATGCCTTTTGGAATGCGGTTGCCCCCATCAGCGCCGCCGCCATCATGTGCGCCCGCGCCTCCACATTGCTGCCGTCGCGATAAGCGGTGCTCAAGTTCTCCTTGACGAGCCGCATGCCCTCGACGGCGATGCCATCGGCGAGCGGATGATAGGCGAGGCCGCAGTAAGCCTCGAGGCAGTGCGCCAACGCGTCCATGCCCGTCCCCGCCGTCGTGCCGGGCGGCATCCCCAGGGTCAGCTCCGGATCGCAAATTGCGGTCTTCGGCATCATCAAGGGATGGAAGATCACTTTCTTGCGGTGCGTCGCGGCATCGGTGATGACGCCGGCGCGTCCGACTTCCGAACCGGTGCCGGCCGTGGTCGGCACCGCGATAATCGGCAGGATCCCAGGGGTATCGGCCCGCGTCCAGAAGTCCCCGATGTCCTCGAAGTCCCACATCGGCCGCTTCTGGCCGGCCATGAACGCGATCACCTTGCCGGCATCGAGCGAGGAGCCACCGCCGAAGGCCACGATGCCGTCATGCCCGCCGCTCTTGAGTGCCTTGAGCCCGGCTTCGACGTTGGCCGCGATGGGATTGGATTGCACGTCGCTGAACAACGTGGCTGCCACTCCATCGCCTACCAGCCCGTCCATTGCCTGGGCGACCATGGGATTGCGCGCCAGGCCAGCGTCCGTCACCAACAGCGGCCGTGTCATGCCGGCGGCCTTGACCGCGGCACCGAGCTCGCGGATGCGGCCCGCGCCAAAGCGCACGCTTGTGGGGTAACTCCAGGTGCCTGCAAGGTTCACGGGCATGTTTCGCATTTGTCAGGGCCTGCGTTGCTTGCGATTTTGAGCGACGAACGATGCTCGTCGGATCGACATCACGAGCGTTCGAACCCGCGCATGAGCTCCCAATCGGTGATCCGGCGGTCGTACTCGAACTGCTCCCATTTCGCGGTGTGCACGTAGTGCGCGACCACGGCCTCGCCAAAAGCCTGCCGCAGGAGCTCCGACCCGGCGAGACAGTCCGTAGCCTCCCGCAGGGTCTTGGGTATCTCGGGCAGCGTCGTGCCGGTATAGGCATCGCCGGCAAAGGGTGGCGCGAGCGTCAGTTTTTCTTCAATCCCCTGCATGCCCGCGGCAATCAACGCCGCAAACGCCAGGTAAGGATTGAGATCGGCACCGCCGATGCGGCACTCGATGCGGATCGCCTTGCTGCCCTCCCCACACAGGCGGAAACCCGCGGTCCGATTGTCACGGCTCCACACCGCCCTTGTCGGCGCGAACGTACCGACTTGGAAGCGTTTGTAGGAGTTGATGTAAGGCGCCAGGAAATAGGTGATGTCGCGTGCGTACTTGAGCTGCCCTGCCACGAAGGCGCGCATGGTCTCCGACATCCCGTGCTCGGCCTCCGGCGCATGGAACAGCGCTTTTGCGCCTTTGCCGTCCCAAAGCGAGAGATGGATGTGCGCGGAGGACCCCGCCAGATCGTAGCGCCACTTGGCCATGAAGGTGACCGCCTTGCCATGCGCGTGCGCGATCTCCTTGATTGCGTTCTTCAGGATCACATGGCGGTCGGCCATCTCCAACGCGTCGGCGTAGCGAACGTTGATTTCTTCCTGACCCGGCCCCCATTCACCCTTCGAGTTCTCGACCGGGATCCCTGCGCCCTCGAGCCCCCGCCGGATGGCGCGCATGACCGCCTCCTCTTTGGTCGTCTGCAGGATGTGGTAGTCCTCGATGTAGCTGCCCGCGGTCTCAAGGTCGCGGTAGCGCTTAGCCGCCGCGGAACGGTACGTTTCATCGAACAGATAGAACTCGAGCTCGGAAGCACAGAACGCGCGCATCTTCTTGGCGGCGAGCCGCTCCAACTGGCGCTTGAGTATGGCTCGTGGTGAATGCGCCACGTCGACATGATGGTGGTCGAGCACATCGGCCAGCACCAGGGCAGTACTCTCGAGCCAGGGCAGTTTGCGCAGGGTTGTGAGGTCTGGCTTTAGAACGAAGTCGCCATAACCCTTGTCCCAGCTTGCGGCCGCATAACCCGGCACGGGCTCCATGTCGATGTCGTTGGCGAGCAGGTAGTCGCAGGCGTGGGTCGCGTCGTGCGCGCTATCGACGAAATACTCGGCCTGAAAGCGCTTGCCGATTAGGCGACCCTGCATGTCGACCATTGCCACGAGAACCGTGTCGATCGCGCCCGACCCGACCGCGTTGATCAGCTCTTCAAAGCTCAAGTTGCCCGCCATGGCCGCCCCTTTGTGACCGAACCCCCATCCATCATCGATGGCCGAGGCGGCGATGTCGAGCCATGCTGTTGCTCTTAAGACCCGCTCGGCCGGAGCGGGCGCGCAAAATCCCCGGAAATCAGGGAAACATCAAAGATGCCGACCACACATGGCTGCTCTCAATAAATTACCGGGCCTCGGCACCCCGGAATTGTTGCCGGCCGGGCTAGTCGGTGTAGTCTTGAGACCAACAGGCACAGGGAGACGCAATGGGCAAGATCGATGCAAGGTGCCATGCGGTCCATGGCAGCCCGCGCTGATCGGTTACTTCGCACCGCAACGGCAGTATGGCGATTGAGCTTGGGCTCTGAGAGGGATGTGGGTCAGTGCCCTGGAGCGCGACATTGGCAGAAACGATCTCATCGACCGTGCCCCATGCGGCACAGGACTGACCGAGGTGGCTAGGCATGCACGTCGTTGTCGTGGGTGCAGGCATTTTGGGGGCCAGCGCCGCCTATCATCTGGCGCGGGAGGGCTGCCAGGTCACGCTCGTCGACCGCGCGGATGAGGGGCGGGCCACGGCCGCGGGCGCGGGTATCGTCTGTCCCTGGGGTTCTCTCGTTGAGGATGCGGCGAGCTATGCTTTGCTCGCCGGCGGCGCGCGTTACTATCACGAGCTCGTCGCGCTGCTGGCCGAGGATGGCGAGGACGATCTGGGCTACGCCCGTGTCGGTGGGCTCTACGTTCCCGCCGAGGCGGACGACCTCGATGCGCTGGAGCGCCGGGCCCGCGCGCGTGCTCGTGCCGCCCCCGAAGCGGGCAGCATCGAGCGCCTCGCGCCGCAGCAAGCCCGTGCGCTGTTCCCACCGTTGCGCCGTGATCAGCCGGCGGTATTCATTTCGGGAGGTGCCCGCGTCGACGGCCGCCGCCTTGCAGCAGCCCTGCAGCGTGCCGCGGTGAAGCGCAAGGTGCGCTTTCTCACCGGTTCGGCCGAGCTCATCGCTCAGGGCCGCCGCGTAGCGGGTGTGCGCATTGGTGCCGACCGGATCGAAGCGGACCGCGTCGTGGTCGCCGCCGGCGCCTGGGCCCCGGGCCTGCTTGAAGCCGTTGGTATAGGGCTTGGTGTGGCGCCGCAGCGCGGACAGATCGTGCACCTGCGGCACAGCGATACCGATACGGCGCGCTGGCCCGTGCTGCTGCCGCTTTCGAGTTACTATCTCCTGGCATTCGAGGATTCTCGAGTTGTCATCGGCGCCACCCGCGAGACCAATTCAGGTTTCGACTATCGTTTGACGGCGGCAGGCGTGGCCGAGGTGCTGAACGCCGGTCTCGCCGTGGCGCCGGGCCTCGCCGCCTGGACGCTGAGCGAGATCCGCATTGGCTTTCGACCGCTCGCGGAGGACAACCGGCCCAAGCTTGGACCCGCGCCGGGCATTGACGACTTGTTTATCGCCAACGGTCTGGGCCCGAGCGGCCTAACCATGGGCCCCTACGCCGGAGCGCTTATGGCCGATGCCGTGCTCGGCAAGTCGCCCAAACTTGCCCTTGCGCCCTATGCGCTCGCGCACTCGGCCCGGAAGGGAGACTGAGATCAGACCGCCGCAGCGGCGGAGCAGCAACGGAAAATCGAATTGGGAGTAAAACGCGATGCAAGACAAGGCTACCAAAGGCGACGCCAGGTCCGAGAGCGCGCCGGCGTTACAGGGCATCAAGGTTCTCGACCTCACCCAGTTCGAGGCCGGCCCCTCGTGTACCGAAGCCCTAGCCTGGCTCGGCGCCGATGTGGTCAAGGTGGAAGAGCCCAACCGCGGCGAGCCTGGGCGTTGGGGCTTCAGTGACCGGCCCGGTGCCGACTCCCACTACTTTATTTTTTACAATCTCAATAAGCGCAGCATCACCTTGAACCTCAAAAGCGAGGAAGGCAAAGCTGTGCTCAAGCGGATGATCGCCAAGGCGGATGTGCTGGTGGAGAACATGGCTCCGGGGACGTTTGCGCGCCTCGGTTTTGACTACCCGCGGCTCAGCGAAATCAACCCCCGTTTGATCTTCGCCCAGGTCAAGGGCTTTGCGCCGGAAAGCCCACACGCCAACTATTTGGCCTTCGACATGATCGCCCAAGCGATGGGCGGCACCATGGGCGTGAACGGGCACCCGGACTCCCCGCCGATCCGCCCGGGGCCGACCATCGGTGATACGGGAACGGGCATGCTCTGCGCCATGGGAATCCTCGCCGCCCTCTATCAACGCATCTCGACCGGCCGCGGCCAGCACATCCAGATCGCCATGCGGGACGCCATGCTGAACTACTGTCGCACGCCCATGAGCCGGCAGTCGGCGCGGACCGATGTGCTGCCCCGCGGCGGCAATGGCGTAGTGGGCACCGCCCCGGGCGGCCTTTACAAGTGTGCCCCGGGCGGCCTCAACGATTGGTGCTACATTTTTACCTCGCGGGGGAACGAGGAGCACTGGCGCCGGCTGGTGCACGCGATTGGTCGTGAAGATCTGCTTCAGGATCCCCGCATGTGCGATGGCGCGACCCGCGCCGCCAACCAGGCGGCGGTCGATGGCGCCATCACGGAATGGACCTCCAAGCGCAGCAAGCAGGAGGTCATGGCAACCATCGCCGGGGCCGGCGTGCCGTGTGGTGCCGTTCTTACCACGCTCGAGCTGTTGAATGATCCCGATCTCATTGCCCGAGGCATGGTGCAAACCATCGAGCACCCGGTGCGCGGGCCGGTAAAGGTCTCCGGTTGGCCTTTGCGGATGTCCGATACCAAGGTCCCGCTCACTTCGGCGCCGATCCATGGCGCCGACAACGAGGCGATTTACGGCGAGTGGCTCGACTGTTCACCCGCCGAGGTCGCCGATATGCGCCAACGCAAGGTCATTTGACGGCGCCTTTCGGTCGGCCCACGCACCCCTGGATGGTCGGCCCGACGCGCGCCAAAGTGCGATGAAGTCGAAGTCGTCCGCCATTAAGGAGCTGAGCCATGGAGATCCGCAAGACGGTCACGCTTCTCGAAGAGATCAACGCCGAATACGGCGCGCCAGCGAATCCCCCGCTGCGGCGCGTGGCGATCGCCGCCGTATTCAAAAACCCTCTGGCCGGCAAGACCGCCGGCGCCGACCTCGCACCGCTGATCGAGGCGTCCCTCGAACTCGGCGTGTCCCTCACCAAGGCTGCTCTTGGCAGCCTCGGCGCCAAACCCGCCGAGCTCCGGGCCTACACCAAGGCGGCCCTGGTCGGCACTGAGGGCGATCTCGAGCATGGCGCCGCCATGATCCATCCTCGGCTCGGCATGGCCATGCGTCGCACCATCCGGCGCGGCCGCGTCATTATTCCAGGGCACGCCAAAGTGGGCCCGCCCGGTACGAGTGTCGATCTCCTGTTTGGTCCGCTTGACGCGGGCTGGGACCTCGACGCCGTCGATTCAACTCCGGTGTTGATCCACGATGCTCCGCGGCCCAATGAGATCGTGCTGTGGATCGGCTACAGCACCGGTCCACGTGTCAACGCCCGCAGCAAGGGTCCCGACCAGCGAGAGGTCGACGCACTGATCGCCTCGTTCGGTGGCGAATAAGTCCTCAGAGTGCTGACACAACTCGGTTCAGGGCTCGGAGCGCTCGTGCTTGGAGCTTATCATCAGCTTGACATAATCGCTGCCTAGCGTAGTGCCAATACTAAATCTGATTGCGCGGCTTCAACCACGCACGTTGCCCGACCGATCGATGCCCGGCTCCGCGGGAGCGCCGGTGGAAGTGCAAGGGCACGCGTTCTTTCACGCGCGCCTGCAAACGTTCCGACGCGCCTGGGAGGAGGAAACGGTGCGACTCTGCATTTGGCTCCTGGCGCTAGCTTGCCTTTTCGCATGCGCTGATCCCGATACCGCCTTGGCGCAAAAGGGGTCTTCCAGGTCAGCGAAGGCCGAAGCCTCCGCCAAAGGCCCGACACCCGATCAGCTTCTCCTCGGCCAATCCAAGAACGATGCCAATCTTGGCACCGTGACGCTGATGACCCAGCGACTCTTGGCTGGTCCACTAATGACCGCGGCGCTTGATCTTTCTACGCTGCTCGATGAAGGCGAGCGCTTCGAGAAGATGCGTGTGCTGCCGGTGATTGCCCGCGGCAAGATGCAAAATCTCTGGGACATGCTCTATCTCGGTGGCATCGATTTGGCCTTCCTGCAGACGGACACGCTCGAATTCCTGAAGAGCGATCCGCAATACGCGAGCATCAAGGATCGGGTGCGCTACATCACGGTCATGTTCTCCGAGGAGATTTGCCTCGTGGCCCGGCCAGAGATCAAGTCCTTGAGCGATCTCGCCGGCAAGAAGGTCGGCATCAATGCCAAGGGCACAGCCGCCGCGGTCAGCATCCCCGTGATCTTCGCGCGGCTCGGCATCAAGGCCGACCTGCAGTATGCCGACACCAACATCGCGCTCGAGCACATGCGCAGCGGCGAGTTCGCCGCACACACTTTCCTTCTGGCCAAGCCCGCGCGGGCGGTTGCCGAGCTTAAGGGAGACGGGCTGCACATCTTGTCGATCCCGTTTTCCCATGCATTGAGCGATCTATACCTGCCCTCGAAATTTACCAACGCGGACTATCCCAATCTCATTCCCGCCGGCCAGGAAGTGGAAACCGTTGCGGTCGGCAATATCCTGGCCGTCTTCAACTGGCCCGAGGGCAGCGACCGGTACAAAAAGGTTGCGCGCTTTACCGACGCCTTCTTTGGCCGTTTTAGCGAGCTGCAGAAGCCCGGCTTCCATCCCAAGTGGAAGGACGTGAACCTGGCGGCGCAGGTGCCGGGCTGGACCAGGTTCAAACCGGCGCAAGAGTGGCTCGACAAGGCGGCCGCGCAGCAGCGCGCCGTCGACGCCGATCTGCGCAATAGTTTCGGCAGTTACCTGAAGCGGCGCGGCATTAACGACCTCGGAGCGCGCTCGGAAAGCGAGCTCTTCCAGCAGTTTCTGGAATGGCGTCGCGGCAAGAATTGAGGCAAATGGGGCTGAGGGGAGGCGGTAGCCTGCGCAAGCGCTCAAGAGAATTGCGCCTTGGCCGCGCCGATCCGGTTTGCGGCAAAGACCTGTGCGCGCGCCAGCGCACGGCATGGGTTCCCCAGTTGCCTGCGATGATTGCCGCCTTGCTGCTCGGCACGCTCCTGCTGCCCGCTGCCGCGCAGGCGCAGCAGCGGCCCGTGATCACGGTTCCGGCGCGCATCCTGGCGCCAGCCTCGCAACGCACGCCGCTTGCGATCGGCGTGGCTCCTCAGGATGGGCTGCCGCGCAACGCCTACCTGCGCATTCGCGGTCTGCCCCAGAGCGTTGCGCTCAGCGAGGGGCACACAATCGCACCGGGTGTGTGGGCCATTCCACTATCAGGACTGCCGGTTCTCGCCGCCATCGTGCCCATTGGCGCGCAGGGCACGACTGAAATCCTCGTCGATCTTTTGAGCCTGGACGGAAAGGTGTTGGCGGAAACGAAGGCGACGCTCATCATCCCCCTCCCGGACCAGCCCGTCCCAGCGCCACCATCCTCGGCCCGCGCTGCGCCAGCCCTGCCGCAAGCGGGTTCCGCCGCGCTGGCAGGCCCAGTCCAGGGCGCAGCGAACGCGCCTGACCGCGAACCGGCGCTGCAATTCTACAGCAAGGGGCTGCAATTGCTGGAGCGCGGCGACGTCGATGCGGCGCGCAAGTTTTTCGAGCGTGCCGCCGATCTTGGAGTGTCACAAGCCGCCATGGCGCTGGCCACCACCTACGATCCCAACGAGCTCGCCAAGCTCAAAGTCGTGGGCTTGCAGGGCAACGTGGTGGCGGCGCGCAAGTGGTATGACCGGGCGGCCCAGCTCGGCGCCGCGGAAGCCGGCGAGCGCCTGCACCGTCTTGGCGCGCGCTAGTCTCAAGAGCGTTCTGCACCCTCACGCGCCGGGCGATCGATCATCCGTAGGCCTGGCGAGACGCAGGCGAACCTGGCGATCGGTCATGCGCTGATGCCGACCCCCAAATGCACTTCATTGAGGCTTTCGCCACCGTCCCTTGGGCGCTGGTTCGCTGAAATGAGCTGGCTACTCCGCCGGCTTGGCGAGCCCGATCGCCGCGGCGGGCTCGGCCGGCTTGGCGGCGCGCCGCCTGAAAAAGGCAACGAGCTCGCCGACAATGCCGCGTCGGAAGAGCAAAACTGCAACCACAAAGATTACGCCCTGGATCACCAAGACCCACTCGCCGAAGCCCGCAAGGTAGTTTTGCATGTAGATGATGATGCCGGCGCCGACGGCGGGACCAAAAACGGTTCCCATGCCGCCCACCAACGTCATCAACACGACCTCACCCGACATCTGCCAGGTCACATCGGTCAAAGAAGCAAGCTGGAACACCATCGCCTTGGTCGCACCCGCAAGGCCCGCCAGGGCCGCTGAGATCACGAACGCGATCAGCTTGAAGCGACTGACGGCGTAGCCGAGCGAAATGGCGCGGGCTTCGTTCTCGCGGATAGCCTTCAGCACCTGCCCAAAGGGCGAATGGATCGTGCGATAAATGATCAAGAAGCCGGCGCAGAAGATCGCCAAGACGACGTAGTAAAAAGTAAAGTCGTTGCCGACATCGAGCAGCCCGAGGATCGGCCGGCGCGGAATGGCCTGGATCCCGTCCTCGCCCCCGGTGAATTTGGCCTGCACGCACAAGAAGTACACCATCTGTGCCAAGGCGAGGGTCACCATCGCGAAGTAGATGCCCTGGCGGCGAATGGCGATCGCGCCAACGATCACGCCGAGCAGCGCGGCGACCAGCACACCGCCAAGGATGGCAAGCTCTGGCGTCAAGGGTGGGATCGGGATGACAATCCAGTGCCACCCCAGAAATGGCAAGCCGAAGGGCAGGCTTACGGTGCCGACCTTGGCGAGGTGACCCGCCACGTACGCCGCAAAGCCGAAGAACATGGCGTGGCCGAAGGACAAGAGCCCGACATAACCAATCAGCAAGTTGAAGGCGCAGGCGAAGAGCGCGAAGCACAGCACCTTCATCAGGAACACGGGGTAGACAACGAGGGGGGCCAGCAAGCCGAGTGCCACCAGAGCCGCAAACACCCGCAAGTCCCAACTGCGCGCGCGTTCCATGTTCATTGCCCCATCATTTCGGGGTTCCGAAGAGGCCCTGGGGCCGCAGCATCAACACTACCGCCATGATGATGAAGATCACCGTGTTGGAAGCCTCGGGATAGAACACCTTTGTCAAGCCCTCGATCACGCCCAAGCCGAATCCGGTGATGATTGATCCCATAATGGAGCCCATGCCACCGATCACCACCACGGCGAAAACCACAATGATGAGGTTGGCGCCCATCACGGGATTGACCGAATAGATCGGTGCCGCCAGCACGCCCGCGAGCGCCGCCAGACCTACGCCAAAACCGTAGGTCAGCGTGATCATGCGCGGCACGTTGATCCCGAACGCCTGCACCAGGTCGGGGCGCTCGGTGGCCGCGCGCAAGTAGGCGCCAAGCTGCGTCTTCTCGATCACGAACCAGGTGGCAAGGCACACCGTGAGCGAGAAGACGACGACCCAGGCACGGTACCAGGGCAAGAACATGAAGCCGAGATTGGTGCCACCGGGAATTGGATTGGAGTAGGGCAACCCCGAAATCCCGTACTCGCGTCGAAATAGGCCCTCCACGATCAAGGCCAAACCAAAGGTGAGGAGGAGGCCATAGAGATGGTCGAGGTGATAGAGCCGCGAGATGAAGAGCCGCTCGATCAAGACACCGAACAGGCCGACGATGATGGGCGCCAAGACTAGGGCACCCCAATAGGGAATGCCGAAGTAGGTGAGCAGCATCCAGGCGCAAAAGGCCCCCATCATGTATTGGGCGCCGTGCGTGAAGTTGATGACGTTCATCAGGCCAAAGATGACGGCGAGGCCGAGCGACAACAGGGCATAGAACGCCCCGTTGATGAGACCGAGCAGCAGCTGGCCAAATAACGCCTGCGGCGGCACGCCGATGAGCTCGAACATGGCGCGGTCGTTCTCTTCGCAAAAACCCTAAGATCCCGGGCCGGAGCGCGTCCGGGCCCGGGACCATTGTTAAGTGCTACTTGACGAGCGGGCACTCGCCTTCATTCAGGGGCCGAAACGCCTGATCCGCGGGGATCGTGGCGCGGATCTTGTAGTAATCCCAGGGACCCTTGCTCTCCTGGGGCTTTTTCACTTCGAACAGAAACATGTCATGGATCTTACGGCCGTCCTGGCGGATGGAGCCTTTGCCGAACAGCTTGTCGTCCGTGGGCATTGCCTTCATTTTTGCGACCACGGCGGCGCCGTCGGCATCGCTCTTCATCTCGTGCACGGCCTTGAGGTAGTGCAGGACCGCCGAGTAGACGCCCGCCTGAACCATGGTCGGCATGTTGCCCCTGTTGGCGGCGCCGAACTCCTTGGCAAAGGCTCGGTTGGCGTCGTTGGCGTCCCAATACCACGCCTCGGTGAAAATCAGGCCCTGCGCGGTTTTCAAGCCCAGCGCGTGCACGTCGGTGATGAACACCAACAGCCCGGCCAGATTTTGCCCGCCGCTGACAATGCCGAATTCGGCCGCCTGCTTGATGGCGTTGGTGGTATCGGCACCGGCGTTGGCCAGGCCGATGATCTTGGCCTTCGAGGCCTGCGCCTGCAACAAAAACGAGGAGAAATCCTGGGCGGGGAAGGGGTGGCGCACCTTGCCGAGCACCTTGCCGCCGTTCTTGACGACCACGGCTTCGGTGTCGCGCTCCAGCGCGTGGCCGAAGGCATAGTCAGCGGTTAGAAAAAACCAGGTATCGCCGCCGGTCTTGACAATCGCCTGGCCTGTACCATTGGCAAGCGCCCAAGTGTCATAGGTCCAATGGATGGTGTTGGGCGTGCAATCTTTGCCGGTCAGGTTAGAGGCGGCAGCACCCGAAACCAGAAAGACCTTGTTCTTCTCTTTGGTGATGGTGTTGACGGCAAGCGCGACCGATGAGGTGGGTACGTCAACCACAACGTCGACCTTGTCGACGTCGAACCACTGCCGCACGATGTTGGAGCCGACATCGGGCTTGTTCTGGTGGTCGGCGAACACGACCTCTATCTTGTCGTGACAGGTGGTCGTCTTGCAGAAGTCCTCGATCGCCTTCTTCGCGGCCCAGACGGAGCCTTGCCCCGACAGATCAGAATAGGTACCGGACTGGTCGTTCATGACGCCAAGCTTGATGACGCCATCGCTGTATTGTGCTTGGGCCGCGCCCGCGCCCGCACTCACGGCGGCAGCCGCTAGAACTGCCATTAACTTACAACGCATCTCTTACTCCTTCTTGCCTTATACACCGAGGTAGGTCTGCAGCTTTTCTTTGCTCCCCTCGAGTGCCGAGTTCGGAATCATATCGATCACGCGCCCATGCTCGACCACGTAGTGGCGGTCGGCGACCGTGGCCGCAAAGCGGAAGTTCTGTTCGACCAGCAGAATGGTAAAGCCCTGCTGCCTCAGCAGGCTGATCGAATTGCCGATCTGCTGCACGATCACGGGCGCCAGGCCTTCGGTAGGCTCGTCAAGGAGCAAGAACTCGGCGCCGGTGCGCAGGATGCGGGCAATGGCGAGCATCTGCTGCTCACCGCCGGACAGTTTGGTTCCCTGGCTCGAGGAACGCGCCTCGAGGTTGGGGAAGAGCTTGTAGATTTCAGCGAGCGAGAAGCCCCCGCTTTTTTTTATCCGCGGCGGCAAGAGCAGATTCTCCAAGACGCTCAGGCTCGAAAAGATGCCGCGCTCCTCGGGACAGTAGGCAATGCCACATCGTGCGATACGGTTGGATTTGAGGCCGATCAGTTCCTCGCCTTGGAATTTGATCGACCCCCTCCGGTTTGCCAGCATACCCATGATGGCGCGCATGGTGGTCGTCTTACCGGCGCCGTTGCGACCGAGCAAGGTCACGACCTCACCACGGTTTACATCAAAGCTCATGCCGTGCAGGACATGGCTCTCGCCATACCAGCCGTTGAGGTCGCGCACGCTAAGCTGCGCCTCAGCCATGACCCGTCCCCATATAGGCTTCGATGACCTGGGGGTTCTTGGAGACCTGGCCGTAGTCGCCTTCGGCGAGGATTTCACCACGCGCGAGCACGGTGATCCATTGCGACAGGTCGGCAACCACCGACAAGTTGTGCTCGACCATCAAGACGGTGCGGTCCTTGGCAACGCGCCGGATCAAGGCCGAGGTGCGCTGGATGTCTTCCGCGCCCATGCCGGCCATCGGCTCGTCGAGCAACAGGACTTCGGGATCAAGCGCGAGCGTGGTGGCAATCTCCAGCGCGCGCTTGCGCCCATAAGGCAGTTCGACCGCGGGCAAGTCGGCGTAGGCCTTGACACCTACCCAATCGAGGAGCTCGGCGGCGCGGCCGTTGAGGACCTCAACCGAGCGCTCCGGCTTCCAAAAATGATACGAGGTGCCGAGCGGGCGTTGCAGGGCGATGCGAACATTCTCCAGGACCGACAGGTGAGGGAACACGGCGGAGATCTGGAAGGAACGCACCAGGCCCATGCGCGCGACGGCGTGCGGTTCCGTGGCCGTGATGTCGCTGCCTTTGTAAAGGATGCGACCGGCCGTGGGCTGCAGGAATTTGGTAATGAGATTGAAGCAGGTGGTCTTGCCGGCGCCGTTGGGGCCGATCAGCGCGTGGATTGTGCCACGCCGGACCTTCAAGTCTACGCTTTTGACGGCGGTGAAGCCTCTAAACTCTTTCGTCAGCCCGCTGGTCTCGACGATGTACTCCTCGCTCATGAAGCCCGCATGCTGCCGTTAGGAGGTGACCGGATGGTATCCTGCACTTTGAGGATGGCTGCTACTGAATAGCGAGAGGACCGGTGAGGAGCAAGCCGATCTCGCCACGGAGCAGCGCAACCGCCCGCCCGGGCGCCGGTTCCCGCCCTGGCATCCCCAATCAATGCAGGGAAGGGCTCGGGATCTCGTTCCGGCCGCCGCGGGCGGACGTCAAACCTCAGAGCTCGCGAGAAATCCCGAGCAGACGCCGAGCTGCGCCAAGGCGCCACGGCACCGGCGCGGCACGACCGTTGCCGGACCGGGCTCCCAAGGTTTGCGCCTTGGGGCGCACCCCGCCGCCGCTGGAGGCGGCTGAGGCACCAAAGTGAGGTGGGGCAAGAGGCGAGGTGGCTTAACCCCATCGCCTCCATGGCCACCAGCTTCAAGTGCGCAGAAAACCTTCGACCTCGGTTTCCGCCCAAGCCAGCACCTTTTCCATCGGCTCGCCCTGCATATGGCGCACCGTCATCTTGGTCATGATGCCTTGCACGTAGATTTGCACGGCAATCTTGGGCGGAGCCGGTGCACCGGCAATCGAGACGATCTGATGTTCGTTTCGATTGGGATAATGATAAAGCGTACCCTTAGGCGGTCCCTCCTCGGCCCAGGTCTTGAGCTTCGTCATATTGGCAAATGCCGGGATATCGAAGCCTTGGCTGGCCGCCACCATCTTCTCGATCGCAGGGGGCTGCGACAGGAAGGTTAACAGGCTCTTGGCCGCCGACTTGTTCTTGCCGAACGACCAGACGCCCCAAAAGTAGGGAATGCACGGCGTGAAGCGGCCTTTTGGTCCACCCGGCATGCCGTGGGTCCAGAGCTGTTCGGCGACCTGCGGGGCATCGCGCTTGGCCACCGCCCAGGCACTCGGCGGGTTCAGGATGAGCGAGCCCTTGCCGGCAATCAAATATTTATTGTTGGAGGCGTCATCCCACGCTGGCGCGTCAGGGGGGAAGAAGCGAGCAAGCCGCGTGTAATAGTCGAGCGCCTGGCGTACGGCGTCGGTCTTGACCGTCACCTTGCCCTTGGCATCCACCAGCTGCGCGCCAAAGGCATCGAAGATCGCCCCGGCGCTGTCCACCGAATCCGTCGTCGTGCCAAGCCCGATACCGAAGGGGAAACCGGCCTTGTGGCACGCCTCGGCGGCCGCGAGAAAGGCGTCCAACGTCCACGCCTCCGCTTTTGGCTCGCCGCCGGCCGGATACATAGCCTGCACGTCGATCCCGGCATGCTTTTTCATGAGGTCAATGCGCGAGCACGGTCCCTTGACATTGCTGCCCCGTGTCGCCGGCACGGCCACCCAGTGACCCTCGGATTTGCCAAGATACTGGGCCGTCGCATTGGCGGTGCCGTTCTGCTGGATCAAAGGCTCCATCACATCATCGAGCGGCTCGAGCAGCTTGGCATGATCGGCCGGTCCCCAGCAGCGAAAGGTGAAGACGTCATGCCCCGTTCTCGACTGGGCTTCTGCCTGCTCGGTCAGCAACAGCTTGTTGCCCTGCGTCGTAATGTAGTCGATTTGGACCTCGACCTTCTCCTTTGCCGCCCATTCCTCGATCAGGGCGGTGCTGGCGGCGTTGGCAGTCGGCACCCAGTGATCCCAAAGACCCACCGTGAGTTTGCCCGCGGCATGGGCACCGCGGACATGGGGCATGGCAACCATCGCGCTCGAGGCTGCACTGGTGGCAAGAAAGCGACGTCGCGTAAGCGTGGTGCTGCGCATCATGTTTCTCCCTTCTAGACGGGGAGCGCGAACGCGCCGCTGTTATTGTTTTGGCGTCGTAGACGGCCACGGTCCGATCCGCGCGCGCACTCGGCATCCGTCCCAGCAACTCTAGGTCAAAAAACGCGCTTTCGTCAGGGGCATTCGATGCTGCGATGCGGGACCGAGCCCGGGAGATGGGGAGCGGCGGGCCATCTCTAACAATCGTGGGTCGGCCCGATGCGGCGGCAGGCCGGGGGCGAAGCATCCCCGCATCGGACGCCGCACAAGCCGGGAGCCGTCGCCGGCTCGCATTGGGCGGCAGCGTTGCGCGCGACAACCGGGCGCCTGTGCTGGCAGAGAGGTGCGGCCGCAAGGTTCGCCGCCGTGGCCGTCGCGACCTTGGCCCAGGCGGCTAGCGATAGGCGGAGCGCGCGCTGCACGGCCCGGGCAACGTCAGAATGTGATCGAGGCGCCACGCCGCCCGCGTGCCGAATCCGAAAGGGGCATGGCATTCAGCGCGCGCCTGACGCATACTAGCGGCAACAATCGTCGCGCCGCGCTGCTCCCGGCCAGCTCATAGAAGATGTGCGCGTTGCGCGAGAAGGGCCGAAGACCATGAGCGCCGATCCGTCATTTGTCGCCCGCGTCCGTCCTTTTCTCAGGAACAACACGTTTTTCGGTGGCCTGCCCGACGCCGCGCTTGACGCCCTGATCCGACGCGGCCACACGAAAAAGTTTGCCAAGTCTGCCGTCATCTGCCGGCGTGGACAACCGGGCGATAGCGTGATGGTCCTTCTGCAAGGCCGGATCAAGGTCAGCAATGTCAATGTCGACGGCAAGGAAGTCGTGTTGAACTTCCTGGGCGTCGGCGACATCACGGGCGAAATCGGCGCGCTCGATGGGAACGAGCGCACGGCGGACGCCGTGGCCTTGGAACCCTGCGAGGTGTTTGCAGTACATGCGCGCGACCTGTTGCCGACCTTGACCGCGCATCCCGCCGCGCTCCTGGAAATCATCCAGATCCTGTGCGAGAAGCTGCGGTCGGCTTCGGCGATCATCGAAGACAACACTTTAGAAATGCGTGCCCGCACGGCCCGCGGCCTACTCCGGCTAGCCCGACAACATGGTCGCACCAGCAAAAGTGGGGTGCGGCTGCAGCTCACAATGTCGCAAACCGAGCTTGGCAGCTATCTCAGCATTTCGCGCGAGAATGTCAGCCGGCAACTCGCGCGACTGCGAGACGTCAACGTCATAACCGTCAACGAACAGCAGATCATCATCACGGACGCGGAAGGGCTGGCCGAGATTGCGGCAGCCCCGTCCAGAGACTGAGCGGCCGCAGCACCGCCTAAAGCATGTCAGGTGGCAAGGGCAGCCGCCCCGGTGGCCGGCGTCGTCCGTGCAAGCGCTCTTCGATCCTGGCAATGGCCTGCTCAGGGGAGTCCACCCCGTCGAGAGGCATCCGTTCCGAACCGATTTCAACTTGTAGCGAGCCGGCTCCGCGCGGATGGACCCACGGACCCTGCGAGGAGCTATCTACGGGCTCAGCCGGCCAAGGTGCAAAGGGCGTCGCGCGGACGTCGCAGTCGCGCAAGGGCAGGCCAAGGGCCAACTGTCGGAGCTGGCGCAAGCAGTTTTCCAGGGCTTGCGGCGCCGGCGCGAGCACGAGATCACATACAATCGAGGCGGGTCGGGCGTGCTCAAAGGACCACCTGCGTGCCGGCGGGGCACCCAGCGGACTGATCGCCGCCTGACAGCACGAGCCGCTCGCGCCCAGCCGAGGGCCACGCCGGGGCTCGCCGATGTGCACCCGAATGCCGTGCGCGATACCCGGCACGGCTGCGATCGCCTTCCAGCTTTCAATGACCACGTCGCCCTGTCGCGCCAACCGGGCCACCTCTTCGGCAGTGTAGAAGGCAAGCCGCCGGCGTTCGCCCAGCCAGCGCGTGAAGAGGGGCGGCCGGGAGTCGATGAGACGCCGGAGCGTCTCCTGCTTGATGTGCATGCGAGCAGCAACCAGCTGGCCGAGCTGCTCCTGGGACACAAGATCGAGGCCCAAACCGGCAGCGATGCTCGCCGCGATCTGCGGTCCACGCACACCGATGTCCTGTGTCACAACGATAACCGTCATGGTACGTTCTCGGCGAAGCTTTACGAGTACGCGAAAGGGGTCGCGGTGAGCCTTCGGGTAGGACCGGCAGCGCACGTGCGAGGCCAGTGGCGGCATGCCATGCGCTCGGGGCCTGAACCGCCGGCCAAGGGAAGGACCACAGCCTGTAGCCCCCGCCCAAGGTGGCGCCGCAGGGGTGGCTCTTCACAAGAGGGCCAGCGATGGCAGCCAGCCCCAAGCGCTTGTGGCGGTGCTCGGGGAACCACAGCCATGTGAGCCGTGTGCTCCCTCGTTTCCCAACTCGGTGCGTACCGGACCGACCCGCCAGCTCGATCGCTAGGGTTCGGTCCTCGGCACGTTCCGATGCGACGAAACTCGGATCCCGCAACCTCTCCGAGAGCAATGACCACCGATGCGGCGAAACCGCATGAGGGTCATCGCCTCACTTGCCGGTGGATCAGAACCGGTCGCGATCCACTTGATCATAGAAGGTCTTGGCATCGACGGCCGCCGCCGCCGTTCCTGCAAAACCGGCCAGAACCGAAAGCGCGATCAACGCAGAGATGATGGTCTTCATGGGGGACATCTCCATCTTCACGAGCGATGCGCCCAACACCATTGTCGCTCGTCATCGCTGCGCCAGATGGTGGGACGCTTTGCCAATTTGCGCAGTGATTTGAAGCACAAGCCGAGCAAAAAGTGGCGCGGCCTGCAGCATGGGGACCCGGCCAGCGCGCCCCGATGCACGGGTTTGCATACCTCGAGCCTCAATTCCCCGTATCGACCACCCGCCCCCTCAGGGCTTTCACCTATGCCGGGCTCCGGCCTGCCAATCTAGATATTTCGGCCCGGGGCGGAGCGCCCCCAAGACATGCGGTGGAGGCTGCCATGGCAATTTCTCCAGCAACCATAGGCCTGGCGACCTTGGCGCTATGGGTGGCGAGCGCCGTTGCCCTCGCACAAAGCGAACAGAAGCCATCGCCACCGGCGCGAAATGCCAAGGATCGCGCGGTAATGGCCGCCGACGCGGCGGCGGAAAAATCACAGGCTGCGCGCCCGTCCAAGGACAAGAAGCTATCGATGTGCCTCGAGACGTGGGATGCGCAGACCCACATGACCAAGCAGGAATGGCGCATCGCCTGCGCGCGCAGCGTGCGTGATTATCCGGATGCGTTCGACCGCTAAACCGCAACGGCGCGGGCCGCCCCCCATTTTAAGCGAAAATCCGCGCGCTCAGGCGGGCTTCGATTGCCCGGCTTTGGCGTCGATCACTGCATTGAGGTCTGCCTCCGTCGCCGCGCGCCGGCTGCGTCCCTCGAACACGGCACCCTGCTCAATGGCAAACGACATGTGATGGATGTCGCCCTCAACCTCGGAGGTGCTTTGCAGGGTGACTGACTTGGCGCAAATGGCGCCGGAGACCTTGCCGCTCACCACCACCTGTTGCCCGGCGACCAGCCCTGAGACCTTGCCCTGCTCGCCAACGATGACCTCTGCGGCCTGTACGTCCCCCTCGATCTCGCCGTCGATTTGCAGAATGCTCCGGCTGATGATGCGCAGCCCCTGGCCGATAATCCGCAAATCGTTGCCGATGATCGATTTGTCCCCGCTCTCCGTGGGTCCCGTGCGCCGTTGTGCGCCGTTGACCACCGCCGGGGTGGCCGGTCGCGCGCTGGCAGGGCTCGATTGGGCAAGCGTATTGGGTTGGGCAGACGGGTTACGCGTAAACATGAGGACCCCCAGGTCAGAGACGATCATCCGACATCAGCAGCCCGAGGTGGTCAAATTATGTCGTTTCGGAGCAATAGCCTCGGGCAGGACGACCAATGCTAACCGACACGCTCGGTGCTCGGAAGGGCACTCGCTTTGCGCCGCGGCGCGGGAGCGCTCGCGGCCCCATTTGGGCTTACCCCAATTGCTCCGAGAGGCGCCAGCCGTCGAACGCGCTTGCGGCTGCTGCTGTGGCTCGCGGCGCTGCTACCATGCTAGCAAACCGTTTGAACGGAACGCTTGGAGGAACGCTCGTGCGATTGCTCGCCCAGGTCCTGATGGGCCTTAGCACCCTTGCCGCCACCGCCGCCGGGGCTCAGACATATCCCGACCGACCCGTCAAAGTGGTGGTTGGGTTTGCGGCAGGCGGGCCCACCGATGTCATTGCCCGCATTGTTTGCGACAAGCTGTCGGCGAGGTTGGGTCGGCAGTTCTACGTGGTCAATCAGCCCGGCGCCGGCAGCAACACCGCCTCGGGCATGGTCGCGGCTTCCCCGCCGGATGGTTACACCCTCACCGTTGTCAGCACCGGCTTTGTCGTCAACCCCAGCCTATTCGCCAAAGTCCCCTACGATCCCGTCAAGGATTTCGCGCCCATCAGTATCGTGGCCGTAGCACCCAATGTGGTGAGCGTGCACCCCTCCGTGCCGGCCAAGACGATGCAGGAATTGATCGAGGTCATCAAGGCGAACCCGGGCAAGTATAGCTTTGCGGCACCCGGCGTCGGCAGCACGCCGCACCTGTCCGGCGAAATCTTCCGCCTCGCCAATGCTCTTGACTTACCCACCGTCCAGTTCACCGGCGCCGGCCCCGCCATCCAATCGACCGTTGGCGGCCACACACCGGTGGCGTTTTCCGCGCTGCCGCCCGCGGCCCCGCAAATCCAGCAAGGCCTGCTGCGTGGCCTTGCGGTGACGGCTGCGACCCGCTCCAAAGCGCTGCCCGAGGTGCCGACCATGGCCGAGGCGGGGATCCCGGGACAGGAGGCCTATACGCTGACCGGCATCCTGGCCCCGGCCGGCACACCCAAGGCCATTATCGAGCTGCTGCACCAGGAGATCGTCGCCCTGATCGCTCTGCCGGACGTGCAGACGCGCCTTGCTGAGCTGGGCTTCGAGGTGGTGGCGAATTCGCCCGAGGAGTTTGCGCAACGGATCAAGACAGAAATGGAAAAGTGGGCCCAGGTGATCAGGAACGCCAAGATCAAGGCACAGGACGCCAAGTAGCCGCGCCGGATGCCACCGTCGCCGCGGGTGAGAGCCACCGAGCCCCTCTGCGGCCCTGTGGGTTTGTCGACACCGGCTCTTGCCAACGGCCCAATTTGTGGATTTATTTAGTTAAGAAATAGGCGCAGCCCACAGGTGGGCGGCAAGCCTATTTTTGCGGGGGTGGCGTGGCCATGGCGAGCGAGGATGATCCGATGATCGTGCCGGGTGCGGCCACTCGGGTGGGCGACGGGCGCCGGCGCATCAAGGTCAGCGAGCTCCTGCAGGGGGAGCGCGAGGTAATCCTCGAACATGACAGTCAAGATTATCGCCTGCGTATCACGGCCAATGGCAAGCTGATCCTCACAAAATAGTGGCCTGCGGCCGAGGCGATGCCCGTCGCCGGGCCCCCTTCTCGAAGGCTTCGCAATTCCGGGCAAGATGCGTTAGCCTTGGCTCAGACGCGCTACCTGAGGAGCCCTCACGACGATGCGCCTGACCAAATCCACCGGGCATGCGATCCGGATCTTGATCGATTGCGCCGGCGCCGACGATCGGTTGATCAAGGTCGCGGAGCTGTCCGAGCGCCTGCAAATCACCCAGCAGAACGTCTTCAAGATTGTCAACCTGTTGGCCCGCGAGGGCTTGATTGAGGCCGTGCGCGGCCGCAATGGCGGCGTGCGGCTGGCGCGGCGGGCCGACCAGATCCGCATCGGCGACGTCGTGCGGGCAACCGAGATCACCCACGTCGAAGTCGAGGACTGCGCGCGGCCGCGCAAACAAAAAAGCCGCAGCGGCGTGAACGAGATCTTGGACAATGCGCTCGGCGCATTCATCGACGTTCTCGATCAGCACACGCTGGCCGACATGGCGCGGTCGGCCCCGCGCGCCGCCCATGCGGCGCGCCGCCGAAGTCCCGGCGCCGCGCGCGGGGCGGGCTTGACGTCTTCGCGCTATCGTCGCTCTTGGCAGACGAGCAATTGAGCTCTCAAGCGCGGCCGCGGCAGGCAAAGTTTTGAGCCGCTCTAAAGTAGATTTCGAGGCGTTCTAAACTAGAGCGCTTGTACTTGACATCGCTCCGCGCCGTGCGAAATCTTGAAATCGCGCCTCCACAATCGGTGCGGCGCAGTCCGATGTCGGGGCCTTGAACCCCAACGATTGGAGACGTGCATGAGCAATCCGTCGGCGATCCGCCGCGCCCACCTCCGCCTCCCGGATCTGGCAATGCTTGCGCAATGGTTAAGCATGCCTGGAGCCTGCCGATGAGGCGGACGAGCGCGGCCGTGCTGGGGGACGCCACGCTGCCGATCGCCGCGATCGCCGAACCCGAGCGGTTGGTTGGGCTCGGCTTCCGCTACTGGCTCAACGGTTTTCGCACGGGCGACATCGGTTGTTGGGAAAAGGCTTGGGATGCCTATGCCGGTACCCTCGGTCCAGCGCTGGCCAAAGGCGCGGTAACCGATCTGGCGCGCTGGGTGCGCTCGATTGACCGTCACGCCCAACGTCGCCCCGAAACCTTAGCGACAGATTGCGATTGCTTTTGCCGCGACGAATGCGTTGCTATTGCCATGATCGCGGCCTGCCAACACAACGCCTGTCCGGCCATGCGCGCCTGTGCCTTTTCGCTGCTCGGCTGCTCCCTGATCGAGGAAGTCGTCTCGGGGGCGACCAGCTTTGCTGCGACAATGCGCGGGGCCAAGCAGGTCCTGCCACCATGCTATACGACCGACGCATGCCTGCTAGCTATGGCCCCCGCGACGGCAGCGAGACAGTGAGCCGCGTCCGATGATTGTTTGTTCCTGCGCGGCCATCAGTGACGCCGATATCGAACGGGCCCTCATCGAGATCCTGAGCCTGCCCGAGGCACCGCTGCCCACCCCCGGCGTTGTTTACCGTCATTTAAGAAAGAAGATGGTGTGCTGCGGCTGCTCGCCGCTGGCCGTGAGCACGATCTACGAAAAAATCGACTTGTTGGCGGCCAAGGGCGTGGTGTGCCCCTATGCCTGCGCCTGTGCCCAAGGCCGGCTCCTGCGCTGTGCCGGAAATTCACCCGCCCAGGAGCTGATTGAGCGGACGCCGCCGCGGCCATGGCGCACCGAAATCCCCGTCCAGGTGGGCGCGGGGCCGGCGCTCGAAACCGCCTAAAGGCGCGCTTTTGTGGTGAGCTTTCGCTCTCCGCGCTGGCTCGCCCCCGCCAACTGGCGTAGGAAGCGCAAGTGGCTAAGGTGCGTCCAGCATCCTTCCGCCGCGGCTTAGTGAGAGCCAGTCCCTTCGAGCCAGGCACGGGAGAGGTGGCATGAAAGGCAAGAAAGAGGTCATCGACATTCTCAACGATGCTCTCAAGCACGAGCTTGGTGCCGTTAACCAGTATTGGTTGCACTATCGAATGCTCGACAACTGGGGCTACACGAAGCTCGCCAAGAAGGAGCGCAAGGAATCGATCGAAGAGATGCAGCATGCCGACAAATTGGTCGACCGCATCATCTTCTTGGAAGGCTTGCCCAACATGCAGCATATCGCCCCGCTGATGATCGGCCAGGACATCAAAGAGGTGCTGGAATGCGATCTCAGAGGCGAGTTCAATGCGCGCGATCTTTATACCCGTGCCCGTGAAATCTGTCGCCGCAACGAGGATCTCGTGTCGATGGCGCTGTTCGAAGAGCTCTTGGCCGACGAGGAAGGACATATCGACTTCCTCGAGACCCAGCTTGATCTCCTGGCCAAGATCGGCGTGCAGAACTACGGCCAGCTGCAGGCCGGTGCGGCGGACGAGGCGGAGGGCGACGACTAAGCTGGGGCTTGGCCTCGCCTAGTCGTCGCACCACTCCCGGAGCAGATTGGCCGTGCATTTGGCGATTAGATCGGCCTCGGCCGACTTGCCCTCGCGATCGAACAGACGCCGGCGCGCGGTGTCGAGGTCGAACAGCAGCTCGCGATGCGCGGGATCGCGCACGAAACTGCGCACCCAGCCCGCGGCAACCAGTCGGCTGCCGCGGCTGACGGGATGAACCCGATGCAGAAAGGTGGCGGGATAAGTGACGAGACTGCCGGCGGGGAGCTTGAAAGCCTCCTCCCCGGCCGCCGTGTCGATCACGAGCTCGCCGCCCTCATAGGTCTCTGGCGCGGCCAAAAACAGGCTGAACGCCACGTCCGACCGAACGCCATCGAGCAAGGCATCATCCACGTGCACGCCGTAGGCATGCCCCGGCTCGTAGCGGCTAAACAGGGGGCCGATGACGCGTTTGGGGCGGGTCGCCAGCTGGAACACCGCATGTTCCAGGAGCCGTGTTTCGATCAGGCTGCGCGCCCTTTGCACCTCGGGGCCCTCGCGCGCCTGCAAATTTTGCTTCACCAGCCGCGCCGACCATCCAGCGGTTGCCCTGCCGTCGCTGAAGGTAGCCCCTGCAAGTGCGGTGGTGACGGCCTCGAGGTCAGCCGCACTCAGTAAATCGGCAATTGCAAGGATCATCATCGCTCCAAGTCGCCACGCAACCCACATTCAGGCACCGGCGCACAGCCTGCAAGGCCGTAGCAGACTAACGGACGCCACCGGTGCGAGCTCGGTTTATTCCGCATCAAGCCAGGAGAACCCGGAATGGCAAAGCTTACGCGCAAGCTTTGGATCTCAATCGGCGCGGCCGGTATTGCCAGCGCTCCCATCGCCCAGTTCGCGGGCGCCCAGGATGCCCAGCCCAAATCCCAGCAACGCGCAAACCACCAGGCCCCCCATGCCGCCAGCACCAGTGCGACGGAGGGTGGAGAAGCCTACCTCAGCGATGGCGGCCCCAGGGACACGCGCATTCGCTTCTACCGCGACATTGCGCTCATGCGTGGCCATCTGCTGATCGGCGACCAGTTGATCGCCAAGGGCCTTTGGGATGAGGCCTTGCCCCACTTTCTGCACCCGACCGAGGAGCTTTATGGCCTGCTCGAAAAATACATCAAGCTGCACCAGATCACGCCCTTCGACCGAGATCTCAAGGCGCTGGCCCAGGCCGTCAAAGCCAAGCGCCAGGGGGCCTATGAGGCGCGCGCCCGGGTCGTCGACCAGCGCCTCAATAACGCGCTCGAGACAGCCAAGCGCTTCATGACGCCCCCGGTGCGCACCTTTACCGTGCGCAGCGCCGTGGCCGTGCTGCGGGTGGCCCAATCGGAGTACGAAGCCGCCATCGAAGACGGTAAATTTACCAAGCCGGTCGAGTACCAGGACAGTCGCGGCTTCGTTTGGCAGTCGGAACGGATGCTGGGCGCGATCGCTGGCGAGCTGCAAGGCATCGACGCGGCCGGGCTGGCCAAGGTCCGCGCCGACTTCGAACGCCTGAAGGCGGCCTGGCCCGATCTACTGCCGCCCCCGGCGCCAGTGCTGGCCCCCGGCGAGATCTCCGCGCTCATCTCCGAGATCGAACTCAATGCCGCGAGGTTCTGATGGCGGGGCCGCAGCGCGCTCGGGCGCCCGCGCGCCCTGGGCCGCGTTCATCGTGGCGGCCCTCACGGGCTGCTTGGGCTTGATGCTGATCGCCGGGGGTGGGCAGCGCGCCGGCGTCGAGGCCGCCCCCGATCCGCTTGCCACGCTTAAGGCCAAGTTCGCGCGCCCGAACTTCTTGCCGGGCCCCGCCAGCAATCCGCCCATTGCGGCCAAGGTTGCTCTCGGGCAACGCTTGTTCTTCGATAAGGAGTTCTCCGCCACGGCAACGATCGCCTGCGCCTCCTGCCACGACCCCAAACTGGCCTTTACCGACGGCGAGCCCACCGGCCGCGGCGTCAGCGGGCGCCGCCTCGTGCGCCATACGCCGAGCCTTTGGAACGTGGCCTGGAGCCACCTGTTGTTCTGGGATGGCCGCGCACCCAGCCTGGAGGCGCAGGTCCGCTTCCCCGTCGAGCATCCCGACGAGATGGGCGACAGCCTCGAGAATGCCGTCTTGCGACTGTCGCGACACGAAAGTTACGAGCGCGCCTTTGCCGCCGCATTTCCGAGCGATCCGCAAATCAACCCGCGCAATCTCGCCCTGGCGCTGGCGGCCTACGAGAGAACCCTCGTTTCGCCGCCGACGCGCTTCGACGCCTTCATTGCGGGCGATAGCTCCGCCTTTTCGCCGGCCGAAACGCGGGGCTTCCGCATTTTTGCCGGCAAGGGCCGCTGCAGCAATTGCCACACGGGCTTCGCGCTCACCGACAACAACTTCTATGATATCGGGCTGCCGGGGGAGGACCGCGGTCGCGGTGCCGTCATCGGTCTGCCGGCGGCCGATCACGCCTTCAAGACGCCCACCTTGCGTGAACTCGCCTGGACCGCGCCCTATATGCATGACGGCTCCATGGCGACACTCGAAGACGTCGTGCGGCACTATGAACGGGGCGGCGTGGCGCGCCCGACGCGCAGCCGCGACTTACCGCAGGCCGTGCGCCTCAGCGACGGGGAGCGCGCCGACCTCATCGCCTTTCTCGAAACGCTCTCGAGCGATCAGCCGCCGCAGCCGTCGCAGGAGAGATGGGTCGGCAATCCCGAGCCCGCCGTCTCGCCGCCGGCCGCCAACACGCGCCGCGTGTCCCAGGCCGACAAGCAGTTTGCTCCCGCGCACGTCAGGCTAAGGACCGGCGAGACGCTGACCGTCCTCAACGACGACACGCGCACGCACAATGTGCGCATCTTTGATCCGCGCTTCGACTTCAATTCAGGCGCGCAGGAACCTCGGGAAGCGATCAGCATCCGCTTTCCCGTGACCGGAACCTTCGAGGCCTTTTGCGGCATTCATCCTTCGATGCGACTCACCATCGACGTCGAGTAGGCTAGGGGAGGTGCCCCTTGCGTCTGGTGGCTTGGCTACCCCTTAGCCGTGCGGCTTACTTTTGGCAAAGGCCGCCTGCTGTTCGGCGCTCGCTTCCGTCTGGTGCTTGGCCTGCCACTCCTTATAGGGCATGCCGTAGATCACCTCCCGCGCGCCATCCTTGCTGAGCTCAAGACCCTTCTCATTGGCCGCCTCCTGGTACCAATTAGCGAGGCAGTTGCGGCAAAAGCCCGCCATGTTCATCAGGTCGATGTTCTGCACCTCATGGCGCTCGCGCAGATGTCGGATCAGGCGGCGAAACGCCGCTGCTTCCAGCTCGGTCTCGAGGCTTCTGTCGATCTTGGTCATCACCGCTTCTCCATTGCAGGGCGCCCGCACCGCCGGCAGATGGATGGCCCGGCGTCGCGGCAGCCCCCTCCAGGCTATTGAAGGCCGCTTTGGCCGTGCTGTCTCGTAGAATTTTTGCCACAATGCGGGCAAGTCGCCGCGCCCAGGCGGCTTGTCCGGCCGCATCGCGGATCAAATCCTGGCGGATCTCAATAATGGCATTGGCAAGGCCGCGCTGGGTACCGTGCTGCCACAAACAATCGCCCTCCAGCTGCCCTGAATAGGGTTCATTGTCACCGACAATGAGGTCGCCCTCGGCGTAAAAGCTCTCCAGCAGCGGCTTGGCGAGGCGCGTATCTCTGTCCCACAGAATACCCACGTGCCAGGGGCGTGGGATCGTCTTCCAGCTCTCGGTGAAGGAGTGAATGGAAAGCAGCGCGGGTGCCACGCCCGCGGCCAAGCACTGATCGATGACGCGGCCGATGGCCTCATGATAGGGGCGATAGTAAAGCTCGATGCGTCTTGCCCGTTCGCGCGCCTCGACACGGCGGTTGCCGGGTATGATTGCGCCGTCCGATAACCGCATGATGAGCGTGGGGTCGTCCTCACCGCGGTTGGGATCGATGAGCAGCCTCGAGTAGCGCGTCATGATGGCCGGCACGCCGAGCGCAACCGCGAGTGCGCGCGTGATCGGAGCCGCACCGATGTCATAGCCGATGTGTCGCCCGAGTTGTGCGGCGGGCAGACCGAGCGTGCCAAACTCCGATGGCAGGGCGTTGCTGGCGTGATCACACAGCACAATCAGACCGGCATCGGCGCGGCCGGCGAGCACGCAATAGGCATCCGCCTCCTCGGCGGTAACGCCGGGTGTTCCCGTTCCCTTGTTCACCATCCCGCGACTATAGACAGGGTGTCGCCCGCTGGCCAGCCCGCCGAGCCTGCTTGACGGTCGCGCCGGGGCTTGCGCAAATGCCGGCGACACGAAAGCGAGCAGGGATGCCGGCAGCCGCAGAGGGGCAGATGCGCGAGACGCTGATGGCGCTCTATGAAGCCGCCATTGCCGCCGCGCACCCCGAGCGTTGCCTTCCCCCGCACCTGCCAAGCGTACCCAAAACGGGCGGGCTGTTCGTGGTCGGCGCGGGCAAGGCCGCCGCCGCCATGGCGCTTGTCACCGAAGCTCACTATCGCCGTCTCGGCAACCTCGATCGGGTCTCGGGCTTCACCACGGCACCCTACGACACGGTGAGCGCGCTTGCCGCCGAGCCCGAGGTAATCGAGGTGATCGGGGCGCGCCATCCCACGCCCGATCAAAATAGTGTGGCGGCGGCCGAAAGGGCGCTCAAGACGGTGGGCGGGGCGAGCGAACGCGACCTGGTTATGGTGCTGCTGTCCGGTGGCGCATCCGCCTTGTGGGCGGCGCCGGTACCAGGCCTCGATCTTGCCGCCAAGACCGCCCTGACGCGCGGTCTCCTGAAATCCGGCGCCGATATCCACGAGATGAACACGGTGCGGCGTCACATCTCGCGCATCAAGGGCGGGCGCCTTCGCAAGGCGACGCGGGCCCCTATGCTGACGCTGGCGATTTCCGACGTTCCCGGCGATGATGCGGCCACCATCGGCTCGGGTCCGACCGTCGCCGATCCCAGCACGCTCAGCGACGCCCGTTGTGTGTTGCTGCGGCGACAACCGACCATGGCGGCGCTTGGCTTCTCGATACCAGCCTCGGTGGAGGCTGCGCTTGCCACCCGGGCCAATGAAACTCCGAAGCCGGAAGATCTGGCCTTCAGAAGCGCGGAGTACCGTATCATTGCCACGCCGGCGGCGGCCCTGGAGCAGGCGGCTCAGGTGGCGCGCCAAGCGGGCTACCAGGTCCTTTCCCTCGGCGACGCGGTGACGGGGGAGGCTCGCGAGGTGGCGCAGCAGCATGCCGAGCTCGCGCGCGCGGCCAAGGAGGCGGGGCGGCGCGTCGCCATCATCAGCGGCGGCGAGCTCAGCGTCACGGTACTCAACGCCAAGGGCCGCGGCGGACGCTCGCAGGAATACGCCTTGGCGCTGGCCATTGCGCTCGACGGGCTCTCCGGCGTGTCGGCGCTGGCCGCCGATACCGATGGCATCGATGGCGGCGAGGGCAAGGCTAGCGATCCCGCCGGTGCTTGCATCCACGCGGCGACGATCTCTGGAGCGCGACACCTCGACGCCCAGGCGTTTCTGGACAACAATGATGCCACCAGCTTCTTTGAGGCAACCGACGGCCTCATCGTGCGTGGACCGACGCACACCAACGTCAATGACTTCCGGGTCATCCTCGTCGATCCCTAAAATCGAAGGCGCAAATCCTTAAATTGAAGGCGCAAATAATGGCTGTCAGGCGCTTCCAGATCGCCTTCAATCGCCGCGGCGGCATCGCTCTAGCTTGGGTCACGGTTTTGCTGCTTGCCGGTCCCGCCCACGCCGACCTCAAGCTGTGCAACACCACCTCGAGCCGCATTGGGGTGGCGATCGGTTACCAGGACACATCCGGCTGGACTACGGAGGGTTGGTGGAATATCGCCGCGCGCACCTGTGAGACCCTCTACCGCGGCACTTTGTCGAGCCGCTTTTACTATGTGCATGCCATCGACTACGACCGGGGCGGGGAATGGGCGGGCAAATCCGCGATGTGCACGGTCGACAAGGTCTTCACCATTCGCGGCGTGCAGGACTGCCAGCAGCGCGGCTTCAAGAGCACCGGTTTTTTCGAGGTGGACACCCAGGAAGCCAAGGATTGGACCATACGCCTGACGGATCCCAGCGAAGGGGGGGCTAAACCCAAATGAGACGCAGCCGGCGCGCCAAAATCGTCGCCACGCTCGGACCTGCATCGTACGCACCTGAAATGATCGAGCGTCTGTTCGAGGCAGGTGTGGACGTGTTCCGCATCAACATGAGCCACTCCTCCTTTGACACGGTGAAGAAGGTGCATGCCGCCGTGCGTGCAGCCGAAGCGCGCTTCGAGCGTCCGATCGGCATTCTCGCCGATCTGCAGGGTCCGAAATTCCGCGTGGGTGAGATCGAAGGCGGCAGTGCCATGCTGGCCGAAGGCGCAACCTTTCGCTTCGATGCATCGCAGACCGCGGGCGGGACCGAGCGCGTGTTCCTCCCCCATCGGCAGATCTTCGAGGCGATCGAGCCAGGTCACACCCTGCTGCTCGATGATGGCAAGATCCGCATGTGCGTGATCGACAAGAGTGCGTCGGCGATCGCGGCCACCGTCATCGTCGGCGGCACTCTTTCCAGCCGCAAAGGCATCAGTCTGCCCGACACCGTGTTGCCGATTGGGCCCCTCACCGACAAAGACAAAGCCGATCTCGATTACGCCCTGCGCTTGGGTGTTGACTGGGTCGCGCTGTCTTTCGTGCAACGTGGCGAAGACGTCAAGCTGGCGCGCCAGCTCGTGGGTCAGGCCGCGTCCCTGATGTCGAAAATCGAGAAGCCCGCCGCCATCAGCGACCTCGACAGCATCATCGCTCACTCCGACGGGCTGATGGTGGCGCGCGGTGACCTGGGTGTGGAAATGCCGGTGGAGCGCGTTCCCGGCCTGCAGAAGCAGATCGTCAGCAAGGCGCGCGCCGCCGGCAAGCCGGTGGTGGTGGCAACGCAGATGCTCGAAAGCATGATCACCTCTCCCGTGCCCACGCGGGCCGAGGTGTCCGACGTTGCCACCGCCGTGTTCGACGGCGCCGATGCCATCATGCTGTCGGCCGAATCGGCGGTGGGCAAGTATCCGATTGAGGCCATCCGCACCATGGATCGCATTGCCATCCAGGTCGAGAGCGACCCAAGCTATGGCGCCATCGTGCACGCTACGCGTACGCCGCCGCAGCCGACGGCCGCCGATGCCATCGCCGCCGCGGCCCACACCGTCGCCGATACGCTGCAGCTCGCCGGCATTATTTGCTATACCGCGACCGGGTCCACCGCGCTCAGGGTCGCGCGTGAGCGGCCCGGGCTATCCGTGATCGGACTGTCACCGGTGGTGGCGACCGGGCGCAAGCTGGCGCTGGTGTGGGGCGTGCATTGCGTGCTCACCAGCGACCCGGAAAATCAGGCGGCGATGGTTCGCAAGGCCTGCCGCATCGCCTTCGACGAGGGCTTCGCCAGGGCTGGCGAGGGCGTCATCATCGTCGCCGGCGTCCCGTTGGGCTCACCCGGCACCACCAATATGGTGCGTATCGCCTACCTCGACGATAAGGGCAACCCGGTGGCGGAGGGTTCCTAGCCAAAGCATCGGGCTCGTGCTGCGCGCGCGGCGCAACCCGCCGGCATGATCCGCGCAAGGCCGCGGGGTGCCGCCCCCGCCGATACCCTCTGAGCGCGCCCGCCTTCGTGCCAGCGGCCCGACAAGCCGTGCGCGCGATTCAGCCGTGAGGGCCAGCGGCGGGCCTGCTACTTGCCGAGCAGAATGTCCTTGGCCTCATTGATCTGGGCGGCGAGCCAGGTCGAGCCGCCGCGATCGGGATGCAGCTTCAGCATCAGTTCGCGGTGCGCCCGGCGAACGTCCTCGTCGCTGGCATCGGCGGGAAGCCCCAGGATGTCCAAGGCCTGCGCGCGGCTCATCTTGCTGGCGGGCCGCGCCGCCGTCTCGCCTTCCTGACGCGCCAGGTCCTCGCGCCAGCTTGGATGTGCGCGATCGAGATAGGCTTCCAGGATCCGCGTCGATTGTGGATCGGCGAAGCGGCAGTCGCGCCACAGCTGCGCCACTTCGATGGGCGAGAGCTCATCGAGCGCGCGCCCGGCAAAGCTACCTTTGAGCACGCGTCCGCGCATTTCGCCCGTATCGTGGTCGAGTTCAACCTCCAAATGTTCCGTGGCAACACGCGAGGTTTGCCCCGGGGAGCGCTGCGCACCGCCGCTGCTGCCCCAAGGCGCGGCGCCTTGACCCCACAATAACCATGAGCCCAAGGCTGCAAGCGACACGGCGTAGCCCACCAGACCGCGCAGCACCAGGAAGCCCGCACCCACCAGCGCTGCAATGCCGACACCCATGCGCAGCTGTCCCACCAGGACGTGGGGGTTGGCCATGGTGAAGCCGCGCAGCACCAGCAACGTCAGCAGGAGCGCCGCGAGACCCAAGAGGAAGAATTGCATGGCGACGCGCGAGGCCTCTTACTACTTGAGCTGCTGCAGCAGGCGCGTCGAGGCAGCATCCTTGCGCGCTTCGAGCGCCTTGTGTCCACCCGTGGCATAGACCGCAACTGCGGATAAGAGCGCCTTGAGCTGCGCGGCGGAGCCCGCATCAAACCGGCAGAACGCCCCTTTGGTGAGGCGCGCGATCTCGCGAAAGGCCTGCTCGGCGCGCGGGTCGGCACCCTCCTGGAACAGAAAGACCGGGACCTTGCGCAAGGCCAGCTCTCCGGCGCGCCCGCACAGATCGTCGACCTCCTCTTCCATGCAGTCCCCGACGTAGATGAGGGCGTCAACGGCGCGCGTTGCCGCCTCCTTGTGGGCATGGCGCAACACTTTGCGAATCTGCGTATAGCCGCCGGCGCAGGCTACGCGGGTCATCAGGCTCGCCAGCGCATCGGGGTCGGACACCCACTTGGATGCCCGGCATTCCCCAGCGCCGCGGAAGTAGACCAATTGCACATCGAGGCCGCCGATGGCGGCGACCGCATGGAACATGTCGGCCTGTAGGGCGAGCGCCATGTCCCAGGTCGGCTGCCGGCTCATGGTGGCGTCCATGGCAAAGATCAGGCGCCCGCCGCGCCCTGTCTTGCCCGGCGCCACGTGCTGCAGGCGACGCACGAACGCGGAAACATCGGCGTCGGAGGAGACCTTGGGGCTCTGCCGCGGTGCCTCGGCCGGCAGCTGGCCCGAGCCTTGCAGCGGTTCCTGCTGGGTCGCGTCCGCTGCGCCGGGCGCCTTGTCCTTGCCACGCATGGCCATGGGGATCGGGGCTCCAAACGGCTGTCCAAAAAAACGCAATTCCCTAAACATGGCCCCTGCGCCCGCGCCCGGCAATCCGGGGCGCGCGCGCGGGAGGTGGGGCCGCCCAGCCCCTTTTATAGCCCGGGTTCATGGGGCTGCCCATGCACCGTCTCGGTTCTCGGTGGCCAGCCTTAAGGGCAAGGCCGCGGGAGCCGGGGATCGCCCGCCGACCGCCGGCGCGCCTGCCCGCCGGCCGCGTTAACTTGGTTCGAGACCCAATAATCCGACGTTGCCGCCGGTGGCGGTCAGGTCGGTGCTCAACACCCGCTCCGTTGCAAAACGGATAAGCGTGTTGGGACCGCCAGCCTTGGGTCCCGTACCCGACAAGCCTTCGCCGCCGAAGGGCTGCACGCCCACGACCGCCCCGATCTGGTTGCGGTTGATGTAGACGTTGCCAACCCGTGCCCGCTCGGCGACGAACTCGGCCACCGAGGCAATGCGGCTGTGGACGCCAAGCGTCAGGCCATAACCCGAGCGGTTAATGCTTTCCACCACCTTGTCGAGGTGGCCGCCGGAGAACGAGACGACGTGCAGGATCGGACCGAATACCTCCTCTTTTAGGAGGTCGGCATCGTTCAAGGCATAGATGGCCGGGGTGACGTAGGTGCCATCGCGGCAATCGTCCGGCAAAGCTAGATCAACGAGCTGACGCGCGCCTCTTTGCATGCGCAGCTTGTGCGCTTCCAGCCGCGCGACCGCGTCGTCGTCGATCACCGGTCCGATGTCGGTGGCGAAATGCAAGGGGTCGCCGATATCGAGCGTTTCCACCGCGCCCACCAACATGTCGAGCATGGACTTTGCCACATCATCCTGGACGAAGAACAGGCGCGCGGCCGAGCAACGCTGCCCGGCCGAATCGAAGGCGGAGCGCACGAGATCACGGACCACTTGCTCGGGGAGCGCACTGGAGTCCGCGATCATCGCATTGATCCCGCCGGTCTCGGCAATGAAGGGCACCATGGCACCGCGACGCGCGGCAAGCGCGGTCTGAATGGCCCAACCGGTAGCGTTGGAGCCGGTGAAGGCGACGCCCGCCACGCGCGGATCCTTGACGAGGGCGGCACCGACTTCACCGCCGCCCGGCAACAGATTGAGTGCGGCCGGCGGCACGCCCGCCTCATGCAAAAGTTGGGTGGCAAGAAAGGCAACGATCGGTGTCTGTTCGGCGGGCTTGGCAAGCACGGTATTGCCCGCCGCCAGCGCTGCCGCCACCTGTCCGGTGAAGATCGCCAGCGGAAAATTCCAAGGACTGATGCAAGCGAACGGGCCGCGGCCCCGCAGCGTCAAAAGGTTGCTTTCACCCGTCACGCCTTTGAGCGACACCGGGGCCGTAAACAGGCGCCGCGCCTCGCTGGCGTAGTAACGCAAAAAGTCGATGGCCTCGCGTACGTCGCCCAAGGCGTTTTCGAGGGTCTTGCCGGCCTCGCGCACCACGACGGCCATCAGCTGCGGCCGATTGTGCTCGTAAAGATCGGCGGCGCGTTCCAGAATGTCAGCCCGGGCCGCGCCACCCAGAAGGTCCCAGCTGGCCGCGGCCGCATCCGCACTGGCAATGGCGGCATCGATGGTTTTGAGATCCGCGGTCTCAACCGTGCCGATGCGCTGGCGCCGGTCGTGCGGGCAAAGCACAAGTTCAGCGTGCTTTGGAGTTGCCGCCTTGCCCGCGACGAGGGCGGTCGCCGCGTGGGGGGCCGTCAGGGCGCCTTCGATCTCGCGGTAGAGCGCGGCACGTTGTGTGGGCTCGTAGAGCGGAATGCCCCGGCTGTTGCGGCGGCCCGGTGCGAAAATCTCCGGTGGTCGCGGCATGAGCACCACGCGGCGATCGCGCTCGTGCTCGGCGACTGCGACGGGATCGGCGATGATGTCCGCCACTGGCAGTGCGTCATCGGCCAGCCGGTTGACGAAGGAGGTATTGGCCCCATTCTCTAAGAGCCGCCGCACGAGATAGGGCACGAGATCTGCGTGCGCGCCAACCGGGGCATAGATGCGGCAGGCGACGTCGCCCCGGTCGCGGCCTATCATGTCCTCATAGAGCGCTTCGCCCATGCCATGCAGGCGCTGAAATTCGTAAGGCCGGTCGCCCGCGGCCACCGACACGCTGGCGATCGATTGGGCATTGTGCGTGGCAAACTGCGGGAAAAAGGCGGTCTCATCCGCAAGCATCAGCCGCATGCAGGCGAGATAGGCCACATCGGTCGCAAGCTTGCGCGTGAACACCGGATAGTCCTGCAGCCCTCGCTCCTGCGCCCATTTGATTTCGCTGTCCCAATAGGCGCCCTTGACCAGACGCACGGGAATGCGCTTGCGTGCGCCGTCGGCGAGACGCCTGAGCCAGCGCAGCACGGGAATGGCGCGCTTGCCGTAGGCCTGCACGGCGATGCCGAGGCCGGGCCAGCCCTCGAGGGCCGGATGCGCGAAGGCGGCCGCGAACTGATCGAGCGTGAGGTCGAGCCGGTCCTGCTCCTCCGCATCGATGGTGAGTGTCAGATCGTGTCGGCGTGCGGCCCTGGCCAGTTCGACGAGGCGGGGCGCCAGTTCCCTGCCGAGCCGATCTTCCTTGCCAGGATCAAAGCGCGGATGAATGGCCGACAGCTTGACGGAAATGCCAGGCCGCTCGAACAGGGAAGCGACCTGCCGCGGGTTCGGGCCGGCGGCCTTGCCAATCGCCTCGATGGCGCTGATGTAGCGATCGAAGTAGCGCGTGGCATCGTCCGCCGTACGCGCGCGCTCGCCCAGCATGTCATAGGAAAACCGGTAGCCCTTGGCCTCGAAGGCGGCCGCGCGCGTCAGCGCCTCCTTGATCGTGCGGCCGAGCACAAAATTGTCGGCGAGGATGCGCATGGCCTGCCGGACGGCCTGGCGAATGAGCGGCTCACCGGATCGCGCCAGCAGGCGCTTCAAGATGCCGGCCGGACCGGAGCTCTTGTCTTCGCCCAGCTTGACGACGCTGCCCGTCAGCATCAGCCCGAATGTCGAGGCGTTTACAAACAAGCTGTCCGAGGCGCCAAGATGTTTCTCCCAGCGACCGCTGCCGATCTTTTCGGCAATGAGCGCGTCCGCCGTGTCCTTGTCGGGAATCCGCAGCAGGGCCTCGGCCAGGCACATCAGGATGACGCCTTCCTCCGAGGTTAGGCCATACTCGTGCATGAAGGCATCGATGCCCCCGTGCCGGTGTCGGCTGGCACGGGCCGAGCGCACCAGCCGGCCGGCGAGGTCGGCAATTCTTCGCCGCTCATCGGCCGTGAAGATGCTGCGCTCGGCAAGGCCGCTCACCAGCCGCCGCTCATCCAGCAAATGATAGGCGGCAATTTCCTCGCGGCTGGGCTCGACCAGGTGCCGCTCTTCGGCGACCGGCGTCTTGGCGGCAGGGCGCATCTTTTTCTCCATGCGCGTATTCCGAGCTTTGGCGAATCTCGCGAGTGGCGGCATTCTAGCAGAACGGGCGCCGGCCACGCGGGCCCAGGGCGCTAACCGGCGGGGAGCGCCGGCAGATAACCCCGCCGGGTCAAGCGTTGGAAACGCCACACCAGCAGGGCCGCATAGACAATGAGCCCGCTCGACAATCCGATCCAGACGCCCACGGCGCCCAACTTCAGCGGGAATGCCAGCCACAAGCCGCCGGCGAAGGCGACACCCCAGAAGCTGATGGCGGCAAACAGGAGCGGCACGCGCGTATCATTGAGACCGCGCAGGGCACCGGCCGCCACCGTCTGGGTGCCATCGGCGATGAAAAAGCTCGCCCCGACCACCAGCAGCGTTGCGGCGAGCGCAACCGTGGAGGCCGCGTCCGCGGCATCGGCGCCTAAAAACAGCAGCGGAATGTAGGAGCGGCCCAGCGCGACCATGACGGTCATGACCGTCATGAAGAGGGCGCCGAGGGTGATTGCGGCCAGGCCCGCGCGGCGCGTGGCGATCGAGTCCTTGCGGCCGGCCGCCTGGCCGACCCGCACGGTGGCGGCCAGGGCAACGCCAAACGGGACCATGAACAAGACCGCCGCCGTTTGCAGGGCAATCTGGTGCGCCGCCAGCGCCGTCGTGCCAAGCGTGCCCATCACCAGCGCCGCGGCGGCAAATACGCCGAACTCAAGCAGAAAGGCGCCCGAAATTGGCGCACCGACGGCGATCAACTGGCCCATCAGCTGCCAGTCCGGGCGCCAGCAGCGGCCGAGCACGCGATACTTCTTGAAGGGCGGGCGCCAATAGGCGATCCAGAGGGCCGCAACGGCCATGCCGATGCTAACGAGCGTCGTGGCAATGCCGGCGCCCAAGAGCTCGAGCCGGGGCAAACCCATCGCCCCATAGATCAGCGCGTAGGCGAGGACCCCGTTGGCGGGAATGGCGGCAAGCGTAATCCACAAGGCGGGCTCGGGCCGGCTCACCGCGCTCATGAAGTTGCGCAGCGCCGAGAACACATAGGAGGGCACCAGACACCAGGCGAGGCCGGCCGAGTAGCGGGCAGCCAGGCCGGCTGCCTCCGCCGGCTGTCCGACGGCCATCAGCAAAGGCTCGCTCCAGAATTGGAGGAACGTCAACGGCACGCCCAACAGCAGGGCGGCCCACAGCCCCACGCGCAACGCGCGCCGCACCATGCGCGGCTGGCGGGCGCCGAAGGCCTGGGCGGCCAGCGGTGCCACTGCCTGCATGAAGCCCATGCCGAGCGTAAAGCCGACGAACAGGATCGTGTGCGCCAGGGCGGCCGCTGCCACCACCTTGTCACCCAGGCGGCCGAGCAGCATGAGATCGGTGGTCATCATGCTGACCTGACCCAGCTGGGTCAGCGCCATCGGCGCCGCCAGCCGGATCGTGTCGGTCATTTCGGCACGCCAAATCGCCCGCTCCGCCAACGCACCGGCGTGGGCGGTTGCCGCCTTCCTGAGTGCTGTCATGGCCCGCACCATAGGGGGCTTTGCGCAAAAGGAAAGGCTGGGCCCCCATTGGCGAGGCCATGCCACGGCTTGCCAAAGCCGCCCATCCCATGCAACCCAGGGCCGCCCAGCGCTTTTGGAAGATTCGGGCGCCAGGGTCCGGTTCGGTGTGTGGCATTGCAAATGAGGCTCAACTCCAGCATTACGGGCGCAAAAAGCCATGCCTGCCTTTCGTCTCGGGGCCTTGCGCGACCTGTTCGGCAAATCGGATAACAAGCGCGTGAAACAGGCGGAAAATCCGCCGCCTTCGCAGGGAAGCCTGGAGCTTATTGGGAGGCAGCCGACCAATGTTTTGCCGCCAGAAACGCAAGAGGTAGAAGCAAACCCCGTGGCCCGCGCCGTCCGCAAGCCCGCCGGATCCGCCAACAGCTACACCGCCGCCGACATCGAGGTGCTGGAGGGGCTTGAGCCCGTGCGCCGGCGTCCGGGCATGTACATCGGGGGCACGGACGAGAAGGCGCTGCATCACCTCTTCGCCGAGGTGATCGACAACGCCATGGATGAGGCGGTGGCCGGGCATGCAACCTGGATCGAGGTCGGCCTGGAGGCGGATGGTTTCCTTTCCGTCACCGACAATGGCCGTGGCATACCCGTCGATCCGCACCCGAAATTCAAGTCCAAGTCGGCGCTCGAGGTCATCATGACCACGCTGCACTCGGGCGGCAAATTCGATAGCAAGGTCTACAACACCAGCGGCGGCCTGCATGGGGTCGGCGTCTCGGTTGTGAATGCGCTCTCCGAGAGGCTCGAGGTGGAGGTTGCGCGGGGCCAACAGCTTTATGCCATGTCGTTCAGCCGCGGCATGCCGCAGGGCAAGCTCAAGAACCTCGGCGCCATCAAGAACCGCCGCGGCACCAAGGTGCGCTTCTTTCCCGACGAGAAGATTTTCGGCAAGGGTGCCGCCTTCAAGCCGCAGCGCCTGTTCCGCATGGCCCGCTCGAAGGCCTATTTGTTTGGCGGCGTCGAGATCCGCTGGTCATGTGCACCCCGGCTGATCAAGGACGATACGCCGGCCGAGGCCGTGTTCCATTTCCCCGGCGGCCTCAAGGAGTATCTGGAGGCGACCATTGAGGGCCAGACGCGGGTGACGAAGGAGGTGTTCGCCGGCCGCGTCGAGAAGGAGGGCGGGCATGGGTCGGTCGAGTGGGCGGCCTGCTGGGTCGCCGATGAAGACGGGTTCTTGAACTCTTACTGCAACACGATCCCGACGCCAGAGGGCGGTACCCACGAGAACGGCTTCCGCTCGGCGTTGGGCAAGGCCCTGCGCGACTTCGGCGAGCGCGTCGGCAACCGCAAGGCCGCGCAGATCACCGCCGACGACGTGCTGGGCACTGCCGCCGCCATGCTTTCCGTCTTTATCCGAGAACCGGAGTTCCAGGGCCAGACCAAGGACAAGCTGGCGACGCAGGAAGCCACGCGCATCGTCGAGAACGCGGTGCGCGACGCGTTTGACCATTGGCTGGCCGACTCTCCCCAGCAGGCGACCAGACTGCTCGAGTGGAGCATCGACCAAGCCGAGGAGCGCCTGCGGCGGCGGCGCGAAAAGGAGATCGGTCGGCAGAGCGCAACGCGAAAGCTGCGGCTCCCCGGCAAGCTTGCCGATTGCAGCTTGAACTCAAAGCAGGGCACCGAGATCTTCATCGTTGAAGGGGACTCCGCCGGCGGGTCGGCGAAGCAGGCGCGCGATCGCGAGCGGCAGGCCATCTTGCCTCTGCGGGGCAAGATCCTCAATGTCGCCAATGCCTCCTCGCAGAAACTGTCACAAAATCAACTGCTGTCCGATCTGGTTCAGGCCCTGGGTGTCGGCACCGGAGCCAAGTATCGCGACGAAGATCTGCGCTATGAGCGCGTGATCATCATGACCGATGCCGACGTCGATGGCGCTCACATCGCCTCGCTGTTGATCACGTTTTTCTATCAGGAGATGCCCGAGCTTATCGAGCAGGGCCATCTCTATTTGGCGGTGCCGCCACTCTATAAGCTGAGCCACGGGCCCAAGTCGGTCTACGCCCGCGACGACCGGCACAGGGACGAACTGATGAAGCGGGAGTTTGCCGCCAACGCCAAGGTCGAGATCAGCCGTTTCAAGGGGCTGGGTGAGATGAACGCCGGGCAGCTCAAAGAGACGACGATGGACCCCACCAAGCGCACGCTGCTTCGGGTCGAGATCGCCGATGACAAGGGAACGGTCAGCGACGCCGTCAATGCCCTGATGGGCTCCAAGCCCGAGGCCCGCTTTCGTTTCATTCAGGAGCGCGCCGCCTTCGCGCGCGATCTCGACATCTAGGCGGTCCCGAGGGGCCCGCCGTGGCCGCTGCGGCGCTCCCGAGGGACTAGGAGGGCGCGGTTCTGCAAGCATCGTGCGTGCAAACCGCACACTGAGAGCCTCGTCCCTGCTCCACTTGGGCCGCGGCCGCCATCAAAGCGAAGTTTGCGAGATGCGCGAAGATAATGACCGCGAGGGCGCCAACGGGCGGATCGATGCGACCTTTCGCAATGGCTCCGTCACCGCCGTTGGCATTATTCTCGGTTTCTCGCTGGGCTTCCTCAGCCAGTGGGCGGCCAACCCCATCGCCTGGAGCAAGGTCGACATAGCCGCGGCCATTCCCATCATTGTGGGGATCGTGCTGCAGGGCAAAGCTTTCGCCGATCTGCTTTCAACCGCGTGCCTCGTCGCCCGCAATTACGAGCGCGCGCGCAGGGTTTTTCTCGTCGGCCTGGCGCTCGTTGCCGCCGGGGTTGCGCTGGCGCTGCTGCTCGATGTGCTGGGGCTTGGACCGCGCACCTTGTCGCCGTGATCGGCCCCGCGCTTGCCACTCCGCCGTGCTGCCGGTTCGGTCGCGGTGGCACGACCGACCGCGATGGGATCGCTGGCGGGAAATGTTTCGATCAGCGCCGCGTCGAGCTTTTCGTCGAGGTGGCGCAACACTTGGGCGCTTCTTCCCCCGCCTGCAACGTGTGGCTTGCCGGCACGCATCGCAAAACCCCATCCTGGTTGCGCAAGACCTCTCTTCTTGCAACGTCGGATGGGCTGCGGGCGTTTCAACCGCCACGCACGCAAATGTGTGCGGAACGAGGAAAGGGCGCCGCACCCCTGCCGGGTGAAGCGCCCTTCGGGAGCCGATCTCCAAGAGGCCGGCGTTACTTCGCAGGGGCGTGCCGGTGGCGGCGCACTTTGACCGGCTTGGCCGCGGCCACGCGATCGCGGCACAGCCAGCCGAAAGACCACAGACGATGCATGCCGAGGTCCCCCCAGTAGCGGTCGCGGCCGACGAAGCCAGCGTTGGCGCCGGACGGGAGGCTGAGAAGCGCCGCCAGCAGGGCGAGCGCGGCGAGGCTGAACTTGGATGTCATTGATGTCCCTCCTTAGGAGACGAGAGCCTGGATTGCGTAAAACAACGAAGCAGCGATTCGATTGCACGAGGGCCGCAGCTCCGATATTTCAATCTTCTTAAAGCACAAAGTATTCGCTCATCTAAATACATGAGTGTAGATGATTAATTCCCGCGACATACAGCGTTAATACTTGTATAGACCTCCTTTCTGGGCAGGCTCGCCGCCGGCCCAGCCTCGGCCCCGGTTTTGTTGGGATCGCGTCGGCGCCGTTGAGTGAGCCGCCCGGCACGTATCGCCGATTTGTCGGCCGCCTCATGCTGATTTGCGCGGCGCCCCTTTTATGCCTTCGGCGCGGGCCCTCGGGGCGCGCGCGCAGGGGCAATTTCTGGGTCTTGCGCTTGCCATTGGGGCCGCGGTCACGGCGCCGGGACATCGGCCATAATTCCGGCGGTTCAATGCAATCCCGCGGTCACCCTGGGCTCCTTGCCGGGGCGCGTCCAAAGCAGCAACGCCTTGGCTTCGGTGGTGGCCCAGTCCTTGGGCGCGCTTGTTGCGTGTGGCCTCTTCGGTGTGATCGGCAAAGCGCCCCGATCTTTGCGGGGAACGGGGTATGGCGCGCTCCCTCTGCTGCAGGCGAGCCTCTTGGGTGGTTTGGTCGAACTGTGCTCACCAGCCTTTTTGGCCTTCGCCATCTTGGGCGTGACCAATCGGCGGCGGCGGGGTGTTCGGCAGCGCCTTGGCGCGCTGGTTTGGCAAGCTGGCTGCAAGCGGGTTGCAAGCGGACGAGCAGCAGGCTGCCCATTGCAACACGAGTAGCACGCCGCTCGAAGCGGAGCGGCCACCGAGCTCAACAAGCGGTGCACGAAGCCGCAATGAGGACCTGCGGCGACGAGCCGCCGCCCCTCACGCTGCTCGGCACCTGCGTGATCGGCTTGCGCCGTTGTCCCTGCGCGTTGCCTTAGGCGCTAAGCCACGTCCGCAGCGCACGATTGACAGCCTCGGGCTGTTCCAAAGTGGAGAGGTGGCCGCAATTCGGGATGATCTCGAGCCGCGCGCCGGGGGTGCCGTCGGCAATTTCCTGCGCCAAGCTCGGCGGCGTCAGGGCATCTTCGCGTCCGACCAGGACCAGGGTTGGGCACTTAATCGTCGCTAGAAGGGACCGGCTGTCGGGCCGAGCCATGATGGCCGTCTGCTGCCGCTTGAAGGCGGCAACGCCCGTATCGCTTGCCATCTGCAAAACCCGATCGACCAACGGCTTGTCTTGCAGCCGATCCGTGTGGATGAGCAGCGGAAGCAATTCCTGTTGCGCCCTGACCGCCCCCTCTTGCTCGGCAAGTGCAATCGGCCGCAGACGTCCCGCACGCCGTTCGGGCGCTTCGGCGCGCGCGCCCGTGTCGAGGAGGGCCAGCCGCGTGACACGATCGGCGGCCTGACGCATCATCTCGCAGGCGATGTAGCCTCCCATCGACAGGCCCGCGAGGGCGAAGCGCGGCGGCGCCGCGGCCAGGATCGCCTCGGCGATCTCCTTGATGCTCGCATGGCGCGTGTGATCGGCCACGCTGCTGGCAGCAATATCATTCAGAGCACGGACTTGTGGCGCCCACAGCGCCGGCGAGCAGAGCAGTCCCGGCACAAGCACAAGGTCGGTGTGGGCCGTCATGGTCGCCTCAAGCGGTGCGCTGAAACCTCACCAATCATTGGCATCCTTTCGCCGCACCAACGAGCCCTGCCCAAGCGCCAACTGTGCGGGTGCGGGCCGCGCCGAAAACCGCCCGCTTGGGCGTGTCGTGGCCGGCAGAGGCCGCCCGCCGAGGCGATCTGACCCACAGAAGCGTGATACTGATCAACTTGATTTTTGCAGCAAACAATGCCATTTACCCTGGTGTAACGGGCGCAGGGGATTGCTTTCATTGATCGTTTCCCCAAGCTAATGCTTTCCCGTTAGGCCCTTTGCGGCTAGTCCCCCTGCGCTCTGGTTGTCGGTGCTTGCGCCCACACGCGCTGCGCGAGCATTGGCTTATGAGGCAGACGGAGAACCGTTCTTTTGCAGACAACGACGTTCGCTGAGCTTGGACTCAGCGCGAAAGTACAGGCGGCTATTGAGGCCGCTGGTTACACCAATCCCACACCGATCCAACAAAAGGCCATTCCGGTCGCTGTTTCCGGCCGCGACGTCCTCGGCATCGCACAGACCGGCACAGGCAAGACTGCCGGGTTCGTGCTGCCGATGCTGGCCCGCCTGGAAACGGGTCGGGCCCGGGCGCGCATGCCGCGCTCGTTGATCCTGGCGCCCACCCGCGAGCTCGCCGCTCAGGTGGCCCAGAGCTTTGAGAAGTATGGGGTCAATCACAAGCTGAGCGTCGCCCTCTTGATCGGCGGCGTCTCCTTTGAGGATCAGCTGCGCAAGCTTGATCGAGGCGTCGATGTCCTCATCGCCACGCCGGGTCGCCTGCTCGATCATTTCGGGCGTGGCAAAATCCTGCTGACGGGCGTCGAGATCCTGGTCATCGACGAGGCCGACCGGATGCTCGACATGGGGTTCATTCCCGATATCGAACGCATCTGTAAGCTGTTGCCGCCCGCGCGACAGACCTTATTTTTCTCGGCCACCATGCCGCCCGAGATTCAACGCCTCGTCGATACATTTTTGCGCGACCCCGCGCGCATCGAGGTGGCTCGGCCCGCCACCACCGCCAATACCATCACCCAGCTCTTTCGCTACTGTCCCTCTTCGGAGGATTGGCAAAAGCGTGAGGTGCTGCGCGAGCTGATACGGGCAGAGAACGTCAAAAACGCTATTCTCTTCTGCAATCGCAAGCGCGATGTGGCGATCCTGCTCAAGTCGCTGCAGAAGCACGGCTTCAATGCGGGTGCGCTGCATGGTGACATGGATCAGATGAGCCGTATGGCAACCCTCGACGCCTTCCGCGAGGGGCGCATTCAGTTCCTGGCGGCGAGCGACGTTGCCGCCCGTGGGCTCGACATTCCCGATGTCAGCCACATCTTCAATTTCGACGTTCCCTGGCAGTCCGACGACTATGTCCACCGTATCGGCCGCACCGGCCGGGCCGGCAAGGAGGGGCGCTCGCTGACGATCGTCACGCCTGACGATATTCGCCAGCTCAAGGACATCGAGAAGATGCTGGGTGCCGCCGTCGCTTGGATTGGCGATGCTCCCAGCGCCGAGGATTTGGCGTCCGGCGGCAAGCGCCGCCGCGGCCGCCGCCACGGCAAGCGGCAGGCGCCGGGTGCCGAGGCGCGGGCGAACGGCCATGCTCGCGCCGCGCGCAATGGCATGCATTCTCCGCGCACGCGGAGTGGCTCTGGGTCTCATCATGATCAAGCTGCGCAGGCCGGAACAAAGTCGGCGCCGGCCGGAACAAAGCCACAGCCGCGTCCAGCTCAGCGCGCTCAGGCGCGCCGGGCTGAACCGGTCGGTCCCGGCAAGGCCCAGCGCGCGGAACGCTTGCCTCAGGTGAGAGGCGAGCGGGGTAACGGTCAGACCCAGCCCAGTCGCCAGGACAGCAAAGCGCGGCAACCCTGGGAACCGCGGCCGCCCCGTCCGCAGCGGTACCGCGAGGATCGCACGCCCTCGCCCGTCGGCCTCGGCGACCATGTGCCGGCTTTTTTGAAAAGAGCCCCGCGGTCCGCCCCCCGCTGAGATCGGGTTAGAGCAGCGCCAGCAAATTGCCAGGGCAGGGCCGCGTACGCCGGGGGCGGCCTACGCCGTCCGCCCCGGCGTCGTTAGCCCGGCGGCCGGTCGCTGAAGAGAAAGCCACCCTTGGCCTTCAACTCCTTCGGCGATTCCATGATCTGCACCATGACGGCGTCCGGCTTGACGTTGAAGTGGCGCACCACCGCGTCGGTAATATCCTTCACGAGTGCGCGTTTCTGCTCGATGCTGCGGCCTTCGATGGCGTGTACGTAGACTTCCGGCATAGGCGGTCTCCTCGCGGCTCAATCGCGGGCCGCTCAGCGTTGCTCGCAGGGCTGGCCCAGCAATTTGGCTACTGTACCGCGGGCCCAAGAGCCCGTCATCGCCAGGCCTTGCGGCGCTGCTCAGATCGGCTATTGGTGGGAGAAACTCGACCACCGGAGCCGTCTTGATCGGCGGCGGCACGCGCGGCGGTTGCTGGAGAGAAGCGTTGCTTGAGGGAAGCGCCATGCTGCAGCTCGTGCCAAACCTGCAAAGGCTGGGGACCGAAACGGCATTCGAGGTTCTGGCGCGCGCGGCGGAACTGCAGCGTCAAGGCAAGGATGTCATCAATCTCGGCATCGGCCAGCCGGACTTCCAAACCCCACCGCATATCGTCGAGGCCGCCATCAAGGCGCTGCGCGATGGGCACCATGGCTACACGCCGGCGCAGGGCATCTTGCCCCTGCGCGAGGCCGTAGCTGCCGATTTGAAGCGCCGGCACGGCGTCGATGTTGCCGCAGATGAGATCGTCATCATGCCGGGCGGCAAGCCCACAATGTTCTTCGCGATCCTGATGTTCGGGCAGCCCGGCGCAGACATCATGTATCCGGACCCTGGATTTCCCATCTATCGTTCGATGATCCAGTACACCGGTGCCAGGCCGGTGCCGATCGCGCTCTTGGAAAAAAACGAGTTTGCCTTCACCGCCGAGCAGGTGCTGGCACAGATTACGCCCAAGACCAGCCTCATCATTCTCAATAGTCCCAACAATCCTTGCGGCGGAGCCGTGCCCGCCGAAGAGGTCAAGCGCCTCGTCATTGGCCTCGAGAAACACCCCCACGTTACCGTTCTGTCGGACGAGATTTACAGCCAAATGCTGTACGGCGGACGCCAGCATGAAAGCTTCCTGCGCTATCCCTCCCTACGTGACCGGCTGATTGTGCTCGACGGCTGGTCGAAGACCTATGCCATGACGGGCTGGCGCCTCGGCTTTTCGGTGTGGCCGCAGGCGCTGATCGAGCACGTTGTGCGCCTGTGCGTCAACAATCACTCCTGCGTCAACGCACCAACGCAATACGCCGGCATCGCGGCGCTCGAGGGCCCTCAGGACGCCGTCAGCAAGATGGTGGCCGCCTTTGACGAACGCCGCCGGACCATCGTCCCGCTGCTGAACCAGCTGCCGGGCATCCGCTGCCTCGATCCGGGTGGTGCGTTCTATGTGTTTCCGAACGTCACGGGTACCGGAATGAGTGCCAAAGATCTGCAGAATCTGATGCTGGAAAAGGCGGGCGTCGCCACTGTCGCCGGTACCAGCTTCGGTATTCACGGCGAGGGCTATATCCGCTTTTCCTATGCCAATTCGGTGGAGAACATTCGCGAGGCCGTGCGCCGATTGGCGACACTGCTCAGGGATTAAACTCCCATGGACTTGCAGATCCGGGATAGGACCGCGCTCGTCACCGGCGCCAGCATCGGCATCGGCCGCGGTATCGCGCTCGGCCTGGCGCGGGAAGGGGCAAGGCTGGCGCTCGTGGCCCGCCGCGCCGAGCTGCTCGAAGAGGTTGCCGCCGAGGTGGTCGCCGCCGGCGCGGTGCGGCCCGTCGTGATCAGTGAGGATTTGCTGCTGGAAGGCGCGCCCGCGCGGATCGCCCGGGCGGCGCTCGCTGGGCTCGGCTCCGTCAGCATCCTCATCAACAATGCGGGCGGCAGCCGGCCTTTCAAGCTCGATGCGACCGAGGAGCAGTGGCACGAGGCCATGACCCTCAATTTTACGCGTCAGCGCCAGCTCACGCACGCGCTGCTCGATCAGATGATCGGCGCCAAATGGGGCCGCATCATCACCATGACGGGCAAGTCGGAGCCGGAAGGCATCAACGGAGCTTTCTCCGCCAAGGCCGCCGTGCACGCGTGGGCCAAAGGCCTTTCGCGCGAGGTCGGCAAGCACGGCATCACGGTCAACTGCATCCCTCCTGGCCGCATCATGTCTGAGCAGATTCGCCGCAACTACACGCCGCAATACCGGCAATGGCAGGCGGAGCACGAAATACCCGTGGGCCGCTATGGCGAGCCCGAGGACGTCGCCAATCTCGTGTGTTTCCTGGCCTCCCCCTTGGCGGCCTACATTACCGGCACCGTGATCCCGGTCGACGGTGGTCTGCGCCGTTACCAATTCTGACGGCAACGGCCGCCGCGCACCCACGGCAGCTAAGCACGGCCATCATGCACGCATCTTGCATCGTGAACGCATCTTAATGTCGAGCCGGCGACGGGGCGCGCAGGCTTCGGCCGTTCCCTCAAGAACCGATCACGAGCCGGGCGAAAGGCCCTCGAACGGAGATAAATGGCAATGAAAATGCGAGCCCGATTTGTCGCCCCCGCCTTGTTGGCGGCGGCGGCCATCCCCAGCATCGTTCTGGCGCAGAGCCAAGAGCCGCAAGACGCCCGGAGCCGAGCGGAGCGGCAGGCCCAGCGCCCGCCCTTGAGCCCGCAAGCGCGCGCCCGCCTGCAGGAGGGCCGCTTTGCCATGATCAAGGAAACGCTGAAGCTCAACGACGCCCAGCGCAAGCTGTGGGAGCCGGTCGAGGCGCAGCTGCGCGCGGCCGCCGCCGAGCGCCAAAAACGGCGCGAGGAACGCCAAGCGGCGCGCCAGCAGAACAGTGCGCAACCTGCGTTGCCCGAGCGGCTCGACCGTGCCAGCGAGCGCATGGCGCAGCGGGCAGCGCAAATGAAAGCCTTCGCCGAGGTGTTCAAGCCCTTCTACGAATCGCTCGATGAGGAGCAAAAAGCCGTCGCCGGCATCGTGCTGCGGCAGGCGCGCGGTCACGGGGGCCATGGCCACCGCTGGGCGATGCAGCGCTAAGCCGACGGAAGGCGGGTCCCCGCCGCGTTTATTTGCTGGATCGGACGGCCGCGTCCTCCCTGTGGCCCCCCTGATCCCAAGCCTGGGCGTCTGGATAACCCCCATCCAGACGCCCAATTCTTGATCGGCGGCTCCAATGGGCCCAGCGATCAGCCGCGCACGATGACCGCCACTTGCTGGGGAGCGCCGGAGCTGGCGCCCGTGTGGTCGGTCACGACCACACTGAAACCGGCGGTCTTTCCCGGTGCGCCGTTGTGCGTAAAGACGACCTCGCCGGCGGCAAGATCCGCCTGCGAGAACTGGCCCACGGGCTGGCGCGCCGCGCTCGCCAGGGCAACAAAGCCGTTGCTCGGGTTGGCGACCTTGAAAATGAGGTCCGTGGCCGCATCGTCGGGATCGACTGCGTTGAGATCCTCAAGTTCAATCTTGACCGACCGGCCGCGCTGCACCGTCAGCGTGAAGTCGCCGGCCAGCGTCGGGGGAACGTTGCGCACCTCCGCACTGAGGTTGCCGCCCACCTCCATTGCCAGGGCGCCGTATTGCACGTTCCCGCTGACTTCGGCGGAACTGCGGATATTGATTAGGTTCTTGACGAACACGTTTCCCTGCAGCGTGCCGCTGACCTCAGCGGTCAGCGAGCGCAGCGTTCCATAACAGCGGCCGCCCTGATGGATCACCGCGGTATCGGCGGCCACTTTGCCTTCGACATAGCCGAACACGTCGATCTGCCGGCAATTGCGAACTTCACCCTTGATGATCGTGTCTTCCCGGACCACCAGCAGGCCACTGTTGTCGGCCACGGCTCCCCCGTTTCGCTTCCCACCTCGCGCCGCCCGACGCTGCGCTTAGCTGCTGCTAGCCACGCCGGCGGCATGCCAGTATGGGCTGCTATAGCCTAGGCGTCGAGGCTTGTCTCGATTGGGGCAGCGCCGGATGTGGCTCCCCCGTCACTCCCCATTTTGGCGTCTGGGGGCCACGGCCTCTTGTGGCCGCCACCTGCGCTTGGCCAGAGGCGCGGGTGGGCTTGGGCGCCTGGTGGGTACGACAGGTATGAGCGTTCTTTTCGCAATGCTGCTCGTGGGCGGGGGCCTCTTGGTCTCCGTGCTGGCGCTGGCGGCGACCCTCACCTTTGCCCTTAAGCTGGAAAAGCCCAGATCGCGGCAGGCGGTGCTTGCCACTCTGATCCTGCCGATCACCGGCCCTGTTCCCAACTTGGATGGCTTGCTCGCGGCCCTCGCCCGCCAAACTCTGCGGCCCCGCCGCCTCCTGATCGCGGTCGAAAGCAAGGACGATCCGGCCTTTGCGCGTGCACACGCGGCACTCAACGCCTGCCCGGTCCCCGCCGAGATCGTGCTCGCCGGCAAGGCACTGGCGACCGCGCAAAAATGTTGGAACCAAATGGCAGCCTTGCGCCACGTCGATGAGCACGACCAGGCGGTCGTGCTGCTCGACGTCGATATCCTCCCGCCGCCCTGGTGGCTGTCGGCCCTGGTCTCCCCTTTGCTCGATGGCGCTTGCGACATCGTCACGGGTTATCGTTGGCTCGTCATAGACGCGGCGAGCCTCGGGGGGCACCTGTTGGCGCAAATCGATCGGTCGATCGCGCTGTTGCCGCGCTCGCCTTTCACCTCTGCGCTCTGGGGAGGAACCCTCGCCCTCTCGGCCCACGCCCTCAAGGTCCTGGATCTGCCCGTTATCCTGGGGTCCACATTGGCGGATGACTGCAGCATCGGCGAGGCCGCGGCGGCTCGCCGCTTGCGCATTTTGACGCGCCGCGCCCTCCTGGTGCCGTGCCCGGTCCAGGCTGGACTGTCCTCGGCCTGGGTTTTCGGGCGGCGGCAATACCAGATCGCACACCTCTATTTGACGCAGCTCTACGCTATTGCCCTTGCCGCCATGGCCACGCGGCTCATGGCCTGGGGGGTCATCGTCCCCGCACTCACGGCCGGCGCCTCGTGGGCCGCCGCCGCGGCGGCCCTATTTGTTGCCCTTGCGCTTGCCTCCTATGCAGGCCAACAGCTGGTGGCGCACCGCCTCGGCATGGCGGATCACTGGCCGCAATCACTGGTGCAGTTGAGCCTTGCCATCGCTAAACCCGCCGTCGATCTCTTTCATTTGAGCATTTTGATCGGAGCGCTCTACTATCGGCGCATGCGCTGGGGACACGTCGTCTATCGGGTCGATACCGCCAATGCCGTGAGAGTCGAGAAGCGACTGCCATGGCACCCCTAGCCCTGCTCGTATCGCGCCTGGCCGGACAGACGGTGTTCACCACGCGGCTGGCGGCGTGGTTGGTGGGCGAGCCGATGCGCTATCTCGCCGGCAAAGCGTTCGAACGCAAGCTCATCGTGCACGATCTCCCGTTCCGGCGCCTGGCCTTGGCCAACGATGCCCCCCTTGTCGAGACGGTGCTCATCGATCGGCATGGCACCTTCCCCAAGAGCGGCGTGGTGACGGCGTTATTGCGTCCAATGATCGGCACCGGCCTGTTTGGGCAACCCGGTGGGGAGGCGGTGCGCTTGGCGCGCCGTCTGTTCCTCCAGGCGTTGGGCCGGATCGGCGACGCGGAGGTAGCGCGCATCGCAAACTTTCTCGCACAGGAATATCTCGCGCGCTGGCGAACCGCAGGCGAGGAGGTCATCGTGCCGCGAGAGCTGTCGCGCCTGACCGTGGATATTGTCTCACAAGCCATGCTGGGACACCGTTTCGACCCGCAGGAATCGGCGCGCTTCGTCGATTTGTTCTTTGCCTATCACAAACGCGCCGCCCCGCTTTTGCTGATGCTGGCGCGGCGCAGCCCGCCCGCGCTCGACAAGCTCGTGCGACAGCTGGGTTTGGAGGAGATCGGCGCCAACATGCGCCTGCTGATTGCGCAGCGTTTTCTGGCGCCCATCGTCGCCGGCGAGCCCGCCGCCACGGCGGCGCCTTTCGCCAAGGCGTTGGTGGAAGCCGCGAACGGCGCGCACGAGCGCATGCTGGATGAAATCGCCGTCATGCTGCTGGCGGGGCATGAGACGACCGCAGCAACGCTCAGTTGGCTGCTGTGGGAGCTGGCCGGCGCGCCGCGGCGCCAGGACGCGGCGGCCGAGCTCTTGCTGGGGCGGCAAGGCGCCGGTGCCGAGCGCGCGCCTTGGCGGGGCGTCGCGCCGCCGGCGTTGCTGGGAGCCCTGATCAACGAAACGCTGCGCCTTTATCCCCCGATTGCCTTTTTCCTGCGCGAGACCACCGAGGACCTCAGCTTGCGCGACATTCCGCTGCAGGCAGGTGATTTCGTGGTCACGGCGCCTTGGACACTGCATCGCCACCGCAGCCGTTGGTCCGCTGCCGACCGCTTCTGTCCGCAGCGGTGGCTTGCGGCCGCGGACCGGCCGCCCGCCACGGCGTTCCTGCCTTTTGGCTTTGGTGCCCGCAGTTGTCCAGGGCAACGCTTCGCCTATCTGGAGATGCAGGAAATCCTGCACCTGCTTTTGACGAGCTGCCGCTTCTATCGTCTGCACGCCGGGGCGCCGAAGCCGCTCGGCAGCCTCACCTCGCGCCCGGATCGCGAGTTCATTTTGCGGGTGGAGTACCGCCAGCCCTAGCGCGGCCGACCCGGGCGCGGGGCCCCTGGCGTGGCCAACCCCGGCGCCCCAGCGGGTTGTCTTCTGCCCAACCCACCTAGCTCGACGCCGCGCATTGCTGTACTAATGGCGGCCCGGCAAGGGCGCGTAACATCAGGTGTTTTGGGGGCGCGCAGGCGTGAGGGGAGCCCAAGGTGACGGCGCAAAGGCTGCCGGCTCAGCCGGCGGGTTCAGGGCGCAGGCCTGTGCGCGCTGAGCGCTGGGCATGGCGCGGGGACGCTGAATGATCCAATTTGAAAACGTGCGCAAGGCCTACCGCACCAAGGATGAGCCCAAGGTCATCCTCAAGAACCTGACGCTGACCCTGCCGCACGCCAACGTTGGTATCTTGGGCAGCAATGGCGCGGGTAAGTCGACCTTGCTGCGGCTGATCGCCGGCACCGAACCCCCCGACGCGGGGGTAATCACCCGCACGGGGCGCATTTCCTGGCCCCTCGGCTTCTCGGGCAGCTTTAATGGTTCGCTCTCGGGCGCGGAGAACTGCCTGTTTGTTGCCCGCATCTACGGTCAGGACACGGAATACGTGCTCGATTACGTTCGCGAGTTCTCCGAGCTCGGCTCATTTTTCAAAATGCCGGTGAACTCCTACTCATCGGGCATGCGTGCGCGGCTTGCCTTTGGTGTCAGCATGGCGATCGCCTTCGACTATTACCTCGTCGATGAAATCACGGCCGTGGGCGATGCACAGTTTCAGCGAAAATGCCAACAGACCTTCAAGGAAAAGCTTTCCACCTCGCGCATTATCATGGTGTCGCACCAGTTTGCCACATTGCGCAAATACTGTGATATTGGCGGCGTTTTACGCGACGGAGAGCTCACCCTCTACCCCACTTTGACGGACGCAATACGCGTCCATTCGGGGGAGCCGGCAGAGGATGCGGACGCTGACTTAGAGGCCATCGAGGGATAGCGCGGGCGCTCTGCTGGGCGGCGCCAAGCGTTGGACGGGGTCGGATGTCATGCTGGACAAGCTACCGCAGGCAAGGAGCGCACGCAGGTTGCCATTCCTGCCCGAGCAGCCGCCGGCTCCGGCCGCTGCCGAGGCCGTGGCGCCACCGGCGCCGCAGCAGGATCGGCGCCGGCCGCAGCGCCAGCGGCGTCGCGTTCTGCTTTGGTCGCTTGTTTTGTGCGTCCTGTTGCCGACGGCGCTGGCCAGCCTCTATTTCGGCCTGATTGCCTCCGACCAGTTTGTGGTCGAGGTCCGATTTGCAGTGCGCAGCTCCAACGGTGTGCAATCGGGCGACGCCCTCAGCCTGTTCGGCGCCATTCCCAACGCCAGCTCCACGGTGACGGACTCTTACATTGTCATCGACTATCTGCAGAGTCGCGAACTGGTTGATAAGCTCGGTGAGCGCATTGGCCTGCGCAGGATCTACGCGCGCCCGGAAGTGGACTACTTCTCCCGCTTTGACGACACGCTGTCGGTCGAGGAGTTCGTCAAGTATTGGCGCAAGATGCTAAAGGCGGGCTTCGACGTTGCCTCGCAAGTGGTGGCCGTTGAGGTCAGGGCCTTCACCGCCGAAGATGCAAAGAAGGTGGCAACCGCCCTGTTGGAGCTGAGCGAGGAACTGATCAACGAAATTTCCGCGCGCGCGCGCGCCGATGCCGTCCGCAGCTCGCAGCAGGAGGTCAAGCGCATGGAGGACCTGTTGCGCTCGCATCGCGGCGCATTGCGCTCCTTCCGCGACACGCAACAGGAGTTCGATCCAACCAAGCAGGCCGAAGCGCGCTATTCCTTGTTGGGCAAACTGGAGGAGGCCCTTTCGCAGGCAAAAACCAAGCTTGGTAATTTGCGTTCGTTCATGGGCAAGGATGCCCCAAGCGTCCTCGTCCTCAACAGCGAAATCGCCTCGCTCGAGCGTCAGGTCGCCGAGGAACGGGCCAAGCTTGGCAAGGATGAGGCCACCGCCTCGCGCGGGCGCGAAACCTTAGGCGGGCTCGTGGCCAACTATGAGGAATTGGTCGTCGATCGGGAGTTTGCCGAGAAGGCCTACGTTTCCGCGCTCTCCTCGCTCGAGCGCGCGCGCGTCGAGGCCGACCGCCAGCAACGCTATGTCGCCGCCTTCGTGCGTCCGACGCTGCCGGAAGAGGCCCTCTATCCGCGACGCATCGTGGCGAGCATCACCGTCTTTGCCATTGCCTTGGTGTTGTGGGCGCTTGGCGTGTTGATCGTCTACGCCATCCGCGATCACGCGCTCTGAGCGATGTTTGCCCGAGCCGCCACGCCGACCACCGTGCTGATCACCGGAGCAAGTCGCGGCCTCGGCC
>Ga0081455_10000084_pt1 | contig 101753 bp, 87 predicted proteins | sample TabmetS3T2R1_FD_70207 | JGI IMG/M metagenome (GOLD analysis project Ga0081455, IMG submission 70207) | Tabebuia heterophylla rhizosphere microbial communities from the University of Puerto Rico - S3T2R1 | ecosystem: Host-associated > Plants > Roots > Rhizosphere ... | reverse complement strand
CGCAGGAGCTCTGCCCCTTCCTGACGCATCGGCCTCAGCGAGCCCGTGAGGACGCTCATGAGAATGGTATAGCGCGGGTGGACATGCACGACGGACTGGACCTGCGGGTGAGTCTTGTAGATGCAGGCGTGGATTTTCACTTCGGAGCACTGCGTCAGCCCCGCTCGCCCCGCGATGAGGAATCCTTCCGTGTCGCACATGACCATGTCGTCGGGCTCCATGATCGCTAGCGCGTCGAACTCATACTCGCGCCCCTTGACGAAGAAGTGGTTGGGCTCTGAGGGGACGCGCATGCTGGCATGCCCGAGGGCAGCAGTCAGCCCAGTTGCCAGGCCCAGGTTGGCGAGCACGCGGTTCGCGCTCGCCACCTCGCGCTTTACGTCTTCGAGATCTGTAGTCATTTAGGGTGCTCCTTTACTTAGTATTCTTAGTTACGAACGCTTGTATCGCACTTTCCTTTTTATTACTTGGCTCCCATCTCCCGCTGCACCTCTCGAAGAATCGTCAGGTCGGCGACTTCCTTGAGGGGAACTTCACGGGTCACTTTCAAGGTCGTTTTTCTTTCTTCAATCATGACGCGTAGTCCCTTTTCGCAGAGACCTGGATCCTCGTTGTAGACCTTGACCACGCCTTCGTAGGTAGCCGTCGCGACTTCTCTATTGACCTTTAGCCACTCCATGATGAACTGAATGGTCCCTTCCCGATTTTCTCGAATGTAGCGGTTGGCTTTGATGCCCGCCCTGAGGACGCGCTTGATCTCATCAGGTTTTTCTTGGATTTTCTTCACGCCGGTTACCAAACCCGTCTCGGGGAAGATGAGGATATCTTCGGCCCTGGCAAGAATATTAAACCCTTTCTTTTTTGCCTCGGAATCGAGCGGGGGAGCTAGTATGGCCGCATCGATCTGGCCCTGCGTGAGTCTGATAAACCGACCCTCGACTGCGCCAACGGCGACGAACTTGATATCTTTGTCGGGGTCAAGACCGAAGTGCTTGACTATAACCCGCGCGCCAAAAATGGATAGACCACCAAAGGTGGAAATTCCCACCGTCCTGCCTTTAAGCTCCTGAACTGATTTGATCTCGGGCCGCGCGACCAGTGCGAAGACGGGCGCAGGCACGAAACAGGCGACCACCTTGACCGGTAAGCCTGTGATCGGACCGCCAAGAGCCATACCGGTACCGTAATCCAGATCTCCACTGCTCAACGCCGCAGCGCTTGCTCCACCAGTGACTCGGATGATCTCGGCTTCGATTCCCTCTTCTTTGAGGAAGCCTCTTTTGTGCGCCAAAGCGAAAGTCATGAACTGTCCGCTCAAGTTTGCGATACTGATTCTAACTCTGTCCGCCGCATGGACCAAGGTCTGGAGAACAAAGGAAATGACGAAAGCTGCGATAACCCTCTTCATTTCTACCCGCAATCCGAATTAAAATTCTTGGCTGTTGCCTACCCCGTCACTTCTCGCGACTAACGGCTATCTGATTACTCTATACGGTCTCGTCAAGTTGTGCGGCGGAATTTTTAGGCCCATCTGCTTAACGTCTTGATGAATAAATCCTGGCTGCAGGCTGCTCAAAAGATCTCAGAGGCGAGGCGCGCATTCCCCGTGATCGTGTACGTCAAACGTGACCGTGAAATCTACACGAACACGACCACGAACCACGAACACGAATTGGAGCGAGGCGATTGAGCGCAACGACGCATATGAGTCTTTTTCAGCAACCTGCCATGCCGCACTAGCGCTTTCTGCCTTTGTACAGCTCCTCGATGAAACCGCTGTCGTCTAGTTCTTTGACAAACCGCATATCGACAAAGTCCTCAGGCTTCGCGGCCTTCGCTTTTGGGTCCGTCTCCGCGAGTGGTTCGAGAATCTTTTTGATCCCCTCCAGGCTTGGATATTGTTTCTGGGGAAGTTTGTCTTCAGTGCTGGCGTCATCATAGGACCTTTCCAGGATCTCCTTGTCCTGCAAAGCGAGGTATTTCGCCAGCACTCTGATCCCGGTCTCTCGATCAGTCTTGATGCGGTGAACGGCTTCGAGCTGCGATCTGACATACCTCCTGACGACGTCAGGATTGTCCCGAATGAACGCGCGGGTGGTAGCCACGCCGACACCTTGATAAGGCAGACGCACGCTCACGAGATTATAAAAGCCCGCTTTCTCGGCCCTGAAGTTGTCCGGTGAATTAAGCATGGCTGCCTGAACCTTTCCCGTCGCCAAGGCGCTCAAGCGCTCCGGGATCGTGCCGATCTGCACGATTGTGACATCCTTCAATGGATTCAGTCCGAGCTTCTGTAAGGCGATGCGAGAGAGAAAATCGGCCTGGCCGCCGAACGTGGCGATGGCAACCGAGCCACCTTTGAGCTGCTCGGCGGTTTTGATCTCCGGACGACTCATGAGCCAATACTCCGAGACGACATTACCTCCGGCAATCATCACCGCATCGGCGCCCTTGAGACCGGCGCTCACGATCGGCGGGCCAGTCACTTGGCCTATCGGCGTTTCCCGTGCTACCAGCGCCATGGCCGTTATGGTTCCTCCTCTAAAATAAACGATCTGCACGTCAAGACCGTTCTTGCGAAATATCCCGGCGTCTTTGGCCACCCACGCCGGAAGACCACTGCCGCTGAGTGTATTGCTGCCTATGGTCAGTTTGGTTGACTGCGCCAAAGCGAGGCCGCAAAGCGAAAGCGACGCAAACAAGCTAACTGCGAGAAATGGTGTCTTCATTGGAACCCCCTACTATAGTTCAAAATCGAAATTCTCTTCCATCCCTTTACTCCTCACTGAGTTATCCCCCCGCGCTAACATGTTCGGCGGAATCGCTTACCAATTTTAGATTCTCGATTACAGGTTTTAGATTGGTCGATCAACGGATTACTTTGTCAGCTCTGGCCAAAACGTTCGGTGGAATGGTTAATCCGATCTGCTTGGCGGCCTTCAGATTGATGATGAACTCAAACTTCTTTGGTTGCTCCACTGGGAGATCAGCCGGTTTGGCGCCTTTCAGAATCTTGTCCACGTAGATAGCGGCGCGCCGGTCCAAGTCCAAATTGTTCACACCGTAGCTCATAAGCCCACCGGCTTCCACAGTTGCTTGGCTGGGGTATATCGCCGGGAGCCGGCTCTTTACTGCAAGTTCGACAACCTGTGTTCGCTGAGGATTGAACAAAGCACCCCCCAACGAGAGAACCGCCTCAGCCCGCGCCTTAACTGCGGCTCGGAATGCGATCTCGATATCCGTGGGACTTAAGACGTCTAGGTATTGAAGCTTCACTTTCAACGCACCTGCGGCGAACTCCACTTCTCTTAACGACCCTGCGGTGTTCGGGTTGGTCGAACTCCCGAGGACGGCAACTCGGGAGAGTTTAGGAACGATCTCCTTCAAAAGCTCCAGTCGTTTTCCGCTTAGCTCCGGGGCAACGCTTGACAATCCAGTGATGTCTCCTCCGGGTCGCGCAAGGCTGGCGACGATGCCGTCGCCAACAGGATCGCCAACGGCCGCCATGACGATGGGAATCGTAACAGTTGCTGCCTTGGCGGCACGAGTTGAATACGGACCGTTCGTGACGATGACGTCTACCTTGAGACGTATTAGCTCGGCAGTAAGCGAGGGGAGGCGATCTTGTTTTCCCTCCGCAGATCGCCACTCAATGAAAATGTTTTTGCCCTCCACGTACCCAAGCTCGCGCAGGCCCTGCTGGAATGCCTCGATGCGGGCCAACTCAGAGGAAAGGGACTGACCAGTTAGGTATCCTATCCGCGGGACTTTCGCCGGCTTCTGCGCCTCGACGGAAAAGCCAAGCGCAAGAAGCAGAGCGCTAAGAGTAAGGACCGTAATTTTCTTCTTCATGCTTTTTTTCTGCCTCGATCCACTCGTCTCTCGACATTTGACACTCGCCCCTTCTCATTTGATCACCCGATTCGCCCGCGCGAGCACGTCGGGTGGAATCGTCAGACCGATCTGCTTTGCTGCTATCAGATTGACGACGAATTCAAACTTCGTGGCCTGCTGCACCGGCAGGTCAGCCGGTTTGGCACCTTTCAAGATCTTGTCCACGTAACCAGCCGCGCGCCGATAAAGGTCGGCATAGTCCGCTCCGTAAGACATCAAGCCCCCCTCATCGACAAACTCCTTGTCCGGGTAAATAGCCGGCAATTGGTATTTGCGCGCAAGCTCGACGATGCGCTTTCTTTCAGCGAAAAAGGGGCGCGTGGACATCGTCATAATCGCGCCCAGCTGCTTCTGTTTCGCGGTTTGAAAGGCGCTCTCTAAGCCTTTGGGGTCGTATTGAGTGTCGATCTCCTCCAATTTCAAGTTCAGTGACAGAGCCGCGGCTCTGAGCTCCTTCAGTTGGAAGTCTCGTGCTAAGTTGCTGACGCCCGTCGGCCGCAGAAGTCCGACTCGGGCGAGCTTGGGGACTGCGTCCTTGAGTACCTCTAGCCGCTTCGTGTTTAGTTCGGTCGCTAAAGCTGAGAGCCCGGTGATGTTGCCTGCCGGCCGCGCCAGACTGACAACAAGACCTGCAGCCACGGGGTCTCCGGCGCTCACCATCACCGTGGGGATGGTAGTGGTGGCGCTCTTGGCCGCTAACGCCACTGGCGTCGCTGTGGCCACGATCAGATCAACCTTGCGACGAACCAAGTCCGCCGCAAGCTCGGCTACGCGGTCGTTCTTTTGCTCAGCAAACCGGTACTCGATCGCAATATTCTTTCCTTCAATCCACCCAAGCTTGCCCAGCTCTTGCCGGAACGCCTCCACGAAGACCGCGCTACCGGAAGCAGTGCTATTATCCAGGTAACCTATGCGGAAGACTTTTCCTGTCTGCTGCGCTTGAGCCACGTCGCTACAAAGCCCGAGAATAAAAACAATCAGCATGCTAAACACTTCGCCTCTGAAGAATGATAACCTTGTGCCGACCGGCGTCGCTGGTATAGAATTCTTCATTGGAGGTATCGTCATGCGTTACTCCGTGTTTCTTGAACCGATCAACGAACCCGATTTTCAAGGTTACTATTACGCCCATATTCCGACGCTCGATCTAACGACTCACGGTCAAGGAATCGAAGGAGCCATCGCTGCGGCTCAGGAGTTGATTGAGGCGTGGGTTCACGAAAAGCGGTCTCACGGCGAGAAGGTTCCGGTCGAAGCCAAGTCGCTAATCGCCCACGTCGATATCCCCGATGCCATATTCCGCCCGTGAAGTTCTCGCCAAGCTCCTGCGCGCCGGATTTGTAGAAGTGCGACAGAGCGGCAGCCATAAAGTCCTCCGACACACCGATGGCCGCCAAACCTACGTTGCCATGCACCCGGGTGGATTGCCGACGGGAACTTTTCGGAAGATCCTCAAGCAAGCCGGCCTTTCGGAAGAACAGTTTCGCGATTTGTAATCGTTGCATCGATAGTATTTCTTTCCACTTGTTGTTGCCGATAGAGATCGATCTCCGTTCACTAGAAACCGTTATTGATCCTCGATCCAATATTTCGTGGTCACGCCTTCTGCTTACTTGATCACCCGATTCGCCCGCGAGAGAAATTCCGGCGAGAGTGTCAGCCCAATCTGTTTGGCCGCCCTCAGGTTGATGACAAACTCAAACTTCGTTGCCTGCTGCACCGGCAGGTCAGCCGGTTTGGCACCTTTCAAAATCTTGTCCACGTAACCAGCCGCGCGGCGATAGAGGTCAACGTAGTCTGCTCCATAGAACATGAGACCGCCCTCCTCGACAAACTCCTTCTGAAAATAAACCGCGGGCAAACGGTGCTTTGCGGCAAGCTCGACGATCCGCCTTCTTTCGGCGAAAAATTGGCGACTGGCGATCGTCATAATCGCACCCACCTGCTTCTGCTTAGCGGTTTGAAAGGCGCGCTCTAAATCTTTGGGTTGGGGTTGAGTCGTGATCTCTTCCAATTTGAGCTTCAGCGCCAAAGCCGCGGCCCTGATCTCTTTCGGTTGGAAGTCTGATCCTCTCCCTGGCCGCAGAAGTCCAACTAGGGCGAGCTTAGGGACCGCGTCCTTGAGTATCTCCAACCTTTTCGTATTTAGCTCGTTTGATAACCCGGAGAACCCAGTGACATTACCTCCCGGCCGCGCCAGACTGGCAATAAGACCCGCACTCACAGGGTCGGCAACGTTCGCCATCACGATGGGGATGGTCGTGGTCGCGTTCTTGGCCGCTAACGCAGTTGGCTGCCCTATGACCATGATTAGATCAACCTTTAAACGAACCAGATCCGCCGCAAGCTCAGGCACGCGCTCAGGCTTTTGTTCGCCAAACCGGTACTCAATGGTGAGATTCTTTCCCTCGATCCATCCCGCCTTGCTCAGCTCTTGCCGGAACGCGTCCAAGAGGACCGCGCTACCGGAAGCCGTGCTCGGATCGAGGTAACCGATGCGGAAGATTTTTCCCGGCTGCTGCGCCAATGCCGTTGTGCAAAGCGCAAGGAGCATCACGCAAAGGATAAGGACGGTGATTTTTTTCTTCATGTTTTTTCCTGCTCCCAAGCGTCACTCGACACCTGACACTCGCCCCCTCCTCATTTGATCACCCTGTCTGCCCGATACAGCACCGACTGCGGAATCGTCAGGCCGATCTGCTTCGCCGTTTTGAGATTGATCACGAGCTCAAACTTCGTGGGCTGCTCCACTGGCAGATCGGCAGGCTTAGCACCTTTCAGGATTCTGTCCACGTAATATGCGACGCGCCGGTAGATGTCCGCTTCGTCTGCCCCGTAGGACATGAGGCCACCGGCCTCTACAGCTTCTCTGGTGTAGTACATCGATGGTAACCGGCTTTTTAACGCAAAGCCCGCGATCCGTTTTTGGTTAGCACCCATTAGCCGGCCCCCGGCCACGGAGAGTCCATCCGGGCGCTGCTTGCCCATCGCAGCAAAAGCTCTATCGACATCATTCGCAGTTTGTATCTCCCAAGGTTCAATAGTCAGCCCCAGCGCACGCGCCGCGACCGGCAGAACCTCTTTCACGTCGCGTACAATGCCCAGAGTGCCCGCATCGTAGAGAACCGCGACGCGGACAACTTTGGGAACGGCTTCTTTGAGCAGCTCCAACCGCTTCCCGCCTAGTTCTCTGTTGAGGGTTGTAATGCCGGTGACGTTGCCGCCGGGATGGGCAAGGCTTTCAACAAAGCCCGCCTCGACAGGATCAATCCCAGCGCCCACCATAACGATGGGAATCGTCTTGATCGCGTTCTTGGCCGCCTGAATTAGCCTGGGTCCTCCTGATGCCACGATGACATCAACCTTGAGATGAACCAGCTCGGCCGCGAGCTCAGAGAACCGATCGACCTTTCCCTCCGCATATCGGTACTCGATAGCGATGTTCTTGCCTTCTATGTACCCACGCTCGCGCAGAGCCTGCCTAATTGACTCGGAACGGCTGGACTCACTACCTGGGTCGGATGGCGATAGATAACCTATTCGCGGGACTTTTTTCGCCTGCTGAGCCTCGACGGGAAGGAAGCTAAGGGGAATTGAGACGGCAGTAGAAACAGAACGACTTTGTGATTCATGCGGGGCTCCCTCACATCCTCGCCCTCTCCCAGAGGAAGAGGGCATTTCTTTAGAATCCAAAATCAAACCCAACAGCGAAGAACGGGTTGGGATCGGAAATGTAGAGCGGCGCTGGTACCCAACTCTGTTCGGCTGGGAAGATAGGAAGCTATTGCTTATTTCACCACCGGCCATCGCCTGTCAAGCGCGCTTTCGCGGTTTCGAGTTCCGGGTTCAAGGTTCCGAGTCTCAGGTTGACGCGAAACCCGAAACTTTGAACTCGGAACGGGTGTCTGTTTCCGACAGACATTTGGCAAGGGAGATGCCAAGTTCGAAGGTTCTCAGGTTCTTAAGAAAGTAGGCGTAATGATGGAAGAGTTTTAGGATTGAACTGGGAATCGCAATTGAAAAAGATGGCGAGGCGTAGCTAATTTGCTACGGGCGTGAATCAAATTTGATGCACCCCGAACCGCAACGGTTAAGCCGCAACCAAAGCACCAACCCTTATTTCACCACAGAGACGCCGAGTTCACATGGTTCGACAAGCTCACCATGATCGGAATTTTTCATAAGCCGTCCATCCTGAGCTCAGTCGAAGGATGCGTCCTCCGTGCCTCCGAGGTGAGTTTTGTAGGGGCGTGTTTGAAACCCGCCAGACTTTTACTTGGTGCCGAGCCAGCCGTGTTCGGACAGGTCGATGGTTACACCGTCGGGCCCACTAAACTTGACCTCGACGTTACCTCGCTTCTCCATCTCTTCGGTTCCCGGGTACGGACGATGCACCGCTCCCGCCTTTTCAATCTGCGCTCTCGCCGCTTCCATGTCTTCGACTTCAAGACCGAAGTGGTGAATGCCGGTCCACCTGAGGGTACCCTCTGTCTTGGCGGGCTCGTCATACTTGAACTTGAGGATAGCGAAGTTTACGTGCCCGTCGGTCAGGTAACAGCCCTCGGAAGTTGGAGTGTTAATCTTACCTACCTGCTTCAAGCCGAGGCCCTCGATGTAGAACTGCGTCGTCGCTTCCAGGTCACGCGTGGCGATCGCGATGTGCCGAATTCGTGCCATTGTCTACCTCCCTTTCTGTCGCGCCGTTGGCAAAATGGCTGCCAGAGTCAATCATCGTTTTCGAGCGGAGAGTATCCGATGAGGCGCTTTTATGTCAACTTGAGGTCAAGCTTCCAACAGGAATAATTCAAGCATTCTTGCTTTCATTCTTGTGAAAGCAGCATCTACAAATCCTTCCTGGATTCCGGCTCGCGCTTGCTATCGCCAGCTTGGCCGGAATGACCTCCGTATCATTCAACGAATTTCAAAGATACCACACACTAATTTTTCCAGAGCTGCTTGAAAAAACCGCTCTGGTCGAGTTCTTGAAGCAGCGAAAGATCGACAAAGCTCTCTGGTGTCGCCTTCCTCGCCTGCGGCTGCCTTTCGGCCATGCCATCTAAAACAAACTTTATCCCTTTGAGCGTGGGGTACGGAATTTTTTCGAATCTTTGTAGGTAGAATTCATAAGATTCGTCCAATACTTCTTTTTCATTTACGCGCAGATATTTTTTCATCACCTGGATGGAAAACTCGCGGTCTACTAGAAACCGGTGGAGGCCTTCCGCGTAAGCCTCAACAACGGCCTTGACGACAGGCCGTCGCTCGCGCAGGTATTTGGAAGTGACCGTGATACAAGTCTGCTGCACCTCCAGGCCGAGCACATCGAGATCGAAAAGCTCTCTCATGCCGAGCCGCTTGGCCCGACCCGAATTGGGAGGAGAGGTAAAGCCTGCTTGGATGGCCCCCCGTTCCAATGCGGTGACAATCTCAGGGAGGCCACCCAACTGGATGAGGGCGACGTCCGTGCCTCGCTTCAGGCCGAAACGCTCCAGAAAAATACTGGATCCGACCTCGCTCAGCGCGCCAAATCGAGATACCCCGAGTTTTTTCCCTTTGAGCTGCTCGGCCGTCTTGATTTCCGGGCGGGCGTAGATTGAGCCGACGAGCCGGTTGAGCGAGCTGGCTACAATTCTCACGTCTGCCCCTGCTAGAATAGCCCCGGCAGTAGAGACGCCAGTGACTTGAGCCATTTGAATTTCCCCCGCAATCAGCGCCTGAGTGGCTGTGATCTGCGGAACATAAATGAGCTCCGCTTCTATGCCGTGCTTTGATAAGTACCCTCCCTCCTTTGCCATCCAGGCCGGGGCATGAGATGCCGAAAGAGCCGCGTAGCCTAGCTTAATGGATTCAGCAAAAGCGCTTGCGTTGAAACCCAAGAAGGTCAAGAGCGCGGCGAACAGGAAGAGTTTGTGAAACCGAACAAGAAATTGACTTTCGAGCAACGTTTCTGGATGATCATTTAAATTCATTTCAAGATCCTCCTCTGTTACATTTTGCCTGACCATCAAGTCAGTTTCATGCTAGTGAAGTGATCGTCCAAAAATCCCCCTTTCCCCCTTTTCCAACGGGGGGATTAAAAGTCTCCCTTTGTAAAGGGAGATTTAGAGGGATTTTTGATCCTGCTAAGCACGACTTTGATGAGGCACTGGTCTGATCTTTACCTCACCGTAATTCCCATCTCCTTCTGCGCCTCTTTGAGCAGCGAGAGATCCTCGACCTCACTTGTAGAAATCGCGCGCTCTACCTTGGCAAGCTTTTTTAGCTCGTCGATGACTAGGAGCAATCCCTTTTCGGGCACACTTCCGTCATCGTTAAAAAGCTTCAAGACACTGTCATAGGTGGCCGTAGTCATCTCCGGATCGGCCTTCATCCATTCCATCATTAACTGAATCGTCCCCTCGCGATTCTGGCGGATATAGCGGGTGGCCTTAATCCCTGCCTTAATCACCCGCTTGACCTCCTCCGGCTTCTCCTTGATCTTCTTCACGCTGGCTACGACACCGCTCGTCGGGTAACTGAAAAGTTCATAAGCCCTGACAAGCACAACAAAGCCCATCTTCTTGCCGAGAAAATCCAACGGGGGAGAGCCCAGAGTGGCAGCCGTTAGCCCCTGCTTCATTGCCGAAAAGCGCCGTTCGTTCGTGCCCAAGGGAAGAAACTTTATCTCCTTGTCCGGATCAAGACCAAAATGTCTGAAGATTAGCCTGCCCATCGACTCAAGAGCGCCGCCGGAGGTATTGAGTCCAATGGCTTTACCCCTCAACTCCTGAACGGTTTTGAATTCCGGCCGCACGATGAGCGCGCTGGCGGAGCCAGGCACGTAACAGGCAAGGACTCTGAGCGGTGCTCCCTGGATCACCGCCCCAACCGAGTTTCCGATTACCGTCCAGTAATCCAGTTCTCCGCTGACCAGTGCTGCCAGCGCAACGGTGGGATTGATGCGGATGACTTCGCCTTGCAGTCCGTCCTCTCGAAAGAAACCCTTCTTTTCCGCCAAGTGGAAAGGCAAATATTGGGCGTTGAGTTCCGGAACCCCGATTTTGATTTTATCTGCGGCGTGGGCCGACGCATGGAGAACACAAATGCTGAGCAAAGCTAGAAACATCTTCTGCACAAGACACCTCCTGTGCTCTGCGCTTCTATCTGCCGCTAATCCCAAACTCCCTTTGCACCTCTTTGAGAAGCGAGAGATCCGCGACATCGCCGGGCGAAACCTCTCGGTTCACCTTGGCCACCCGTTTCGCCTCGTCGATCAGAAGCCGAAGCCCGCCGTCAGGGAGATTTAGATCCTCACTAAAGGTCTTCACCGAGGATTCATAGGTAGCGGCCGCCATCTCTTTATCGATCTTTAGCCACTCCGCCATGACCGGCAGCGTGCTGTCACGGTTTAGACGAATATAGCGATTGGCTTTGATGCCCGCTTTGATCACCCGCTTGATCTCATCCGGCCGCTCTTTAAGTTTCTTCGCGCTAGCGATTAAACCGCTAACCGGAAAACTGAACAACTCGTGCGCTCGTGTCAGAACCACAAAGCCCATCTTCTTGCCGAGAAAATCTGTTGGCGGCGAGCCTAATGTGGCATGAGTCAATCCTTGCTTCATGGCGCCAAAGCGAGAGTCGAGTGGTCCGGTGGCGAGAAATTTAACCTCCTTATCGGGATCGATGGAGAAATGCTTGAACATCAACCGCGCCATCGCTTCAAGAGCGCCGCCGTAGGCGTTGACACCGATCGTTTTGCCTCTCAATTCGAGGATGGACTTTATTTCTGGGCGGGCGATCAGTGCCGTGGGAGCTACCGGGACGTAAGCAGCTACGAGTTTTACCGGGACACCTCGAATCGCCGCGGCCACTCCGGGGCCAAGTACCGTGTAGTAGTCGATCTCTCCCCCGACCAGCGCCTGAAAAGCTATCGCAGGGTTGATCCTGATGAACTCCCCTTGAAGCCCCTCCTCCTGAAAGAAACCTCTCTTATCTCCTATGGCGAGAGGGATAAATGGGGCGGCGAGGTCTGGAAATCCGATTCTGATCTTGTCTGTGGCGTGGGCCGATGCATGGAGAACTAAAACAGCGAACAAAGCGACACGAACTTTATTCACGGGACACCCCCGTTCTTCACTGCGGGTTAACGCTTCTCGTTTGATTCCCGCGGCTTGCTGCGCAAGGAGCTTATCCTCAGACCTCTTAGAGTCCGTCATTCCCGAATGCTTCTATCGGGAATCCAGGCTTAGACGGGAGCTGGACCCCCGATTAAAACATTCAGGGGTGACGCCTCTGGGGAGAAATTCTCATTTCTATGTTCTGATACCCCATTCACTCGCTGCGGGACAGTTCATTCTAAAATCCAAAACTATTTGATTCCCACCTCCCTTTGCGCCTCTCTGAGAATTGATAGATCTGCCACCTGATCGATAGAGACTTCTCTGTTCAATTTGGCATTTTTCTTGGCCTCATCGATCAACAGCCGAAGTCCATCTTCGGGCAGGCTTAAATCGTCACTGTAGGTCTTCACGACGCCGTCGTAAGTTGCCACCGCCATCTCTCGATCGATTTTCATCCATTCCATCATGGCGCGAAGCGTGCTCTCACGATTCTGAGATATATAGCGGTTGGTTTCGATGCCCGCTTTGATCATTCGCTTGATCTCATTCGGCTGCTCCTTGATCCTCTTCGCATTGACAATCAAACCGCTTGAAGGGTAGCTGTAAAGTTCCTGGGCCCGAGCCAGCACAACGAATCCCAACTTCTTGCCGAAAAACTCTATAGGCGGCGAGCCTAATGTGGCGACGGTGAAGCCTTGCTTCATGGCCGTAAGGCGAGACTCCATGCCACCGGTGGCCAGAAGCTTCACGTCCTTTTCCGCGTCGAGGCCAAAATGCTTAAACAGTAGCCGCGCCTGGCCTTCCAGACCGCCGCCCAAACTGTTTATGCTAACTGTCTTACCCCTGAGATCCTGAACTGTTTTGAACTCAGGCAAGGCAATGATGGCAGTGGCAACCCGAGGTGTATAGCAGGCGACAATTTTGATCGGAACTCCGCGAATCGCTGCGGCGACCGCCGGTCCGAGGACCGAGTGATAATCGAGTTCACCGCTGACCAATGCGGTCAACGCAACGGTTGACCTGATTCGAATGAGATCTGCTTGAAGCCCTTCCTTTTGAAAAAACCCTGTCCTCTGTCCCAAAGGGAGTGAAAGAAATGTGGCAGAGGCGTCCGGATAGCCGATCTTGATTTTATCTGCGGCGTGGACTGATGCATCGAGAAGAATAAGAGCGAGTACAGACCAAAAAACCCTCGTCATAGTCCGCCTCCGTTGATTTTCGGCCTCACTGCCGTCCGTCATTCCCGAATGCTTCTATCGGGAATCCAGGCTTAGACCGGAGCTGGACCCCCGATTAAAACATTCAGGGGTGACGCCTCTGGGGAGAAATTCTCATTTCTATGTTCTGATACCCCGTTCACTCCTGCGAAGCAGTTCATTCTAAAATCCAAATTACTTAATCCCGATCTTTTGCCCTCTTTGGTCTTCAGCCATTGACCAGCAGAAGAGAGAATTTCCCGTCGCTTATCGCGCCCCAGGGCCGCTGTTGAGCGCGTCGATGAAACCGCTTTCGTCCAGCTTTCGAAGAATGCGCGTATCGATCACATCTTCGACCTGGATTGTCGACACCTTCGGGTTAGATCGCGCAAGCAGGCGTCGAACGTTGTGGAGTCCTTCAACTGATGGGTACGGCTTTCGATCGAGCATCTCCAAAGCTCCCCGATAGGCTTCCTCGGCGCCCCGCTGGTCTACTCGCAGCCGCCTCGCCAGCGTCTGGCTGACCGCCTCTCGATTAACTGGAAGATGTATGAAGGCCAGCGCGCGTAAAAGCCCTTTCAGCACTCGCTCGACGAGCTGGGGCGATTGCTCAACGGTTTCCTTTAGAGCAAAAAGGCTGGTGTTCATAAATAGAATGTTAGTGTTACGTGTCTCTAGCAGAACGGGATAGCCGCGGACCTTCAGAGGCTGACTAAATACGCTCGGCAGCACCGTAACGTCGATGGCCCCGGCTTCAAGAGCGTTGGCGAGCTGGGGCAGGGGTCCGATCACCTGGATGCGGAGCTGGTCCCTTACAGGTTCCAGACCAACGTGCTCTAAAGCCAGAAGCGCCTGCATCCAAATCCCACCGCCAATGCTCTGTACACCCACCCGTTTACCCCGAAGGTCTTCAGGGCGAGTAATACCTGGACGCGCCACTAGATCATACGTCGAGCGGTTGTTGATAGTTGCGAGAATCTTAAGCGGCGCTCCACCCGCGACCGCCGACATAACGGCCGTCCCGGCCGTCGACGCAAAGGGGACCTCCCGAGCGATCAATGAGGCTACCAGCGTCGGCGCACTTCCGATGAAGACTAGCTCCGGGTCCAAACCCTCCTGTGCGAAAAATCCTCGGTCGGCTGCCACCCACAGCGGCGCAATGACCGGGCTTATGGTCGCGAAGCCGATCTTCACACGTTGCTCCGCCGCCGCTTGGACACGTGAAGGCAGATAAATCAGCAGGGCGATCAGGCCAAACGTCAGGAGTCCGATTTGGAATATCCCACGTGGCCCCGGATTATCGTCGCTCTTCGGTTGTCGGACGATCAGCATCGCACCACGAGCTGCCATTGCGACTCCAAGAAAAAATTCCACAAACTAAAAAGCCCGGCTGGATGGATTCAGTCCGGGCTTAGGAGGCGACCGGATCTGAAGACCCAGTTCAGCCGAAAGGGTTACTTGCAGGTGGTTTATGCCCTGGGCGGGTCAGCTGTCAAGCGAATTATTTCGAGTGACTAATGAACACCCATAACTAGTTCGATGGGAGACACATCGTTGAACTTTGAACCTGGAACTTCGAACGGCTGCACCGAAGCATCAGTTCGGTACCCACGCAAGCGCGCCGCGCACCTCGGTAAATTCGCGTGGCAGCTTGACCCACCACTCGCCGCCGTCGGAGCTGGCGAACAGTTGCCCATAGTGACTGCATGCCAGAATCAGGTCGGGATCGACGGGATGGGTCGCGAAGCATTCCATGTGAGTGTTCGGTGCGATGGGAAGCAGTGGTGTTTCCCAAGTGTCACCGCCGTCCGAAGAGCGCTGTATCGAACCGAGGCCGCCGAGAGCGTCGTCACCGATAGCCGCAAGGATCACTTTCATATCGTCTTGTTTAAAGGCGATGCTGCGACAGTAGGGCAAGGGGAATTTGCCGCGCACACCGAGTGCTTGCCAATTGATTCCGCCATCGGTGCTGACGCAGATCTCGTCGGGCAGGGTAACCAAGGCAGCTCCGGCTTTGCCAGGCAATGGTTTGATGTCATGAATATCCGGCTCGTCCATGAGCCCGCCGGATGGGCGTGTCCAGGTGTCGCCGCCGTCCCGGCTAACGCGGACGCCGTCCACTTCGACTCCCGCCCAGACGAACTTATGATCTAAAGGATCCACCACCAGAGCAGTCACCCGCGGCGTCGTAACGTTGATGCACTCAGTCGAAAAATCCGCCGTAAGTTTCTCCCAGTGAAGACCGCTGTCCCGTGAGCGAAAGAGCGTCGGCGGCGCGGTTCCGGCAAACATCGTGCTCGGATCCACCGGATCGATGGCGATGCGCCAAACTTTATAGCCATCCAGTAGGGAAGCGATGTGCTCAAAGTTAGCGCCGCGGTCCTCGCTGCGATAGATGCCGTCATCGGCGCCGGCATAAATCACGCGCGGATCTTTCGGATGCACCGCGAGGCCAAAGACCGATCGCCCGCCCTGGTATCCCTTCCACAATTTGCCTCTGGCCCAACTCATACCTCCATCGGGACTGCGCCATAAACCCATGCCCAAAGTGCCAACGCAGATCGTGAAATTTTTTCCCATGGAGGCCTCCTGCGGTGGGGTGATGGAGTAACGGAGTGGTGTAGAAATCCTTGTCTCAATACTCCAGTACTCCAGTACTTCAATACTCCAGTGTTCTTCTCTCACACTTGGCTTTCGAGAATTTCCAGGCCGTCATAGCGGTCCACCAAATAGAGTAGCCCATTATCGCTGCGAAAAACGTCGTTGCTTTTGACCGTCTTTTGGCCTTTCCCGGGCTGGGGAACGTAATAGCCGACTTCCTTGGGGCCGTACGGATTGGAAATATCCAGGGCGCGAAGACCGCCGCTGAACCAGGTGATGTAAAGCGTGTTGTCGTAAACCTGTTCCGCCGGCTGATGGCAGCCGACTTTGAATTCAGGATCAGAGCTCGGACTCGGCGGAAGAACATAAGTGGAAATCGGCACTGGATGGTTCTCATCGGTAATATCAACGATCCAAAGAAAGGCCGGCGGCAAAGGAGCGCGCTTCTGCGCATCTTCATCCGCCACCACGAGAATATCGCGATCCATAATCTTCCAAGGCATCGGTAATGTGGTGTGAATCGGAGCGGGATAGGGCGGGTTCCAGCTAAAGCCGCTGACAAACTTGGGGCGGCTCATGTCGGATATGTCGAGGATGACGAACCCTCCATGCCAATAGCTCACGTAGAGTCGGTTTCCCTGACGCATCGGATGATGGCACCTGTGCGCATCGCCATTCCAGGTCGGCTGTTCCCCTCCCGCGGTCCACTGTCCGGGCATCCACCATCGTCCAACTTCCTCCGGCCGTGTTGGATCCTTGAGGTCGACAATCATTACGATGTTGCCGACGTAACCTTCAAAAGTCGGCGACAGATAAGCGTACCTGCCATCGAATGTGAATCGGTGCACCCCTTTCCCGGCGGTTTTGAAAAAGGCAATCTCGCGCGGCTTTGCCTTATTCGAGATGTCGAAGACTTTGAGACCCGTCTGGGGCTCTTTTTTGGTTTGGTATCGTTCGTAGTTAATCAGCATCACGTCGCCGCTGACCCGCACTTTGTGCGAATGAATTCCCTCCGGCACTTCGAGTTGCGAGACCGGTTTGGGGTGCTTTGGATCATGAACATCGACAATCGAAGTTCCATAGGGTGGATCGATATGGCCGACATAGGCATAGTCGTTTTCCACCGTCACCAATCCGCCTCCTGGCAGGTCAGTCCTGCCAACCGGCTTGATGTTCTTGCTGATGCCGAACTCAGGCAGAGTTTTTTGGCTCATAGTGTTTCTCCCAGCTACAGTCTTGCTAACAGCGCCCTTCTAACAGACGTGTATCGCGGTGGTCAAACGCAGGGGAATAGGGATTGAGTTGACAATTTGCGGTCGGTCGGCTGATAAGAGTATGAGAAAAAAGCAAAAATTTTCCCGTAACCTTCGTTGGCAAGAATATACCGCCGATGAATTGCACCGTTCCAATTTCGGCGGGAACTTGATACGCCATACTCGTATCAAAATCTTCTAAGGAGGTAGCCCATGCCTGGAGCTCTCCAAGACTTGCGCGTGATCGACTTTACTCACGCCTTGAACGGACCTTTCTGCACGATGCTGCTTGGACACCTGGGAGCGGAGGTCATCAAGATCGAGCCGCCAAGCGGCGACCGCTTTCGCCGGTCATGGATGCCGCGCGACTCGAAAAAAGATGGTTACGAGTTTTTGTGGATCAACGTCAACAAGAAAAGCGTCGTCCTCAATTTGAAGAGCGAGCGTGGAGTAGCTCTCGCGCGTCAGCTCATCGCCCGCGCCGACGTGCTGGTCGAGAACTTTCAGAAGGGGACAATGGAGCGGTTCGGTCTGGATTATGAATCGTTAAAAACTCTAAACCCGCGGCTGATATACGCCTGCTCGCGCGGCTACGGCGAGACGGGGCCCTATGCGCACTATGGCAACACAGCCCAATCTAACAACAGCATGACCGGGTGGACCCACACGCAGTGGGGGTACAGCGGAGCCCCCGGCAAGAAGGCTCTAGGCATCGGCGACGAGGCTGCGGGTGTAAGCATGTGTGTAGGCATTCTCGCGGCGCTCCACGCCCGCGAGCGCACCGGAGAAGGACAGAAGATCGTGGTATCGATGCAAGAGGCGGTGCTTGGATTCATGATCAGTTCGATGCACGAATATTTCACCGGCATTGACGTCGGCAACTTGCCGGTCCTGGTGGCCGATGGTTTTTTCACGCTTCGCGTCCCCGAGATCAGTGATCGAGTCTGGTCTAAGCTCGCGCATCTGATGGAGCGGGACGATCTCGTGCAGGATCCCCGTTTTGTGACTGCGGCAGCGCGCCGCCAACATCAGGCCGAGCTGGAAGAGCTGATCAAAGCATGGGCACGGGGGAAAACCCGCCAGGAATTGTGGGACGGTTTGCGCAACCTGGACTATTTTGGCGCGCCTGTTTTATCGACTCGAGAGGTGCTCGAAGATCCGCATATCAAGGCACGGCAAGCATTTATTGAGCGCGATCACCCGACTGCCGGGCCAACGACGTTGTTGGCGCCCTGGATTCATATGTCGAAGACACCGGCCAGCATCCGCGACGACTCACCGGCGATTGGCCAACATACGCACGAGGTTCTCGGCGGTCTGTTAGGTCTGAGCAAGGCGGAGCTGGGGGACTTGCGAGCGCAGGGAGTGATTAACTAGATCCATTACCACAGATAAAACTGGAGATTTAGTATCGATGGAAACCGTAAAACTAGCCTATCGCGATGATGATCGGACACCTATCATCTACTGTATCCGAGAAATGGCGCTCCGGCATTATGGAATCGACGTTGAGGTTCTGCGAATCAAAGACTATGGCGAGTTTGAGTCGGCAATTTTTGACGGATCGGCCGATATCTTGATTGATCACGTGGAGTTTCTTTATACCGAAGCCACCAGAGGCAGACAGATCACATTTTTTTGCGCGCCGAAAATCGTGCGGGGATTGGAGCTGGTAGCTCCCCAACACGTCGCGACCCCAGAAGAATTCGCCGGAAAAAAGATGGCCGTAAGAGACTCGGGGCGGCCGCACGCCGTCAATCTTTGGCTAAGAACGATGGGACTGGAAAATAAGGTCGAAGTCTTGATCGTCTCGGATCGTGAAGTGGGGCGTTGGAAGCAGTGGAAGAAAGTCATAAGCGGGGAATGCGTCGCTTGCTTTGTCGATCCGCTCTATCTCTCCGATGCTCTGGCAGCCGGTCTACACGTGCTTCAGGCACCGGACCTCGAGGCTGTCGGACACTACGCCCAGGCATGTACATCTGAGTTCGCTCGAAAAAATTACAACCGCTTGCAGAACTATGTGAAGGCAGTCGTTCATGCCCTTTGCTTGGTGAAACATGACAAGCCGGCCGCGATGAAGATTGTCGCCGGGGAACCCATGAAGCGGATGCAGGTTGAAAGCCTAGCGGACATGGAAAAATACTTTGATGCCATCGTGGCGAAGCTTCAGACCAAGCCCTATCCGACCCCGGAGGCCATTGCGCACACCTACGAAATAGCCGTCAAAGAGTATGGTGCCCAAGGCATCAACCCCATGAGCCTGTGGGATTTGCATTGGCTAAAAACGTTGGACGACGAGGGCTTTATTGATCGATTGATAAAGCAAATGACATCGAGATGAAACCGCGTGGATCTTGAACGTCCTTGCCATCGTTTTCCTGTATAAAGACTTGAGAGCGAATATCACCGGGTTGATCGAATCGTCACCGCTTCCGCCGCCAAACTCCCCGGAAAACAGTAAATAGTTGGCACCTAAATCTTCAACGACTTAAGCAAGATCTGCTTGACAGCTCGAGCTGCGTGTGGTTCGAGAAGGCAGGAGTGCTGGATATGATCACTCAAGAAGAAAACCAACTGCTGACTCAAACCGGTCGGGGAACGCCTGCTGGGGCGCTGTTGCGGCGCTACTGGCAGCCTGTGGCTCTTTCAGAGGAGTTACCCCAGGGAGATGCGCCTCTGGCCGTGACGATTCTAGGTGAAGATCTGGTCTTGTTCCGCGACGATAAGGGTCGGCTCGGACTTTTGGGAATTCACTGCTCGCACAGAGGAACAGACTTGAGTTACGGGCGAATCGAAGATGGGGGATTGCGCTGCCTCTATCATGGTTGGCTTTATGATATCGGCGGCCGCTGTCTGGAGCAACCCGGCGAGCCCGGTGGCGGCGAGCACCGCGATGCGATACAGCACCTTGCCTATCCTTGTCAGGAAGCTGCAGGAGTCATCTTCACATACATGGGACCAGGAAAGCCCCCGCTGTTTCCCAACTATGACTTTCTCAAAGCATCCTCAGACCACGTCTACGCTGAAAAGATTTTTCACGAGTGCAACTACCTCCAGGCCAACGAGGGCAATATCGATCCGGTTCATCTTTCCTATCTGCATCGCTTCCTTGAGAACCGAGAGGAACGCTATCGCGGCGTGCGCGGGGCCGACGAATCACACTACAATCTGGTAGGTCGAAAGATTACACCCACCATCGACATGGAGTTGGTCGACTTCGGCGTGCGTATTTACTCGGTGCGGCAGATGAGCGCCGACAAATCCTACCTGAGAGTCTCCTATTTTATCCTGCCCAATTTGAGCGCATTTCCGGGGCAAACCGGCGGCGAAGGATATTCAGTTAACTGGCACGTGCCCATCGATGATATGCACCACTGGAAGTATACCTTTATCTACAGTTCGAGCGTGCCTCTTGACAAAAACATTCTCGGGCGAGAACGCTCCGAGCTCACCCCGGAGTACCGATTGATCCGAAACAGCGCCAATCGATATATGCAGGATCGCGAAGCCATGACAACCAAAACCTTCGCGGGGATGGGTCATGGGTTTCAAGCTCACGATGCCTTCGCTACGGCCAGTCAAGGTACGATCCAGGACCGCACGGATGAGCACCTGGTTTCCTCGGACAAGGTGATCGTGGCGGCGCGCAAGCTTCTCGAGAGAGCGATCCGAGACGTTCAGGAGGGACGGGACCCAGCCCATGTCGCGAGGGAACACAGCCAGAACCGGTTCCCCCACTTACTCGTTATCTCGGATATGATCTCCAACACCAGCGACTGGAAGGATTATACCAAAGTGCTGGAGCAAGAAGCTCGAGCGAAGTTGTAATTCGTGCCTTGCATCAAGACGTACGGCGGCGCTTGATCATAAAGCGATCATCTCGCGGATGGATAATATTCGGCCGGCGGCACGGTCATCGCTTCCTTTACACCATCGATCCAATCCACATCATCGGGGACAACGACAGAAACGCCCCGGACCCGGTAGACACCCGCATCCTTAGCGCCGGGCGGAATGGTTCCTTTCTCGCGCAGCGCCCTGGCGGCATCGAGCAACTTGAAGCGTGCTTTGATCGTGCTGATATCACCCGCGCACAGGTGTTCCTTGGTTCGATCCATGATTGGGCCGGGCCCTTCGTTTTCGGTGACGCATACATCCTGCAAATTGACTCCCGCGATACCCACGCGCCGTGTCTTGTGAATCTCCCAGTCGATCAGGTAATCGTTCGATCGTTTTGCTCTCATGCGGATATGACCGAAGGGGACGGAGTTCGTCGGCGGATCGTAGCTCTCTTCGGGAAACGATTCACGGACTTTCTCTTGGGTGTTGTTGGCGATTTCTTCGCTGGGATACCAACGCACCTGCCACTTGACGCAGTTCTCGTCGTCGACCGGCACGAAGGCTCGCGCTGCTTTCTGGTCGGCGCCGGGCGGCATGGTGTAGAAGGGCAGAATGAATTGATTGACACGCCAAAGACTCTTTCCCCCGTCGAGCGCCCGCTTGGCGCCGTAGGTAAAGCCGGCTTCGCGGTCGAAAATTTCAACGTCCTCGGGCGTTTTCTTCACTCCCAACTTGTTTGCCGCTCTCTGCTGCGCCGGCTGTTGTTCGTTCATTTCTTCGTCTGACAAATCGTACGGCGAATGCAGCCACATGACGTGCGTCGGATCGATGCCGCCTTCGAGGACCTGAAGGTAATTTGCTTGCTGAAAAAACAATCGATAGATGCGGTGCTCATCGGGAACGCGCAAAAATTCAAAGTCGGGCAGTTCAGGTGGGGTTTTTGCCAGCCCCATGTAGGTCCAGATAATGCCACCGCGCTCCACGCAAGGATAACCGGGGTGCTGCACCTCATCCAGGAATTGTTGCGCCGCCGGTATATTGGGCATATCGATACACTTTCCGTTGGGCGCATACTTCCAGGCGTGATAGGCGCAGCGCAGCCCGTCTGCTTCGACGCGCCCGAAGTAAAGCGGCGCGAGCCGATGTGGGCAGTAAGCGCCGATGAGCCCGACGGTGCCGTTCCGAGTGCGGAACAGAACCAAGTCTTCGCCGAGGAGTTTGATGCGCACCGGCCGGCCGCCGGGCTCGTTCAAATGCGATGTCGGTACTACAGGAATCCAGTACTGACGGAAGAAATTGCCCATCGCCGTCGCCGGCCCCACGCGAGTCAGGGTTTCGTTTTCTTCCCGCGTGAAATTGTGCAAATCTTCGCGGCGAACTTGGAACATGCTTTCGGCTTTCATGACTTGTTCCTTCTTAGTGGATGTCTTGGAGCTTGTATCACACGGCTGCAACCTGTCAAATATGTTTGCCGTGGTTCAGGGTTTCGACTCCATTATCCGATACCGTCAGGCCAAAAATCAGGGATCGAGGAAAGGAGATACCAATGACGGGGACTCATGTAACGATTGCTGCCACCGACCGCGCTACGTTTGATTCCTACGTTGCTTCGCCGGTGTCCGAAAAGGGGGCTGGCGTGGTCATCGTGTCGACTATTTCCGGTGTTGACAGCGACATGACGTATTACGCAGACGCGCTCGCGGCCGAGGGCTTTATCGCATCCGCCCCTGACATGTTCTGGCGGGATGCAAACCCGGGCCCGCTGGCTTGGACCGACGATGGCCGTAAACGCGCGTTCGCGCGCAACGACCGGTACGATCTCGAGCTGGGCATGAGAGACCTTGCCGACGTGATCGCCAATCTCAAGAAGCATCCCCAATGTAACGGTAAAGTTGCCGTGATGGGATTTTGCTTCGGCGGTCCCTTCGCCCTCCTGGCGGCGGCGCGCTACGGCACCGACGCGGGGATATCGTTTCACGGATCGCACGTCGAGAATCACCTCGACGAAGTGGCCGGCGTACACTGCCCGCTCTCGTTCCATTACGGGGATCGAGACGAGGTCGCTCCGATGACAGCGATCGAGCGTATCCGGGTCGCGTTCGGCCGGCTCACGGATGCCAAGGTTTACGTCTACCCCGGTGCAGGGCATGGCTTCATGACCATGACGCGCGGCCCCGGCTATATCGAATCAGTCGCCAGCCCCGCCTGGGCTCGAGCCCTAGAAGTGCTCAGAAAGCTGCAGGCATGATCTGAAAAAAAGCGCCAGGAAGCTTTTCCTCTTTGACTACGCTTTCCAGATTTAGCGGATCAGATTTTCTTTATTTGGTCGCAAAACAATACAACAGGCCGTCGCCGCCGGACTCTCTCAAGTCCTCCTGACCACAGCCGCGTGAAGCGTGCGCCGAGTTCCAGGGTGATACTCCGGGTGTTTTGCTCTCGCGGTCGTGATGGCCGATCTGGGCCTTCCCCGGGAGAGTGGTGGAATTGCCGGCGGTCCAGTTCCGACAAGTCATGTCCTCGCCTGCCGGATAGGCTGTGCCGTCGAGCTGCGAACCGGTCAAAATGTCGTGCTTGTTCGGCTTGTCGCCGCGAGCGTTCACCCGGTTACCTTTTTCGTCCAGCGCAGTTTCCTTGTTGAGATTGACCTTGTCCGAGTGCAGATTGGCGACGTCATCCGCGATCTTCACTCCCTTGGCGTTGTACCAGGGACCCTTGCCAATGCGATCGCGGGCATTCACGGCAGCCTTGCCATCTTCCGCGCTGGTACTCAGATAGGCGTGCCAGGTGCGGTCGCCCGCTCCAACAGCTTGAGCCAGCTTTTGGCAGTGCGCGTCGGCTCCCTTCAATCCACCGAGATTAGCGCCATTGCCAGGTCCTTCGCTGGTGACGAAAAAACTCATCGGCGCTTTCTGGTCCTGGGCTGTACCCGATCTCATACCGAATAAGGCCACCAACACCAATACACAGGCAAGTAGAATCGTTTTCATTCTGACCTCCTTCTGCATTGCATTTTGTAATGGTTGCGCACAAGCAATCGCCTAGAGACCGTGATGGATTTAAATTGATAGCCCCCAAAAGAGAGCGACGGCACGCGCTCTAGTCGAGGAAGCTCCCAAAGGGACGTATATTTCAAAGGGTCAGACGTTGGCAAGATGTCTAGATATTTTAGGTCAAAAGCCTCGATGCGTATAAGAGGAATTGGGGCCAGGGTCACCTTATGGGTTCACACATTTGACCGCTGTAGGACGGATTGCTATTAAGGCTAACAAATGGAGGCGCTTTTGAAACCAACCATAAAGAAAGTTGATGTGCCGGCAGAGCACTACGACCGATTATTTATCCCCGTCGCTTGCGTGGTATCGATAACCACGGTCGATACAGTTGGCCGCATCAACGCAGCATCTCTTGCGACCTGCGTAAGGATGCATCACGAGCCCACATGTATTGCGTTCTGCGTCGACTCTCACAAAGACACTTATAGAAACGTGCTTGCGACCAATGAGTTTGTCGTGAATATTCCTTCGTTCGATCGTGAGATCTTGGAAAAGGTCAGGACCCTGGGCCTCGCTTTCGCGCCCGGCGTCAACGAGCTGGAAAAAGCCGGGCTCACGGCGCTACCGTCGAAGCGGGTAAAACCGCCTCGCATCGCGGAGTACAAAAGCCACTTTGAATGCCAGGTCGAGTGGACCAAAGAGTGGTTCGGCACTCGGCTCATGGTGGTGGGGCGAGTCGTTGCGGCATCGGTAAACGAAGACTGTATCGACGAAAACGGCTGGGTGATTTTGGACAAGCTTCGACCGGCTCATTATTGCGGTCAAGCCTATTCGGGCGATAATAAATTTCGTTTTGTCGCCTCTTACGAGATAATGGAAGTCGACACCGTATACGACGGCCCCGAAGCGAGCGGCAAAGATCCCCGCAAACCGAAAGGCTCTTGATCTCCAACAACTCAGACGAACGAAGAGCGTTAAGAGACCGCGGATTTAGCCGCTGAGGCGCAGAAAGGGCGCTGGGTCATTGAGCCGGTTTCAAGCGAGGAGTTACAAGACTCAGCGGCTTGAATTATGGTACAGCACCGTCAGTGATAGAGCAGGTAAAAGATCTTGAGAGTGAAATAACAATTCAGATCGAAAGGAGAGGAGATGCCTAAGAAGGAAGTGATTCAGGTGAATCTCGCGGCGGCCAATCCGAATCTATCGCCCGCCACCCGGTTCGGCAATCTGGTCTTCGTGGCCGGCCAGACCGGAAGACATCCGGTTTCGGGGGAGATTGGCAAAGATGTTCGCGAGCAGACTCATTATGTCCTGCAGCGGATCAAGGCGATCTTGGAAGCTGCAGGCACATCTCTAGATAACGTTCTGACCGTAACCACACATCTCACCAAACGGGAGGACCTGGCGGCCTATAACGAGGAGTACGCGAAGTTCTTCCCAACCAACAAGCCGGCCAGGACCACCGTGGAAGTGATGTTAAACTCGCCCGATCTCCTGGTGGAGATTACCGTGACTGCTTGCATCCCCGATTGACGATTATGATTTCTAAAATCCCGCCGCCACAGATCCGCGCGACCACAGGGCTGGAGCTTGCCGCTGGTTTGTTCACCAAGTGCGCGGACGCGTTGGCGAGCCAGCTCACGGTCTCGCTGACTTCGGGTCGAAAAGAATCGGCGCAGACGCCATTGCGGATCGGTATCAACGGTGATGTCTACGGCGGCATGAGAGCGCCGGTGGAGGTCGGCACGAGACGCGTGGATATCGCTTACGTCAATCCGTCGTCAATGGTGACCATGGCCTACCGGGGGAAGGGTTACTACAAACAGAAGATGGCGCTGCGGGTTCTCGGTTCGTTTCCATCCTGGGATCGAATTGCCATGGTTGTTTCCAGGGATCTGGGAGTCAAATCGCTGCACGACATTGCGCGACGGAAAATCCCGTTGCATGTATCTACAAGATTCTCCGGGGTGGACAACGCGACCTACTACACGATCTCGACTATTCTTTCATTCTACGGATTCTCTTTCGAGAAGATCAAACGCTGGGGCGGCGAAGTGCAGGAATGCCCGCGGCCGTTTGCTCCGGGGCGATTGAGGAGCATCGCGAAGCGCTCCATCGATGCGGCGTTCGACGAAGGCGTGAGCACTCCCGACGGCTGGTTGGATCAAGCGCTCGAAAACGGCTACGAGATTCTTTCCCTGGAACCGGAGATCGTCAAGAAGTTAGAGCAGATGGGATATAGCAAAGCTGTCCTTCCAAAGAGCCGTTTCCGGCAATTGAGAGAGGATACCTTAACCATCGACTTTAGCGGCTGGTCTTTGGTGACCCATCGGTGGCTACCAAACCGGATGGCCTACGCTGCAGTGGAAACGATCGATGAGAGAAAAAAAATGATTCCGGTGGACGATGACGAGCCGCTCAGCATGAGAAATCTATGCCGCAGTACGGAAAAATGTTCGCTGCAGATTCCGCTGCATCCGGGGGCGCTGAAATACTATGAGGAGAAAGGGTATCTGTGAGCGACAAATACTCAAGTGAAAGAAAAAACGAAACCGGCCTCAGACCAAACGAACCCAGGGTTTCTGCAGAGAGGTCGCGTAGCCGACTTCGATGGCGTCTTTGACGCCCGCGGCGTGAAGTTCCTCGACGAGTTTGGGGGCGTGTCGTTTCCCAACGGCGATCAGTAGGCCGCCTGAGGTTTGGGGGTCGATGGCCACTTCGACCAGGCCTTCGCGGATGGAGTTCTCAATGGCGATTTTGTCCTGCAGATATTCGCGGTTTCTCTTGCAACCGCCGGTGATATAGCCTTTTTCGGCCAGGCGGGGAGCGCGGTGAAGCAAAGGCAGCTTTGCCGATTCTATGACCAAGGTAACACTGCTGCCGCTCGCCATTCCGAGTGCGTGTCCCAGGATACCAAAGCCGGTCACGTCCGAGCACGCGTGGACGGGAAATCTCCGCGCGACTTTCGAGGCAGCCGCGTTCAGCGTAACCATCGACTGCACCGCCGCATCGACACTTTCTTTCGAGGCCTTTCCCTTTTTAAGGGCGGTGCTGATGATGCCGGTGCCGAGAGCCTTGGTCAAGACTAGCGCATCTCCTTCCTGCACCCCCACATTGCGAAAGATCTTGTCGGGATGGATGGTTCCGGTGACTGCCATGCCATACTTGATTTCCTCGTCGATGATGCTGTGGCCGCCGATGATCACGGCGCCACTTTCTTTCACTTTGTCGGCGCCGCCGCGCAGAATCTCGCCAAGAATTGCGATGTCTATTTTCCCCTTCGGAAAGCAAACAATGTTCATACAAGTCTTCGGTTCACCGCCCATGGCATAGACATCGCTCAGAGAATTAGCAGCGGCGATTTGGCCAAAAACATAAGGGTCATCGACGATGGGAGTGAAAAAATCGACGGTGTTGACGATGGCGAGGTCGGGACCAAGACGATAGACCCCCGCGTCGTCGGAGGTTTCGGTTCCGACCAGCATGTCGGGGTTGTCAAACTTAGGCAGGCCGTGCAAGACTTGCACGAGGTCGGCGGGGCCGAGCTTGGCGGCTCAACCCGCGGCCTTGACCTCTTGCGTCAACCGAACGGCTTTATTTTTGCCGAGCTTCATAGAATTCGACTCTAATTCTATCGTAACTATATTTCAATATTTCAATCTTCTTGGCTCGATTCTCCGCAACTTGCTGCGTTAACTAAATTCGCGATCCGAAGGCCGTCATTCCCGTATGCTTTAAGCAGGAATCCAGGCGAGTCCGGAACTGGCTCCTCGATTAATTCATTCGGGGATCACGACCCCTAACACAAATCTCACGGCCGAGATATGATACCCAGCAGCTGGCTGCGACTTGTTCATTGCAAAGGCGCTATTTCGCAGCAGAAGGAGTGGACTTCAGTCGCCGGACATCGCCGATTCTGATGGTCAGTCCCTCGCGGTCGAAATATTCCAACAGGGGAATCGTGTATTTGCGGCTGGAGCCTATAAGGTCGCGAAATGAACCGGCGGTAATCTCGCTCTTGTCCGAGAGAAACTTCTTGAGAACAGCTCTTATCTGATCGACGGTACTCGATAAATAATAGAGATCCGTCGCGACTCGAATCACGGACCGGTCTCGCTCCAACAGCCGAATAACCTCGGTCAGCTTGTTGCGATTGACTCCCAGCTGCTTTTCGATGTCTTTCAAGTCCGGCGGTGACATCGATTGCTCGCCGAGGATCTTCTTGATCCTGTCCATGAGGGATTTTTCCTGCCCGCCGAGCTGGACCCGATGCTCCGCCGTGCGCAGCAGATTTTCTTCTTTGGCGATGGTCTTGTCCGAAATGAGAGCATCGACGACGGCGCGAAAGATCTTCGCCGAGAGCGTGTACGGGAGTTTGCCGCGTAGTTCCTCCATGTCCATTCCCGCTACAAGCGCATGCGTCTTGTGGAACTCTTTCAATGTGGCGACGATCTTGTCTTTTAACCGTTGCCATTTGCCGTCGGTGGTGTAAATTCTTTCTCCCTCTGCATTGAAAGCGCGGAGACTATTCATCTGCTCCAGCTCTGCACGCACGACCCCTTCCTCTAGATTCAAGAACTGGTGAATAGATTCTATCGGCAGCGCAAAGTCGCCGCTTTCGTTAAGAAAGCTCTCGATGAGGTGGGTCGCGTCTCCCGCGTGGAGCGATTCCAAACGTTTTTGCAGGTCCGGCTCAGCGCGTTTGTGCTTCCTGGCCCAGGGATGGATGACGACCCCGCCGGCGAGTGTCTTTCTGGCCGTCTCGTCGCGAACGATGAAATGATCGTTGCGCAAAGCCATCACTGGCTCCACGAGCGTGATTTGACAGTAAGTCGATTCCTTTGGACCGATCTTATCCTCGGCGTTGAGAAGAATGACTTTGGCAAGCCGTTCCGCTGTGCCTAGATGCACTCGGATGCGCTGATGATTCTTGATTCCTTTTGCCGCCGCCGGTCTGACTTCCAAAAACGCGTCAAATCGGTCGGAGGTGAGAGTGAGCTTTTCGTGACAGATGACATGTCCTCGTTCGATTGAGGCTCGCTCCGGTCCGCTCAGATTCAACGCTACCCTCTGGCCCCATCCGCCGGTGTCCAGCGCACGTCCATGGACCTGCAGGCTGCGCACCCGAAAGAGTTCGCCGCCCGGCAGACAGCGCACATGGTCGCCGGTTTTAACTTCGCCACTTAGAGCAGTTCCGGTGACCACGACGCCATGTCCTTGCATGACGAAAGCGCGGTCTACGGGCAGTCGAAAATAGCCGTTTCGCGGGGCTTTGTCGCAGCTTTTCAGCGTCTGGGAAATTAAATTCTTAAGCTCCGCCAGTCCCTGTCCGGTCACCGACGATACAGGAACAATCGGAGCATCCTCCAACAAAGTGCCGAGGGTAAGGATTTTGATTTCTTCTTCGACTTCCAGAATCCTTGCCGGAGGAACCAGATCAGCTTTGGTGATAGCAAAGATCGCCATCTTTACGCCGAGCAGGTGGACGATATCCAAGTGCTCTTCGGTCTGGGGCATGACGCCGTCATCGGCGGCGACGGTAAAGAGAACCAGATCGATGCCGTGCGCGCCGGCGAGCATGTTTTTGATGAACCGCTCGTGCCCCGGGACATCGACAACCCCCGCTTGCGTGCCGTCGGAAAGATCGAAGTGGGCAAATCCCAAATCAATCGAAATGCCGCGCTCTTTTTCTTCCTTGAGCCGATCCGTATCCTGTCCGGTCAACGCTTTGATCAGGCTGGTTTTCCCGTGATCGATGTGGCCGGCGGTGCCGATGATGTAGGGCATAATGGATTTTAGATTTTCGATTTTAGATTATGCGACTCGTGAATGACAGCAATCTGTCCTGTAGCAACTACTCTTCATGCTAGACTCAACTTCGTTGCGAGTTTTCTTCCTTCCTCTCCCTCCAGACTGTGTCGCGATGAGGAATTGGCCCACATCTGTCATCCCGAGCGTAGCGAGGGATCTTGCATTTTCAGCCACATACGAAGAAAAGATTTCTCGGCTTCGCCTCGAAATGACAATTGCGACGCGGTCTCCTCGACGGGAAGGATTAAGGTGAGGATGATATTTGATAATCCTCATTCTCCAAGCCGTGGTCGAGGCTTTACCTCTTACCCCCAACCGTAAGGAAAATTCGGAATCAGCTCTTCGGAGTCGAAGATAGTCCTTAAGTCCAGCAGAAAGCGATCGTCGTTAATCCGCCCGATGATCGGCGGATTCGCGGCGCGAAACTTTTCCGCAATTCGAGTTGCACTTAGGCTTTCATGTTCGACAGCAATAACAACGGTAGGCAGCTCTTCCGTGGGCAAAGCGCCGCTGCCGATTTGAGAAGTCGAGTCTTCAAGCACAAGACGAAAGCCGTCTCCCACCGTGGCTTGAAGCTTTGGCAAAACAGCTTCGCCGAACTCGCGGATCTCATCCAGATGACGGGTGAAGGCCCGTAAAGTCGGAATCGCTTGCGTGATGTCTGGCGATTGGTAGTAGAGTCTGAGAGTCGCCTCCAACGCGGCCAAGGTGAGTTTGCCGCAGCGTAGGGCGCGTTGCAGATGATTCTTGTTGATCCGGCCGATCCATTCTCGGCTGCCGACCATCAGTCCTGCTTGCGGGCCGCCGAGAATCTTATCACCGCTGAAGGTCACGATGTCGGCGCCCGCGCGGATGCGTTCAGAGACGATAGGTTCCTTGGGCAAGCCATACCTGCTCAAATCGATCAGCGCCCCGCTGCCCAGATCTTCCATGACTGGAATCTTGTGCTTCTTGCCGACGGCGACCAGTTGATCGAGAGTCACTTCGGAGGTGAAACCGACGACTTTGTAGTTGCTCGTATGCACTTTCAGTAGTAGCGCCGTTCTGTCGTTGATCGCGTTTTCGTAGTCTGCCGGGTGGGTGCGGTTAGTGCTGCCGACTTCCTTTAGGATCGCGCCGCTTTTAGCCATCACCTCGGGTATGCGAAAAGCGCCGCCAATTTCGATCAGTTCACCGCGAGAAACGATCACTTCTTTACCTTGGGCGAAGGTATTCAATCCAAGGAGCACTGCCGCAGCATTGTTGTTCACAACGGTAGCGGCTTCCGCTCCGGTTAGCTCGACCAGGAGTTTCTGAATCATTTCTTCACGCCGGCCACGTTTGCCCGCCGCCAAATCGTACTCAAGGTTAACCGGATAAACCGCCACCGCCGTCATGGCATCGATCGCCGCTTGGGGCAGCAGGGCGCGCCCCAAGTTGGTGTGGAGGATTGTCCCGGTGGCGTTAACCACACGGACATGACCGGACACACTCTCGGCACGGATGAGATTCTCCAAACGGACGAGAATAGCTTCTTCTTTTAGTTCATGTGTGTGACCTTTACCGTGCCTAAGCTCGGCGCGCAATGCATCGACAATCTCACGGCACTTCCTGGTCACGTATTCACGGTTGTAGCGGGTAAGCAGAGTCTCACAGCGGACATGGTTGAGAATACGGTCAACGGATGGGATTTCGCGCAATAGATTCTGGGCCTTTTCGCTCATGAGGAAATTCAGGTTTGCACAAGCATGGAGTGATTTCAACACGAGCAGGCTGTGGTAGGGGCGGATTTGAAAACCCGCCCTACAGTGTCGTTGACAAGGGCGACTCGCTTCACTACAGTCCGTCCAATGCGCGTAAAAAAGTTGACCATAAATATCCCTCAAATATCCCTCACTCGTCTTCGTATTCGTATGAAATTTGCCCGGCGAAAGGCTAATATAAGGCGCCCGTGAACAAGAGGGAAATCGATGCGAGGTAAGGGACTTTCGACATCAATCGCTCTAGTCGGGTTTGTCTTTGTCGCGTCTTCCCTGGGGGCGCAAGAGGCAGCGAAGAGGGTCAGAATCGCGTACCCTGACAATACGATTTGCTGCCTGCCGTTGATAGCTGCTCTCCAGTGGAAGATCTTTGAGGCCAACGGATTGCAGGCGGAGATCATTCAAGTCAGATCTCAGATCGCTTACCCGGCGCTGAGCAGCGGCGAGGTCCAATATGTCGCGGGGGTCGGGCCCGCTTCCGTAAGCGCAACCCTGAGGGGAATGCCGTCGAGAGCTGTTTGGTTTGCCACGGAGGAGCTGATCTACTCGCTCATAGCCCGTTCCGAGTTTCAAAATGTGAAGGACCTCAGGAACCGAAAGATCGGTCTGACGGGAATCGGTGGCACTTCTCATGTCTCGTTGCAGGTCGCCCTGGAGTCTGTGGGCGAGAACCCAAAAAATTTCGTCTACCTCGGGTTGGGCGGCTCACAGCAATTGCCCGCGTTGGAGGCCGGAACCGTCGATGCCGCGCTCTTAAGTCCTCCAATGCTGTACTTCGCAAAGAAGAAAGGCTTCAAGGATCTACTCGACGTCGGCTCGCGCGTGAAGATGCCTCTAGGAGGCCTCACGGTCATGATGTCAACCTTACGCAATCGAGCGGACGAACTAAAAAGGGTGATTAAATCGTTGCAGTCGGCGAAACAAGAGATTCTCAAATCCCGAGAGAAAAGCGTTGCCTTAACGTCCAGTTTTTTAAAGCTAGATCGGGACGTAGCGGAAGATACTTACACGGTCTATCGAAAAACGGTGAGCGGTAGCGGCGTACCGACTCACGAGGGCATAGATCAGATTGTAAAGTCTCTGCAGGCGGCTGGTCAATTTACGGACAGAAAAGTAACTTTTGATGAAGTGGCCGACGACCGTATCGCTAAAGAAGTCGCGAAGGAACTCGGATACAAGATCCAGTGACGCTATCCGACGGGTAATGTAAACCATTCGTTAGATCCGTTCCGTCACGTTTCTCTTCCCTACGCTAACTCTCCCCGATGGAAGGGTGAGGAAAAAGAAGGTATGAGCTAAGGACTCGGTTCTGACGTATAATGCTCTGGATTGGAAGGTAGAGGAATCGTCGCATGAACGAACAAAACGCAGGTGAGTCCGGCGATGTCAGGAAGGTAGTTTTTGAGCTGTTAAAAGGCCGGGCAAAAAAAGCCTGCTTCATTTCCGAACTGTCAGCGTTGCTACAAGGTCCGCAGTTCGGTCCGGAGCTGATCGAGCGCGCATTAAGCGATCTCGAAACGGAAGGTGCCATTATTATGCGCGATCATTTTTGCGCTGATCCTCATCTCGAGGGTATCGACCTCAGGATCGTTGCTCCGATTGACAAATTGGACAGCGCCAATCCCGAACTGAAGGCAATACAAGAAATCGACAAGGCATGGGATCAATGGTTGGCGAGCTATCTGGCGAACCATCGATGCGGCTAACGCGGCAAGTGTGCCGCGCGTTCAAATAGTTCAAGCCGTTCAAGAAGTTCAAATCATTTTGACTGACGTCTTGAACGTTTTGAACGACTGGAACGGTTTGAACTTACAGTGTGGTGCGGCGCGGAGAAAAAACATAAGGGGGTATCAAGTTGCGCATCGGAGTGGATATCGGCGGAACGTTTACGGACGTAGTTGTATTCGACGAAGCGAAGGGCTCGCTGGCGCTCGCGAAAGCGCTCTCGACCCCAGTGGAATTGGCCAAGGGCGTGCAGGAAGGCCTTGTGAAGGCAGCGATACCGCTGCATGCGGCTTCTCTGCTGATTCACGGCACGACCGTGGTCGTCAATGCCATCATCGAACGGACGGGCGCGAAAACCGCTCTCGTCACGACCTTGGGGTTCCGCGATGTCTACGAGATCGGCCGAATCAATCGTCCTGAATCGTTCAACCTGCGATTCCGCAAGCACCGGCCGTTGGTGCCTCGGGAAAATATCTTTGAGATTCCGGAGCGGATGCTTGCCGATGGCTCCGTGCGGACTCCGCTCGATGAGCAAGCCGCCCGCGAGGTTGCCCACATTATCAAGGCGGAGGGATTCGAGGCCGTCGCCGTGTTGTTCCTCCATTCTTACCGGGCACCGCAGCACGAGATCCGCATGTGCGAAATTCTTCGTGAAACCGATCCGAATTTTTTCGTCAGTGCCTCTCATGAGCTGTCGCGCGAATACCGGGAGTATGAGCGCACCTCGACGGTGGCCGCCAACGCCTACGTGGGGCCGCAGGTAAACCGCTACCTTGGCGACCTTGAACGGCGCGTGAGAAGCGATGGGTTCGCGGGCAGCCTCATGATCATGCAGTCCAACGGCGGCCTCTCCGACGTCGAAATGGCGCGGCGCCAGTGCATCCAGATGATGGAATCGGGCCCAGCCGGCGGCGTGGTCGGGACGATGGCACTCTGCGAGGCCCTCGATCTCGAAGCGGCCATCGCCTTCGATATGGGTGGGACCACTGCCAAAGCTAGCGTCATTCGGCGTGGTGAGCCGAGTCTCTCGCCGGACTATTTTATCGGCGGCTATAACGAAGGACTCGCCATTCGCATTCCGGTCCTCGATATTGTCGAAGTGGGAACCGGCGGTGGCAGCATTGCGTGGCTCGATGAAGGCGGGGGGTTACACGTGGGGCCCCGCAGCGCGGGGGCTGAGCCCGGACCGGTGAGTTATGGCCGCGGTGGCACAGAGCCGACGGTCACCGATGCGAACGTCGTGCTCGGCCGGCTTTCCCCCGAACGTTTCCTCGGCGGCGAGATGCGCCTCAACCGAATTGCGGCAGAAAATGCTTTGCGAGAGCGCGTTGCCCAGCCTCTCGGAGTGGAACTGGAGCGCGCCGCATCGGGGATGCTCGAAATCGCTACCGCATCCATGGCCAATGCCGTGCGCCGCGTGACGCTCGAGCGTGGGCTCGATCCTCGCGATTTTACCCTGGTCGCCTATGGCGGTGGCGGACCGCTCCACGCCGCGGCAGTAGCCAAAGAGCTTTCCATCGGCAAGGTCGTTATTCCGTACGCGCCGGGACACTTTTCTGCGCTCGGCATGCTTATGGCCGACCTGCGGCGCGATTATGTGCAGACACTGTTCGCGCGCTTGGATGATCTCAAGATGGACGAACTGGAGGCCCAGTTTAAAAAGCTCGAGACCGAAGGGCGCCAGGCCCTCGAAAATTCCGGCATCGCCACCGATCGCATCGTCTTCGAACGGGCCGCGGACATGCGCTACGTCGGTCAGGAACATGCGGTGGCGGTGCGCATGCTGGCGAATCTGGGTCAAGAGCTTGCGCGCGAAGAAATCAAGCGGCTGTTCGATGAAGCTCACGAATTACGCTACAGTCACAGCGCCCCCGAGGAGTCCGCTGACATGGTCAGTTTGCGGGTATCCGCCATCGGCCGGCTTAACAAGCCACAGTTTGCAAAAATTCCAACCGGGGACGCCGTGCCTCCGGCCACCGGCCGCCGAGGGACACGGTCAGTCATCTTCGAAGGAACCGGCACGGTTCAAGCCAACGTGTTCGATCGAACGAAGCTGCTGGAAGGTAACGTCATCAACGGCCCGGCCATCATCGAGGAAGCGGCTTCAACCACCGTCGTGGAGCCCGGTGACACGGTCACGGTCAACGGCTTCGGACATCTCATCATGACGTTAGGGGGCACTCAATGACTGAATCCGGCGTTTTGAACGTATTGAACGACTGGAACAGCTTGAACGAAGGTTCAAATCGTTCAAGCCGTGCCATCCATAACCCGCTCGAGTTCTCCTAATCCAAAACCATGAAAAGCAATGAACTAGCCCGCAGCAAGCTCACGGGGTATAGAACTGCGATGAGAATTTATCCCGAAGGCATCCACCCCCGAATGTGTTAATCGTGGTTTCGACTATGCTCACCACGACCCTGAGCCAGGTCGAATGGGTCGGGGGTCCAGTTCTGCTCTCGCTTGGATTCCCGACGGTTCGAGAACCTCACCGTCCCGAGGGAAATCGAGGGATAGAAACATTCGGGAATGACGGACTCTAAGAAGTCTGAGAATAAGTCTTTGCGCAGCAAGCCGCAGGGAATCAAACCCGCAGTGATTGCGCAACTCCATCGCTTTGAACCATGGAAACTTTCTTTGCTACCTGTCCTCGCGGTCTCGAGCTGCTCCTCGCCGAGGAGCTGCGGCAAGTCCAAGCGGAAAAGATTCATGCCGTCGGCGGTGGCGTCGAGTTCGGCGGTGAGTTTTGGCTCTCCTACCGGACCAATCTTGAAAGCCGCATCGCCAGTCGCGTTCTGTGGCAAGTGGCGAGCGCCCCTTACCGCAATGAAGACGATATCTACCGAGTCGCCTACACCTTGCCGTGGACTACGTGGTTTGATCCGGGTCGCGCCATCCGGGTAGACCTTTCCGCGATCAAGAGTCCGCTTACCAGTCTCAATTTCGTGACGCTCAAAATTAAGGACGCGGTGTGCGACAAAATCCGCCGGCTCTCGGGCCGCCGGCCCAGCGTGGATACCCGCCAACCCGATATTCCGATTCAGGGCCATCTGACCGACCGCGATGTCACACTTTATTTAGACACGACGGGTGAGCCGTTATTCAAGCGTGGCCAGCGGCTAGTGACCGGAGAGGCACCGCTTCGGGAAAATCTCGCCGCCGGAATCCTGCGCCTTGCCGGCTGGGCTGCCGGCACTCCGCTGCTCGACCCCATGTGCGGCAGCGGCACGATCTTGTTGGAAGCAGCCCACATGGCCCTTGATATCGCGCCTGGTCTCGGGCGCCATTTCGCTTTCGAGAAATTCAAAAATTTCGATCGGCACCGCTGGCGGCAGCTATGGAAACGAACCGCGGCCCGGCAAAAAGCCAGGCTTCTGATGCCAATCTACGGCAGTGATTTATCCGCCACTGTGCTCAAAGCAGCCCAGGCTAATCTCACGGCGGCCGGATTGGAGAAAGTCGTGAATCTCAAGCAGGTTAGCGTCTTGGACATCTCCGCCCCAGCGAAGGAAGGTATCATCGTTACTAACCCGCCTTATGGTGTGCGACTCGGCGAGCAGCGGGCACTGGCGGAGTTTTACCCCAAGCTCGGCGATGTATTGAAAAAACAGTTCAGCGGTTGGCACGTTTACCTGCTCAGCGCCGACATGCGTCTGCCCAAGCTCATCCGCCTCGCTACATCCAAGCGGACCCCGCTCTATAACGGCGCCATCGAATGCCGTTTATTCGAGTACAAGATGGTGGAAGGGGGAATGAGAAAGAAAAAGCCTCAAACGTGAGCTAACAGTATCTTGCTAGCGGGCGTTGTGTGTAAGAACCGCCTCGTATTGACAAGACCAGCCTATTTGATAGCTTGCGCGCAAACCAGCAATTCGAGTCAACCCATACTATGGCGCCTCTTCTGGTGTCCTGACTGCGCATAGTGGGTGGTAACAGGTAACGCCTGAGTTCTCAATGATCTGATCCCAAAAGGAGAGTGTCTATCACTTTCAAAGGAGGAGACCATGTCAAGAATTCTTCGCGTCATCCTATGGGGAGCATTGGCTGTAACGATTCTGGGTGGGCCGACCCTGGCACAGGAGCCAGCAAAGCCGCCCCCGTTTGCGACCACCAAGGTGGAAGGAACCGATAACGTCTACATCTTCCGCTACGGGAACCATCAGGCGATGTTCGTTGTCACCAGAGACGGCGTCATCGCCACCGATCCCATCGGCTACGGGCGTCCGCAAGCGGTGACAACCTATGTTGACGAGATTAAAAAGGTGACCGACAAGCCGATCAGATACCTAATCTATAGCCACCACCACTACGACCACATTGCTGGCGGCCAGCCCTTTAAGGATGCGGGCGCGAAGATCATCGCCCACAAAAGGGCGAAAGAACGCCTCGCCGTCCTCAAGGATCCGGCGACGCCCTTGCCCGATGAAACCATGGACAAGAAGCGAACGCTGAACCTCGGTGGCACGACCCTTGAACTCGCCTACGTCGGACTCAACCACTCCGACAGCTCGATCGTCATGCGGCTGCCGAAGGAGAAGATCATCTTCGCGGTCGACTTTCTTCCGGTCGGCACCTTACCGGGCCGGGGCATGATCGACTTTTATCCGCTGGAGGCGGAGAGCTCAATCAAGCAAGTGCTGGCGATGGATTGGGAGCGCCTGATCCCCGGGCATCCCGGCGCCCCGGGGGGGAGGCTCGGCACCAAGAAAGACGCCCAAGACCAATTGACCTTCCTGCAGGATGTCTCTGACGCGGTGAAAGTTGAGGCGCGTGAAGGGAAATGCTGGGAGCCCGCGGAGAAAGAAATGAAGCTGCCGAAATACGAGAATTGGCCCAATTACCAGGCGGCTCTGCCCTTCGTGCTCAGGCGCTATTGCGGCCTGTGGGGCCGCGGCACTTAGCGGCGCTCTGCGAACGGCAATAGGTTACTCGATTCCAAGAGACTTCATCAGATTCAAGAGGTGGGTCTTGTGCAGGCCAAGTATTCTGGCGGCGGCGGTTCTATTGCCCCGAGTAGTCACCAGCGTCCGCCTGATAACATCCGCTCGGGCAGCGTCTACGGCTGCGCGATAGGACAAACCCTCAGCGGTTCTCTCCCCTTCTGAGTAAACGATGCGTGGCGGCAGATCGTCGAGGGTAACCTCCGGGCCCTGACCCAAGACCACGGCGCGCTCGATTACGTTCGCCAATTCGCGGACGTTGCCCGGCCATTCGTAAGCCACAAGTTTTACCTCCGCCTCGGCTTCAATCCGGCTAAAGTTCTTCTTCGTTTCAGCGGCAGATCGCCGCAAAAAATATTTCGCTAGACCGGATATATCTTCTCTGCGTTCTCTCAGTGGCGGCAGCGAGATGGGAATGACGTTAAGACGATAGTAGAGGTCCTCACGGAATCGTCCTGCTTTGATGGCGCTCGATAGGTCACGGTTGGTAGCTGCGAGCACCCGGACATCCACGTGAATCGGTTGGGTGCCGCCGACTCGCTCGAACTCCCGCTCTTGAAGAAATCGTAAGAGCTTCGTTTGCAGCTCCGCCGAAATGTCCCCGACCTCGTCGAGAAAAACCGTTCCGCCATGGGCTAGTTCCATCTTGCCCTTCTTGAGCTGATGCGCGCTGGTGAAGGCCCCTTTTTCATGGCCAAACAGTTCGCTTTCGAGCAGTTCTTTCCCCAGACCTACGCAATTAATGGCGATGAAGGGTTCTCCATTTCTGTCGCTCCAATTGTGAATAGCTCGGGCAAAAACCTCTTTTCCCGTACCGCTCTCGCCTAAAAGCAGCACGGTCGATTTGCTTGCCGCCGCCTTCCTAGCGGTCTCCATGGCGAGCTTCATCTTTAGGCTCTCACCGCCGATTAATCGATAGCGTTGGCCCGCCTCTTCGGTAAAACGCTCCAACCCCCTCTTCAGTCGTTCGCGCTCCAGCGCCTTTTCCACTACGAGTGCAATATGGTCCAGATCGAATGGCTTCGTGATGAAATCAAACGCTCCCTCTTTCATCGCTTGAACGGCCCGTTCGATGCTGCCGTAAGCCGTGATCATGATTGCTGTCGTGTCACGCCCTCTTTGTCGCAACTCTTTCAACACTTCGAGTCCGTTTTTGATGGGCATCTCGATATCGAGGAGCACTAGTTCCGGGGCTTCCTTGTCCAACTTGTCCAGACACTCCCGCCCATTGGCGGCAGTAATCACTCGAGAACCAAGGCTATTCAGAGTTTCGCTCAGAATTTCCCGAATATCGGCGGCGTCATCCGCGACAAGTATGGTTCCACTAAGAGTTTTCATTTTTAGGTCTCAGCCATTTAGTCTCGGAGATTGCACCGCGGAGTCGCCGAGGGCGCCGAGTAAAGAATTTTTGATCAATAAATACTCCGATCTCTGCGTCCTCCGCGTCTCTGTGGTGAAATCTTCTTTCACAGTAAACCCGAGCCCATTCACGCCAATCCAGAAGCTTGCGGAACTGATACCGGCAGAGTGAACGAGAACGTGCTGCCGTGACCCGACTCAGAGTCGACCCAAATCTTTCCGCCGTGCAACTCCACCAGACCCTTAGAGATTGCAAGACCGAGGCCTGTGCCTTTGGAATTCTCTCCGTTTGCCTCGGCGACCTGGTAAAACTTGGCAAAAATCTTTTCTTTCTCGTCCGGCGGTATTCCGGGACCGTTATCGGACACAGACACCTGAACGCTCTCTCCGCCATTTCTTGACGCTGATACAGTAACCCTGCCCTGAACAGGCGTGAATTTGATCGCATTGCCGATCAGGTTCGTCAGCACCTGGTTGATTTTATCCCGATCCGCCCAGACCAGAATGGACGGTTCGCGAATGGTCGCTTCGAGCGCAATGACTTTCTCCGCAGCAACAGGCCGCAAGGCCTCCACCACTTCATGCACGAGACCGCTGAGAGAAACGCGACTGGATTTAACCTCGATTCTTCCCGACTCGATTTTGGCGAGATCCAATAGATCGTTGATCAAACCGGCGAGATGCTGCGTATTAGATCGCACGCGGGTGAGATAATGAACTTGCTTCTCGGTAAGTGGTCCGGCCATCTCGCGCAGTATCAGATCCACGGCGCCCTTGATTGCCGTGAGCGGCGTCCTCAACTCGTGCGAGACGTGGGAGACAAAGTCCGATTTCATTCGATCCAACTCCTTGAGCCTCTCGTTAGCAAGAGCAAGCTCGCGGGTTCTATCTTCGACTTTTTTCTCCAACCCGCTATAAGCCTCGCGCAGATTCTCCGTCATTTTGTTGAACTCTTCCGCGAGCACTTCGATCTCATCTCCAGTTTTCAGCTCCAGGCGTGCATTCATGTCCCCGCTGCCGATACGCTCCACCCCATTTCTCAGTGTTTCCAGTGGCCGAACCACTCGCCGGGCAACAAACAATGAGGCAACAAGCGCCATGCCAAGGCCTACGAGCAGGAAACCGGAAGTTCTAAACAATGATGCATACAGCGGGCCATATACTTCTTCAACGGGTTGTTCAACGAACACTGCCCAGCCGAGTGTAGGTATCGGCGACCAGGAGCTAAAAACCCGCCGGGAATGGAGATTCTTGGCGACGGTCCATGTCGAGCTTGCGGCAACGGTTCGGGATTGGAAAGCCGAACGCACTTGATCGAGGTGAGCTACGTTGAGGCGTTGCAATACAAGGCTGATTTCCGGGTGCGCGATGAGATCGCCGTTGCGTGCTACGGCATAAGCATAACCTTCGGTTCCGACTTTTAGCTTCGATACCAGGTCCCACACGTACTTTAGGTTGACTTGAACTTGAAGAACCCCAATTGCCCGTCCCACGTATCGCTCGATGGGAACGGCAATTGTCACGTAAGGCTCAGAGTCCCGATGAAAGTAGACGGGACCGAAATAGGACTTTCCTTCTTTGGCCAACTGGAGCGCCGGCGCCGACTCAAGCGCTGGCAACGCGGAATCGATTTTCTCATCTAAGACGCGGGTAAGACGCGATACGGCTACGCGAGATATGCCATCGCTGTCGATCGCCACTGCCTCCGTGATAGCCGGGGCGATAGCGAGGAGCCGTCTCAACTCGAACCGATATTCCGGTGAGAGTCCTTTCGCCGTGATTTCACGGCTTTTGGTCGCACCTCTCGTCGTGCGCTCGATCTCTTGGACAAATTGCTCGATTTTCGCCGCCGCCCCGAGGGTAATTTCCTGCTGAAGCCGCACAAGGTCTGCTGCACTCTCCCGATAACGGAAGTACAGTTCGCTCAGTCCGCTAGTGATAAGCCCGCCGCTGATCAGAACCAGGGAAATGAGGAAGTAGTGGCGAATTAGACGGCCACGCTTACGACTCACCCTTTTATTTTCGGCGGTTTCAGAGCAAGACTCGAAGATTGCACCGCGGAGACGCGAAGGACGCAGAGTAAAGAGTTTTTTGATTAAAAAATTCTCTGATCTCCGTGGACTCTGTGCCTCTGCGGTGAATGCGTCTTTACAGAAAACCCGGAATAACCTAGTTTGGATTTTTGATTTTAGATTTTCGATTACCGGAATCATTCTGAGCCCGCTGATTGCTTTCATCGGGGTCATCAAAACGCGTTGGATTCTACAAAGATCTCCAGCCAAGAAGCAAATTCGCCCGCAAGTATCTCCGACAATCTAAAATCCGAAGGTTCTCCTTTACTATTTCATCGACTATTGCCTGTTGCCTCGTGTCCAACGCCTTTTTACTCAATCACCTTATCTGCCTCCATAAGCAGGTGCGCTGGAATTTTCAATTCCAGTGCTTTGGCTGTCTTGAGGTTGATCACCAGCTCGAACTTCGTCGGCCGTTCTACCGGGAGATCGGCGGGCTTGGCTCCCTTGAGGATCTTATCAATGTAGATTGCGGCACGCCGGTCCACATCAGCCAGATCGGTTCCATAACTCATGAGGCCGCCAAGCTCCGGAAATCTTTTTTCATCGTAGATGGCCGGTAGCCGGCTATTGGCCGCAAGATTGGCGATCCGTTTTGTCAGATCATTAACGATGGGGCTCCGTATCATGAACAGGGCCTCAGCACGGTCTCTTTTTATAGCTGTGAATGCGGGCTCTAAATCGTCTCGCTCTCGCACATCTGCGGCCTGGAGCTGCACGCCCAGGGATTGAGCGGCAACCTCGGTCCTTCTCCAGGTTATCGACTCAGGAGTGGCAACCTCGGTCCTTCTCCAGGTTATCGACTTAGGAGTGCTTGGAGTCCAAAGTACGGCGACGCGGGACAGCTGCGGAATCACCTCCTTGAGCAGCTCAAGCCGTTTTCCGACCAGCTCGGAGGTAAGGTTCGCCAGTCCGGTAATGTTTCCACCCGGTCGGGGTAAGCCGGCGACCAACCCGGACCGCACAGGGTCCTGACTGCTTGTGACGATCGGGATCATCTGCGTCGCGTTCTTAGCGGCCTCCGTTGATGGCAGACCTTGCGCAAAGATAATGTCGACCTTGAAACGGACAAGGTCTCGCGCCAACTCGGGTAACCGCTCTGGCCTAGCCTCTGCGAACCGATACTCGATGATAATATTTTTTCCCTCGATGTATCCGAGCTCTTTCAGCCCTTGGCGGAACGCCTCGATGCGATAAGTCCTGCTGACAGAGTCCCCCGGGCTCAGATAACCTATCCGAGCAATCTTTGTTGGCTGCTGCGCTTGAGCGGGAAGGCCAAGAGCCAAGAGAATGCCACCTAGAGCGAGACCAATGATTGTTTTGATCATGGTTATCCCTCCCTCTAGCTGTCTACTGCCTGGTCACTGCTAGCTTGTGCCCATTGCGTTTTCACTCGATCACCCGGTCCGCCTCCATCAAAAGATGCGCAGGAATCTTGAGCTCTAGGGCTCTGGCGGTCTTGAGGTTGATCACCAGCTCGAATTTCGTCGGCTGTTCGACTGGCAGATCGGCTGGCTTGGCGCCTTTGAGAATTTTGTCCACGAACGTTGCCGCGCGCCGGTCCAAGTCGCTAAGGTTTGCACCGTAGAACATAAGCCCCCCCGCTTCCACATATGATGAAAATGGGTATATCACCGGGAGCCGGCTCTTTACCGCTAGCTCTACAATCTCTTGCTTGCGATCACCGACAACGGAGCTCGCCGCTATCATAAGTATTGCGTGAGCGCGTCCCTTGACTGCAGCTCGGAATGCGCTCTCAATGTCCGTTGAAACCAGTATGTCAACGTATTGAAGCTTCACCGCCAATGCTGCGGCGGCGAGTTCAACCTCTTTTAACACTTGTGAGTTGCCCGGCTGCGTCGAAGTCCCGAAGACGGCCGTGCGGGAGAGGCTAGGAAGGATCTCCTTCAGAAGCTCCAGTTGTTTTCCGCTTATCTCCGGGGCGAGGGTAGATAAGCCAGTGATGTTCCCGCCAGGCCGTGCGAGACTGGCGACTAAACCGCTCCCTACAGGATCGTTAACCTGCGCCATGACAATGGGAATCGTGGAAGTTGCGTCCTTGGTAACACGAGTCGGTACCGGACCGGAGGCGACGATGACATCCACCTTGAGACGGACTAGCTCGGCGGCGAGCGCAGGGAGACGATCGAGTTTTCCCTCCGCAGATCGCCACTCAATGGCAATGGTTTTCCCCTCCACATACCCTAACTCGCGGAGGCCCTGGCGCAATGCCTCGCTGCGGACCGGGTCAAGGGACCGAGTCATTAGGTAACCTATCCGCGGGATTTTTATCGGTGGCTGCTGCGCTCGAGCTAAATGGAAAGTTGTCAGAAACAAAATTCCCAGACCAAACGCGAAAGTCCTTTTTCGCATGGGTTCCTCCGATCTGATTTTTGCCGGCGACTTAGCTCTCGCCACTGTCACTCGATAACCCTGTCCGCCTCCATCAAAAGATGCGCAGGAATCTTGAGACCCAAGGCCTTGGCGGTCTTGAGGTTAATCACCAGCTCGAACTTCGTCGGCTGCTCCACGGGGAGATCAGCGGGCTTGGCTCCCTTTAGGATTCTGTCTACATAATAGGCGACGCGCCGGTAGCTATCCGCGGGGTCAGCCCCGTAGTACATGAGCCCGCCGGCATCTACAGTTGCTCTGGTGTTGTACATCGACGGTAGTCGGCTCTTTAGCGCAAAGCCGATGATCCGTTTTCGGTTAGCAATCATTACCGACCCCCCGATCACGTAGAGTCCATCCGGGCGCTCCTTGTTTAGCGCAGCGAATACCTTCTCGAAACCGTCCGCAGCTCGTACCTCCCAAGGCTGAATAGTCAACCGCAGTGCAGTCGCCGCGACCGGGAGATCCTCTTTCACCTCGCGTACACTGGTCGGACTGGTCGGGTCGTAGAGAACCGCAACGCGGGCAAGTTTGGGAACGGCTTCTTTGAGCAGCTCCAGCCGCTTACCGCCTAGCTCCCTGTTAAGGTTTGTAGGGCCGGTTACGTTACCGCCGGGATGGGCAAGGCTTTCAATATAGCCTGCCTCCACAGGATCGATCCCACTGCTTACCATAACGATGGGAACCGTTTTTGTCGCTTTCTTGGCTGCCCCGATCCCCCTGTCCCCGACCGCCACGATGATATCAACTTTGAGGCGCACCAGCTTGGCTGCAAGCTCAGGGAAGTGATCGACTTTCCCTTCCGCATATCGATACACGATGGCGATATTCTGGTCTTCTATGTAGCCCAACTCGCGCAGAGCCAGCCGAATTGCCTCGGAACGGGCAGAGTCGGTAGCCGGGTCGAGCGCCGATAGATACCCTATCCGCGGGACTTTCTTCGGCTGCTGCGCATGCGCTGGAATGCTCAGCGCAAAGAGCATAGCGCCAAGGAGGCAAAGTGCAGAGTGCACAGCACTAAGCGCACGACCAGTGAATTTTTTCCTCATAAGTCTTCTCTGCGTTTTTGTTGTTCTCTGCTTTCTGCCAATCCAAAATCCAAAAGCTGTGCTGAGCGATGTCGAAGCATCGACTCTAAAATTGGCTCACTCGATCACTCGGTCCGCCTCCATCAAGAGATGGGCAGGAATCTTCAGTCCCAGGGCCTTGGCGGTCTTGAGGTTAATCACCAGCTCGAACTTCGTCGGCCGTTCTATCGGAAGATCCGCGGGCTTGGCTCCCTTGAGGATCTTATCAATGTAGATCGCCGCACGCCGGTCCAAATCGGACAGATCGGTTCCATAACTCATGAGGCCGCCAAGCTGCGGAAATCGTTTATCATCGTAGATGGCCGGTAGTCGGCTTTCGGCAGCAAGATTGACGATCCGTCTTAGCTGGTCGTTAACAACAGGGCTCCGTATCATGAATACGGCCTCAGCACGTTCTCTTTTTATAGCCGCGAAAGCCGGCTCCAAATCGTCTCGATTTTTTATCTCTGGGACCTGCAGTTGCACGCCCAGGGATTGTGCAGCAACCTTGGCCTCTCTCATCCCAATCGGATCGTAACCTGGGCTAGGAAGACTACAGAGGACAGCGACGCGGGAAAGCCCGGGAATAACCTCTTTGAGAAGCTCAAGCCGTTTTCCTACCAGCTCGTGGCTAAGGTTGGTCAGTCCCGTAACGTTTCCGCCCGGTCGCGGCAAACCAGCGACAAGACCACGGCCAACGGGATCGTCACTGCTTGTCACAATCGGAATCGTCAGCGTCGCGTTCTTAGCAGCCTCCACTGCGGGCGCACCGCCCGCAAAGATGATATCGACCTTTAGACCGACAAGCTCGCGCGCCAACTCGGGTAACCGTTCCCTGGCCTCTGCGAACCGGTACTCGATAGCAATATTTTTCCCTTCGATGTATCCAAGCTCTTTCAGCCCTTGGCGGAACGCCTCGGTGCGATAAGTCATGCTGACCTGGGCTCCCGCGATCAGATAACCTATCCGAGCCATCTTCGTTGGCTGCTGTGCCTCAGCGGATATGCAAAGCGCAAAGAGCAGAGCGGTAACGGGAAGCAAGAAGCTAAGCGCGAGAGAATGAATGCTTTCCTTACGGGTTTTCTCCCGCATTTGTGGTACCCCCTCCTCTTTGCACATTGTTGGAATACTCAAACACGGCCAGCCGCCCAAGGCGACGAAGTCCTCCTTTCAGCAAGGCAAGTCCCTTTTCTTTTCATCATTTCCGGCAATCCAAAACCGAAGTTTCTCCTCTGTTATTCATCGCCTCCTGCCTGTTGCCTCGTGCCTAATGCCTTTTCTCACTCAATTACTCGGTCCGCCTCCATCAAAAGATGCGCAGGAATCTTGAGCCCCAACGTTTTGGCTGTCTTGAGATTGATCACTAGCTCGAACTTCGTCGGCTGTTCAATGGGCAAGTTTGCGGGCTTGGTTCCTTTTAGAATCTTGTCCACGTAGGTGGCCGCCCGCCGGAACAAGTCAGAAAAACTCACACCGTAAGACATCAGACCACCCGCGTCGATAAACTCGCTGCGTGGATAGATAGCTGGCAGCCGGTTCTTCGCCGCAAAGGCCACGATCCGCTGTCGATTAATCGTCATTACGGGAACCTGGGCTGCAGTGAGAGCCTCGGCGCGTTCCTTTAATACCGCTTCGAACGCACCGTCGAAATCTTTGGCGCTCCGAACATCCAAGGATTGAAGTTGCAATCCAAGTGCTCGGGCTGCCTCCCGCATTGCTGCCAGCGCGGGTCCTAGAAAGTCCGGATTCCGAAGGTAGGCTACCCTGGTAATCTTTGGGAAGGTCTCCTTAAGCAATTCCAGCCTTTTACCGGCCAACTCCGGAGAGAGAACGCTTAGGCCCGTAATGTTTCCACCAGGGTGGGCGAGACTGGAAACGAGCCCAGTTCTCACTGGGTCTGACACAGACCAAAATACGATGGGGATCGCGCTTGTCGCGTTCTTGGCAGCCAGAACACCAGGTGTCGTAGAGGTAACAATCACGTCCACCTTGAGCTTAGCCAGTTCGGAAGCAAAATCAGAAAGCTGATCTTGCTTCCCTTCTGCATTTCGAGTCTCAATGAAAATGTTTTTCCCCTCAATATAGCCCAGTTCTCGGAGTCCTTGCCGAAATGAATAGGGACGGGGTGACGTGGGGAAAGTAGAGGAACCAGGATCTAAGATTCCGATCCGTGGAACCTTCCCCGCTTGCGCCTCACTGAGCTGGCGCGACACCGCGATGAAAAGAGTTAGAAGAGAGAGGAAACACACCTTAAGCATCAGATTTCCCCCGGTCAGAAATCGTTTTTTGCCAGGTCTAAATCATTTCACCATGGGAAGGCTTGTTCTCCACTTATACTCTTGCGTTAGTCGATGATTCAAACCCAAGTGTAGTCGCTATTTCCTACGGCGTGTTGCCTACTCAATCACCGCGGCTGCCTCCATGAGCAGGTGCGCAGGAATTTTCAATCTCAGAGCTTTGGCGGTCTTGAGATTGATCACCAGCTCGAACTTTGTGGGTTGCTCCACGGGCAGGTCGGCGGGCTTGGCCCCTTTCAAAATCTTATCGATATACATAGCCGCACGCCGGTCCAAATCAGCCAAATTTGCTCCATAACTCACGAGGCCACCAACTCGTACAAAGCCTCGGGAATCAAACATCGCAGGCAGTCGGCTCTTCACTGCAAGGTCTACAACTCGGCCGGCCTGATTTTGGATCATGGGGCTTCTGAGCACTAGAAGAGCGCCAGCGTTTTTTCTCCTCATGAGTGAGAACGCGGACTCGGTATCGTTTGGAGTTGAAACCTTAGCGAACTCAAGCTCCACGCCTAGGGACCGGGCAGCAACTTCGGTCTCTTTTTTGGCAAGTGGGGAGGACCGCGTGGAACTCCAAAGCACAGCCACCCTCGATACTTGAGGAACTATCTCTTTGAGCAGCTCAAGCCGCTTTCCAGCTAGTTCCGAGGTAAAGTTCGTGAGCCCAGTTATGTTTTCCCCGGGCCGCGCGAGACTTCCGACGAGACCATATTCAACGAGATCGGCGCTCGTTGTGACTACCGGCACCGTGGCTGTCGCGTTCTTGGCAGCCCGGGCCGCTGGAGTACTCTTAACAAAGATAATATCGACTTTGAGGTCAATGAGCTCGCGCACCAATTCCGGCAACCTCTCTGAGTTTCCTTCCCCGTAACGATACTCGATGATGATGTTTTTCCCTTCGACATATCCAAGCTCTCTCAGTCCTTGGCGGAACGCCCAGATGCGCGAGTCCCTGTATTGAGAGGCGCCGGCGCTGAGGTAACCTATCCGAGGAATTTTCGCTGGCTGCTGCGCTCGAGCTAAATGGAAAGTTGTCAGAAATAAAATTCCCAGACCAAACGCAAAAGTCCTTCTACGCATGGTTTCCTCTCATGAGGACTCGAAGATTGCACCGCGGAGGCGCCGAGGACGCGGAGTAGAGAGTTTTGGTTAAAAAAGCCTCCGATCTCTTCGAATTCCGCGCCTCTCCGGTGAATATTTCTTCACAGAAAACCCCGGAATAACCTTGTTTTTAGTCTGCATTCCTCTTCTCCCTCGCCCTTTCAGGGAAAGGGTGAGGGTAAGTGTTGCGAGCTCCATACCGGCAGAGTGAACGAGAACGTGCTGCCGCGATCCTCTTCCGATTCAACCCAAATCTTGCCGCCGTGCATTTCTACGAGTGATTTGGAGATAGCGAGGCCGAGACCCGTTCCTTTAGGTTTCGGTCCCGCATCTTTGGTCACCTGATAAAACTTTTCAAAGATTTTTTCTTGTTCGCTCGCCGGAATCCCAAGGCCCGTGTCGCGAATCGAAACCCGAACCCATCCGCTGCAGTCATTCGCGGTAGAAATGCCAACTCTACCGTCTGACGGCGTGAACTTGATCGCATTGCCAATAAGGTTCATTAGTACCTGCGTAACCTTATCGCGGTCGGCCCATACGAGTACCGAGGGCATGGGCACGTCAACCTCGAGCAGGACGGGCTTCTCTGCGGCCATGGGCTTTACAGTTTCCATAACCTCATGCAAGAGACCTCCCAGCGAAACCCGACCGGCGTCAAGCTCGATCTTTCCTTCCTCGATTTTCGAAAGGTCCAAAAGATCGTTGATCAGTCCGGCCAGCTGCTGCGTGTTCGATCTCACGCGACTGAGATGATGAGTCTGGTTTTCATTGAGCGGTCCCGGCACCTCGCGGAGTAATAGATCCACCGCACCTTTGATGGCTGTAAGCGGTGTCCTTAGTTCGTGTGAGACGTTTGAAACAAAGTCCGATTTCAGTTGATCCAACTCTTTTAGCCGCTCGTTGGCGCTCTCAAGCTGGCGGCTTTTTTCCTGGATTTCTTGGAAGAGACCAACATTCTCAATCGCGATCACCGCCTGGTCGGCGAAGGTTCTGAGCAGCTCTATTTGCTCAGCCGAAAAAGGTCGGACCTCCATGCGGCGGATTACGATTGCGCCGAAAGGCCTTCCTTTAGGGAGCAACGGAGTGGTAAGCAGGGTGCGAACGCCTGAGATTGCCTGTCGAGGCTTAGAGTGCGGAAACTCAGTTTCGACTTCAGCTTTGAGGTCGTGAACATGCACCGTCTCTCTGTCAATAATAGCTCGGCCTACGGGCGTGCCGTAACTGAGTCGCCTGGCCTCGGGCACCGGCATAGACCCATACTTCGCCACGGCCGGAATAAGAATATCGCCATCGACGCGAGCGATCAGGCCATCTGTAGCATTACAAAGCCGCGCGGCACTTTCGACCACCGCGTTGAGCACCGGTTGAATATCGGTAGGAGAACTCGCAATCACGCGCAGGATCTCACTTGTAGCGGTCTGCTGCTCCAAGGCTTCGGCGAGCTTGTCTTCGCGAGATTCGAGCTTTTGAGTGACGCGGCGCAACTCTTCTTTGAGTTGGCTCAGTTCGGTGGCTTCAGAATTGTTTTTTTGCTTTGTTGCCCTAAGCCATCCCATCGGAGTTCTCCTAAATCCATTCTAAGAGAACTGTCCTGGCTAACCGCGAGGGGCTGGAAAACGCGAGGCTGTCGGATCGGTTAGAGAGCCTATCCGACCATAAACTTCGCTGTCAACCGGTCCAGCAATCGTCTACTTCTTTCCCATTCCCGCACAGGGCGACATGCGGGAAGTGCAACCAATGAAACGCGCAGAGAGGACGTTTTTTCTTCTCTCCCGCAGTAGAAGCCGCTGCTTTGCGGGGAAACTGCGGAGCGCAGCTTTACCTCGCTCCTTAGGTCAATACTTCTTCATTTTCCTGTGGTGCTGCACGAACGCGTGGTCGAACACATAATTGCCCACTTGCCGGCCCTGGGAAATACCCTCGCTCTTGTCAAATGCCCAATGGATCCCGAGGTAGATGCGGCTCTGGCCGTTTTCCTCCTCGGCCTCAGACAAAGATTTGAAGCTACGCGGGAGAAGCGGGCGCACCTTCCCATCGTTGTCTTCCGTTACGCCGTTGAGTTCGTCGGAGACGAAGGTGAAGGCGATGTTGTCCGTGCCATAGAATCTTCGCAGGATCTGGAAGAGCGCTCCGCCGAAGCCGGCATGTCCGGAAGGGTAGGCCGGGAAGGGTGGCGTGAAATTGGGGCCGTTTAGGTTGCTAGCTGGAGCACCGAGCGGACTAAAGGTTGGATCTCCGAGAGTCGCTCGATTGCGGTCGCCCTTACCGGTGGGTCCTGTACCCGCATCTGCCTCGCGGATGCCAGTGACGGGTCGCCAGTAATCATAGTGATATTTCGACTCCCAGATGGCGATGCCAGCGTCGGCCATTGCCACGTTCACCAGGGCCAAGAGCCGCGCGAGTTCAACGACATCGGAGCCCATCTGGTCGGCAATCTGCACCGCGATCTGGTTGTAGAGCCGCGGAGGAGCGCAGAGGCTGGGAGTACCGTCGTAAGCCCAATAGATCGCGATCTCGGTCTGCTCGGCAGTGCGCTCTGTCGGCGTGACAATACCGTCGCCACCCAGTCGCTTTACTTCATTGAAAGCCGCGGCATACTCCGGACTCTTTAAAGCCGGCGGCCGCCGAACCCTAAACTGCCTTGCTGATTTCATAATAAACGGTTTGACCTGCCCCCAGTAGGCGCCCAGCGCGAGCGGGATCAGGCTGATCGGATCTTGCCGCCACTCTCCCGGCTCGTCACCCGTGAGGAATTCGAAGCCGACGCGCGGCTCGGCATGCTGCGAGCCATCGTTAGCTCGGAGGGCGAGGATCGCGGCGGCCGCCTGCTGCCCCAGCTCTATCCCCTTCGCCTTGGCGCTACCGTCCGGGATCTGGCTGAGGTCGTCGGCGAGCTGCGCGTCGCAGCTCGCCTTCTGCGAGGGGAAGAGCGCGACCAGCGTATCATGCGCCGCCTGGGCGATCGCGGCATCCATGGAAGCGCTGTGGGAAGCAGTGGGAAGGCCAATGTAGCTCTCGTAGTCGCCGGCGATGGCGTTCACCGCCTCGAAGATGGCGATGTGGACGATTGCCATCGCGCGGCTTGCTCGTGTGGGCCCGTACTGCTCCCCGAAAACCCGATATTCGCCGGGCGCCACGGGCGTGTGGTCGAGTCCGCTGACATCGATGGAGATTCCATTCCAGTGGTGGAGCCGAGCGATCGGATCGACCCCGTGCCGCGGTGGATGCCTCGGCACTGCGTGGAGTCGCGGTGCCGCATTGAAGCGCGGCCCTAACACCTCATCGACACTATCGGAGAATCCGCCCGCCCAGGCACGGAGGGCAAGGCTCAGGGTGAGCAGAGCCAGTGTTAGAACCATCACCTTGCAATTTCGCTTCGCGATCATGGACACTTCTCCTTCCTCTTCCATTTAACAGCCACTGAAGTCATTCGCCGAAACAGTCAGGGCGGGCAGTGCCCGCCCTGCGGCTCGGGTTCACGGGAGGTTAAAGATCGCAATGACCCTTTCAGTGAACAACGACCCATTCGCCACAATGCCCAGGCTCGGTGCCCCAGCGGCCGGATCTTCCGGCGTCAGGAGCTGGCGCGCGAGGAGGCGGTTATCGCTCTTTGCCGGCCCGTGGTCGTAGAGCAGAAGTATGACCAGCGATCCGCTGGAGAGGCGTAGGCCGCCTATTGCGCCGGAGAAGGTCTCCTTGCCGTTCTTCTTGTCCACTACAGTCGAATCCAGGCGCCCGAAGACGCCTAAGGGATCAGCCATGGCATTACCCGATGGCGGAAGAGCGCCGAAGTCCGGGGGTGCACACACTCCCGGCCCACCCCCGGTGCACTGCGACGGCTGGTCAACGTACGCGAACCAGAACGTATGGGCGTTGCCGGACGTCAATCCCTTTGCCTTTACCTCCGCGCTCACGCCGTCCTTGGTGCTAACACAGAGCGTGACGTCGCGCAGGAACTCGGTCCCCACCGCCACGAGGTCGGGCTCGTAGCACCTAGTGTGAGCCGTCGCATAGGCGAACGGGTACATCATTCCAAGGCTCAAGAGCAGCATTAAACTCACCGACGTTAATAGAACTCTTCTCATAGCAGTCTCCTTTCCTCATAGGTATTAGAGAGCAGTGTTGCGTTGTGGCGCAGACAGTTCCTTTCACCTTCTCTAGGTTCATCTCCCGGCTTGTAGAGGCACCTCGACAAGCAAGCAACATCACCTCCTTCCTTTTCGCGAGTGAGCATGCACGCGACGAACGCCAGCAGTAATGGTCTACGGCGTTTCAGACGTGCTTAACTGTCTAATCGCGAGATAGGAAACGGAGATTTCCGTAGCGCAAGCGGTGTGCCACGCACAGGCAGTGAGGCTCGATGAAAGTAAGATGTTGAGTGAATGGAAAAATTTCGAGTGGGTGGGATCTGAAGGCAGACGGCGATACACCCAAGGGTAGTTTTTTCTCTACCCCGGGTAGTGGAAAGTCTACGGTGAGTAAACGAAGTCGCTGCACCTAGACGTAACTCGGGGTTTTCAACGCCAAGCCGTCGACAGCGTTAGAACACCTGAAGGCTAAACCTCGTTGTACACGCGCTCACTTGTTGATTCTCTTGGTGCTAATAGAATCCCAGGACTTCAGGAGTCTCTGGCAATGGTATCCTTTTACGGCTACGAGAAGGAGCTGACAAAATGAAGCGAGAAAGTGTAGTTAGAAAGAACTTGGATGTGCTGGACGAATTTATGAAATACGCCTTTGATCACCCTGAGATCCTGGACGCGATTGCTAGGGATCGAACTCTGGTAATCTTACCCGAGGGAGATAGGGCTTTGGAACTGCAAAACCGAAAGACCTTGCACAAGTAAATGCCACCGGCAAGAAAGGGGTCACGATGAGACTCAAAGCAACCAAGCACGCACAGCTTCAATCTCCTGCGGGTTTGATTCCCCGCAGCTTGCTGCGTAAAAGCGCTTGATAGGTCCGTCAGAGTCCGTCATTCCCGCATGCCTGCCTGTGTGTGACCGCACGCAGACAGGTTTTTAGCGTGACTCGGTTGGGCTCGCCACACTGAGCAGCTTGTCGAAGTGGAATCCAGGCGAAATGTTCGGACCCGTTTGCGTGCGACGCACAGACTGGACCCCGGATTGAAGCTAGTGGGCAGCGAGCGCCCACCCGCCCTTGCTCTACGGCAGGTGAAAAGCGATCTGCACGTCCTCGCAGTTATTCGGCGGACACCCACCGTTAAACATGGTGAGCTGCGCTTGCAGGTCAGCACCATCCAGAGCCGGGCCGTGGGAGCGGACCACCAGGTAAATTGCTGCCTTCAGCGGCTTCTCGAGCGCCATGGCTGTCCCAAGGCTCTCCTCACGCCCGGTTGGATCTCCCACCGCCTTAAATCCGCCGAAGTCGGCGGTCCCGTCCTTGCCGGCAATCTGACCTGTGGCATTGAGAACCACCCCCCGCACGTGCGGATTCGCAAGGTCGTCCCCGGTACAGGGGTCGGTCGCGCATGCTCTCGGATTGTTAAAAATGCCAAACCACGCAGTGTAGACGTTCCCCGGTACGAGGCCAAAGCTATGCAGGGTCATTCCCACCGCATCCTTGGTTCTCACCAGGATCGAGCCGGTGCCTGGTATCACCGAGCCCGTGCCGGTGTCAACCATTGGTTGGATGCTGGTCTTGGCCGAGTCTGCGTGCACCGGCTGTGCCTCCTGCACGACAAGCGCCCCCGTCAGCAGGGCGCCGGCAATATACGTTTTACAACAGTAGACACGAAACATAGCGACCTCCTTAGGTTATTCCCGCTTGCGCGGTACGTTGTTAATCTTTCACCAGTGAACCGTGGCTCTTGTGTTCATCAGGTTTTTCTTTCACCCAACCTCGAACTGAAAGAGGCGCCTCGACAAGCACGCGACAGCACTTCCTTCTTCCTGTTGAGTAAGCATCCGCGCGACGAACGTCACCTCGAGCTGAGTTAAGTCATTTTTCGTTTGGGAGACAGAGAATTCTCCTAGCGCAACCAGCGTGCCACGCTTAGTGCTTGAGGCTCGATGAAAGTAAAATGTTGAGTGAACGGAAGAATTTCGAGTGGGTTGGATTTTAAGCTCGACGGCGACAACCGCAAAGGGTAGAGTTTTCTCTACCCCCGGTAGTGGAAACTCTACGGTGAGTCTGGAGCAAACTATCAGAGACGGTGTTCATCTATCTATGTTCAGCTGCTCGGTTAGCTAACTCGTCTGGCACGAAGGAAGAATTCGATCGCCCCGGCAGCGCCACGCACCGGCGATTCCATCTGAGCAAGAACCTTCCAACGACGCAACTCGACTCCTTGGATCGCTTGCACTACCGCTCTCTCGAGCAGGACACCGTTCTCTGGTAGCCCGGGCAACCCTAGCTCGAACATCGGCTTCACCAGCACTACGAGGTCCGCATCACCGGCGATCGCGATCCGGTCAAGCTGGGGAACCGCAGAAGCTAGCGAGAGATACGAAAGATCCATTGTGATGACGTCGATAACCTCTGGCACCAGTTTTCGATTCAAGTCGCCAAGGTTTGTGGACTCCAGGTTAACGACACGTGAGTCGCACCGCAGTGATCCAAGAAGTTGCCCATGACCTGCATCGACTGCGTAGCACCTAGTTACCCCAGCCCGCAGGAGAACCCGGGTAAAGCCTCCTGTGGATGCTCCCACATCCAAGGCGACTCGACCGGCCACCGGGACCTGAAAATTGTCGAGAGCCGCCTGAAGCTTCACTTCTCCGCGTAGCACCCGCGGCGGCGCAACAACGATCGAAGCCCCCAGCCTTACGAGCGACGCCGGATTTGTTACACTTCTCCCGTCTACAAGTACCTGGCCAGATCGAATCAGCGACTCAGGATCACTCGCTTCCGGATGTGTTTCGCGAATCTGATCGAGAAACTTTTTGAAAGACCTTCGTGCCCTTCTTTTCATGAACCTTGCCCTCCGTGTGATTGGTGAAACCACACGAAGGACGGAGGTCCTCGGGCTTTTCGGTCGAGTCCCGCAGGAACGTGGCAGGCGCGAGCGCAAAGAACTGCTCGGCCGCACAACAGTGAGCAGGATTTGAGATTAACTAACTGGCGGGATAAAGATCAGCGTCAGCCGAAGTTCATAGAAACTTAGCATCACACCACACCCATTCCTTGTCAACACGTCCTTTCCGTAGTTAAACCAATGAGAACTCCTGCGGAGATGAATTGACAAGTGTTACCTTGCAAGGTAGCACGACGGTCGAGTGGGTAAACTCCGACGTGGTGGTTACATCTTTGTTTGGTGGAAAGCTGATCACCCGCCACGACATGTGCATGTCTATCGAGACGGAAGGCTTGTCGTGAAGTGGGATCTCGATAATCACAGTACGGCAAAAGCCGCAATCAGAATTTCACCGCTGAGACGCGGAGTTCTCAGAGATCGGAGTTTCTCTTGATGAAGATTATTTGCTCTGCGCCCTCGGCGCCTCTGCGGTGAGTTCTCTTCTGGATCGATCCTCTTGAGCTTATATCACTATGAAGATTAGGTCTGTACGGTTCAACAATAAAAGGAAAGACTTCCAGGTCGCGTTATCTGGGAAAAAATATGCTTTTCCTTATGTCAAAGCCAGTCCGAGTCCGAAGTCGGATGATCCAGTCACTCGGGTGTATGTCGACAGACAGCTTGGCGGCGAGGGATTCAGCTACGAGTTTCAATCGGGAAGGACCGGAACCGTCCATGCAGAGCAAATATTGGAATACAATCGAGATCCCAATTATCTGAGAGATCTAATGCTCTATAAACTAACGGTGGAAGCTCAAAGACGTATCGCTGATAGCCCACTTTCCAAGCGCGAGATCATTCGTAGGCTGGGTACTTCCGCGACTCAACTCTATCGGCTCTTGGATCAAACAAATTACAAGAAATCACTCGACCAGCTCGTGTCTTTGCTGCAACTCCTGGAGTGCGACGTTGATCTGGTGGTACGAGCAAAGTCCGCGTAACTTGGAGAAGTCTTCTCTGCCTCAGCCTCATGAGTGATCATGCAAGAAGGTGACAAAATGAAGCACGAAAGTGTGCCCGCTTGAGTTGACCCGCCCTGAGCTCAAGCTAGAGCTAGACAAGAGTCGAGTTTGCTTTGGCAGTTAACTGAGCTACACTAAGTATCGTCGCTTTGGTATGGGACTTTTCCACGTAAAAGGACGACTGACAGGCCCTACAGGGCGCGCCGAAGAAGTTGAGTTGCTTGTGGACACAGGCGCGACCCTTACCGTGCTGCCTCGACCACTAGCCGAAAGGCTTGAACTTAAGGCCGCTCGCTCCCAACGGGTTGTAATCGCTGGCGGGCAGCGAGACGTTTGGCCCGTAGCAGAGGTACGGTTGGGTCTCAATGGCGACGAGACTACCACTCCATGCTTCATTGCTCCCGACGGTCCCCCGCTCCTCGGTGCCGTGGCTCTTGAGAGTCTTTTCCTAGCGGTTGATCCTGTGGGGAAACGCTTGATTCCTGTAGAGGGGTTTGTTGGTTAATTATCCTTGAAGAAGCTTTTTCTCCGTCTCGGTTCTCTTTTTCACTGATCGCCAAATAATTCTCACAGAAGGCCTCCGGTCGCTCGTGCTCTCGCGATCTCATCTTCGCTGTATCGATAGGCGCGGAAGACGCGATTGTTTGGTCCGGTGGGGCTTTCGCCAAAATAAGGATTAACAAATTCCCAGACCAGTTCTCCGTCGTGGGTAACCTCGAAGAGGCGACCAAAATCACCTTCGCATATCAGAGTGTTGCCGTTGGGTAATCGCTGCGCGTTGGAAATCCTCGGGCTGAAGAAATCACTTTCTCTTCTCTCCTGGTACTTCCAAACGATTTGTTTGGTTGGTAGATCGACCTCGATGATGCGCGAAAACGGCATTGTATGGTCTAAACGATGCGGCCCGTTGTCGAAGAGAAGCAAGTTGCCGTTGGGGAGCGGCGTTGGCGCATGTTGGCCAGACAGGGGTGGAGCGCCAAGCTTCCAGATAATTTTGTCGGTTTTGCGATCGATGATGATAACGGTCGAGATGTTGCGAAAGCTCAAGACGATGTCGCCGTTTGGCAGCTCGGCTATGCCATTGGCATGGGTCCACTCTTCGCGTGGATCTTGTACCGCCGTAATGCAATCTGTCTGTGGATCGAGGTGCTCCCAAGCACGCCATTCCCAGACAATCTTGCCATCGGTTGTCATCTCCACGAGATAGTCCGAATACATTTCTCCGTTGTGCTCCGTGCCAGGTAGACCCCCTTGGATCCTCGGAACGAGATCCTGTGGCAGCTGAGCTAAACAAATCAGCAGTACGTTGCCGTTACGCAGCCGTATGCCGTCGTGATGATGATCGGGTTGTCGGATTTCCCACAGCACACGACCATTCCAGTCGACCTCGAGCGCGGCTCCACCCTTCCAAGGTTTCCCGCTGATGAAGCGTTTCGAGTCTTCGATGGTTTTTCCGTTGTAGAAGAGAGTCCCTCTTTCAGTGAGATAACCCGAGTTACCGGGATAATAAGGCATCTGCCAGGTGTGCGTAACGTTACCTTCAAGATCGATGAGGTATACTTTACCGCCGCCACTTTGCGGCGCGAACAGAGTGAAGCCTGGACAAGCCTTCTCTACGTCCAACGCACGTGGGCCCAGGCCGGCACGCCTAGCTTTGATTTGTTCAACACGCGGCATAATATTCCTCGCTGCATACTAAAGTCATCAATACAAAAGAGATGCAATGACCCCTGATAAGGACAATAATCACAGCCCATCGAACTGGGTCAAGTGAAACACGGTAACAGATCTGTCACCTCGTCATAGTTGACCTCCTTGCCGCCCCAAAGATATATTTCATCGGGAAGATCCCACTTTATACTTTGAGACGCGCCGATGCTGACACGAGAAGAGAATGATTTGCTGGCTTGCACCGGCCCCGGTACCCGCGGAGGTGCTCTACTGCGGAAATATTGGCAGCCTGTAGCTTTGTCCGAGGAGTTGGGGGAAAACGGAGCGCCCTTGCCGGTGCGGATTCTGGGCGAGGATCTCGTGCTCTTTCGTGATGATCAAGGACGCCCGGGTTTATTAGGACTGCACTGTTCTCATCGGCGCGCTGATCTGAGCTATGGTCGGGTCGAGAACGGCGGACTCCGCTGCCTCTATCACGGTTGGCTCTATGACATTCATGGAAATTGTCTGGAACAGCCTTGCGAGCCGGCGGACAAAAGCTTCTGTCACAAGGTTCACCATCCGGCCTATCCTTGCCGGGAGATGGCGGGGCTCATCTTTGCCTACATGGGTTCCGGAGAACCTCCCCTTGTGCCTGCGTACGAAGCGCTCAATGCCCCTCCCGGACACCGGCTGGTCACTAAAATTTTTCACGAGTGCAACTACTTCCAGGCCAATGAAGGCAACCTGGATCCGAGTCATGTCTCGTTTCTTCATCGGCAAGCGAATGTGCCGCACGACTTGAAGCGAACCGTAAAAGGTACGGATGGCAAACTTCCCCTCGCCCTCTACGCTACTGATCCGGCGCCGGAGATTGAAACGGAAGAGACTGATTTCGGGATACGTATTTTTTCGATCCGAAAGACCGAAGAGGGTCGAACCTTCTTTCGCGTGACCAACTTTATTCTTCCCAATTTGGCCACGATCCCGGGGCCCATGTCCGGTGACGGATACAATCTCTACTGGCACGTGCCCATCGACGATACCCACCATTGGCGTTACGACATCGTTTTTCGTCGCAGCGCACCGATGGACGAGAAAGACATCCAGAGAAACCAGGAAATTCTCGACGAGCTCACGTCAGACTACAAACCGATTCGCAACAAGGCCAACCGCTATCTGCAAGATCGCGATTCGATGAAGAGCTGGAGCTTCTCCGGGATGGGACGAATCTTCAACGTGCAGGATACCGCGATTGTTGAGGGCTGCGGTCCGGTCGTAGATCGCACCAAGGAGTTTTTGGGTCCAGCCGATAAGGCGATTATCGCCGCCCGACGCATGATGTTGAGGGCGATTCGAGATCTTGACGCAGGCCGCGAGCCGCCGCATGTCATCCGCCATGCCGAGGCAAATCGTTTTCCGCATCTCATGGTCGTTTCAGAAGTGATTACGGATGGCAGCGACTGGAAGAGCTATTGGAAGAACAAATTCGCTACCGTCGACCAATCTCATGCGTCGGCCAGGTCATCCTAGAGAGCCGTATTTCTCTTGCGAATTGAGATCCGTCGGACTTATGATCCGGCACATGGGATATCTCCGGCGTCTCATAGGCATTTCGTTTGGCTTGTCTTCTTTTCTTCTTGTCGCCTCAGTATCGGCTCAGGACGACGCTAAAATCGGTCGCAAACTGGAGAGTGCGACCCTCGGTCTTTCGGCTAAACACGTTCTTAACCTGCCAATCTACCTGGCACAGAAGCATGGTATCTTCGAAAGCGAAGGACTCGACTTAAAACTCATCACGACCAAGACCAGCACGGCGATAGCGGCGCTGGTGAGCGGCGACTTGGATTTCATTACAGCCTTCAACTCCGGACTCAGCGCGGCCATTGGGGGCGCGCCGTTGGTAGCGACCTATGTTTCGACCGACAAGCCATTGCTCTACTTGATCAGTCGGCCAGAGATTAAAGACGCTAAATCACTGCGAGCCGGCATCATCGGCCATGGCGGCACTCGGGGCAGCCACTATCATGCCACCGTAGCTATGGTGAAACATTTGGGATTGGACGCCGACAAGGATGTTCAGTTGATCTCAACCATCGACGTTACGCAGGGCCTGACGGCGCTCTTCTCGGGGCGGGTGGCGGCTAGCACGCTTTCGCCGCCGTACGATTCCATGGCGGTCAGCAAGGGATTCAACCGTTTGGTGTCAGGACCGGACATACTGCCTCGACTCGTCGAGAACGGTCTCGTGATCCGCCGCGTTAAGCTGCGCGACAACCCGGACTCGATACGCCGAATGCTGCGAGCGTTGGTACGTGGACTCCAATACGCCAGCGATCATCCAAGCGATGCCGTGTCACTTATTCAAAGGGAATGGAATCTGGATCGCGAGACCGCCCAATTTGCCTACGAAGCCGCGATCCCGACCTACAATCTCAAAGGAGAAGGCTCCGATGAGGTCATCGCGACCGCGATCAGACGTGCGCAGCAAGACGCCAAGATCACGCAATCTAACTTTGCGCCAAAAGACTTTGTTGACTGGAGCTTGATTCGTACCGTACAGCGAGAACTGAAACGCTAGCAGCTGCATGCTTGGACACGACTCAGCGCGATCGGAAACTACAGATGACCTCAACACCAAACCGTTCATTTAAGCGTGTCGAAAGGTGAACGGTAGTCACTTGATTTTCCAAACTTAATAGAGAAAACGGAGGCGAAGAAATGATTATCGATGCGGACGGCCACACCCACATTCCTCAGGAAGTCTTCGACAACTACATGGAAAAGGAATTTTACCGGCAGCGCCCGCGCTATGTTCAATACGACGACGGTCGGGGCTTCTACTTGATCGAAGGCCGGATAATTGCCAAGCCCTTCGGCTGGGGTCCAGGCACGCCGGGCAGCATCGCGGCGGCGACGCGAACTCTCAAGGTCAAAGACCATGATCTCAGTGACATCGCCGGCCGGTTGGCGGATCTCGATTTGGAACACATCGATGTCCAGGTCATCTATCCTAACGTCCTGATGGCCATCAACAGTTTAGAGCACCCCGGGTTAGCCGGCGCCATCGCACGGGCATACAATAGGTGGATCTCCGAACGCTGCGCTGTTGCGGGAGGACGATTGAGATTCGCCGCCGTTGTCGCCTTGCAAGACCCTCAGGCCGCCGCCGAAGAGATGCAACACGCAGTCAGCGCTCTCGGCGCAGTGGGGGTCATGGTTCCCGGAACCATCGGCACGCGCACCTTGGATCACCCGGATCTCTATCCGTTCTGGGAAATAGCGGAACGCCTCGACGTAGGCGTGGGGGTTCACACCGTGACAGGCATGTACCCCACTGTCGGCCAGGAGCTATTCGATCATTTCTTCGGCGCCAAAGCCGTCTCCATGCCTTTGACTCTCACGACGGCGATGGTTTCCCTAGTTGGCGGCGGTATCGTCGATCTTTTTCCTAAACTCAGGTTCGGCTTACTCGAAACCGGCTGCGGTTGGTTGCCCTATTGGATCGAAAGAATGGACGAGATGCACGAGCGTGGGGAAAAAGACCCTCGCATGTACGAGGGAATACTGAATCGCAAGACCCCAAAGAGCCGCATCAAACCCAGCGAACTTTTCGCCACTGGCCGTATGATCGTTTCTTGCGAGCCTGGTGAGATCATGCTGCCGGCTGTTATCGCCGCCGCGGGAGACAAATGCATCATGTACGCCTCCGACTATCCGCATGGAGACAGCAAATGGCCGCACACCGTCTCGCGCATTCGATCGGCCGGATTGTCCGTCGATACCCAAAACCGGATCCTAGGCGAAAATGCCGCCCGGCTGTATAACATTCGGCCGCTGCTCGGCTGAGGCGTGACACTAACGCGAAAACGTTGTTCCTGTTATCCGCCGAGTCTGGCGCGGGCACCATCCGAGATCGCCACCACGGCCGGGTGCTTAAGCTTACGGTCAAGCGATATCGCATAGTACCGCTCGGTCACACCCTCCAATCGTCCAACTACTTTAACGGCGTATTGTCGCTGCACCTCGGCGCTGATGACCCCAGGAGCGACAAAGAACCCCAATCCCCGCTGACCAAAGACTTTCAGCAAAGCGCTGTCTTCAAACTCGGCAACGATGGTCGGCCGGATGTGTTGTGATTCGAGCCACTGATCTAAAGAGCGGCGGGCCGTTGTATTGGAAGTGGGAAGCAAGAAAGGAGCGCCGTCCAATGATTGTGGAAATCCGCCTCGGTACTTAGCTGCCAACTGGGGCGCGCCGAATAGTATGGTATCGCACTCGCCAAGGAGATGGTTGAAAGCCTTCACGTTGACCGCGGGATCGATGGGTCCGTCGCTTAACATCACGTCGATATCATGGACGGCCAAAGCCGCCAATAATTCGCTATTCGTGCCCTCTCTGCAGACAATCCTGTACGGGTCTTTCAATTTGAGCGCCGGCTCGATCAATTGATAGGCAACTAACTTTGCCATTACTTCGGTAACCCCAACGTTCACGCGAGCCAACCTACCCTGTGGCCGACCCTTAAGCGTGCCCATCAATTCATGCCCCAGCGAGAAAATCTCCTCCGCGTAGCGAAAAACTAGTTTTCCCGTGTCCGTTAGGATCAGATGCCTTCCGCTCTTGTAGAATAGTTTTTCGCCAAGGGACTGTTCCAATGATTTGAGTTGGGCGCTAACGGTCGCTTGGGTGAGGCGGAGCTCCGCGCTCGCTCGGGAAACGCTACCCATTCGACCGACCGTCCAGAAGTAGAGCAAATGATGATAGTTAAGCCACTCCATGAGCACGTATGATAGTTCGATTATTTCTATGAATCAATGAGATATTATGAATTTGTCTAACCGATACCCAAGACCTATGTTGGTCTCGAATTAGCCATTTTTTCCCGCGGATAGGGAAAGGAATAAAGATATGACAGTGCCTGCCAGCCTAATTGCGGTCCACGATACGGGGAAGCTTTTCGAACCGGACACGCTCCTGCCGAATCAGTTCTACGCCATGTTCAAGAACAGCCAATACCGAGAGCCCGAACGCAGGCTCATGGTAGCCATTCTCGAAGATGCTGTTTCCTGCTTGTCGGCGGACCAGCGTCGTTGCAACCTGAAGCAAAGAAAACAATATGAAGAAGCCAAGGCCTGGGTAACTGCGGACGAAGAAAGCGAATGGATCTTCTCATTCAAGAACATTTGCGAGGTTTTGGGCATGAACCCGAGTTATCTGCGCCGTGGTTTAATCCGTCCTGTAACCGGCAGCCGCACTCGCAGCGGCAACGTCATTGTGACCACACGGCGCCCCTCGAGGAATTTGCGCTCCGTATGGTCACAAAAGAAAATCAGGATACGAACGACTTCCTGAGACCGATTTGACCCAGGAGCTCAAATCGGTTCCGATCGCTCAAGCCGTTTAAGGCATCTCAAACGAAGGAAACTTTTCGAACGTTTTGAACGGCGTAAGGCCGCCGTCCCTTCCTTCTTTTAACTCAGCCAAACTTCAACATTCCATTGTGTGAGCCCTCAAGACCCTCCCTGCCGCAAAAGTAGCTTATTGTAAAGTCCGATCAGTTCTTGATAGCGATCGCCCCACTTGTCTGGCGAAGGGATCACGACTTTACGATCGCCAATGTCATCGGGCCCCTTCGCTGTAATCTCCCTGTGACCTACCCACCGGCCGTGTGAAGACATAATCTCCTGGCCCTTTCTTGACATAAGAAAATCCGCCATCAGAGCGGCGGCATACGGATGAGGCGGGCGGGACGACACATAGATCGGAATCAATGACTTCGCCGGAACGAAAGGTTGGGGAAAGTTGTAATCGATGGGAGCGCCAGCCTTCTTCTTGGCAATAGCCTCCTGGTGATGACCGTCGATCTCTAGAAAGAATTCCCCGGCTGCAACCAGCTGGGTGAGCAGGGTTGGTCCCCGTCTCACGTTGAGCTTTTGCTTGCCAAGTTTTGCCGCCAGCTCCATTCCTTTGGCTTCTCCGTAATAGTCGAGCACCGCCGCCAGCCAGTCAAAGGATTCGTCATCCACGGCCATTTTTCCAGACCACTTCGGGTCGAGCAGATCCTCGACAGAAGCGGGTGCTTCTTTACGGTTGACGAGCTTGGTGTTGAAAATGAAAACCAGCGGCGTGGCAAATATCCCGTTTAGATAACCCTCTTTGTCGTAAAAGCCGTCGCGCAGTGAATGTCGATACGGCGAGCGATAACGCATGATCGCCCCGGCTTTTTTCAAAGTATTGATGGTCATACTGCGGGTATTGAAAACGTCGTACTGAAATGATTTCGCGCGATGCTCGGCTAGGACACGGTTCAATAACCCGCCACCGCCGCCGGTCAATGCGTTAACCTTGATAAAGGGATACTGCGCTTCAAAGGCGTTGATCAGATCTTGGGCATAGGCGCGGTTCATCGCGACGTACCAAGTCACAGTTCCTTCTTTTCTTGCGCCGTTGACAAGGCGTGCCTGCCGCTCTGGTTCAGGAAGCTTGTTGATTTCGTCTAGCGTCGCTTCTTGGTTTTGTGCCCAACTCAGCGATACGCAGAGTAATGGGAGCGCAAAAGCGACAACCAAGAGCGTGGCAAAACTAATGAAATCGCGCATGTTCCTTCCTTTCGCGGAACGCTGCCTAGCAGGCAGTCAGCGGCGTGGACCGCCCTCACTGAGGCCGCCAGCCTTGCAACTCGTCATTTACCTTTAGCATCAAACGAAAATCGTAAATCTCCTCCGGCTTAACATTGCGCTTGATGCCGCCTCCTTCCCGCGCTTCTTTAATCGCTGTATCCATAGTCTCGCGATCGACCAACCCGTCCGGCGCCAAAGCGCCTGCAGATAGATAACCGTGCACCTTGGCCGCAACCGCTGGAGTGATTTTGGTCCACTGCGATGTAATTTTGATCGCTTCGTCGCGCAGCGCCAGATACGCGCGCGTTCCCTTGAGAGCCGCGCGCAAGTATTTCATGACTTCATCCTGTCGCTTGTCGAGCAGATCTTGGGTCACCGAGAGTGAACTGGCGAACCCCTTGGTGTATTTTCCCGCGGACGCTACCGAATGAAATCCCTGCGGTTCGAGCAATCCCGTGCCGTCGACATTGGCGATCACCGCCTGTGCCGTACCCATCAAGAGCGCCTGGTAACGTACATCGGGCCGACCCAGAGCGAGGATCGTTACATCCTTGTCTACTTCCAGACCGTGGCATGTAGAATCGCGCGTGCCACCATGAAAGTGACGCTGCCACGGTCGGCGACGGCGACTTTCTTGCCGCGTAGATCTTCGACTCGTTTTATCTCCGGCGCGGCGACCAAGTCGTAGGGCAGCTGGCGCAGAAACCCCATGACCATGCGGAGCTTTGCGCCTCGCATGCTGGCCGCGAGGGTGCCGGCGGAAGTCAGATTGACCTCTCCCGCCATCAGCGTTTTTACCGCAAGACCACCGGTCATCGGAATCAACTCGACATCGTAACCTTCGGCGAAAAATAACCTTTTTCCTCGGGCGATGTGATCGAATTCGCACGCAAGCAGAACTTCAACGCCAAGTCACAGCTCGACCTGTACTCAGTTGTATTTCTTCAGCACCTCGCGGGCGATGACCATGCGCATAACTTCCGACGCGCCTTCCGTGATCATCCGGCTGCGTTGATCGACAAACCATTTCGCCAGCGGCAGGTCGAGGGTTAGACCGATGCCGCCGTGGATCTGCAACACGCGGTCGACCACTCGGAAGGACATCTCATCGGCGAATAGCTTCGCCATGTAGGCTTCATTGCGGATATCTTGCTTCTGGTCGTTTTTCCATGCGGCCTGGTAAACCATCAGTCGAGCGGCGTGTAGCTCGACGTAGGAGTCCGCGAGCTTAAAAGTAATGCCTTGGCGTTCGGACAACGGCTTGCCGAAGGTTACCCGCTCTTTGGAATAGCGGGCACCCATCTCGATGCAACGCTCCGCGACGCCCAAGGCACGCGCGCCGTGTTTTAACCGTCCGATGCCGAGCCACTTCTGGGCGAGCTTAAATCCTTCGCCTTCTTTGCCGACCAGGTTTTCCACCGGGACTTTCATATCCTCGAAGGCGATCTGCCATGGCTCCTCGCCCATCATGGTCTTGAACTTGGTGACGAGCGTCAGGCCCGGCGATTTCATATCGATCATGAAACACGAAATGCCGCCATGAGCCGCCTTCGCAGGATCAGTGACAGCCATGAGCTGGCCGAAGTCGGCATCTCCCGCGCCCGTGATAAAGCGCTTGGTACCGTTGATAACGTAATAATCGCCCTGACGTACAGCCCGCGTCTTCATTGAGGCCGGATCAGAGCCCGCGTCTGGTTCGGTCTGCATGAAGCAAAGTTTTTTTTCGCCGCGCAAAATCGGGTCCATAAAGCGTTTTTTCTGGTCGTCGTTCAGTGCATATAAGATCGGCCGGATATCCGGTCCGAAGATTCCCTGGCCGCGTGACGGCAACGCAACGGTACGGGCGAGCTCTTCCCAGACCAGGACTTGCGCGAGGCTACCCAGCCCACCGCCTCCATACTCTTCGGGCACATCGAACATCCAAAGCCCCATCTCTTTGGTTTTCTTCTCCAAGCTCTCGCGAATATGCGGTTTCAGTTCCATATTCTCGAGCGTATGCATCTCGATGGGAATCAGCTCTTTGTCAACAAACTTCCGCACCGTGTCTTTGAGCATCTGCAATTCTTCCGGCAAATTGAAATCCATTACTCCCCCTTGGCTCTACTCTTTCTTCTCTTCCCACTTATAGGCTCCAAGCCCTGGGCGATACTCTTTCCGCGCGAATTGCTGTAGTCCCGGCCGCCCGCCGATCGCAAGCTTGGCTTTGTCGGAAATCAACCCCGAGATTTCATAGGCCACTTCTGGGTTGGAGTAGAACGTGTAGTACCATGCTTCCTTGACGGCGCTTAACGCCGAAGGCGCTTTCTCCTTCAGGTTATTCGCGATCTCCATAACCTCTTTGTCGAGATCGGCGCGCGGCACAGCCTTGGTAATCAAACCGATGCGCTCCGCCTCTTTGGCGTTCATGGTTTTCCCTGTCAGTGCGTAGTAAAGCCCGTGTTTCGGCTGAAGATGCTCTGTCAAGACGATCGTCACCTCACCGCCAGGGAAATGGCCAAAGTTGACTTCCGAAAGCCCGAACTGAACGTCGTCCGCCGCGATCGCGATGTCACAACCCGTGACGACGGTAAATCCACCGCCAAAAACCCAGCCGTTGATACGCGCGATAACCGGCTGCGGCATTTTACGCAGGATCTCATTGCGCCACTGGCGAGATTTTTCTCGCACCTCATCCCGCACGCGCTCCGGCTGGGAATCCATCTCGATAAAGTACTGCTTCAGATCCTGCCCGGCGCAAAAACTCTCACCGGCTCCTGTAATAATGATCACGCGCGTCTCCTTGTCGTAACGCAGGTCATTTAGGCAATCGTACATCTCCCGATGAAGCTGCGGGCTCATCGCGTTGCGCTTTTCCGGACGGTTCAACGTGACCGTCGTCACACCATCATTTTTGTTAACCAATAAAGTCTGATAGTCTGCCATAATTATTCCTCCTTCTTAATTTCACACGATTAGTTCTTCTGCATACGGTCTGCGAGTACGGCAACATAATCATTTCATAACGATATCCCTCAACAGTTTTTTCCAGTGATCTTCAGCTTTTTCGTACTGTTCGAGAGTGTAACCTTTCTCTGGATACCAGCGCTTGAAGCCATAACTCTTAGTCGACGTCGCGAATCGAAACTTCTCTTCGAAAATCTTTTGTCCTTCGGGGCTCAGTAAGAAATCCACGAACAACAACGCCGCATGAGGGTTGTTGCTGGCAGCCGGCAGTGCGACGCCGCCCGCGTTCGCCGGGCTCAAGTCCAACGGCACCCATTCCGTGGGCGCACCTTTGGGCTGCGCGGCAAGCACATGATTGCGGAAGATCGAAATTGACATGGGCATCTCACCCGCGGCCATCAACTCGTGGACCGCGCCGCCGGAGATCATGTGCATCTTCATATCCAAAGCCCGAAGCTGTTTAATAAACTCTTCGCCTTTCGCTTTGATGATGGCGCCGATAAATCGCACACCCGTGGTATCGCCGCTGACGCCAATTTTGGCTTTGTTTTCCGGCTTCACGAGGTCGGAAAAACTTTTGGGCACCTCAGCCGCGGGAATGAGATTGCGGTTATAACCCAGACCGACAATCGATTCGCGGTCAGTGGTCCAATAGACCCGACTCTTATCGGCCTCCTCTCTCGATTCATCCGGAAAGTTCGCTAAATGAGGTGAGAAGTACGGCACAAGCAACTTACTGTCACGCATCATCATCAAGGTTGCCGGCGTGGTCTCAACCAAATCGGCGATATTGCGCCGCGCCTGAGCCTCTGAAAGCAGTCGCCTGGTGAGGTCGTTGGGACCCGCACGGTAGGTTTCAACTTTGATGCCGGGATATTTGGTCTCGAAAATGTTGGCGATCTCTCGGTGCGCGGTGAGGCTCGTGTACCAGACCAACTTGCCTTCTTTTTTTGCACCCGCTTTGAGTATCTCTTCGCGATCCGCGCCGCGATAGTTGGCAAGATCGGCGACGGATCTAGGCTGCGCCGCAGCGGAAGCAACCACACAAAGGAACAATAAAAAACTCAGCAATAGGTATCGCATCGTACATCTCGCAAAGTACTTGCCTCTCCATGCTCTGTTGTTCCTTCCCCTCGACGGGGAAGATAAAGGTAGGGGTGGTTCGTTTGATTAGTTTTTCAGCACCCCCATCCTTCCTTTCCCCATCAAGGGGAAAGGAGTTCTCTTAGAATTTCCTGAGCTGCTAGTTTCCTATTCCAACACACCTTCCCTTTTGAGACCGGAAATCCTCTCCTCGTCGTAGCCCACCACATCGCGCAGTACCGCCTCCGTGTCGCGACCCAAGACGGGAAACTCCCAACGGCGCGTCAGCTTTGCATTGGCAAATTGCAACGGAAAGTTGGGCAGCACGACACGACCCAGGCGTGGATTGTCCACCGCGACGATGAAACCCCGCTGCTTAAGATGCGTATCGTTCGTCAGGTCCTCGCCGGTTTGTACGACACCGCATGGCACGCCGGCTCGTTGCAACTGATTCACGATTTCATATGCGTCTTTGTCTCGGGTCCATCGCGTAATGGCCGCATTGATCTCATCGCAATGTTCGAGCCTGTCGTCGGCGGTCGTGAACCGCGTATCGTGATTCAATCCGATGATTTGCGCCAATGCAGACCATTGTTGATCGTTCTCGGCCGCGATCACACACCAGCGGTCTTCGCCTTTACAGGAGTAGCAATCATGGGGCGCGACTCCCGGCGCCGCATTGCCGACAGGCTGCGGATCTTTGCCGTTCGCCGCGGCTTCCATCAGATTTGCACCGATCATGAATGCCGTTGCTTCAGATTGCGCCAAGTCGATGAACGCGCCCTTTTTCTGGCGATCGCGATAGAGCACCCCGGATACGATGATGATCGCGCACAAGACCCCGGACACGTAGTCCGGGAAAACCGTCTGCGAACCGATTGGCGGGTTGGTGACCCCCGGATGATTCCACAGGTACGTGAGTCCGGTGAACGCGGTGATGTTTACACCTACAGTTGAGAAATGGCACTTCGGTCCTGTGGTGCCCAGACCCGGCATCCTTAGGTTGATGATGTCCGGTTTTACTTTGCAGAGATCGGCATATGCCAATCCGATCCGCTCAACCACATCAACACTGTAATTATCGAGCACAGCGTCGGCCTTGGCGACCAGATCGTGCAGCACCCTTTGGCCCTTGGGATGCTTTAGATTTACGGTGAAAGATCTCTTGTTGCGGTTGAATTCAAGGAAACGCGGCGAAACGTTGGGATCTTCTCCGGTGCCGAAAAACCGAAACGGGTCCATACCGCCTTTACTCGATTCGACTTTGATGATATCCGCGCCTAGTTCCGCGAGAATCGTCGTTCCGTAAGGCGCGGCGAGCACGTGATCGAAACTGACGATGCGCATGCCATCCAGAGGACCGTTGCCACCGCTTACGCTGCCCTCACCCTTTCCCTCTCCCGAAGCGGGCGAGGGAACCAACTCTTTAAAAGTGGTATGCTTGTCGTCACCATCTCGCCAGCTGTCGAGAACCGGGACGCTGCCGACCGCGGGCCGCGCACCGTCGATGACGAACGGCATCGCGGGTTGCTCAGTCCTGCCAAAACCCACATGCTCCACTGGCGCCATGAAACCCCGTCCCCGCACGTGCTCGTCATTCGCAAACCCCATCGGAGTATTGACCGGCACGCAGGGAATGCCTTTTGCCTGCAGCAGTTCGGTAATCTCTGCCATGGTGAATTTGCCAACGAAGTTTTCGACCGCCGGGTTGAGCTCGTCGGCGTGGGCGCGCCGGTAAACATTGTTGAGCCAGTCCGACGAATCAAATACCGCGGGATGATCTTTCCAGACGGTCAAGAACAGCTTCCAATGCTGGCGCGTCACGTAAAGATAGACAAATCCATCGCGGCACGGGAAAATCTTCGCCGGCGCCACTGAACCATGCTGGCTGCCGGCCCGTTTTGATATCTGTTTCTCGTTCGCCCAGAGCCGGATGATATGCTCCTGGGTCGCCAAGGTCTCCTGCATTGACGAATCGACATGATCTCCCCGTCCAGTTCGTTCGCGCCGGTAGAGCGCCGCCAACAGTCCCGCCGCGGCAAACAAACTCGCAAAGTAGTACGCCTGTGTCTCCGGCGGACGGCATGGGGGCAAAGATGGGTCACCAGAAATATACAAGAAACCGCTCTCGGCCAGCGCGACGAGATCATTGCACGCTAGATTTTTCTTCGGTCCGGTCTGGCCGAAACCGGTGATCGAAGCCATCACGATTCCGGGATTAATCGCCGCAAGCGCTTTGTAACCAAGGCCCTTCGCCTCCAACTCGCCCGGCTGAAAACTTTCCAGCACGACGTCCGCGCTCTTTACGAGTTCTTGAAAAATTTCGCGATCCGCTTCTTTGTCGAGATCGAGCACCTTGCTCGCCTTGCCGGCGTTGAGATGGACGAATGAAGTGCTGAGTTCCGAGCCGTTCGACAACTTAACGAACGGCGCCGAGCGGCGTACCGGATCGCCACCCGGTGGTTCGATCTTGATCACCTCCATGCCGAGGTCGGCAAGCACGCGGCCACACAATTGTCCGCTCAGCCCGGTTAAATCCAGCGCCCGATAACCCTTGAGAAATGCTACGGCCGAATTCATAATTTCTGCTTTCACGCTCCTACGTATTGGCTGCGGATGTTGTTTAAGATCTGCGCGGCCTCTTCAACCATCCTTTCGACAATTTCCTTTGCCGGCCTGGCGCTTCTCTCTTCGTTCAACAGACCGGCGACCTGGCCGCCCGGAACATGCAGCACATCAACCCGCTCGGCCGCTTCAGCGGCGCGGCGGATTTCATCCATCGCGTTTCCTTGATACGGCGTCGGCATCGCATCGAGTCCGGAATCCAACCAAGCCTTGATCACCGGGCTTCGATAGTGCCGCGCGTAATGACCGCTCGTGTACGCGGTCCTCACGAAGTCCTCCGAGCTTCCGTTCAAAATTTGTTTCTTATAAACTGGATGGATTCCGCACTCTCTGGTCACTAAAAATGCCGTGCCGCACCACACACCGACGGCGCCCAAGGCGAGCGCCGCGGCGACACCACGCCCGTCGCAGATACCACCAGCAGCCACTACCGGTTTGGGTTTCACGGCATCGACAATCTGCGGAATCAACGGAAAGTTACCGATCGTTCCCGTATGCCCGCCGGCTTCGTAGCCTTGGGCGATGATCACGTCGGCGCCTTTGCGCGCGTGGCTCAACGCATGCTTCACCGCGCCAGCCAGCGCCATGACCTTGATGTTTCGTTCATGAGCGAGCGGCACAACCTCTGCCGTATCGCCGAGACCGATGATGAGAATCGGCACATTCTCTTCCAGAATGACCTTCAATTGCTCCCGCGTGGCCGCCGGTGTTTTGACCCAGCTCTTTCGATCCGGGGGTTGCGGCTTCAGGCCCAGCTTGGGTATCAATTCGTCGGTAAACTTCGCGTGCTTGGGATATTTTTCTTCGATTTCTTTGCGCACTTCATCCGGGTCGGGAATCTTGACGTCTTCCATTTTGGGCAAGGTGATATCGACGCCGAACGGCCGATCCGTAAGCTTTCGCACCGCCCTTATTCTTTCGCGAATCACTTCCGGCCGTATCGAACTGCCGCCGATGCAACCCAGACCGCCCGCATTCGAGACCGCCGCCACCAACTCGGGCGGCGTTGTCATCCCTTCCTTGTCCCAGCCCATGCCGGCTTGAATGATAGGAACTTCGATTCCTAATAGATCACACAGCGAAGTTCTGAGCTTCATGAATCCTCTCCGCAGACATCATTTCACGTTTAGACTCTTGCAAAGTTTGCGGTGACAACAAAACTTAAATCAATCAACATAACTCGCGCACGGATAAAGGTTTCGGGTTCGGAGTTTTGAACCTGAAACCCGAAACCAGAAACCCAGAATTCCTTAAAGTTTTCGATCTTCCGGCTTAACATACCCGGTCGAACCACCCCCCTTTTGCGAGTGTAGATAACCTTCGACGTCACTCAACGGATTGGTGTAGTAACGCATTCGATGCGAGACCAAATCGTCGGTTCTAAGCGCCGTATCAAAATCCAAATCCTTTTCCATGTAGGCGGCGATCTTGGCGCTCTCCAGTGTCGCACCGTTTCGAGAACCGAGCTCTTTCGCCAGCTGCTCGACGTAAGGCAGCAGTTGGTCGTCCGGCACCACCTGAGAAACCAGTCCAATCCTCTCCGCCTCTGCCGCGGTTAGATTGCGACCGGTGAGTTGAATGTAGAATGCCTTCTTGAACGGAATCCCGCTATGGAACAACGTCGAAGTCGCGACGGCGCCATAACTGCCCCGGATAACTTCCGGCATGCCAAACATCGCCGACTCACATGACACCGCCAAGTCATGACCGTTGAGCAGCGCCAAGCCGCCGCCGAGACACCAACCATTGATGGCGGCCACAGTCACTTGCGGTGCGCTGCGCAAAAGCTTGACGATCTCGTACGTTGAGCCGCCTTCATCCCATCGCCTCTTACGTTTCCAACTGTCCCGCAGATCGTAAAGATCAAGTCCCGAGGAATAAGAATTGCCGGCACCGGTCGTCACAATGCAGCGAATTTTGTCATTGTCACGAAGCTCTTTGAGAAGTGCGATTAACTCAGCCATTAGCCCCCGGCTCATGGCATTTTTCTTTTCCGGTCGATTCAACGTCAGCCACGCAACGCCGGCATCTTCGTCGATTTTCGGAATCACGGTTTTCATTTCGACCATGTTCACCTCCTGCACACAGTGACATTCCCCGTTCCATGACTATCAAAGGACTGTGACGAAGATCAAACCGAAATCGGGGGACACGAGAGGGAGTACGCTAGAATATGTTATGAATCAAGGCGCAACCGGCACTCTAAAGCCACTTGGCTTTGCGAAAACGATAGAAGAGATAGGCGTCGATTACCGCCATTATTGCCATGACAGTGAAATAGCCATACTCCCATCGCAGCTCCGGCATGTGGTCAAAGTTCATGCCGTAGACGCCTACGATCATTGTCGGTACCGCCACAAGAGCGGCGTAAGCAGCCAGACGCTTGGTCACTTCGCTCTCCTGCAAGGTGATTAAGGATAGATTTACGGAAATCGCCGTCGTGACCATGTCGCGCTGGCTGTCGATTGACTGATTGAGCCGTATGAGGTGATCGTAGACATCGCGAAAATAGTCTTGAAGACCAGTGCAAAGCTGAGGCACACGGCCGCCGAAGAGTCTCGCCGTTGCGTCGAGCAGGGGCTCAGTCGCGTGTTTGAGGATCATGAGCTTTCTTTTTTGCTCATAGAGGTTCTCGATCGTCGTTCGCGTCGTCTGATTAGAGAAAATCCGTTCCTCGATGTTTTCCAGCTCGGTCTCAAGCTTGCTCAATACCGGAAAATACCGGTCTACAACCGCGTCCGTGAGGGCATAGAGTACGTAAGCCGCGCCGTGTTTCAGCAGCTCGGGCTCCTCTTCGCAACGGGCCCGCACGTCGACGAATCCACGCTCCGCCCGGCTGCGCACTGAGAGCACGTAATTCCTACCCACAAAAATATCCACCTCGCCGACGTTCAGCTCATCACCAGCGACTTCAATCATATGCAGAACCACGAAAAGCGATTGCCCGTATTCTTCGATTTTAGGCCGCTGGTGTCCCTGGCGGGCATCCTCAACCGCCAATTCGTGTAGCCCGAACTCCAACTGCATGGCTTCGAGCTCCGATGGCTCGGGATCCTTTAGGGCGACCCAGACAAAACAATCGGGCTCATTAACAAACAGGTGGATCTGATCAACCGGGATATCGGCGAGTTTGCGGCCATTCTGATAGACGACACAGTTGATGAGCACGTTATGTCTTTCGCAAACTCCCCGTGGATTTGAAATGCCGCGGCGCTAGGGTCGTGTATCAGAAATTCGTTGAATAATTGCCGCAACGTTATCGCCAAAAATCTCCCCTTCCCCTCTTTTCCAAAGAGGGGTTAAAACCCTAGGGAGAAAATTCCCCCTTTGAAAAAGGGGGATCAAAGGGGGATTTGAAAAACGTGTAGGCACGTACATTGTCAAACCTCTTAAATGAACTTTAGTTACAGGACACTAGACCGTCTGGTAGACTTATCGCGTTTCAATGCTTGAATGATCGACCAGATTCCGCTCGCCGCTGTTGCGAAAGAGACGCTTGCCTTTGCGTGGGTAGTCGACGACATCCTGCGCGAGCCGTTGGCCGATGACGAGGCAGAGTAGCGGCTCAGTACCGTCATTGATCGTCTCATGAGCCACTCCACCGGCCGGAAAACCGATGAAGTCTCCGGGGCCGATCTTCTGCGTCGCTTCCCCAATGACGGCTGTTCCTCGTCCGGACAACACATAAATTGCTTCCTCTTCATATCGGTGCGTGTGAAACTCCGTCGACTTGTCGCCCGGCGCAATCGAGATCAAATGAATGCCAATATTTTTGAGGCCGACCTCATCGCCCAGCGATTTGTCAATTCGAATTGCCGCCGGGTTGAGATTGTGGACTCGCCGAATACCTTCCATTGCGGCAATCGTTTCAGCAGATAAGTACATAGTTACTACTCCTTCGAAGTTTGGTTCCAAACGTTCCAATCGTTCAACCGCTACGCTCGGTTCAAGCCCCTACTCTTTCCTCCCCCGCGACGGGAGGATGAAGGAGGGCGTTGAACTGCTGGAACGATTGGAACTTCTGGAACTATTCCTTGTCGATCCCCTTCATCAAGAACGGCACTACGATATCCGCCAACTCCTCCGGCTTTTCATGCGGGATGTGATGACCGGCGCCTGCGATGGGCAAAATCTGCGCGTTCGGGAAAAGTTTTACCCGTGATCCGCGCACTGATTTCATGAAATCGCTTTCGGTACCATAAATGAATAGAATCGGACATTGCAGCCGCCGAATAAAAGCCTCGATCTGCCCCTCCGACATCGCAGTGGTGGTACGGTAGCGAAGAATCGGATCATGCTTCCAACGATACCTCCCGCCCTTGTAGCTCGTCCCGTACCGTGCCATGTGGAGAGCTGCATGGTCGGGAATGAGGGGAAACATTTTTTGGAGTGCTTTGGCCGCCGCTTCTAGGGACTCATGGGGGAAAGGAATCTCGACGTAGTCCCTCCCCTTCAATCGCTCGGCGACGATCTCCGGCACTTCATCATCTTTGCGCGCAAAGGGGCCGAGCGATTCAAGCAGGACCAAGCGTTTCACCTTCTCGGGAAACGCGGCGGCATAAAGCAGGCACATACTGCCGCCCAGGGAATGACCGATGATCGTTACTGGTTCTTTCTCCAGATGCTTTAGCAGACCCGCCAGGTCGGTGAGGAAATCCTCATGCTGGTAGCCCCGACCCGTGGTCGGCCATTCGCTATCGCCATGACCGCGCAAATCGAGCGCAACCGCGTGTTTGATAGGCAGCCCTCGTGCGATCATGGCCTCGATGAAACTGTCCCAACTTCGTCCTTGATCCCGCACCCCGTGAACAAAAACGTAAGTTTCTTCTTTCGGATCACCCCACTCCCAATAATGAAGCTTTAGACCATCGTGAACGAAATAATGTTCTCTTGGTTGCAAATCCATGAATCAGTTATCGCTACCTTTCATTGGCAAAATCGATCTACCTAAATCCCAAATTCCTACTTCCTCGCTTGCTCGATATACTGCCGCACGAAATCGACGACCTCGGGCGGCGCCCGAAGCACCTTGTCGCGCAGCCGCTCTCCATCTTCTCCAACATCGAAACGCGGATGGAAACGCATGGCTTTTTTTGCCTCGCCGATGAATTCTTCATCCTTGGCCAGCGCTACAAAAGCCTGCCGCATGGCGAGGACTGCTTCCTTAGGTGAGTTTGGCGGCAACAAAGCAACCCGGCTGAGATTCTGGCTCGCCATGTTTGCCGCTTTCAACACTTCGTATTTGATGCCGGTCGGCGCCTTGCCATGAATCTGCGTGTAGACTTCGGTAAAGGAATTTAGCTCAGGATAGTCGGGGCTTTTTTTCATCGTTCCATCCGGGGCGATGAGGTCGTGATAATAAAGCGGCGTAACGATGCCGGTCTTCACCAGTTGCGGTTCGACGACGCCACGGTAGCCTGGGATGTTTTCGTCATGATATTGAATTTCGTTGCGCTGCACCGCCAGTCGCGCGTCATTGCTGCTGTTGTACCCGGTGACGTAATCGTATTTGAGTCCAAGAATGTCGAACGCCAGCCTGAAACGCAGGTCTTTATTACTGTCGAAGGACAGGCCACCGGCCCTGAACCGCTCTGCTTTTGCGATGTCCGTGGGGCTCTTGATTCCCGGTGGGACATCGGAACGGATGTAGCAGACGGTCACGCTCCCCACTGAAGCGATGAACGGCAGCTGCATGAGATCGGCCCTCAGGGTTGAACTCTTCATCATGTGATGATTATAGGGTCCGGTGAAGTAGCCCATCGTGAGAGCGTCCCGTTTGGCTGCCTCGCCAAGGAAATTAATTCCCGTCACACCTCCTGCGCCGGCCATGTTCTGCACGATGATCGCGGGACTACCGGGAATATGCTTCGCGAGATGGCGCGCGACGATCCTCCCTTCGATATCGGTGGGCCCGCCAGCAGCGAAGTTGATGAGGAAAACTACGTTTTTCCCTTGATAAAACGGGTTTTCCGCCGCGGGTGATGGCGTCGCAAGAAAGATCACACCGCAGAAAGCTAAAATAAATTCACGCAGTCTAAGGCTCATAAGAAAACCTCCTTTCACGATAGGCAGATCCCTTCACGCAGTCTCAATCACGTTGTCCCAGATACACGTAAACTTTCTCTTATAAACTCTCACCCACCCGCTCTGTCAACAGCGCTTATAGAGCCGCCACGGCGAGAATCGACTCTTTCAATTTGACTTTGTTAACCTTACCGATCTCTGTGTGCGGCAACGAAGTGACAATGTCCACCGATTTGGGAACTTTGTAAGAAGCAAGCTGCGCCTTGCAAAACTGGATCAAGTCTGTACCGTCGATCCTCGAGTCCTTTTGCAAAACCACGACCGCCTTCAATGCCTCCCCCCATTGCGGGTCCGGCACGCCTATAACTGCAGCCTCGACAACTTCCGGATGTTTGTACAGCACACCTTCGATCTCCAACGGATAAATGCTGATCCCCCCGCTTTTCACCATGTCTTTCTTGCGGCCCACCACAAAAAGATAGCCGTCCTCATTGAAGTAACCGAGATCACCGGTATAGAACCAGCCATTGCGAAACGAAGCATTGGTCGCCTCAGGATTCATGTAATAGCCCTCGGTCGCTAGTGGGCTCTGACAGATGATCTCGCCGACCTTATTTACCGCCAACGGATTGTTATTCTCGTCGACGATGCGAAGGTCTACGCACCAAACCGGCATCCCCGCGGCTAAAGGCTGCTTGTCCATGTCCTCGGGTTTGGATATCGCCATCTGGCCAGAATCTGTCGAGGCATAAGTGCGATAGATGTTCGGGGTGATATACTTTCTGAGAGCTTGCAGGACCGGCTCGTGGACTTTGCCGCCGGTAATGGCGAGGCAACGGAGCGAACTCGTATCGTAGTTTTCAATCCCAGGAACTTGCAGCAGGCGCTCGCACATCGTCGGCACCGCGCCCATATAAGTGATCTTCTCTCGCTGGATGGTCTTGAGGATCTCCCCCGCATCGAACCGCTCGTGGAGAAACACTGTGCCGCCGTAATAGATAATCCCCAAGGTAAACGAGCGGCCAGCGTTAAAATATATCGGCGAGGCCAGAAGCGCCCGGTCGTGGACTCCAAGACCCTTCTCGATAGCGTTATTGATGCAATGAAAGACAAAGGTTCGATGTGTCGTTAGGCATCCCTTGGGAAAGCCCGTCGTCCCAGAGGTTAGCAAAACGGCAAAGGGATCGTCTTCAGTGACTTGCACTGAGGGCTCCACCGTACTCTGACCATCCAGAAGGCCGCCATAGCTCAGATCGGAAATAACAACCGCTTTGAGGAAGCTCAAGTTATGCGTTAACTTCGTTTCTTCGAACGCTTCGAGACATTCCTGCTGAAGGATGAGCACCGACGGTTTGAAAAAAGATACTACCGAGCCAAGTTCCAGCGCCTTCCATTTGATGTCGAGCGGAATCGCCAAGGCGCCGACCTTCGCCGTGGCGAAAAGAATCTCCAGATGTTCGATGCGATTGCCAACCATAACTGCGACAGAATTGCCTTTGCATACTCCGATGGAAAGTAATCCGTGAGCGAGCTGATTCACCCGCGCATTCAGTTCTCCGTAGGTAATTTGACGAGAGTGATCCTGGGCCGCAATTTTGACCGGGAATTTGTAAGCGTTCCGACGCAAGCCGTCGCCCATCAACATCGAAGATTTCATTTTGGATTTTTAGATTTTGGATTTTCGATTAGCGGACAGGAAAGCCAGAAATCAGTTCGTGAATTTTGAATTCATGATCCGACAATCCAAAATCCAAAATCGAAAATCTAAAATTCCTATCTCCCCTTCCAGTTCGGCGGGCGTTTCTCGACGAACGCGCGCGGGCCTTCTTTGGCGTCTTCGGTCTGCATCACCATGCTCTGGAGATCGGACTCAAATCGCAATCCTTGCTCCAAGGTCATCTCGCTGCCCTTATAAATCGCTTCCTTGATATAGCGCAGCGCCAGAGGTGCGCCTTTCAGAAACGAGGCCGCCATTTTTTCACCCGCTGGAATCAATTGATCGTAGGGCACGAGCTGATTCACGAGACCGATTCGGTAACAGTCTTGAGCGTCATAAAGTTCACCGGAAAGACAGATTTCCAACGCTTTGGGAATCCCGACCAGCCGCGGCAGGCGTTGCGTTCCACCGGAGCCGGCCATGAATCCCAGCCGCACTTCGCTCACTCCCAGCCGTGCGCCTTCAGCAGCGATGCGGATGTCGCAAGCCAGGGCCATCAGCAACCCCGTTCCAACCGTATACCCATGCAGCAGCGCTATAGTAATTTTGTTTATCGCTGCGATGGCCGGCGCCGGCGTGCCGGGGATCGCGGTGTTCTTGTTTTGCCGGAGCACCAACGGCGATTCGGCTTCGGCATCGGCGACCGCGGCATTGACCCGCGCTCGATCTTTGATGTCGCCGCCGACGGAAAAAGCCCTGTCTCCGTTGGCTTTGAGGATTACGATCTGGACATTGCGATCGTCATTGGCTTCCCGGCAGTAGCCGACAATCGCCTTCACCATTTCCCGATTGACGGCGTTCAATGATTCCGGCCGGTTCAAGGTAATCCAGGCGATTTTGTCTTTGACTTCGTAAAGTACTTTTTCGTCTGCCATCTGTCACTCCATTTTGGATTTTCGCATAAACGTTTACATTAAGCCCCTGCCATCCGCCGCGCCTGAGATGGAGCGCAAAACGCAAAGAGCACGGCGCAAAGAGTGACGATACTGATTTTACTCTTCAACGTTTTTCTCTGCCCTTTCCGCTCGACACGCGTCACTCGGCCCTCGTCCCAAAACTGAAACCCGAAACCTGACACCCGAAACCTTGCCTACTTCCCTTTCCACACCGGCGCGCGTTTTTCGGCGAATGCGCTGGGGCCTTCTTTGCTGTCTTCCGTCGTTGCCACGAGCGCGGATAGATCGGACTCGAGGCGAAATCCTTCATCTAAAGACAACTCGATTCCCTTCTTGATTGCTTCTTTAATGAACAGTACCGACATCGGCGCACCTTTGAGAATTCTACCAGCTAATTCCTCGGCGGCTTTTATGACATCGCTTGCGGGCACGGCGATATTGACTAAACCCAAGCGCTGCGCTTCGCTGCCTGTGACATTATCGCCCGTGAGACAGATCTCCAGTGCTTTTGCGACACCCACTGTACGCGCCAATCTTTGCGTGCCGCCCGCGCCGGGAATAAGGCCGCGCTTGACTTCCGCAAGTCCAAGTTTGGCGTCCTCCGCCGCCACCCGCATATCGCACGCCAATGCGAACTCGAGGCCGCCACCGACGCAGTAGCCCCGGATCGCCGCGATCGTCGGTTTGGTAATCGCCGCCACCGCGCGACTCTGGGTGTGAATGGTTGCCGAAAGCTTCTGCTGGCGCCGCTCGATGGGAGAGGTGCCGGTCTCGGCCCGTTCTTTCAAGTCCATGCCGGCGGAAAACGCCCTGTCGCCCGCGCCGGTAAAGATCGCGATACGAATCGCGCTGTCTTCTTCGATCTGCTTGCACGCCTCGACCAGTTCCCGGGCCATCTGCCGGTTCACGGCGTTCATTGACTCCGGCCGGTTGAAGGTCACAAGAGCGATCTGATTTCTCACCTCATAAATGATCGTTTGGTATTCCATTTTTTCTTACCTTTCTGTAATTTGACCTCATAAAACCCGGCGCGGCAAAGCAGCAGTCTTACTTCACCGAAACGCCGAGTTCACAGAGATCGGAATATTTCTTGATCAAAACTCTTTACTCTGCGCCCTCAGCGCCTCCGCGGTGAGTTCTCTTCTATGGCTTCTTTGTGGTTACACTCCGTATTTGCCGCGCGCTACCGTCCCTTCGCTTTCCTCTCCTGCGCCAGCTGTTCAAGAAAAGACAAATCCAACAGGTCACTCACGTTCAATTTCATTGTGGACAGGTTTTTGTCGTTGGCAATCACGTTTTCCATCGCTTTGGCCGTGACAATCGGGAGTCCCGGCGTCACCTGGCTGTAGACCCTGCGGGTTTCTTCCAGCTCTTCAGCCACGTTGGAGCGATAGTATTCGCCGAGATATTTGAGGACACGATCTTTGTTTTTCTCATCGCGATAAAAATCCATGCCGTCCGCCAACCCGCGCATGAAGTTCATGACCGTCTCTCTTTCCGCGCGGATGAAGGATCGCATGGTCACCGGTCCGGCAATCGTGTATTCAAAATCCTCCTTGGAAAAATCGATAAACGTCGGGTAACCTGCTTTGCGCGCCTTGAGCGTAAACGGGGACTGGAGCACGGTTGCTTGGACCTGTCCCGCCGTCAGCGCCGTCCAGCGATCTCCCTGCCCGCCAATCCCAACAATCTGCACTTCCTTCTCTGGGTTTAGCCCGAGCCGTCGCACGGCCAGCCGGGCGATGAAATCCGTGCTCGATCCGATTTGGCTAACCCCGATTCTCTTCCCCTTGAGATCTTCAGGCTTCTTAATCGAAGGATGTGCCGTCAAAACGTAGTCCAGACGGTTGCCGACGGCGCCGATAAATTGAAACTCCTTCGCGCCCTGCGCCCACGCAGCTACTACAGTAGAAGCTCCTTGCAGTTGTAACAGCAGGTCACCCGAGAGCGCCGCTTGGATGCCCAACAGCCCGCCCCTGATGTAGACCGGCTCGAGCTTTAAGCCATGCTTTTCGAACGAACCCGAGCGGTACGCAACCCAGAAATAGCTGGCCGAACCGCCCAACGGATAGCCGACTTTTAGTTCTCTCGGCCTGGAGGCCTGGGCAAAAAGAAAAGCTGGAGGCAGGAGCAGACAGCAACATAGGAGTGATAAAAGCAGGTCACGTTTCTTCATTTCACCCTCCATTCCTCAGCAATCAAAAATGATCAACAGGGTTCGGCCTACCCCCTCGTTCAGCGCGAGGTCGATGCTTCATAGAGTGCGTCCCAGTACATGAGTTCATAGGCTTGGAGAAGGCGGGCAGCCCGGCTCATTAGCCGAGCATCCGTACCGTGATCGAGCCCTTGCTGCATGATGGTTAGGGCGTTGGTCTCAAACGTGGTCGGCGGCTCGGCGAAGAGATCAAAGAACGCGACTTCCGTATCCCCTAGACCAAAGCGCTCGCTCAGGATGCGGCGCAGGCGACCACAGTTCTGACCCCAGGCTGGGAAATTGACCAGGTAGGCAGCGGCAACCTCAGCATCTGAGGCATAGAGCGCAAGCCAGGCCATATAGCAAGTATAGGCGTGAGCACCAGCTAAAGGCTCGTGAGCGTTAAGGTCGGCTTCGGTAAGGCCCAAGCCAGAACCAAACGCCAATAGGGCATTCCAGGCAGCCTTCTCGCCTTGCAGGATGCCGAGAAAAAAGTCACGGCTCGGTGACCCACCGAAGCGGTTCACCAGTTGAGCGGCACTTCTGAGATCGCTTGCAATGATCGCGTATTGCTCGCCTGCGAACAGGCGCAACTTTTCTCGACCGATCTGCCCGGTCTCCAGCGATTGGAGATAAGAATGCTGGAGCAAACGATTATGAATCGGTTCAAGGTCGCGGCGGATCTGATCAAATAGAGCCCTCGCGTGCAGCATTTTACACCTCGTTCTGTCACGGTTGCCTTGTTTATCTCTTCGAATTTTCAAACCAAAATCAAAGCTCTAAAATTCATCATCCGCTCGATCACCTTGCGCGCGCCCGGTTGTAAAGAAGATCAACGAAGCTGGTTTTTCTCAGCTCTTCAACGAAGCGTACGTCGACAAAATCCTCCACTTTGGCCTTGGCGGCCTTGGGATCAAACGACGCTTGGATCTCCAGGGTGTTCTTGAGCCCTTCCAATGTCGGATAGATATCCTCGACCAAAAGCTCCCTGTAAGCGACGTAGGTTCCTTCCAAAGCGGCCCTATTCTGTCCGCGGGTATATTTCTGCATGATCTTGATCGCATCTTCTTTCTGGGTTTTGTAGTAATGCACCGCCTCGGCCATGGCCTTCACCATGCTACGCACCATGTCAGGATTTTCTCGGATCACTTTCCCAGTGGTCGCCGTGCAAGAAAACTGAAATGGAATCTTGAGCTTGGCCATGTCTATAATGACCTTAAGGCCGGCCTTCTCTCCTTCTATTTTTCCCGAGTCAGTCGCTACAGTGAAGTCAACCCTCCCGGTTATTACCGCCGCATTGCGCGCCGGGGCGCCTCCGACCGTGACGGCCTGAATGTCCTTATAAGAAAGACCAACGCCTTTTAGGGCAAGACGCATAGCAAAATCCGCCGATGTGCCGGGGATGTGTACGGCAGCAGTCTTTCCTTTAAGATCTTCCGGCGATTTGATGGCCGGCTTGGCAATGATGTAGTAAGGAAGCGTATTGACGAGGCTACTCACAATCGCAATATCCCCGCCGGCCAGCCGGCCATTTATCGCAGAGGTTCCCACGGCATCCGTAAAGCTCAAATCCCCTGCTATGAGGCTTTGGACACCGCGAGTGCTGCCGTCAATGAAGATGAGCTCCATGTCCAAACCGTGTTTCTTGAACAACCCGACCTCTTTCGCCAGCCAATAAGCAATGGAAGTGTCAGGGCCATCGGAGATATAGGCGGTGTAAAATTTTGCCTCTACTTGCCGCGTTGAACCCAGGACAATGCCCAACACTAACGCAACAATAGCGAAACGGAGATGCGAACTTTTCATACAGGCCTCTCCTATTTGATCACCTTTATTACTCCTTCTGCCTCCTGCCTTCGCCTACTGTTTCATCGCCTCGTCTACTAGACTGTTATCGTAAAAGTGCTTAACGTCGGCCCCTTTGGCCTTGGGATGCTCGACAAATTTCAACGCATTCGCCATGGACTTCTCTACAACCCTCAGCGTGCTGGAAAAGGCGTCTTTGTAGAAATCAAAGGTGCCTTGCAATTCCGCATCGTTCTCGGTTCGAGTAAATTTTCCCAGCGCTCTCTTGGTTACCACAGCATCTTCTCGAGCCAGTCGTTGCCCTTCATTGAGCGCGCGTAAAAAGTCGATTGTAAACTTGCGGTTCTTGCCATCCTTCAGCCAGGATTCGCGGGCTCCAATAACGGCCGTGGGGAACAGGCCATATTCAGTGTCCGAAGGGCGGAACAGTAGATGAAAACCCTCTTTCTTGGCCCTCAATCCGAACGGGTATCCGATCATGCAAACGTCGACTCGACCACCGACAAGCGCAGCATAGGACTCTCCTACACCGCCGTTTTGGATAAAAGTTACTTCGCCCGGTTTGATCCCCGCCGACTCCAGCATAGAGAGCCCTGCAAAATAACTCGACGCACCAAAACGGGTTACGCCGATTCTCTTCCTTCTGAGATCGCTAACAGACTTGATCTCGGGTTTTGACCAACCATCAATAGTTAAAACTGGTAACGGCGATGCGATCGCGATTAAATCACTTCCCGCGAGACGGCTCGAGATGATCGCGCCTCCTCCCGTGTAGCCAATAGGAAATTCTCCAGCGAGAATCGCCGAATTAATCAGCGGCGATCCTCCCATAAATACGGGTGCAACCTCGAAGCCATATTTTTGAAAGATTTTTTCTTCCACCGCGATGAAGAACGGAATCGCCGCGCCGCCAATGGGCGTGTAGCCCACCGTGAGCTTCTGGAAGTCCTTCTGCCCTGCGTGTGCGCCGACGCTCAGAAAGAGTACTGTAATTAGGAAGGTTGCAAACCACCAACGCGCATGCTCCGCCTTCATACTACCGCTCTCCAGGACATGCCCATCAGCAATGATAGCTAGAATAGCGTTCACTTCACCCTCCTTGTGTAGGTTTTCATTTGACGCCGTAAGTCCTGTAGAGCTCATCGATGAAACCCACCTTGTCCAGTTTATTAAGGATTCGGTTATCTATCACATCCTCAGGCTTAACATTAGCAACCCGTGGATCATGTGACTTGTAAAGGCGATGGACATTGCGTAACCCGTCGAGCGAAGGGAAAGGTTTTCGATCCATAATGTTCACAATGTCCAGATAGGCCAACTCGGCAGCCGGGGGATCGGTAATCTTCAGACGCTTCATGATTGTCCTCATGACGATGGCTTTGTTTTCGGGTGAAAGGCTAAATGCCAATCCTTCAAGCATCGTCTTTAAAAAGTTCTCTACGATTTCGGGGCGCTTCTCGATAGAGAACTTTTGCGCCAAAGCGCTCATACCGATCATGGGTATATTGGCCTGGTACAGGTCAAGCAAAATTGAAAACCCTTTCTGTTTAAGAATATTGGTGAAGACCTTATCGAGTGTGGCGACGTCAATCGTTCCGGTATCCAGGGCCTGCAAAAGGATGGTTTGATCGCCCAACACCAAGAGCTGAATCCTATCCCGCTCGGGCTCCAAACCCATGTGCTCTAGCGCGAGCATAGCCCGCGTCCACATCCCGCCGCCAATACTTTGGACCCCAAAACGTTTACCCTTCAAATCTTGAAATTTCGTAATCCCCGGCCGCGCCACAACATCGTGATTAAAGCGACTGGTAAAGGCGGCAATTAATTTAACGTCTGCACCGTTTGCAACAGCGGCCAACACCGGGGCCTCGCCGGCACCATATCCAATATTGATTCGGCCTGCCGTCAGGGCAGAGATCAGGATCGGACCCGTGCGGATGAAGACGACCTCTGCTTCGAGACCATTTTTGGCGAAGAAACCTTGTTCCTGAGCGATCCACAGAGGGACCACTCGGGGATTCACGGCGGCATGGCCGATGATGATTTTTGTCGAGGATGCAGTGGCCTTGAGGCTGCCAAACAGAATCACAAAGAGAAATAGGGTGACTGCAAGAATGACGGACATTTTGCTTCCCTCCTTCCTTTTAGGCAGGTCTTAAAGGCAGCGTACGAACGCACCGTCATAGGGCTGCATCGTTTATCTGATTGGGGAAATTATTTTTATTTGCGCACCTACAGTGGAGTCTCGGCAACGTTCCGATTACCGGAGCAAGAGAAACCATACCGAATTGACAAATTGTTGTGCATTTGCTTTCTCGGTATTGCAAATCGGCTCAGCCTGAGGCTGATCAGTCCTTCAGATGAAATTGGAAATTTAAAATTGATCAACGTTCTTTTCCTTTCCTTTCCTCCTCGATTTTTTGCAGGAACGAAAGATCCAACATCTCCTCTGGTTTGAGACCCATGCCGGAGAGATCCTTGTCCTCTCGAAGCACATTCTCGATCGACTTGACCGTGACCAGCGGAAGTCCGGGAGTCATTTTCATGTAAACATTGCGTGTTTCTTCTAACTCCTCGACGGCGTTTGATTTATAGTATTCTCCGAGGACGCGAATCACCCGGTCCTTATTTTTCTCGTCGCGATAGAAGTCCATCCCGTCGGCAAGCCCCCGCATGAAATTCATGACCGTCTCTCGGTCCGAGCGGATGAACGAGCGAGTGGTCAAAACACCGGACAGGATGTACGGAAAATCCAGCGTGGAAAAATCAAGCAAAGTGAAAAAGCCTGCCTTGCGCGCCCGCAGCGTAAAAGGAGGTTGGAAAAGCGACGCATGGACGTGGCCAGCATTTAGCGCCGCCCATCGTTCACCGGGTGATCCGATGGGAACGATGGTCACGTCTCGATCGGGGTTCAATCCCACTTGCCGTAGGCCCAGCCGTGCGATGAAATCGGGGCTCGCTCCGAGCTGGCTAACACCCACCCGTTTGCCTTTCAATTCTCCGGCGTTGCGCACGGAAGGAACCGTCACCAAGACGTAATCCAGCCGGTTCCCCACAGCTCCGATAAACGTAATCTCTTTGCCGCCCCGCGCCCAGGCGCGGACGGCGGCGGGGCCGGCGGTTAGTTGAATGAAAAGCTCTTTAGCCATGAGGGACTGGAGGGCCGTCACGCCTCCTGGAATAAAAACCGGATTGAGTTTAAGGCCGTGCTTTTCAAAAGAGCCGGCGCGGTAGGCCGTCCAGAAGTAGCTGCTCGATCCTCCGAGGGGATAAGAGACGGCGAGCTCTCTGAAGGACTTGGGTTGGGCAGTTAGGAGAGGTGGCCATAACAAACACGTAAAGAAAAAGAGCGCTGCGCCGTATCGCAGAATTGCTTTCATCATCGCACTCCTTTCCTCACCCTTTCCCAGCGGGAAATAAACGGATGCTGAATAATCGCAAATTGCTAACCGGCCAGTTCAAAGACCGGGAGCTTGATCCCCGGGTCGTGGGTCTCTTGAAACGCCACCTTCACTTTGTCACCGAGCTTGACATTGTCGATTCCCTTTCCTACCAAACGGCTCTCCATGATCACGCCTTCATCCAGGATCACATTGATGTAGCATATAGGCACATCTTCTTTGAACGCCGGATTGCGCGGCACGCGCACCCAAGAGAAGGTATGAACTTTGCCGGTCCCTTTGGCCTCAATCCAATCGATATCGCCGCTGAAGCAGTCGACACAAACCACCCGCGGAAAAAACTGGAGCTTGCCGCAGGCTTTGCATTTTTGCAGCAGGAGTTTACCGGCGGCGGCGCCTTTCCAGTACGACTCGTCAACTTTATTTATCTTGGGTAGGCTCTTCTTTGGTAGACTCACTTCCGCCATCACTTTCTCCTTTCCATGACCAACGCCGCGGTGGTGCCAAGGTTACGCCCGTAGTTCAACCAGCCGATCCCTGTCACCAGAGCACGCTCGGCCTTTTGGACCTGGTGTCCCTCGGCTTCGCCTCGCAGTTGCCGCAGCGCTTCGACGATATGCAAAAACCCGCCGGCCAGTCCCGCCTGCCCGACGGAGAGCTCGCCACCCCCCGTATTGACAGGAAAATCCCCTTTGTAAGTCAAATCGTGGGCCTCGACGAATTTACCGCCCTCGCCCTTCTTACAGTAGCCAAAGTCTTCGATTTGAATCATGACGGCGATGGGGTAGTCATCGTAGATTTCAAAAAGATCGATATCCTCGCGCTTGACTTCGCTGAAGATGCGCTCGCCGACGACTTTCATACCGAAAGTCGTTTTGTCCGGCAGCATGTTGGCGACCTGGAAATGAGACCTCTCTGCGTCGGTGACCAGATAAACGAGTTTTTCCGTGATCTTTTTGGTCCTTTCCTCAGAGGCCAAGATCACACATTCAGCGCCTGAACACGGCATCACGCAATCAAAGAGACGAATCGGATCCGAAATCATCCGCGAGTTGAGATAGTCCTGAAAACTCATGGGCGCGCGAAACAACGCTTGCGGATTATTCAGCGCGTTCTCCCGCTGTGCCACCGCGATCTTGCCGATCTGCTCCAAGGTCGTGCCGTACTGCGCCATGTGCAACCGCTGGATCAGCGCCATGAGCGTGTTCGGTCCGCCGTAACCGTAGACATCGACATAGTTCGCCCGCTGATACTCCAATAGTCGCTGCTGCGGCGTACTTCGATCGAATGAGTTGCCGCCCACCAGAACGATCAGATCCACGTGCCCCGCTTCGATGGCATCCGCTGCCCGCCGCACGCTCATGACGCCGCCAGCGCCGCCGTAATCCCCGTTCAACACCCAATCCACTTCCAAGCCAAGCTGCTCGGCCACGTGTGGCGAGTAATCGGGACTCACTTGAGTCGTGACCGAGAAACCTTGGATGTCTTTCTTGTGGAGACCCGTTTGCCGCAGCGCATTGCGAATGGCCTCGGCGTAATACCACAACACCGGCGCCTCCGATTTTCGCGAATACTCTGTCGATCCATAACCGACGAAACAAACTTTCTTGCGTCGCATGCTTCCCTCCGATAACAGTAACTCAGTAAAGCAACTTGAACTTTTTGAACGACTTGAACGGCTTGAACCCTGTGCGCCATTCGTTCAAATAGTTCAACCCGTTCAAGCGGTTCAAACCGTTCGCCCGGCAGATTCCGTCAGAAATCGTTCTCCGATCGTCCGTTCAATTTCCGCCTCACGCCCATAAAGCAATCGCATCATCCGCGCCTCGCGATAAAATCCCTCGAACGGAAATTCCTTGCAGACTCCATAGCCGCCGTGAATCTGGATCGCCGTGTCGGCGGCTTCAAAGGCCATCTTCGCCGCGCGCTTCTTGGCCAGAGCCGCCGCGTGAAAATAGGGCAACTCTTGATCTGCCCGCCAGGCGGCTTCTAAGGTAAGCCACGTGCAGGTGCGCAAATCGATCGAAAGGTCCGCCAGCATCCATTGGATCGCCTGACGTTGCGCCAACGGTCTGCCGAAGGTAACACGGTTGCGCGCGTGATCGATGGAGTTGGCAATGCATCGCATGCCAATTCCCAGCGAACGCGCCGCGATGCGCAATTGCTCCGAAGCGATGAGCGCAGCGACCTCATACTCGTATCCCAACAACTGATCGCTCCGTAGCTTACAATCGCGCAGGGTCATCCTCCCCACACTTCCGTCCGAGGTCAGGTCAACTTCGTCTGCGATGGAAATGCCGGGCGTATCCCCGTCAAGCAAAAACAGGCCAAGCCTCTGCGTTCCTTCTTCCTTCGCCGGGAAAAGGTAAAGATCGGAACCAGGTTCGATAACGTCGATCGTTGCATTGCTGAGCAAATAACCGCCGGCGATTTCCCGGAACCGAGTTCTAATGCTTTGTAGGGTTCCAGTTTTGTGGACCTCGTCGAAAGCAAACCCGAGGGTGAGCTTGCCGTCGACGATTTCCTTCACACGATTGTTGTCCGCCATCAACGCGGGAACACAAAGCGGTTCAAATGGCAGGACCGTTCGACCAAACTCGCGCTGTATGAGAACCCGCGCCGTCATGCTCATGGCCGACCCATTCGCCGATTCCGGTAGCTCCAACGCCCAGAGCCCGGCTTGCTTCGCGCTCCGGACAAGAATTTCCCGGACATCCGGATCAAGTTCGCGCCGCGGTGGATCTCCAGGGGGCAAAAACAACTCTTTCTGCTTGAGATAGGCGCCTTCCCGCAACAGCAGCTCTCTCTTAACGAATTGCGCCGCGGTATTTTGGATCAGCTTTTGCTCTTCGGTCAGCTTAAAATCCATAGATTTTCTTGCGCCCGGTGCGCCGTTTGGAACACTCGCAACGACTGGAACGTTTGGAACCAATCGCACACACAGGGTTCCAGTCGTTCCAATTGTTCCATGTGTTCCATACGTTCAATCTGGCAGAAATCCCTATGTCAGCTCCAACGACTCCACCCCTTCGCGAAACAGAGCACGCTGGATAATATGGCGCTGGATTTCCGACGGTCCTTCGACGATCCGTCGAGAACGCGCGTGACGGAAAGCCCGCGCGATGGCATGCTCTTTCCGTAGCGCCGAAGGACCGGCGACCTCCAGGGCAAAATCAATGACTTTGTGAAGCAACTCGGTGCCGAAGAGCTTGACGTTGGCCGCCTCGGAGCGGACATCCATTTTTTGATCCGCCTTCCAGGCGCCGTAATAGGTCAGGGTTCGCAGCGCCGAGAGCTCGGCTAAGAAATGGCCGAGCGTTCCGACAAACTTGTCTGCTTCCTTGGAATCATGACGCAACGATTCCGCCACATATCGCAAAACCCGCTGCGACATACCATGAGAGCGCATCCCGACCTGAAATCTTCTGGCGCCCAGCCACGCCTGGTTGAGCTCCCAGCCGTTGCCCACCTCACCCAACACTTGCGTCCTAGGAACGCGGCAGTCCTCGAAAATCAGTTCGCAAGGTTCGGTTCCCGCAATCGTCGCGATGCTGCGCGCAACGCGATATCCCGGAGTTCCGGTGTCGATCAAAAAGCAGGTCACTCCTTCGCGACCCTTCGTACCCGGCAGCCGCGCAAAGAGTTGCACAAAGTCCGCCACATCAGCGAAGGTTGGAAACATCTTCGTTCCGTTGATGATGAAGTCATCACCGTCAGGCATCGCGGTCGTCTGCAGCATGGAGGGATCGGCGCCGGAGGCCGGTTCACTCAAGCCGAATGCCGAAGTCTTTTCTCCACGAATGCACGGCAGCAGAAACCGCTCGATCTGCTCGCCGCGGCAGTTATAAAGGATATTTGAAACATGGTTGCCGAGCTCGAAGGGGATGGATGTTCTTTCTAGTTCCTCGGTTACGGCGATCATGGCGACATTGCTGACATCGAGACCGCCATATTCCTTGGGAACATCGAGATACCAAAGGCCGGCGGCTTCGGCTTTCTTCTCCAGGCCTTCCATGAGTTCGACATAGCGACGAATCTCGGAATCGCGGCTCAACTTGGCTCGGCTTTTCCACCGGCTACCTTCAAAGATATCCGGCGCGCGGAGAAACGCCGGCTCCAAAGGAATCAGTTCGGCACGAACGAATCCCTCGGCTTTTTTGCGCAGATCCTCTTCAGTGTCCAAGAGACGAAAGTCCATAAAATGTGGTTCTTCCGGGTTTACTGTGTAGGATTATTCACCACAGAGACGCCGAGTTCGCAGAGATCGGAGTATTCTTGATTAAGAGCTCTTCCCTCCGCGGTGTGTCCTCAGCTCCTCCACGGTGATTTCTCTTTTTCTCCGTGTCACCCTCTTGCCGGCTTTCGCTCCCACTTATCACACCTCGCTCCGACAAAAAAAGAGTTGGATAAGCATTTGACCTCTCATTCGCGCCTGTGGTATCGCTTCTGCGGAAAAAGGAGATCGCTATGAAGACCGTCAGGGGATGGTTAACCCACGCCTTCAACGAAATGCGGCTTGAAGAGGTGCCCTACCCTGAGCTCAAGCCCGGTTGGGCGATCGTCAAAACCAAAGTGGTTCAGCCCTCGGTCACGGAAGTGCAACTCTTCTATGGCGAGCGCTCCAACAGTTACGATAAAGTCAAAAAAGCCCTTGCGAAGGGTCCGCAACAGCTGTTTGGCCACGAGTTTTGTGCCGAAATTGTCGACGTGGATGAAAAGAACCAATATGGTTTGCACGCGGGTGACCGCGTAGGCGCTACTCACACGCACATTGGAACCATTGGGCGTGACTTCCCTGGTTGTTTCTCTGAATATGCCGCCATCCCTCTCGATGCGCTAGCTAAGATGCCGGACGGCGTTACCGATTGGGAAGTGGCGGCGATTCAACCCCTCACGAGCTGTATCTTTGACGTCACTGCCCTCGGCGTCACCTTGGGAGACACGGTGTTGGTGCTTGGCCAGGGCGTCATGGGGCTTAACTGCACCCAAGTCGCCAAGGCCGCCGGCGCCGACACGGTCATCGGCGTCGATCGTCGCGACGATATTCTACAAATGGCGCGAAAACTTGGCGCCGATATCACCATCAACGCGACGAAGGAGAATGTCGTGGAGCGGGTGATGGAACTCACCGAAGGTCAAGGCGTGCCATTTGTGATTGAAGCCGCCAGCGGCAGTCCGAAGATGGGACTTTCCGGTGGCTCTACGGTGACGGATGCGATTGCCTGTGTGGCCCCCGGGGGAAAGGTCATGAGCATTCCGCATTTCCATGAGCCGGTAACTTTGGATTTCAATTATCTTAGGGCGAAAAGAGTCACTTACATGTTTCCGCCCGAATTGGCGACACCGAAGCAAATGGTTCTCGCCGCGCGCTTGATCGCGCAGAAAAGAATCAACATCGATCCGATGATCACCCACAAGCTCGAAGGGATTGAAAAGATCACCGAGTCGTTGGAAATTACCGCCAACAAAGCGAAGTATGGCGCATTGAATCCGGCGCAAGTGCGGTTCGCCGCGTGAGAAGGGAATGATGGAGTATTGGAGTACTGGAGTGTTGCATAAGAAAATAAGAATACCAGCTGTCCGAGAATCCAGTACTCCAATACTCCACCACTCCATTACTCCGGGTGCATGCGAATTTTTTGATTCGAGGAGGTAGCTATGGAAAGTCCCAATCTAGCAAACGTAAAGATCATCGATGCCGATGGCCACGTGAGAGACCGTGACGCTGACATTCGAAAATTTATGGCAGAGCCTTATTGCCGGCGCCAAGGATCATTGCTTCCAAACGATGTCTGGGATTCCAGCATGTACGGCAAGCTCGGTTTGAATATTACCGACGTGCCGACCCGCCTTAAGGACATGGATACAGAGCAAATCGACATCTCGGTTCTTTTTCCTACCGGCGGGTTTGGAGTGACCCAGTTGCCCGAGAAAGATTACGCGGCCGCTTTTTGCCGCGGCTACAATGATTGGGTCGCAAGTATCTGCGCCGAAAGCCCTCGTCTTAAGGCCGTGGGATTGGTGCCTTTTCAAGATGTCGACGCGGCGGTAAAGGAGGTCAATCGGGCAGTCACCAAACTGGGGCTCGTCGGCATCACGGTGGGCACGTTTGGTATGAAAGAACATGTGGGACAGCCGAGCTATTGGCCGATCTACGAAGAACTCCAAAAATTGAATACTCCGTTGTTAATCCACAATTCGCGTCAGGGTCCGGCCGGCGAGATCCGCTTCGACACTTTTCTTTTCCGCCATACCATTGGACGACCATTTGAAACTCTGCTAGATTGCGCCGCGCTGATGTATGGTGGAGTGCCCGAGAAGTTTCCTAACCTGCGGGTCGCATTCTTGGAATGCGGGTGTGGTTGGGTTCCTTACTGGATGGACCGCATGGACGAGGAATGGGAAAAACGACAGTCGGAAGCGCCACTCCTCAAAAAGAAACCGAGTGAATACATGACCGCGGGCAATTGGTTCTACGCCACCGAACCGGAGGAGAGCACCTTGCCTTACGTGATGGAACGGATCGGCGAAGAGACGATCCTATTCGCATCGGACTATCCGCACTGGGACGGCAGCTTCCCTTATATGACGTCCACTGTGAAGGGAAGGAAAGACATCACCGACAAACAAAAAGATAAGATCATGCGCGCCAACGCCATCAGGCTCTACGGCTGGGCAAACTGAGGAGGGTCGCCATTTGAAGGTCAGACGACAAGCATCCCAATGATCATTTTCGCCATCACCCAAGTGATACTCGACTTGAAGGGAGTGGAAAGTAAACAACCGGACGATGCGGCGATTCAGCGTTAAGGAGCGTAAACAATTAAAAAGGAGAATCCTTTGAAGATTACGCCGGCGGCAATTTTTAGTTTTTGCGCTCTCATCTTTTTCTGCGTGTTCGTTTATATGGCCCAGGAATGGCGCCTGCAGGCACGCCTTTATCCTTGGGCCATCGGCATCCCGATGCTGATCCTTGCCATCGTTCAAGTCATTTTGGACTTGAAGGGCATTAAGGCAAAGCAATCCACTGACGCAACTCCGATGGATTTTCAATTCACTAAAGACGTCGATCCGACAGTCGCCAGAAAAAGAGCCATCACCATGTTTGCCTGGCTCATCGGTTTCTTTTTGCTTATTTGGCTCGTCGGGTTTCCCATCGGCATAGCCTTAATGATGTTCACCTACCTAAAGTTTCAGGGGCGGGAATCCTGGACATTGTCGATTGTACTGACGGTCATCGCGTGGCTATGTTTTTGGGGCCTTTTCGTCAAGTTGCTCCACCTGCCGTTTCCCGAAGGCTTGGTCCTTACCTGGCTTGGGATCGAATTGTAGCCGGTTCAGCTTTGACTGACCAGCATATTCCCGCCCGGCGCGGAATCAGCACTGCACCCCCTATCAAGCGGGGAGTACATTTCCAATTACAATCGAAACGTAAATCAGGTTATGTATGAATAGGAGAAAAATGGACATGAGCAGTGACCGGCGACGAGCTTCAAGCGTTGGTCGAACGGCGGATAAATCCACTCTCTACCGTCGTAAAGAGTTAAGAAGATCTTAGAGCGTTGATTGCAGAGCACGAAAGGTTTGATATACCGACAAACAAGGAGATATTCGGTATGCGAAGAGTCATTTTGGCGATTCTCTTGCTCCTCTCCCTCACACCTAGTCTTTTTGCCCAGGCCAATTACTATCAAGGGAAGCAAATCAAGAGCGTCGTAGGCTTCACCGCTGGCGGTTTTTATGATCGCTGGGCACGTTTGTTAGCCCGCTTTATGCCAAAATATATACCGGGAAATCCCGAGATGATCGTTCAAAACATGCCCGGCGCCGGATCGGTGGTCGCTGTCAACTATGTTTATAACGTGGCCAAACCGGATGGCCTGACAATCGGCTATCCAAGCAACGGCATCTATCTGGATCAGCTGGTGGGCCGGTCGGAGGTTAAATTCGACATCCGCAAGTTCGCCTGGATCGGCTCTCCCGTCAAAGAGCCAATGATTTTGTATATTCGGACCGATGCTCCATACAAGACGATCTACGACGTTAAAAACGCCAAGGAGCCGCCTAAATGCGGCTCCACCGGAACCGTGAGCAGCGATTTTATCTTAGCTCGGTTGCTCGAAGAGACATTGCCGCCGCTGAAGATCAACACCGTTTTAGGTTATCCGGGCGGCTCCGAGATCGATCTTGCCGTGGAAAAGGGCGAAGTCATCTGCCGCGGCATGACCGCTTCTCCCTACTTTGGCCGCGAGCCTTTCATCTCGTGGGACAAAAAAAAGTTTGTTCGCGTCCTTCTCTTCACCGGCGATAAGCGCGACGAGAGAATCCCCGACGTGCCCACCCTGAAAGAAATTTTCGACAAAGAAAAGGTTCCTGAAAGCAGTCGCCGCGTGGCTGACGTGATTTTGGCCGCCGAATCGTTCGGTCGACCGATTTTCGCCGGTCCCGGCACGCCACCGGAACACACCAAGCAACTCCGGAGCGCGTTCGAGCAGGCCTTGAAGGATCCAGAGCTTTTGGCCGAAGCCAAAAAAGGCAGAATGGACGTCGATCCGGAGAGCGGTGAAAGTCTCGAGAAGCTCGCAAACCGGATATTGGATCAGCCGCCTGATGTTATCGCGCGGGTGAAAAAGATATTGAGCAACTAACGTCTCACGGGGTCCGCTAGCAAACGTTGAAAAGAGACCGGGAACTGTGCAGGACCTCAGCATTGGCGGAAAATCATCGAATCAATCCCCCATCCGTCCGTCCAGCATCGTCGAAGGACTCCAAAGGCTCAAGCAACCCGCTAGTTGATTAAGATTTATAATATGGAAATATAAAAGGCTATTAACCAATCAGGAGGATGACAGTATAAATGAAGTTACTTTTCACTCTCTTTTTCATACTTTTTATTAGCGCAACTGTGCAAGCGCAAGCGCCTTTTTATCAGGGCAAAACAATCACGATCGTCGTTGGTACCAAAGCCGGCGACGCCTATGATTTGTATCCGCGCATGCTCGCCGAGTTTATGCCGAAGTATATTCCCGGTAGTCCGAATATTATTATACAAAACGTCCCGGGCGCGGCGTCGATGATCGCCGCCAACCAGGTCTATAATGTAGCCAAGCCCGATGGTTTAACCCTCGGCGCCATCTATCCGGCGCTCTATTTCGAGCAACTGACTAAAAAGCCGGAAGTGAAGTTCGATTGGACCAAATTCACTTGGATCGGCAATCCAGTGACCTCCAATCATCTCTTGTACATGCGCTCCGATACTCCCTACAAATCGATGGATGACATCCGCAACGCCTCCACGGCTCCGAAGTGCGGCTCCAACGGCGTCACCTCGACGGGTTATTATCTGCCCAAACTGATGGAGGATACCCTCGGGACCAAATTCGATATCGTACTGGGTTATCAGTCCGGTCAGGATGTCGACCTTGCCGTGGAGCGCGGCGAGGTGGTTTGCCGAGCTTTTACGATCACCGCGTATTTTGCGCGCGAGCCGTTTATATCCTGGCAAAAGAGACATTTTGTAAACGTGCTGATGCAGAGCGGTGCCAAGCGGGATTCGCGGCTCAAGGATGCACCGACCATCTATGAGCTGATGGATAAGTACAAAACCACGGCCGCCGGCAGAAGCCTGGCGAAAGTTGTTTTGTCCGCCGGCGAGTTTGGCCGTCCGCTCGTCGCCCCCCCAGGCGTTCCGGCGGATCGAATCAAGATTTTGCGCGATGCCTTTGACAAATCAGTGAACGATCCGGCGCTGATGGCGACCGCCGAGAAGCGCAGGCTGGAGATGGATCCCGCCACCGGTGTCGAATTAGAGGCCCTGGCCAAGGAAGTCATGGCCGCGTCACCCGACGTCGTCCAGAAAATGCAGAAACTGCTGGGCCAATAACCAGCATACGAGCGTCCCTCGGGGTTGCAATGCGGTATCCTCGAGGGATATGCTCGCTCAAAATTTTGGCGGGAAGGAGCACTTCATGATTGCGATTCTCGTCCTGTTTCTCACCCTTGGATGGACTTCTACTCTCTTAGCCCAACGAATGAAAAAACTATTTGGGACGTAAGCTGACAACTCAACAGTGAAATGAAACTTCAAAGGGGGAGGTTTATGAGTCGGAGAGTTATCTTGTTTCTGCTCTTGTTTGTTGTGTGGGTCTCAAATGGCTCGGCGCAGATGCCCTTTTATCAAGGCAAGACAATTACGATCATTGCGGCAGCCAAGGCGGGGGACGTGTATGACCTCTATCCACGACTCGTCGCGGAATTCATGCCGAAGCACATTCCGGGCAATCCCAATATCATCATTCAGAACGTTGCCGGGGCAGCGGGGTTGATCGGAACAAATCAGGTTTACAACCTCGCCAAGCCGGACGGTTTAACCCTGGGCGCGATTTATCCGGCGCTTTACTTCGAACAACTCGCCAAACGGCCCGAGGTCAAGTTCGACTGGACAAAGTTTATCTGGATCGGTAGCACCGTGAGCTCGAACAGTTTGATGTATATGCGAGCCGACACTCCTTACAAAACCATTGAAGATGTCCGGACCGCCACGACGCCACCCAAGTGTGGTGCCACCGGAGTCACCTCAACCGCGTTCTACATGCCAAAACTACTGGAAGACGCTATCGGGACCAAGTTCGACGTGGTTTCCGGTTATGTTGCCGGCTCAGACATCGATCTCGCTGTGGAGCGCGGCGAAGTCATGTGCCGTGCTTTTACCGTGAACGCCTTTTTTAGTCGAGAACCGTTTATCACTTGGCGCAAAAAGAACTTCGTTCGCGTGCTCTATCAGACCGGCAGTAAACCCGATCCAAGGCTCAAAGACGTTCCGTTGTTTAATGAATTGATGGATAAATACAAAACCGCGGAAAGTGTTCGCCGCCTGGCTAAAGTGGTGGTGGCTGCCGACGAGTTCGGTCGTCCTATTGTTCTTCCTCCAGGCGTTCCCGCCGACAGAGTCAAGATTATTCGCGACGCATTCAACAAAACCATCAACGATCCCGCGCTTTTGGCGGAAGCGGAAAAACGGCGGCTGGATATCGACCCGGCCACGGGCGAGGAGCTGGAAGCCCTGGCTAAAGAGGTGATGACCGCGCCACCCGACGTGGTGGAGAAGGTGAAAAAGATTCTCGGTATGTGACCTTGCATCTTACTTTGTAGCAAGCGAAGGAATTCCCGATGGCACCCAATCACTGGAAGACTTTCAGGTTCCCGCGAAATCAAATAGCTTCCCTCTTCTTGTTTACCTTGGTGGCAGGTTGGGGAGCCGATCTCTTCGCTCAGACTCCTTACTACCAGGGGAAGACCGTTAGGCTCGTCATCGGTTCCTCCGCAGGCGGCGGTTACGACCTATGGGCGCGCCACGTAGCGCGTTTTATCGGTAAATATATTCCGGGGAACCCCGATGTCGTCCCTCAGAATATGCCGGGAGCAGGCGGCACAGTCGCGGCAAACTACGTATACGGCGTTGCTAAACCGGACGGGTTGACCTTGGGTGCTTTCAATCCGGCGCTCTACTTCGATCAGCTTGTCGCCCGCCCCGAAGTCAAATTTGACTGGGCAAAGTTCACCTGGATCGGTTCGCCGGAACAGAATGACGTCCTGCATTATATTCGGTCCGACGCTCCCTTTAAGACCATCGACGATCTGCGAAACACCAAAGAGCCACCCCGTTGCGGTAGCACGGGCACCGGAACTACCGGCCATTACATTCCGCGCCTGCTCGAGGAAACCCTCGGCGTCAAGACCACTATCGTGAGCGGCTATCAGGGAGGGTCAGAGATTGATCTCGCGGTGGAAAGAAATGAAGTGGTTTGCTGGTCGCCATTGATCGCCACGTATTTTGGCCGTGAACCCTATAAGCGCTGGCACAAATCCGGTTTTACTCGCGTTGTCGTTCAAACCGGCAGCAAGCGCGATCCGCGGCTGAAAGACGTTCCCACCCTTGACGATCTCATGCAGCAGTATAAAACTCCTGATTCAGGCAAACGTCTCGCGAAAGTTGTTTTGACCGCCGCCACTCTCGGCCGGCCGATTTCCGCGCCGCCGGGCATGCCGGCGGACCGCGCCAAGGTCCTCCGCGACGCCTATGCCAGGGCGATGAAAGATCCCGAGTTACTGGCTGAAGCGGAAAAACGGGGCTGGGAGGTGAATCCATTGACCGGCGAAGAGCTCGAGTCGTCGGCGAAAGAGGTCATCGCTCAACCGCCCGAAGTCATCGAAAAGATGAAATGGGTCCTGGGACAATAAACGCAATCCAACGGCACCGATGGTTGCTGAAATAAGCGAAAAAAAGTCATTGATTGTTTCCCAAAATTGATATAAACAGCGGGCTCCATTAGCTCTCAAGGGGCCATAGGGAGACTACTATGCTTGACGCTTTTATAATCGGATTTTGGCAAGTACTGGCGTGGCCGGCTTTCGGTTACATGCTCATAGGCATCGCCATTGGCTTTTTTGTCGGCCTCCTCCCCGGCATTGGTGGCTTGGCTACACTCGCGCTGATGCTGCCCTTTTCTTATTCCATCAAAGATCCGGTTTCCGCGTTTGCATTTCTTCTTGGCATGCTCGCCGTCACCGGAACAACCGGAGATCTGACTTCGATCTTGTTCGGTATTCCGGGAGAAGGATCTTCTGCGGCGCTCATACTAGACGGCTATCCCATGACGAAACGCGGCGAAGCGGGCCGCGCCTTGGGTGCGGCGATCACAGCCTCTGTCGTAGGCGCGATCATCGGAGCTCTTTCACTGGCCATATCGATACCGATTATGCGTCCGCTGGTACTGCTGTTCGGGTCGCCGGAGCTATTTATTATTGCGATCATGGGCATCACGTTTATCGGCACCCTCGCCGGCGCTTCATTGATTAAAGGCCTTTTGGCCGGCGGGATCGGTTTGATGTTGGCGGCCATCGGCGTCGATCCTCAGACCGGATCTCTCCGTTATACTTTCGGCTCATTGTACCTGTGGGATCGCCTCGACCTCATTCCCGTGGTCGTGGGTCTGTTCGCTATTCCCGAAATAGTCGACCTGGCGGTTCGCGGCACCAGCATCGCGAGCGGGCAGCCAGATAAGCTAACCGGCGTGATGGAGGGCGTCAAGGACACTTTCCGTCATTTCTGGCTGGTCGTCCGCTGTAGTTTGATCGGCGTCTATTTCGGCGTCCTCCCCGTCTTGGGAGCCAATGTGGCGCAATGGATTTCATATGCCCATGCGGTCCAGGGCCTGAAAGATAAGTCCCGTGCCGGCAAGGGGGCTGTCGAGGGACTTCTGGGTCCGGGCGCAGCGAACAATTCAACCCGCGGCGGCGACCTGATCCCAACCCTCGCCTTCGGTATCCCTGGCAGCGGCGCTATGGCGTTGCTGCTTGGCGCCATGTTGATTGTCGGCCTCAATCCCGGCCCCGAAATGCTCAAGTCTCGCCTCGACGTAACTTTCTCCATGGTTTGGGTATTGATCCTTTCAAACATCATCGTTGCCGCGGCATGTTTCTTGATCCTAAATCATCTCGCGGCATTGACTTTTATCCGCGGCTCGTTGCTCATCCCATTCTTAATGTTTCTGGTTTTTATCGGCTCTTTTACCGCGAACAACGACCTCTACGACATCATCGCTACGCTGCTTTTCGGCTTTATCGGTTATTGCATGGTCAAGTTCGGTTGGCCGCGGCCGCCACTGATTCTCGGGCTGACACTCGGAAAAATCGCCGAGAATTATCTGTGGATTTCCACCGCCGCTTACGGCGCTAGATGGTTGATGTTCCCAAGCGTTGTGGTTCTTATCGCTCTCACCATCGTCACCGTTGCCTATCCCACGCTCAAGGAACGGATGGGCAGGGCCAAATACGAACGTCCAGCGGATGCGGTGTAGCGCGCGGTTTCGGGTTTCAAGTTCGGTGTTAATGTGAGACCTTGCTTGGGCTCGAACGGCGCGATCCCTCCGCTTAACTTGAACCCCCGAAACGTAAAACCCGGAACTGCTTCCGAGTAGTTGACAGCCGACACCTTAGGTGGGATAAGCAAATAAAATTCTACGGAGGAGGCTACGTACTTATGGCTCATGACTTGGTAATCAAGAACGGCTTGGTAATCGACGGCACCGGTAGCCCGGGACTCGAAGCCGACGTGGCCGTGGACGGCGAAAATATCGCCGCCATCGGTAAAAACTTAGGAGGCGGAAAAAAAGAGATCGACGCTAAAGGGCATGTGGTGGCTCCTGGTTTTATCGATGCGCACACCCACATGGATGCGTTTGTGGTGCTCTATCCCAACGGCAATCCGGTGGTGAACTACGGTGTAACCAGCATTGTTATCGGCGATTGCGGCGCCTCTTGCGCGCCCGTACCCCCGAAAGCCGAACCCCGTCAGGTTCTAGTTCAATACCTTCGGCGCGTCCTGGACAAATACGTCGACGACAAGGATTGGAAGTG
>Ga0081455_10000083_pt1 | contig 102126 bp, 89 predicted proteins | sample TabmetS3T2R1_FD_70207 | JGI IMG/M metagenome (GOLD analysis project Ga0081455, IMG submission 70207) | Tabebuia heterophylla rhizosphere microbial communities from the University of Puerto Rico - S3T2R1 | ecosystem: Host-associated > Plants > Roots > Rhizosphere ... | reverse complement strand
CGATCAGTGGCTCGCGGGTGTGAGCGACGAGCCGTTCCGTAGCGAGCCGATCAGCGACCTCGCGATGCTTCCCGGCACGGGCGGCACGACCGGCAACCCGAAAGGGGTCATGCTCACGCACCGCAACCTCGAAACGATGACGGCGCTGACCCTGATGGGCTACCCCTTCGAGGGACGACCGATCTATCTGGCGATGGCACCGCTGACGCACGCCGCGGGCGTGCTTGCGTTTCCGATCATGTGCCGCGGCGGCGAAATCGTCGTCATGTCCCAGCCGCACATCGGCGATTTCCTGAAGCTCGCGCAGACGCATCGCGTAACGCATGCTTTTCTGCCGCCGACGCTCATTTACATGCTGCTCGATCATCCCGACCTGCCGGGCACGGATCTCAGCAGCTTCCAATGTTTCTGGTATGGAGCCGCGCCGATCTCGACGGCGCGTCTGGAAGAGGCCCTGCGCAAGATCGGGCCGGTCATGGCCCAACTCTTCGGTCAGACGGAAGCGCCGATGATGATCTCGATGATGCCACCGCGAGATCATTTCAATCCGGATGGCACGATCGCGCGCCACCGCCTCTCCTCGGCGGGGCGGCCGGCGCCGCTCGTCGAGGTGGCCCTGATCGACGCAGCGGGAAAGCAGCTACCTCGAGGCGAGCGCGGCGAGATCGTCATCCGCTCGAGCCTGGTGATGCAGGGTTACTACAAGAATCCCGCCGCAACAGCCGAGGCGACCGTCGACGGCTGGCATAGGACCGGCGATATCGGATTTCTCGATGAGGACAATTTTCTGTTCATCGTCGACCGCGCCAAGGACATGATCATCAGCGGCGGCTTCAACGTTTATTCGGCGGAAGTCGAACAGGCCCTGCTCAAGCATCCGGCCGTTCAGGATGCGGCGGTGTTCGGCTTGCCCGACGAGAAATGGGGCGAACGCGTCTGCGCCGTCGTGCAGATTCGCACGGGATATAGCGCCTCGCCCGCGGAGATCCTCGCGCGCGTCAAAGCCGAAATCGGCAGCGTCAAGACGCCGAAGGAGCTGGAAATCTGGGAGGACCTGCCGCGCTCGAAAGTCGGCAAGGTGCTGAAGAAAGATATCCGGGCGCAGAAGCTGCGCGCGGCGACGCAAGCCGACGCATGAGCCGCAGCGTACTGGTGGCGGGCGTCGGCATGATTCCGTTCGTCAAGCCGGGACGGAACGATCCGTACGACGTGATGGCGAGCACGGCCGTGCGTGCAGCGCTCGCCGATGGCGGCATCTCCTACGATCAGGTGGAGCAGGCCGCGGTGGGCTATGTCTACGCCGATAGCTGTGCGGGGCAAAAGGCCTTGTATGGAGTCGGCATGGCGGGCATCCCGATCTTCAACGTCAACAACAATTGCTCCACGGGATCGTCAGCGTTGTTCATGGCACGGCAAGCGGTCGCCAGCGGCGCCGCAGAGTGCGCGCTGGCGCTCGGCTTCGAGCAGATGACGCCCGGTGCAATCGGCACGGTCTTCAACGACCGCGTCAGTCCGTTCGCCGATTTCGATGCGTTGTGCGACGAGTTGGTGGACGCCGGTCTGCCGCTGGCATTGCGCTACTTCGGGGGCGCGGGCTTGGCGCACATGCGACGTTACGGAACCACGCTCGCCGATTTCGCCAAGGTTCGGGCGAAGGCGAGTCGCCATGCCTCGAACAACCCGCTCGCGTTGTTCCGTACGGTGATGACCGAAGAAGACGTCTTAGCGGCGCCCGTGTTGTGGCCTGGAGTCATGACGCGGCCGATGGCCTGCCCGCCCACCTGCGGCGCCGCGGCCGCGATCTTGATTTCGGAAGACTTCGCGAGAAAGCACGGCGTGTCGCCGACGGTGCGCATCGGTGCGCAAGCCATGGTCACCGATCGGCCGATCGCGTTCGAAGCCCGCGACATGCTGCAACTGGTGGGTTTGGACATGACCCAACGGGCCGCGCGCGCGGTGTATGAGGCCGCCGGTGTCGGGCCCGAGGACATCGGCGTCGTGGAGCTGCACGACTGCTTCGCGCACAACGAGGTCATCACCTACGAAGGCTTGGGCCTGTGTGGCGAGGGCGAAGCGGCGCGTTTCATCGCAGACGGCGACAATACGTACGGCGGACGCACCGTCACCAATCCTTCGGGCGGGCTTCTATCCAAGGGGCATCCGCTGGGCGCCACTGGTCTTGCACAATGCTACGAGCTGACCCACCAGCTACGCGGAACTGCTGACCAGCGCCAGGTCGAAGGTGTGCGTCACGGACTCCAGCACAATCTCGGGCTGGGAGGAGCGTGCGTCGTAACGCTCTACGAACGAGTCTGATAGGTTCTGGTGGAGCCGGCTTCGCGATCCTGCCATCTCGCGCGCAACGAACCGGTCCCTGTCACTCGTCCGGCCAGACGGATCGGGCGATCTCGACGACTTCGGCGAGCTTGGCCCATTGTTCTTCTTCGCCGAGAAGATTTCCCTCCAGCGTACTAGCGAAGCCGCATTGTGGGCTCAGGCAGAGTTGATCCAGGCTGACGTACCGGCTCGCCGCATCGATCCGCTGGCGAATCGCATCCTGGTTCTCGAGGGCGCCACTCTTCGTCGTCACCAAGCCGAGCACCACGCGCTTGCCGCCTTTCGGGAGGAAACGCAGCGGCTCGAAACCCCCGGCGCGCTCGGTGTCGTATTCGAGAAAGTACCCGTCGTAGTCCGTCTGATTGAAGAGCACGTCGGCAATGCCTTCGTAGCCGCCCTGCGCGAACCAGGACGAGCGGAAGTTTCCGCGGCAGAGATGGGTCGTCACTTTGAGATCCGCAGGGCGACCGGACAGCACGCCATTCAGCATTCGCACCCAGATCGCGAGCATGCGCGCCGGATCGTCGCCGCGCTTCACGAGCGCCTCACGCATTCCCGAATCGCAGAGGTAAGCCATGTTCACGTCATCGAGCTGCAGATAGCGGCAGCCTGCGGCGTAGAAATCGTTCAGGGCCGCGCGGTACGCCACGGCGAGATCGTCGCAGATGTCCTCGATGTGCGTGTACGCCGCGCGATCCACGACATCGCGCCAATTTCGCGCCACCGAGAGCAGCATGGTCGGCGAAGGAATGGTGATCTTGGGCGTTGCGCTCGTGTGCGCCTTCAGAAACGCGAAATGCCCGATCATCGAATGACCCACGTAGCGGAGCCTGCCGGCCACGGTCGTGAGCGGCACCTTCTTGGGCGCGCTCTGACCCCCTGCGCCCCGTGGCGCGGGCACTTCGCGCTCGACGATCCGCGTGCCTTCGAGCTCACGCAGGAAATCGAATACCCAGGTATCGCGGCGGAATTCGCCATCGGTGATCGAACGTAATCCCACGGATTGCTGTCGGGCGATCACGCGCAGAATCGCCGCGTCTTCGATCGCCTTCAGCTCCTGGTGACCGATCTCTCCCGCGGCCCGCCTCTGCCGCGCGGCCAACACGTCGGCCGGCCGCAGCAGACTTCCCACCTGATCCGCGCGAAATGGAGCGTGTGTCATGCGGCGCCCTCCGGAGTCGTGGCACGAATGGAATACGCAATTGCAGGCTTGCGCGAACGAGCCGTTCTGAGATGTGTCATCGAGGAGTGCTGTAGAACGTAACGTGTGTGTAAGCGACGAACATCCGGACGGATCGCTTCACGTCGACTGCGCAAGCGCGCCCGCATGGAGAGCCGCGGTCGTGCTATGGAGCAATTGTTCTTGCACGTCGCTCGCGAGAGGCGCCACCGCGAGGCGCGCGCGCTGGACGAGCTCCGCGTAGCTTCCGGTGGACTGAGCGATGTCCGATCCCCAGAGCAGCCGCCGCGGACCGAACTCGCGCATCACGCGCTCGAGCATCGGGGCCGCGGGGAGCCCGGCCGTCGCCAGCCGCGCAAAGTTGATCGTGGAAAACATGAGATGAACGTTCGGGAGCTCGACGAGCGCACGCAGAGGCGCGTCGAATCCGAAATCCGGCGGACCACTTTCCACGGGCAGATTCGACAAATGATCCAGTACGATCGGCACAGCTCGAAACTCGCGCAGGAGGGGCACCAGCGCGCGCAAGCCGGCGTCTCGATTCCAGCGATAAAAGTGCAATCGCAGGGACACGCCTAAATCGGCAACGGCATGCCACACGTTGATCGCCGCTTCGCCAGCGAACCATCCGGTATCGGCACCCTTATACGGCTCGGTGAGCCGAATAGCGGCGGCGCCCCGCTCGCATACCCAATGGCGGACCACGCGAGGCGCTTCCGCATGGCGCGCATCCACCATGCACACCGCTCTCAGCCGCTTCGGAAAGCGCTGCGCCGAATCGACCACATAAGAGTTGTCGTAGCCGTAGATGTGCGCACGCTGCACGACCAGCGCCTGTTCCACACCCTGCTCATCCATGCAACCGATCAGCCGCTCGACCGTGAACGGGTCGTCCAAATCGCCCGGACGCACCTGCCCGCTCAAGGGCGCAGCCGGATACCGCGCGAAATCGTCGGAGACGATGTGGGCGTGACTGTCCAGAATCATGTGTGATGCTCGCGAGACTTCATTGCGCCTTCCACGGGCTGACGGTGACGTGAATCGCGCCCCGCATCCCTTTCCCTGCGGTGGCTTTGATCGCGACGTCGACCTCACTCAGCCCAAAATCATGCGAGCACATCTCCTCGAGCGGATATTTACCGGAGGCGATGTAGCGCAGCGCCAACTCCACCGCCGCATAGCTGCGCCCGCGCGGCGCGCGCACCGTCAGATAGCGCTTCTTGATTTCACCGATCGGAACGCGCTGCTCGAGGCCATTGAGACTGAGAATGGCGCCTTTGGCCGCGAGCGCGATCGCCTGATCGACAATTCGCCCGTCGGGGTCGCCCGTCGTATCGACCACGACGTCGACGCCTCGACCGCGCGTCACTCGCAGGACGGCCTGCTCGAGGATCTCCTGCTCCACATCGATGGCGTGATCTGCACCGAGCCGCAGACTCAGGTCGAGTCGCGCACGATCTCGCGTGAGCCCCGCGAGTATCACGCACAGTGCGCCCGCAGCTTTCGCAGCCAGCACGCATCCGAGACCTTGCTGGCCCGGTCCGAACACGAGAACCGTCTTGCCCGGAGCCGCGCCTCCGTCTGCGCAAGCCCACTGCACCCCGTTGCCAAGGGGTACTGCAAGCGTTGCGAGGCGCGCCGAGAGCGTCGTAGGAATTCGATGCACGACGGCATTCGGCGGCACGTAGAGATACTGCGCGTAGCCGCCCCAGAGATGCGGCGGGATGTCACACGAACATGTGCCGAAGCGCAGAGTGCGCAATCGGTCTTTCACGTTGAAGAAGTCCGCCTCCATGCAGAGCCGGAAGTCACCGCGCAGACACCACTCGCAATGCCAGCAAGGCAGATACTCTTGGAGCGCGACACGATCGCCGACACTCACGCCCCAGCGCGTGGCAGCCGCCGGGCCCAACTCGACGAGCGTGCCGACGATCTCATGCCCCATGATGACCGGCGCATGATTGGGTTTGCGGTAGAGCTCCGGATCCGAGCCGCCGACACCGCAGGCTTCGACTCGCAAGAGTGCGGCATCCGCGCCGATTGCCGGCCGCGGAAACTCGCGCAGCTCGGTCCGCTCGGTGTCTACCTTGACGGCCGCCCTCACACTCTCGCTCACGACGCCGATCCTCCGCGCAAGCGGAACACATGCGCCGCCGTGCCGCCGAAGATTCGAGAAAGGACGGCTTCAGATTGGCCGGTAAGGGCGCGGCGGCACCAGTCGAGCGCGTTGGCGTATCCCTCCCGCGCAGACACCACTGGAAAATCACTGCTCCACATCAAGCGTTCCGCTCCGAAGCGCTCGATCGCCTCGGCCAACACGCCGGGCGTCTGCAGAGGCGGTACGCCCCGCTCCGGCAAAATCGCCGGCCGCTTCGCCAGCTCTCCGAGACCCGGCATCTTCATATACACATTCTCAAAGCGAGACAGCTCGAACACTCGACGCCGCGCGGCCCTCTCGGCTTCATCTGCATCCGGCGCACTGCCGCCGCCAAGATGCTCCAGGACTATCGTCAGATGCGGAAACGTGGCGACCAGCTCGAAGAACTCCGGCGCGGAGAACTTGTGCACGCTGCCGACGCAACTCACCGCGAGATCGAGCCGATCCGCCGCGCGCCAGATCGCCAACGGATCAGGACCGACGGAGCGCGACTCAGGTCGCAAACGCACGCCGGTTGCACCCGCTTCGGCAAGCGCCTGCAGTTGATCCGTCGCATCATCTCGCGCCAAATCCACTGCAACGACACTCGCGAAACGATCCGGGTAATGATGCACGCAGCTCTGTTGATAGCTGTTGTCGTACTGGCCCAGCAGCTGAATCAGCACCGCCTGCTCGACACCGCATCGGTCCATCTGAAAGAGCAGCGACTCCACAGGCTCGTACCACACGGACGATACGTGGCAATGACCGTCGACCGTCGACATGTCAGGCGACGAGATCGACGAGGGGGACCTCCTCTTTCCAGCTTCGTGCCTCGGGAATGATCACCGTGGCCGCCTTGATGTCCTGCCAGCGCATGGGGTTCGCGAGCGTGGGCGGGCGCTCGCCCTTTTCGGCGAGCGCGCGCGCAGCCCGCAGCATTGCGCGGCGCCACGCGACAACCGCCACATCCGATGAGCCGAGGTGTTCCTGCGTGCGATCGAGAATGCGCCCCTGAGTCTCGCTCACCGCATGATCCTGGGTGACGATGCCCTTGATGCCGGACATGAGGCCACTTTTCATCAGTGCACGGTCCTGCTGGTACCAATTGTCGATGTTCAGCTTCTTGCGGAAATCCTCGTCGACCCAGTGGCCGCCTTCGTCGATACGGAAGGCCACATCGATCGGCTGCGTCTCGTCGAAAAACCACTGAATGTGCCAGGTGGACTCATCGTCGCGTGGCACGAAAGCATTGGCCATGCGCCGGTTTTTGATCGGGCCGAAGCCCACAGGCGGAATCAAGGTGATGAATGGCAGCACGACCTGCGTGAGGCGCACGTGCTGACTGTTCTCGCGGAACTTGCGGACACCCGCATAGCGCAAGCCGTACTTCGTGAGCTCGACTTCGATCTTGGGCGCAAGATCGCGCTCGTGATCGTACTTTGCGGGCGCATCCCAAGGTTGCTCTCGATGCAGCACTCCGGCATGTGCGGAATCGATCGTGCCTTCCACGGCCTGCGCGTAGTTGCAGTCTTCGCGCAGCTTGAACGGCACCGCATGGGTCGATGGCATCGAGAACCACTCGAATTCCGGAAACGCCGGCGGCTCGGCGCCGGCTTTCATGAACGCCCACACGACCCCGCCCGCCTCGCGCGTGGGATACGCACGAGCACGCACGTTGTGGCACAGACGCGAAGACGGCGGCTCGGTCGGTGTCTCGAGGCATTGGCCGTCCACCGAATATTTCCAGCCGTGATAGAGGCAGCGCAGCCCGCCTTTGTCGTTCACGCCGAGGGCGAGCGAGGCGCGCCGATGCGGGCACTGTTCTTCGAGAAGACCCACTCGGCCGGCGGTGTCGCGGAATGCGACGAGGTCCTCGCCGAGCAGGCGCACGCGTACGGGCTTGCCGTCGGGTTCTGCGACCTCGGACGAGAGGAGCGCCGGAATCCAATAGCTGCGGATCAAATCGCCCATGGGCGTGCCGGCGCCGACACGTACCAGAGTCTCATTGTCTTCTCTCGAGAGCATGATCGTCTCCTGTCAACGTGCGCGGCGTGTCCGCGCCGAGTCGTCGATGCCGAAGGCAGGTGTGAGCGGGAAACGCACTTTGGCCTCAACTCCCGCGGATACCGAATGTCTTCTGCGGCGTCAGCCCCATGAGCGCACGCCCGAAATTCGTCATCGCGGCATCCCAGATGAAGGCGTAATGCTGGGCCGCAGAGTTGACGTCGCGCCAAATTCGCTGCAGCTCCGAGGTGTCGTAAATGCCGCTGCCGCCGGCGAATTCGAAAATCCGCGTGACGGCATAGCGCGCGGTCTGGGCGGCATATGCCCAGTTGCGGGGCAGGCGCGCCGCATCGAGCGCTGACAGACTATCGGCGCGCGACAATGCGTCGATGGCGCTCGCGTCTGCGAGCACCAGCGCGAATGCGCTGTCCACCTGAGCGGCTGCTTCGGCTACGCGCGCCAACATCGCGGCAGGCTCCACGAGCATCGCTTCGGAGCTCCTCGCCTTCTGCGCGAGGCTCTCCGCGAACACCTTGATGGCCCCGCGAGCCATGCCGAGCGGCGCGCCGATGATCGAGAACGGCGCCACGTTCGAGAACGGAATCCGGTACAGCGCGCGGTCGTGAAAACGCGCGCCTGGCGCCGTGCCATCGAGCATTTGCCGCAAGCTGACAGTGCGATGCTCGGGAACGAACGCATCGGCGATCCGGATGGAACGACTGCCGGTACCGCGCATGCCGGCGGTGTACCAATCGTCGATGATTTCGATGTGTTGACGGGGCACCAGGAAAAAGCGGGACTCGGGCACCGCGCCCTCTGCCGTGACGGCACCGCCGACGATCACCCACGAGGCATGATCGATGCCGCTGCAAAAGCGCCCCTCCCCGCTGCAGAGACGATAGCCGCCTGCAACGCGCGTGGCCTTACCGCTCATCCGGAACACAGTCGCCGTGAGCGCGGCCGGATCGTCGAACAGCTCGCGCTGCGCCTCGGGAGGAAACAAGTTGAGCATCCAGCTGTGACCGGCCAATACACCGAGCACCCAAGCGGTCGATCCGCAGACGGTGGCGATCTCTGCGGTGACCTCGACGAGTGAGGCGAAACCGAGCTCCGATCCGCCGAATACCTTGGGGAGGACGAGGCCGAACAGGCCATTCTCGAGCAGCTCGCGAATGGTCTCGTCCGGGACGCGCCGATCGGCCTCGGCGCGCGCAGCGCGGGCGCGAATGCGCTCGGCGAGGGCGCGCGCCCGCTCCAGCGCTTCCGCTCGGCTCCCGACCACCGGAACGGCGTGCGAGCCGGCCGGCGGGGATTGCAGGGGTGCAGTCACGATCATGAATCTTTGGATCTACGCAGGAGTGCGTCCTTCGACGACCGACCCGCCACTTCGCCGGCGCCGCCGTGGCTGCCGGCGGCGTTGCTTTTCCATGCCGAGAAATTAGGATAGTCACGATAGTATTCAATTTTGGCTAAGTCAACTGCGCGCCATGAAGCGACCGGTCCGTACAGGCGCGCCCACGGGAGATGTCCGTTGTCTGATTCCTCGACATGGAGCGAGAACCTGCTGCAGGTTCGCCTGACAACGGTCAAGTTTCTGGCGCGCGATACCTATCTGCTCGAGCTGCGTGGCGCGGACGGCTCGCTCCTGCCGCCGGGGCAGCCTGGCGCGCACGTGGGAGTGCATCTCGCCAATGGGCTCGTGCGTCAGTATTCGCTGACGACGTGCGAAGGTGCGCAGAGATCATACGAAGTGGCCGTCAAGCGCGAGGCAGCGGGCCGTGGCGGCTCGCGTTACATTCATGATCATTTGCGCGTGGGCACGCTGCTGCAGATCGAGCCACCACGCAACAACTTCCCGCTGGACGAGAGCGCCGCGCACAGCGTGCTCATCGCGGGCGGGATCGGCGTCACGCCAATCCTGGCCATGCAGCGCCGACTGAGTGCCCTGCAGCGCTCCTACGAGCTGCACTACGCTTGTCGCTCACGCGAGGACTGCGCCTTTCTCGACGAGCTCGCTGACCTTCCGCGGGTGCACTTACATTTTGATGATGAGATGGGCGGACCGCTCGATCTTGGGCGCATTGTTGCCGGCGCGCCGGACCACTCCCACCTGTACTGCTGTGGACCGATGCCAATGCTCGACGCATTCGAACGAGTGAGCGCAAGCCGGCCGCGCCCCCATGTGCACGTCGAGTACTTCACGCCAAAGCTCGCAGCATCCGTGGCGGGCGGCTACACCGTGCGACTCGCTCGCCGCGGCGTCGAGCTGCAGATCAAACCCGGCCGGACGATTTTGCAAGCGTTGCTCGAAGCGGGAGTCGATGTGCCGTTCTCGTGTGAGCAAGGCGTCTGCGGAAGCTGCGAGACGCGGGTCCTCGAAGGCGTTCCCGATCATCGAGACGCGATCCTGTCCGACGATGAACGCGCCGCCAACAAGACGATGCTGGTGTGCTGCTCCGGAAGCCAGACGCCGTACCTAGTGCTCGATCTGTGAGCGGGCCACTGCAGGAGAAGGCCATGGCAGTCGATGTTCAAGCGTTTCGGGCGGGCATGCGGCACTTGACCGCGCATGTTTGCCTGATCACCACGAGGACCGCCGGCGGCGAGCGGCACGGGCTCACGGCAACCGCGGTGTGCTCGGTCTCGGCATCGCCGCCGATGCTCCTCTGCTGCGTGAATCGGAGCAGTAGCTCGCATGAGGCGATACGCACCTCGGGCATTCTCGCGGTCAACGTGCTGGCGGTGGAAGACAAACGCCTCGCCGATCGCTTTGCGAGCTCGAAGCCCGGGGAGACGCGCTTCGAGGAAGGCCTGTGGGGACAACTGGAGACCGGCGCGCCCGTCCTGGAGAGCGCCCTCGCCGCGTTCGATTGCCGCCTGGCGCATGCAGTGGACGTGGCGACGCATGGGATATTGTTTGGGGAGATCCAGGCTGTGCGCGTCCGGCCCAATCAGGTGCAGCAACTTCTGTACGCACATGGCTCGTACGGTGGATTCACGTCGCTCGAGGCTGCGCGCGGCTCCGATCTCATGTGGATACCGACGTGGGACTGGGAGCACGGTTCCTGACTCGCGCGCCGCCCATGGATGAGGCGGTACGGCGCCGGTGGATTCAGCCCTGAATACTCTTTAGACTGCGTCCGGCTTCATAGCGGGATGGGCGGAGACGAACGGGTGGCGGCGAAGAAGAAAAAAGAGAGTCGCTCGACCAACATTCCCGAGGCCATCGCCGCGGAGATGCGCGAGCTCATTACCCGCGGGACGTTCGCTCCCGGGTTGCAGTTGAAGCAGGTGGATCTTGCCGCGCGCTTCGGCTCGAGCCGCGTGCCGCTGCGTGAGGCGTTCAAGCTCCTGACCACCGAAGGCATCCTCGAGCACGATCAGAACCGCGGCTTTTTCGTCGCCAATCTCTCCTCGGACGAAGCGCGCCAGCTCTATCGGATTCGTCACCTCCTCGAGGGTGAGCTCTTCACGACGGTCGAATGGCCGTCGAAGGAACAGCTCGAGCTCCTGCAAAAGCAAGTCGACAAGCTCGAAACCCTCTTGCAGAAGCAGGATGCGGCGGGTTGGATTCTGCAGCACCGGCTCTTCTACGAAGCCATCTACAACCTGTCGCCGGAAAAGATCATCGTGCGCGAGGTCCTGCGCTACATCAGGCTGACGGACCGCTACCGCAGCCTCGCGACGCACGTACTGCTCGCTCCCGATCGCAAGGCGGCGCAAGAGCAGCACCTCGTGGACGCGCTCGCCGAACGCAATCGGCGGCGCCTGATGCGCGTGTTCGAGGAGGATCGCACGCGCATAGAGCAGGGTGTCATGGACGCCCTGCGCGCTCGCGGCCTGTAACACCTCCACCGCCCTTCACCATTCCTCGGGCCGACACGCGGGCTTCGCAGACGCAGCCGCGCGCGTTCACTTGACCCTGCACGCACTTTTGCTATACAAAATAGTATCCATATAGCGCAGCCGCCGCGCGCGGGGCTTTCCGGAACGGCACATGATCATCGACTGTCACGGGCACGTGAGCGCCCCGGCGGAGCTCTGGGTCTACAAATCACTTCTTCTCTCCCACCGCGGGGAGCACGGCCGGCGTTTTCCGACCCTGAGCGACGAAGAGGTGCTGAGTCACATCAATCGCAAGGAAATGGCGCCGTGCGGTCATCTCGACATGCTCGAGCGGGTCGGCACCCGGCTGCAGCTGCTCTCGCCGCGACCGTTCCAGATGATGCATTCGGAAAAACCGGGCCGACTCGTGCACTGGTTCACCGAGGAGACCAACAACATCATCGCGCGTCAGGTGAGCCTCATGCCCGAGCGCTTCGTCGGCATCGCCGGCTTGCCGCAGGTCGCGGGTGAGCCGATCCGGAATGTGCTGCCGGAGCTCGAGCGCACGGTGCGCATGGGATTCAAAGGGTGCCTGCTGAATCCGGATCCCTACGAGAACAGCGGCATCGAACCGCCGCCTCTCGGCGATCGCTATTGGTATCCGCTCTACGAGAAGCTCTGCGAGCTCGACGTGCCGGCGCACATTCATGCGGCGGGCTCCCGCGTGGAGCGCGCGCCCTACACGCTCAACTTTCTGCTCGAAGAGACGATGGCGGTCTACGGGCTGCTGGTTGCCGATGTGTTCACGGATTTTCCGAGCCTCAAGATCCTCATGAGCCACGGTGGCGGCGCGGTGCCCTATCACGCGGGCCGTTTTCACGCGTCCTGGCTGAGGCGCGGCGCGGATTTCTACGAGGCCATGCGCAAGCTGTACTACGACACCGTCTTGTACTCGGAAGAAGCGCTGCGCCTCCTCATCAAGACCGTCGGCGTCGACCGCTGCCTCTTCGGGGCCGAGTGCCCGGGCGTCGGCTCCGCGGTGGACCCGAAGACCGGCCGCACGCTCGATGACATCGCCCCGCACATCCGCAATTTCGACTGGCTCTCGGACGCCGAGAAGACCCAGATTTTCGAGGGCAACGCGCGCCGTCTCTTCAAGCTCGACCGGACGGGAGCCTGACCCATGGCGCAAGTCGTTCTCGGCATCGGTACGAGTCACGGTCCCATGCTGGTCACGAACCCGGAGATCTGGGGCGCACGTATTCCGGCAGACAAGGCGAACCGGCACCCTTGGCGCGGGAGAACCTGGACCTTCGACGAGCTCGTCGAGGCGCGCAAGGCGGAGCGCCTCGAGCTGCAGATCACGCGCGAGGTCTGGGATGAGCGGCAACGCCGCTGTCAGGCGGCGATCGAAGAGCTGGCGCGCGTATTCGCGGCCGCCCGCGTCGATGTGGCCGTGCTCGTCGGCAACGATCAGATGGAAATCTTCGACGATCGCCTGATTCCGGCGTTCAGCGTTTTTCTCGGCGACACCATCACCAACCACGAGCTCAGTACGGCGCGCCTGTCGAAGCTGCCGCCCGGCATTGCCGAATCGATGCCCGGCTACATCCCGCAGGGAGGCGCGGACTATCGCGGGCATCCCGAGTTGGCGCTCAGCATCGTGCGTCGAGCGATGGCGGACGAGTTCGACGTCGCGTCCATGAAGTCGCTTCCCAAACCGGAGACGCCGCATGCGTTCGGCTTCGTGTACCGGCGCATCATGCGCGACAACCCCGTGCCCAGTGTTCCGGTGCTGCTCAACACGTTCTATCCGCCGAATCAGCCCACCGTGCGCCGCGCGTACGCATTCGGAAAATCCGTGCTGCGTGGAATTCATGAATGGCAGAGCGATGCACGCGTTGCGCTGATCGCCTCCGGAGGCTTGACTCACTTCGTCATCGACGAGCAGGTCGATCAGCTCTTCTTCGACGCGCTGCGCGCGCGCGATATCGCGCGGGTCGCCGACCTTGGTGAGCACGTGTTTCAAGATGGAACCTCGGAGATGAAAAACTGGGTGCCCGTCGCAGGCGCCGTGGCCGACCTGGGGCTCACTCCAACCATCGTCGACTACGTGCCCTGCTATCGCAGCGTCGCCGGAACGGGGAATGCGATGGCATTCGTGTACTGGCAATGACTACGCTTGCCCGCCTGCGACGTCTCGATTGCTGTGCGCTGTCGGATGCGCTCGACAGTCTCGGGCTGAAGGGTGCGGTGACCGGTCTGCGTCAGGAATCCGGCAGCGGCAGAATCGCGGGACGCGCCATCACCGTGAAAGTCGGTGTCGGCTCACCTCCTCCGGGGCCGCCGCGACATCTCGGCACCGCCGCGATCGAGGCCGGCGGACCCGACAACATCATCGTCATCGAGCAGCGCAGTGGGATCGAAGCCGGCTGTTGGGGTGGGCTCCTTACGCTCGGCGCCAAAGCGCGCGGTATCGGCGGAGTCGTCGCGGACGGACCGGTGCGCGATATCGACGAGGCCCGCGCGCACGGCTTCGCCATATTCACCCATCGCATGACGTGTCTCACTGCGCGCGGCCGCGTAGTCGAGCTGGGAACGAACGTTCCAGTGACGATCGGGGATGTGTCCGTTCACGCAGACGACTATGTCGTCGCCGATAACAGCGGTGTGATCGTCATACGAGCCGATGACGTGCAGCGTGTAGTCGAAGCCGCCGAACGCATCGTCACGCGCGAGGCCGCGATGGCGCGAGCGATCGGTCCCACCAAGCCGATCAGCGCGGTTCTTGGCGGCGACTACGAACACATGCTCGATGGAGAGAAAGCGTGACCGAAGATCGCAACGTCGCGCGCGCTGCCGCCCTGGACACGGCCAGTCTGAGCGATGCGCTGGATCGATGTGGTGTCGTGGGCCAATGCCAGCGGATTCAGCCTCGCGATCCGGAGTTCCGGCTCGCAGGGCGTGCATTCACGATCCTGTGCGGCCCCGCTGCGACACCGCCCGGCACGGTCGGCGACTACATTGACGATGTCGCGCCCGGCGCGGTCGTCGTCATCGATAACGGCGGGCGCGAGGACGCCACCATATGGGGAGACATCCTCACCGAAATCGCGCATCGGCGGGGCATCGCCGGAACGATCGTCGATGGAATCGTGCGTGACGTCGCGCTGTGTCGGCTCTTGCGTTACCCGGTATTCAGTCGCGGTCACTGGATGCGTACCGGCAAGGATCGCGTACAGGTCGAGGCGACCAATTGCCCCGTCAATATCGGGGGTGCTCGCGTGGCGCCGGGTGACATCGTGAGGGGCGACGCGGACGGCGTGCTCATTATTCCGCGTGCTCACGAGCATGCCGTGCTGAGCGCGGGCGAAGAGATCCATGCCGCCGAGGACAGCATTCGCGCAGCCACGCGCAGCGGTATGCGACTCGACGAAGCGCGGCGACAGTTCCGCTATCACACACTGCAAAGTCGCGGCACAAAGAACTGATCCCACCATGGCGCACTTCCTCGTCGAGTATGTGGAAAAGGGCAACGCCGCCGCGCGCGAACAGCACCGTGCGGAACACATCGGTTATCGCAAGCAGCTGGGTGTGCGGCTCGCACTCGCGGGGCCGCTGCTCGACGCGGCAGGCAAGCCGACCGGCAGCGTCATCATTCTAGAAGCCGCGGATGCCGCGGACGCGGAACGCGTCGCGCGCGCAGATCCCTACGTGGGTCATGGCGTGCTCGGCCTCGTGTCGGTGCGGGCATTCCGAATCGCTGCCCTGCAGCCGCCGGCGAGGCTTTCATGAAGACCATGAGGGGCGTGGCGATTGCGGCTCACGGCGACGCAGCTCCGCCGCGCAGCGCGCTCGACTACGCCGTGATGTGGTTACGCCTGTTCTTCGGCGCGCACCTCGCCTACTCCAGCCTGAGATACTTCTTGCTGTTCGAGCCGCAGCCCGTCGTGCCGGGCGTCGGCGGCGAGTTCGTTCAGGCAATGACCCACATGGGACTCTTCCCGCTCATCAAGGCGATGGAAGGCCTAGTGGGTGCCTGTCTGATTGCCGATCTGTTCGTGCCACTCCTGCTGCTGGCGGAGCTGCCGATCTCGGTGAACATCTTCTATCTCAACACCATCGTGGTCGGCACTCCGAGACAGCTCATCAGCGGCCCGCAGGAGATCTTGATGAATCTGCTGCTCATCTCGGCCTATCTCTCGTACTACCGCCCGTTGCTTCGTATGCACACCAAACCGACCTGGCAGGTCCGATGATGCTGCGGCTTTACGACTTGGTACCTCTCGTGTTCGCCACCGCAGTCGTGGCGATCGCGATCGTGCGCGACTGGCTTCGCCGCCGGTGACTGCAGTGTGAAAAACATCAGGGGGAATTTGTGATGTCGTCATGCCGTGGCCGAGTGCCCGGGATCTGGCACGTCTCGGTGCCGCCAGGAGTGGGCTCATGCTGAAGCGGATTCTGTTTCCGGTAATGGTTTTGCTCCTCGTCTTCGCAGGCCCGGGCATCTCTGCGGCTGCGGAGCACGACGGCATCGCGGCGAAACGTCCGGTCATCGGTGGCGCCTGCCCAGGCTGCCCTTGGGGCGCGCTCGCCGATCAGGTCAAAGCCGCCATGGCGCCGCTCGGCTACGACGTGCAGGTCTGCTATGTGTGCGGAACACTCGAGAGCACGCGCATCGTCGCCGAGCGGCGCGTACCGAAAGCGCCGCCAGGCGCGCCGCCCTCGCCGCCTCTGCCGACGGCGCCTGTGGACTTCGGCGTGGTCGAGCTGGACTTCTTCACCGATGCCTATCACGGCACCGGTCTCTATGAAGGAGACGCCGCGAAGTCCAATCTGCGCCTGCTCGCGCGCTTGGAGAATCCCTCGTGGTTTCTCGTCGCCACGCGCGCCGGCGCATTCATCACCGACCTGAAGCAGGTCCGCGAGCGGCGCTTGCCGGTGAAGATCATCGTGGACCACACGAAGAAGTCGCAGGACGTCCTGCGGTACTACGGCATTCAGAAGGAGGAGCTGGAGTCCTGGGGCGGTGACATCCTTCCCGAGAACAGCCCCGACCGCGAGCGCGCCGATGTGATCATCCACTTCGGCAACATCGGCAACGTGCCCGAATCGAATCTGTGGCATCAGTTGTCGCAGCGGGGCGATCTGCGGTTCATCGCCCTGGCGGACGACCTGCTGGCCGATCTCTCACACCGTTATGACTGGGAGGTGGGCCTCACGCCCGTCGGGCTGCTGAAAGGCATGGATCGCCCTGTCAAGACGTTGCGCACGTCGGGGACCGTTGTATACGGCCGCGCGGACTTGCCCGATCAGTTCGCTTACGACGTTGCCCGCGCGCTCGATCAGAGCAAGCGCCGCCTCGTCTGGTCCGTTCTACCCTTTTCCTACAATCCCGACACCGTCGCGCGCGCGCGCGATGTCCCGTTGCATCCGGGCGCTGCGCGTTACTACCGCGAGCGGGGCTACCTGCGCGGCAACCCGCCGCTGCTGCCGCACGAGATCGAATCTCAATCCTCTCAACGAGACCAAAGGATTTCCCAATGAGGAACGCAGTGACGTTCAGTGCGCTGGCCGCGATCCTCGGCACGTTCTCCCCGGTGGCACAGGCAGGTTCCGGCGCCGAGCTCGTACAAGCGGAAGGCGTGTCTATCGCCGTACGGCGCCCGCAAACGGGTCCCGCGCCTCACGTCGCGATCATCTATGAGAACGGCCGGAGCGAGTTTCATCCGATGTGCACGGAGCTCGCGCAACGCGGCTTTCTCACGTTGTGCGCGATCGAGGGCGACAATCGCCAAGGCGCATGGGAGTCGGTCGCCCGTGATGTGAAAGCGGCGGTCGAATATGCGCGCCGCCAGCCGGGCATCACGAAAGTGGTGATCTACGGCCACAGCGGCGGCGGTGCCGTCGGCAGCTTCTATCAGGCCGTCGCCGAAAACGGCGTCGCCTTCTGCAAGAACCCGCGGAAGCTGTCCATCTGCAACGATGATCTCGCGAATCTGCCGCCGGTCGATGCCATGCTGTTTCCTGATGCGCATCCTGGCCTGGGCGTCATGGCCGTGCGGCATGTCAATCCGTCGCTCAGCACGGACGGCCTGAAGGTGAGCGTGAATCCGGAGCTCGATCCGTACGACCCGAAGAACGGCTTCAATCCACACGGCCCGTCACACTATTCGCCGCAGTTCCAGGCGAAGTACGCGAAGGCGCAAGCCGCCGCCATGGAGGAGCTCATTCGTCAGGCGCAGAGTATTCGCGCGAAAGTGGCCAGCGGTGCAATCACCGATCCTGCGGCCGACAAGGTCGTGACGCTCGCACCGAAGCTGACGAACCATCTCGACGAGTCCGACCCGACCGCGGTCGGCCTCATGAGCACGAGCAAGCCCCGCCGCCTGCTGCGCAACGATGGCACGATCGTCACGCAGATCATTCACAGCGCGTCCGTTGGTCATCCGCAAGAGGCCAGCAGGATTCTCGGGCCGCCTGATCTTGCGACGGTGCCGTTCCTGAGTCGCGGCGCCGTGCACGCCCGTGACGCGATCGATGACATCGACTACTGCACCAGCAACAGCGTCACGGTGTGCAACGTGCAATCCATTCACGTGCCCTCATTGTTCATCGCCGCCGGCGCCGGGACGTTCATCGCGGATGGCGAGCGCATGTACGAGCGGTCGGCCGCGAAAGACAAGGAATTCATCGTCGTCGAGGGCGCGGAGCATGGCGGCGCGCCCTGCACGCCGTGCGAAAAGACGCCCGGTGAATTCGCCAATAGCGCAAAGAACCAGTACGACTATATTCGCGCCTGGATCAACAAGCGCTTCTGAGTGGCCGCAGCCGAGCGCGCCTGCGAGCGCAGCTCAATGATGCGCGACGGGCGCAGAAACTGAAGTCTCCGAGCGGCTGTGCTTCAAGAGAAAAGCGAATATCTGCGGCAGCGCTTCGTTCCAACCCGTGGCGTGGCTCGCTCCGTGCACGAGCAGAAACTCAGACTCGATACCCTCGCTGCGTGCCGCGTCCGCGAGCGCAGCGGACCATTTGTAGTGCGAGAGGTTATCCCGCTCGCCGTGCACAAACAGCATGGCGACGCCATGACTGCGAAGTTGCTGCCACGGATAGCTCCACACCGGAGTAGGACAGCCCGCGGGTGCCACTGCCGCCCAGCGCTCCGGATATTTCGCGGCGAGGTATTCGGTCCCGATACCGCCCATCGAATTTCCCGTGAGATACACCCGGCGTGAGTCGATCCGATACTCTTTCGTCACGAGATCCATAACATTGAGAGCGTCCTGCTCGCTCAGGTCGACGGTGCGCCCATCGATGATCTTGCTTGCCGGCATCTCGAGGTACTCATTCGGATCCGCAGCCGCCAATGCCCGCAGGGGCGGCTCCTCCCGTTTGCCCTCGCCAGGCTGCGAAGTCGTGGAAGTAGCCGCCACGGCGGCCTCGCTTGCGCGAGGTGCGATGACCGCAGCGGCCCGCGCTGCTGCTTGATGTGTCGTCACGATCGGCAGGAAGTTGCCCCACCCCCCAAGCTTCGTATAGCCGAGGGGCGAGACGACGATGACACCGAGCGATTCGGCCAGCGCCTTGATATTCGTCGTCTCGAAGATTTGGTTCTCGTCCGCGCCGCCACCATGCAGAGCCACGACGAGTGGATACGCCTTGCTGCCATCGTAGCCCGTCGGAACGTAGAGCCGGAACGGCATCTGCTTGTCAGTGCTGGGAAACGTGTAGCTGCGATGCTGATCACCGGTGACCGGCTTCGCGAGTGCATTCGCCGCAGCCTGCTGTGAAACCGCTGCTGCAACAGCTATCGGTGCGCGCGCCTGGCGGGAGATTCCGTCGGGACCATAGTCGAGGGCGTTCAGGAACTGCACGTCCGAGACGGACACTTCGCGCATCTGCGGACGATCGTTGATCGCCAGGACGGACCCCGGCTGCCGGCGCGCATCGGTCCACATCGGGAGGCTCTCGCCGTTCGGATCTCCCGACCGCGCGAAGTTCACCCAGTAGGACGACAGCAGTCCTGCGATCTCGCGGTCTACGACGGTCCAGTCGCGCTGCTGTGAATCGAGGCTACTGAACACATACGGAATTTCGGCACCGTGATACGCCCCGATGCGGGCGACTGCATTCGGCGCAGGCGGTGGTGCGTGCTCGAACCGATACTGGAAGACCTTCGATTTTCCCGTGCGTGCCGCGAGCGAAACGACGGTCGAGGCGATGAAGTCCGCCTGCGCCGTGTCGTGTGCTTTCTTGGAGAGCCGAGCAGCTTCGTTCGTGTCCGCCGGATAGCGCGCGAGCACCGCTTGCGCGGAACCGCCGTAGCGCCGTGCAACCTCCGCTCTCCAGGCTTCCGCAGTGAGCGATGGCACGATCTGCCCTTCATCTCCATTCGAGCCCACCAGCAGTGGGACATCGCGCTGCTTGCCCTGCGAGAGCGTGTCATAAAGGTCTATCGGATAAACCCATCCATCCACGACCGGTTCGAACCTGGCACCCGTGGCGCTCACCAACGCTTCGGCGGGGAGCGCACGCAATTGGGCAAGCGAAGGCGCGGACAACGTCTTGCCGAAGGCCACACCACGTTGTTCGACGTCACCGTGCAACGCGGGCTGACGGAAGCCCATCGAGCCACCCGACTCGCAGATCGCTTTGTGAAACAGCCCCGCCGCGGGCGGTGAAGCCAAGAGAATACTGACGATCTCGGACCCGGCCGACTGACCGAAGATCGTGACGTTGTCGGGATCGCCACCGAAGCTTGTGATATTGCGCTTCACCCAGCGAAGCGCGGCGATCACATCGAGCAGCCCATAGTTTCCGGAGCTGTGGTGCGCGGATTCCGCGGTGAGCTCGGGATGCGCCAGGAAGCCGAGCACACCGAGCCGATAATTGAGTGTCACGAGCACGACACCCTTGCGCGCGAGCGAACCACCGTCGCTCCAACCTGGATATGTTGCTCCGGAGCCGACGACGAACGCACCGCCGTGAATCCAGACCATGACAGGGAGCCGCTCGCGCGGGTTTCGGGCCGGCGTCCAAACATTCAGAGACAGACAATCTTCGCTCTTGGCTCGAGTGTCCGCGGCGGTTGAACGATCGGCAGCCTGCGGACACATTGGACCGAAGCGACTGCCATCACGTGTGCCGCGCCACGCAGAGGGTGATTCGGGCGGCCGCCAGCGAAGCGTCCCGATTGGAGGGGCAGCATATGGAATGCCCTTGAATGCGCGTACGCCCGGCGCGCTCGCAGGAGCCGGGCTGACCCATCCTTCGCTGATGCGAACCGGAGTGTCAGCCGCGGCATGGGCCACCGCCATCCAGGCGCACATGCTCGCGAGCATCGCCGCTTTCGTTCCACAGAGCCGCATTCGCATCCGAGTGTCCCCCAGCGGTCGCGATCCGCAATTTGCCGGCGCCCAGCGCTCCTAGGCCAGCGGCGCTAGAACGAAATGAGTCCGACGAACAGGTAGAGATTCCACGCCTGCAGGGCGAGCGCTACCGCGCCCAGCGCTATGAATACCTTGTGCCACAGGCCGCTCTGCTGCGCGATTGCTTGCTGGTCGGGCGCCCGAGATGTGGTCTTCCAGACGAGCATCGGTCGATAGAACGGCAAGTAGTAGAGCATCAGCCAGACTTGGATCAGCAGAATGCACAGCCCGCCGATGATCATGTCGCCGATCTTGGCCAGCAGATAAGCGTTCGAGACAGTGCCTCGGAACCAGCTCCAAATGTCGCCGAGGATCATCGCGTCGAGCATGAACGTGATGAACGCGACCGGGGCCGAAAGCGCCAACATCGCAGGCACGAGACGATTGGTCAGGAGCGCAGTGCCGGTGCCGATCTCGATGAGCTTCGCGACCTGAAACATCCAGCCGGTCTTGATCATCTCCATGACGACCTGGTGTTTCAGATGCGCGTCGAGCGGCGTGTGAATGCTCGGCAGCGGCAGGTAGCCGAAGAACCAGTTCAGCCCGCTGATCAGGTAGAACGTACCGAGCAGAATTCTCGCGGCGAGGACCATTTTAGCGACTGACATGGGCCCTTCCGAGGTTCAGCGCCGCCACGGCCGCAAGCGTCGGCAGAGCAACGATGGCGGCACCGAGCCAGAGCTGATTGCGGTCGCCCCAGTGCTCGATTGCGGGCCAGAGGGAGCTCGAAAGCACGAGAGCACAGACGGACAGGCTCACGAGGTTCACCGTGAACGCCATCACGCGTGAAGTGATCGCGGCGCGCCGGTCTGCCGCGCGAATCAGTTTGGCAACCCAGAGTCCGTTGAGGCCGTCGACGATCAGCATTCCGGTCGTGAAGCAGAGCGCGACGGCCAGCGCGCCCAGCGCGCCGGCAAAGCGGCTGCCCACGACGGCAAACAACAGCGCCTGCGAGAGCGCATCGAACGAGAGCGCGAACAGCATTCCCGTCGCGAAGACACCGAACGGCCGCGCAACCAGCGGCGCGTTGGCAAACCACCGCGCGCGCATACCCAGCGGCTGCACGATCGCGTGTGCCGGAGTTGCGAATGTCGAGACGATGTTGAGCGCAGTGAGTGCGAGCAGAAAGAGCACCGACACGAGCGTTCCACTCAGCTCCAGCCAATCAGGCAGGTGGGCGCGCGCCGCCAAGAGGCTCGCGGCGAGAACCGCGACGACCAGCACACTGCAATGTCCCGCAGAGAACAGAACGCCCGCAGCGCGTGACAGTCGCGGCCGGTGCGCGCTGTTCAGCCGTGTCACGCCGTCGATCACGGCCAGATGATCGGCATCCAGGCCGTGCCGCGCACCGATGACAAACGCCAGCGCGCAAAATCCGGCGAGACTTGCTGTTGTGTCAGGCAACATCATGCTGGGCTCTCGACTTTCCCGTGGCCGCTGACGGTGGCGCCCGCGTTCGCAGGCAATCGGACGAAAGAAAGAATCGACAGCGCACCGATCGCAGCCATCGCGAGCAGTGCGATTCGACAATTGTGCAGATCGATGTGTCCCGCAATGTCGCCCGCCTGTGTCGCCGCTATATTGAGAACGATCGCGGCGAGCGTAACGGCGAGCGCATTCGTCACTTGTTGCGCGACGTTCCAGAGCACCGATGCGCTCCCCATCAGCGGCTGCGGCACGTCGACGAACGCCAGCGTCGACATCGCAGTGAACAGCAACGAGCGCGCCATGCCGGCGGCGGCAAGAACCGCGGCGATGACCCAGTACGGTGTCGGCGCCGAAAACGAGGCGCACGCTGCGATCGCCGCAAGCATCGTCGCAGCCGCAAGGAGGATGACGCTGCGGAAGCCAAACCGCCGCAGCGTGCGCGTCGTCGCAACTTTCAACAACAGATCGCCGCCGTTCATCGCGAGCAAGAGGAATCCCGCTTGCAGCGCCGAGTAGCCGAATTCGATCTGGAACAAGAGCGGCAAGATGAACGACACGGCGCGCGCGGGCAGGCGAATCAGCGCGCCGCCGCCGATCGTGGTCGCAAAGTATGTCTTGATGCGTGCCGTCTCGAGCGACAGGAGCGGATGAGGGTGACGTCGTAAATGACGAACTGCCGCTGCGGCGAGCACTACCCCGAAGATGCTGATGACGCACCCGAGCCGCCAATCGCTGCCGCTCGCGCTGACTTGATCGAGTCCGCTCAACACGGCCGCCACCGCGCCGCCCATGAGCACGAAGCCGACGACATCGAAGGGACGGCGCGAGCGCTCATCGCGCTTCGGAATGAAGCGCAGTACGAGCAGCGTGCCGAGTATGCCGAGAGGCACGTTGAGGAAAAATATCCACTGCCACGACAGATAGGTCGTGACGAATCCACCAACCGGTGGGCCCACCGTGGGCGCGATGAGCATGGGCACCGTGGTGATCGTCATAACGCTGATGAGGTCTTCTTTCGGCGTGCTTTGCAGGAGCACGATGCGCGCGACAGGTGTCATGAGAGCGGCCGCGAGGCCCTGCAAGACTCGCGCGGCGATGAACTGCGGCAAGCTCTGACTCAATCCGCACGAGATGGACGCGACAGTAAAGCCGGCAAGCGCCGCGGCGAACACCGTCCGCCCGCCAAATCGATCCGCGACCCAGTTGCTGCTCGGTAAGAGCACCGCCTGCGCGAGAATATAGATGGTCACACCGACGCTGATGTCGACGGGTCGCACGGCAAAGGCGCGCGCCATGTCCGGCAAGGCGACCAGCACGACGGTGCTGTCGAGCTGCGCCATGAACATCCCGCAAGAAACGAGCAACGCAATGAGCCGTGGGCTCGTGCCTTCACGGCCCCGTTGCATCAGCCTGCGGGGCTCCGTGCGTGTAGAGCTCGGGCGGCATCGTGGACTTCAGGCCCACTTGCGCCAATTTCGCGGCGAACTGTGCGCGCACGAAAGGATCTTCATCGCGATAGTCGATGGTTTGCCCGCCTTCGCGAGTGGTGGCGAGCGCGCTCACGCCGGTTTTTCGATTGATGAACTCGTCCGGACGGGCATTGGGCCCGCCCCAGAAGTTGCACAGACGCAGCGGCACTCGACCCACACCGAAGTGCTGGTGGAACCACTCGCCGCCGCCCGGCGCCGCCGCGACGAGACCGCCCGAAACGTAATCGAGCACGCGCACCTCCGCGCCCTTGCCGTCCTGCCACGGCGTGAAGCCGAGCTCGCGCGGCCAGTTGTAGGTATAGCCTTCCCCGGCAAGACAGACGAGCACGGCACCGGACTCGTGATAGTGCGCCATCGAATAGCGTCCGGTCGGATACTGCGCGACGAAACCAGTGTGGTCGTTCTCGAATCCATGCCACATCGGCGTGATGCGGCGATACCCCGGCGCGCGCTGATTGTCGAGCGGCAACTCGCAGTTGATGATGTCCGGAAAGAAGTTCGCGCGTACCGCGGCACGCTTGTTGTACGGCGTGGCGACGATGCGGTCATCGAACTCGTAGTAGCCGGCGCCACCATAGAAGCGCGGGAACGGATGGTCGTTCTCGAAGATGAAGGCGCGCTCGCGAAACATGTTGAACATGCCGGGTGCGTTGTTCGCGGCGATCAGGAGCGCCCGCTGATCCGTGGCGTTGATGAGCCGGTAATGCGCATTGGGCGCAATCCGGAACATCGAACCGGGCTGCCATTCGAAGCTGTGGCGGAAGCCGCCCTGGCCCTCGCGCCATGTTTCCGTGACGCCGCGCCCTTCCACTACGATGAAGAACTCGTGGTACAGGTGTTTCTCGGCGGCGGTCGCGCGATCGGCAGGCACCTCCAGCACGTACATGCCTTTGGATCCTTCGAGGCCATCGAGCAGGAGGAACGAGCCGCGGGCGTTGCGGCGTGCCCACGGCTGCAGATCCAGCTCGCGCGTGTCGCGCACCCCGATGCCGCGGAAGACCGGAATGCCCTCTTCTTCCATGAAGACTTCATAGCCGCTCTTCTGCCGTTGCCAGCGTTTCAGCCCGGCGTTCTCTTCGCCCTGCGGCGGTTTGTAATCTTCAAGTGTGATGTCCGGCATGTACGTGACCGTGTGGTTTTTGGCCTGCAAAGAGAAGCGATTTGACGATCACCGGCAAGGCGCGCGTGTACGGCGCGTAGGCGCCGAGATCGAGGTGATCGAATTCGTGCACGTGCACGCCATCTACGCAGATGACGCCGCGCCGGCCGGCGAATGCTTGCTCGAGTCGCGCCCCGAGCACGCCGGCCACATCGCCATCGACGATCACGACACAGGGATCGGCGGAACCGAGCCGCGGCTCCAGCGCTCGCGCGATGCCTCGTGCTACCGCGTCCAGCCGCCGCCGCGTGGGCACCCCCGTCCACTTGAAAGCGAGCACCGGGGCACGTGCCGCACCGGTGCTTACGTATGGCGCGAGCAACTCATCGAGGCGGCGCGTGATGGATCGCGCATCGAGATCGTCTTCGCCCGCGCCGAGATCGAGCTCCGCCGCGAATACCGGCAGGTTACGCAATGGCAGCTCGTCAGGATTCGAAACGAAGATCGTGTTGCCGCTGAGTTGCATACTGTGCTGGGAAACGCCGAGCACCGTGGCGCGAATGCCGCGCTCGAACGGCAGCAATTTCACGCCCAGCGCAGCGACTTCGGCACGAATCGCACGACCGAGATGCAGTCCGAGATCGCCAAACGTGCGACTCTCGCGGCCGTAGACATACTCCGAAACGCCGCCGGAGAAGATCACAGCGTCTACGCGCGGCGCATCGGCCTCGGCAAAGAGGGGCGCAGTTCGCAGTAGCGGTCGGCCTCGTGGTGGCTCGCGCAACACTCCCGCGTAGCGCAGAACGTTTCGGGCCATCGCACCGGCGATGCGTTCCGCGACGGCGGGATCGAGCGTGGCGCCTACTTTCACGTCGAGTCGTAGATCGTCAACGATGCCCGCCGCCGGCGGCTCGATGCGAACGACGCGTCCGTCGCCGTCGAAAGTGATGAGGCGCGCGCCGACATCGATTGCCGCCACGCCGAGCGCCTTGCCGTTGCGCCAAGCAGAGAGCTTCGTGGTCCCGCCACCGATGTCGATGTGAACGATGACGCCCTTGCGTCGCGCGGAAAGCGCTGGGACGCCCGTGCCGCTTGCGGCGAGACGCGCTTCGAGAATGTCGCCCGCGGACACCGCCACGAAACGACCGGACTCGTCAGCGACCGCATCAGCAATCGCGCGCGCATTGGCTGTGGAAAGCGCGAGGCCCGTGAGGATGATGGCGCCCGTATCGACATCCTGCCGCTTCAACTTCGCCGCTGCGTACTCGTTATCGATGAAGCGAGCGAGCTGCTTTTGATCGATCTGCTCCGGCGAGCGATACGGCGTCAGAATCACCGCGGATTCGTGCAGCACGGCTCGATCCGCGACGACGTAATAGGCGTCGCGCCGCGCGAGCGTGACGCGCGAGAACACGATCTGCGTCGTCGAAGAACCGACGTCGAAGCCGACCGTCGTCCACACCACGGCATCGTCACCACCGGCGATGCGCTCGCCGATGTCGTGGTAGTGCTCCTCGTCCAGATCATGCACGGCTGCGCGCCTCGCGGCTCGAATTCTGCCTCATGGATTTGTACGGTATTCCTTGTCCGGCAAGCCTTCGGCGCGGCGCTCGGCGCGCGCCTCCGACTCGATGCGCGCCTTCTCTTCGGCGGAGAGAAAGTGCCGGTAGTGGCGCGCTTTTGAAATCGGCGGCAGCGTCGTGGCGATCCGAGTCCAGCTCGCGCCGCCGTCTTCGCTCGCAAACACATCGCCCACTGCGGTGCCTGCATAAAAGGCGAGACCGCCGGACCAACTGTGCATCGCCATCGCCTCGATGTTGCCGTGAATCGGCTGCGGCAGACCCGACATCTTTTCGGTCCACGTGCGTCCGCCGTCGCGGCTCATCACGAACCCGGCTTGCGCGCCGCCCTGCGTGCGCCATGTCTCCGGCGCATCACCTGCGCCGCCGAGATACACCGTATTGTCATCCCGTGGATCGAGAAACAGAGCGTCCGGATAGCCGATGCGATCGGTGCGGCGCTGCTGATGCTGCCAACTCTCGCCACCATCCGGACTGAAATAGAGGCCGTCGCCCGTCGCGAGATGCACGCGGCGCGGATCGGAGGCCGCGATCACGACGCGGTGGACATCGTGATAGAAGCTGTCCTGCGGTGTCGCGTAGCCATCTAGCTCGCGCCAGCTCGCGCCGTCGTCCGTGCTCTTGAGCACTGCGCCCTGCTCGACGCAGACATACAAAGTGCCGGGATCTCGGGGGTGAAACGCGACGTTCTTGACGTGCGCGATATGCGGCGGCGGTGGGAAAGTCCATTTGTCAGTGTTCGGCACGTTCTTGAGGCTCGACACTTCTTCCCACGATTGGCCGAGATCGCGGCTGCGGTAGAGCGCGGGAGGCTCCACGCCGGCGTACAAAATCACATCGCGGCCGCGCTGTTCGGCCGCGATTGTGTAGACGTGCGTGTGCTCGAGCCCATGCATGCGGGGCTCCCACGTGCGCCCCTCGTCCGTGCTCGCAAACAAGCCGCCTTCGGCGCCGCGCCCGTGAATACCCGCAAACAACGAGCGCGAGCTCGACTCGTACAGCAGCGAGCTGATATGCCGCGTTTCGAGGCCACGCGGTTCGATGCGCCATGGCGAGCCAGCGTCCGCGCGCACGAGGGCGTGCAGACCCCGGATCGTTGCGACGAGCAAGGTGAGAACCGGGCCGGAACCGCGGCTCTCGGTACGCCCGTTGGGCGACAAACATGCAATCACGACGTAGTCCTCCGGATCTGCGGACGCGGGATCAGCGCCGTCCTCCTGCAAAGCGGCTGGGTGCGACTCCGAGCCGCGCGCGCCCGAAACCGGTCGCGGCGCCGTCCCAATTGAATGCCGCGTGCGCCGTGGCGCAATTCGCATCGCGCCAGAATCGCTGCAGAGTCGATGAGTTGTAGATGCCGCTGCCGCCTGCGGCCTCGAACAAACTCGTCGTGGCGTAGCGGCACGCCTGCGCCGCGTAAGCGAGATCGCGATGAATGCGCGCGACGTCGAGAGGTGCGAGGGCGGCCGGCTCGCGCAGCTCATCGAGCCAGCTCGCGTCGCGCAGAACGAGCGCTTCAGCGGCATCGATCTGCGCGGCGGCTTCGGCTATGCGCACGTACAGCGCGCCCTGCTCGCCCGCCTGCTCGGGAGACATGGCGCTCAGCTTTTCCCCCAGCGACGCTGCGAGCGTATCCAATGCGCCGCGCGCCATGCCGAGCGGCGCCCCGATGAGCGAGAAGGGCTGGCCCACCGCAAACGGCACGCTGAAGTGCCCGGCCCCATGATGACGCGCGCCCGGCGATGCGCCCTTCATGAGGTCGCCGGTCAGTACCGTTCGATGCTCCGGCACGAAGGCATCGGCGATGCGGATCGTTCGGCTCCCCGTGCCGCGCATGCCCGCGGTGAACCAGTCATCGACGATCTCGATGTCCTGTCGCGGAACGAGCAGAAAGCGCGGCTCGGGCAGCGCATCCGGTCGTTGAACGGCGTTGCCCACCACGACCCAGTCCGAGAAGTCGACGCCGCTGCAGAAGCGTCCCTCGGCGCCTGTCAGGCGATAGCCACCGGGCACGGGTATCGTTTTTCCGCTCAGGCGAAAGACCGAGCCGACGAGCGCGCGCGGGTTCGCAAAGACTTCGGCTTGGGTCTCGGGCGGAAAGAGCGCAGTCATCCAGGCGTGGCCGGTGAGTACGCCGTACACCCAGCCGGTCGAGCCACATGCCGCGGCTATCGTCGCCGTCACCTCGGCGAGCGCGGCGAACCCGAGATCCGCTCCTTGATAGGTGCGCGGTGTCGCGATGTTGAACAGGCCGGCGTCGAGCAACTCGTGCAGAGTCTCCTGCGGGATGCGGCGCTCCTGCTCGGTGCGCTCCGCGCGGGCGCGAATGCGCGGCACCAGCTGGCGCGCCAGATCCAGCGCCTGCGCGCGGTTCGCGATGGGAAGTATCGGAGAGGCGCCGCGGACGGCGCGCGACTGAGTGTCGGTCAAAGCGTCGGACTCGGTAGTGAATGCGTTGCAACGGGCCGCGCAGCCACGGTATCGTTACGTTATACACGATAGTATTCAATATTGGCTGCACGTCAAGCGGCGTGCGCCCGCCACACCGCTCGAGTCCACGGAGCCCCGATACATGAGCACGCCGCCCGCCGCCACAGATCTCGATATCGGTCGCGTGCTGGATGAAGGGGCTTGGAGCGTCTTTCAGAAGCGCGTGCTGCTGCTCGCCTCGTTGGCGTTCGCCGCGGATGGCCTCGCAAATCAAGTGCTCGGTCTCGCGATACCGGCGCTCATCGGCGCCTGGCATGTCGGGCGCGAGGCATTCGCACCGGTGGCGGCGATGGGTTTGGTCGGCGTCGCGATAGGCACCGCGCTCGGCGGGATAGCGGGCGACCGTTTCGGCAGGCGCTGGGGGCTCATCGGCAGCACGCTGCTCTTCGGAACGATGACCGCCGTATCGGCGTTCGTCGGTGACATCGACCAGCTCTTGCTGGTGCGTCTGTTTGCCGGGCTCGGGATCGGTGGGGCCATACCGAACGGCGCCGCGCTCATCTCCGAGTTCACGCCGCTGCGCCATCGTAGTGTCGCCATCGCCATCGGAATGGTGTTCATTCCCGTCGGCGGGCTGCTCTCCGGTGTGCTCGGTGCTTCGATACTCCCCGCATTCGGCTGGCGCGGCTTCTTCTTCGTCGGCGGACTCGCCCCGACACTGCTCGCGCTCGTCTTCGTGTTCATCCTGCCGGAATCGCCGCGCGTGCTCGTGCGCCAGCCGCATCGGCGCGCGCAGCTCCGCGCGTTGCTCGGCCGCTGTGGCCACACTGTCGAGCCGAGCCAGACGTTCGTCGATGAGCACACGACTGTGCGCCACAATCCGCTCCGCGCCCTGTTCGGTGCGGGCATGCTCGGCAACACGCTCGCGCTGTGGGTCGGATTCTTCTTCTGCCTGCTCGCGAGCTACACGATGTTCAGCTGGGTGCCGACCGTGCTGGCCTCACAAGGCTTCAGCCTAGCGATGACCAGCATCGGAACCACCGCCTTCCATGTCGGAGGGATGATTGGCGGCCTTGCGGGCGGCTGGTTGATCGCGCGACTGGGGTCGCGGATCGCCGTTCTCGGGCTTGCGGCGGGCTGTGTATTCGGCGCACTCGTGCTCGGTTTCCTGCCGGCGGGCGCGGAACACGGCACGCTGCACATCGTCGCCGCGCTGGTCGTCGAAGGCTTCTTCATCGCCGGGCTGCACACGGGTTTGTACACCCTCGCCGCCGTGAGCTATCCGGCATTCGTGCGCGCCAGCGGTATCGGCGCAGCTGCGGCAGTCGGCCGTATCGGCGCAGTCGCGAGCTCGTACACGGGCGTAATCACGCTCGAGCTCGGGGGCTCCTCGAGCTACTTCATCGTGATCGCCGCTGCCGCCGCGGTTTCACTGGCTGCCGTTGCGCTGATCAACCAGCACATTCCCCGTCGCGATCGCACGCCGCCGGCTCCCGCGGGCGCGCGCCGCACGCGCACGGCGTAAGCAGACCTCCCTGGGGTTATTGCCGGCAGAAGTGAATACAATATTGACAGGCGAACTTGCCTTGCGGCATCTTGAGGACTTGCTCCGATAGATAATTCGCCGCAGCCCGACTGCTGCACATAGGGGGTCACATGCATCAGCACGAGTCGGCCAGCGCAGCCGCGCCCGTTCGCCATTCCGCATTCACTTTCACTTTCCCGGCCGTATCGCTCGCCGCCCTACTCGGCGCGAGCGCCGCCGCGAGCGCTCAAGAGGCGCCGCAGCCGTCGCAGAGCGCGGGCGGTCCGCAAGAAATCGTCGTCACGGGAACGCGCATCCGCGGCGTTACGGCCGTCGGCTCGCCGGTGATCGGCATCGAAGCCGAGCAGATCCGCGCGACCGGTCGCGCCAACACGGTGGATCTGCTGCGCTCGGTGCCGCAGATCACGAATCTCGGTTTCGACGAGTCGCGCACCAACGGCGCACAGCGCGCGGTCGCGAATCTCACGGGAGGCAGCTCGGTGAATCTGCGCGGCCTCGGCGCCGAAGAGACGCTCGTGCTGGTCGACGGACGGCGGCCGCTGCCGGGAGGCGGAGAGGGTCGGTGGTTCGATCCCAATTCGATCCCGAGCATCGCGCTCGGCCGGGTCGAAGTCGTGCCGGACGGCTCGTCGGCGATCTACGGATCGGATGCCATGGCCGGTGTCGTGAATCTCATCACGCGCCACAACTTCGACGGCGCGGAAACCTCGTTGCGCTATGGCGATGCCGACGGGTTCAACGAAAAGCAAGCGCAAGCGCTCATCGGCCACAGCTTCGGAGGCAGGGGCAGTGTGCTCGCCGCATTCGAGTATTACGAGCGCGGAAACCTGCTCGCTGCGGATCGGCCGACGCTCTACAACGACAGCGGCGCGCTCGCCGCCGCGGCGTTCCCGCTCAACTTCGGCGCGGCAGCCGCTCCTACCGCCGGCTTCGTCGATCGCAACAACAACGGCATCCTCGATGCGGGCGAGCAGACCGGCAGCCCGGTCGCGAGGCAGAGCAATTGGCTAGGGGTCGACGCGCTGCCCGATCAGCGCCGCCGTACCGCGTTTCTGTCCGGAGACTTTTCCGTCACCGATGCCGTGCGGCTCTACGGCACAGCGTACTACTCGAAACGGGACTACGAGCGCGAGCGCACCGCCGCCACGTTTACCGGCACCGTTCCGGCGACCAATCCCTACAACCAGACCGGCGCACCGGTCACGATCAACTATTCGCTCATCAACGATCTCGGGCCGGTGCGGGAGGTTGGCGACCAGGAGGTGTACCAAGCGGTGGCAGGCACCGGGTTCGAGCTCGGTCCGCGCTGGGCCGGCGATCTATTCGTCTCCTACGGCAAGGTGGACGATTACAGCAATCGTCCCAGCACGAACACGATCGCTCTCACCAACGCCCTCAACAGCGCGAGCACCGCAACCGCGTTCGACCCGTTCAGCAACGGCACGAACGGCTATCCATCGGCGGATGTCCGCCGCAGTGTGCTCGACAGCATCCGACAGACCTACGGCGTCACCAATCCGAGCGTGCGACTCTTCGACTCGCAACTCAAATTCGACGGCCCATTGTTCGCGTTGCCCGCGGGAGACGTACGGGTCGCAGTGGGTGCGGAGCGGCAGCACCTCGAGCGCGAGCAGACGCTGGTCAGCAACGGCGCGCCCGCGCCCAATGTAAGTGTCATCCGCACCCTCTTCTCGCCGCCGGTCGAGCGCGACGTCACATCCGGTTTCGCGGAGCTCTACGTGCCGATCGTGGGCGAAGATCATTCGCTGCCGCTCGTGCGCAGCTTGTCGCTCGCCATCGCGGGCCGCTACGACAAGTATCGGGACGATCAATCGGCGCCCGGCCTGAAGCTGCTGGATACCCATACCATCAATCCGAAGCTCGGCCTCACATGGGTGCCGACGAGCGATGTCACCGTGCGCAGCACGTTCGGCACTTCGTTCCGCGCTCCCGCGCTCGGCGACTACACGTTCGCCGCTCCAACGCGCACCGGCGCCTCGCCGGTATCGCCCGCCGTGGCTGCTGCGTACAACATTCCATCGAACCAGCCCATCACCACCAATATCCAGGGCGGCCACACGCTCGGCCTCGTACCGGAAAGATCCCGAACGGTCACCTTCGGTGTGGAGCTCGCGCCGACGAGTCTGCCCGGATTCCGGACCTCGGCCACGTACTACAAGATCAAGTTCACGGACCAGATCACTCCTCCTACCGATCCGGGTGCGCTGCTGAACCTGGGTATGCTGAATGCGCTCGTGAGCGCGACCAACAGCAAGGTTTTGCCAGGCCTCGGCTTCGTGATCTTCAACCCCACCACCTCGCAACTGCGCGCCTATTTGGCGCACGGCGGCGCGGCCACCCCGCACATCGGTCCGCCGGATGCCGCGCTTTACGGCTCGGGCAGCGCGCCCGGTCCGGGCCAGACGACTCCCGTCTATGCGCTGATTGATTCTCTGACCAACAACACCGGCGTGCTCGATACGGACGGCATCGACTTTTCGATCAGCTATAGCCGCGACACGAGTATCGGCACGTGGACCTTCGAAGACACGTTGACGTACGTGTTGAAATACGAGCAGGCGTTCGTGGCGAGCCTGCCGCTAACGGACTACGTCAACCAGGTCAATTTCCCGCTGCAGCTGCAGACTCGGGGCCACGTCGGCTGGAGCCGCGGGCACTGGGGCGCCAACGCGTTCGTCAACTATCAAAACGCGTATCACAACGGCTCGGGCGCGACGCGCGTCGGGATCGGCTCGTACACGACGATCGACGCCAATCTCTCGTGGAACAGTGGCACGTCCAATAGCGAGTGGCTCAACGATATTTCGGTGTCGCTGCAGGCTCTGAATCTGTTCGACAAGGATCCGCCGTTCGCGCTCGTGACCCAAGGTGCCGCGATTCAGGATTTCGACAGTCAGAACGCGAGTCCGATCGGGAGACTGCTGGCGTTGCAGGTGTCGAAGCGCTGGTGACGCACATCGCGGGGATGGGCTTGCGCCTCAAATGTAGGGGTGATGCATGCGCCATTGCTGTTCGCTCCAAGCGCGCAGTGGCCCTGCTCCGTCCGTGAAGCTGCGGGCCTCATACGCGAGCCCGCGGCTCCGGAGATCGACGTAGGGCTCATCCATATGCAAAGACACAGCGGGCGCCGGTTGCGCGGCCTGAACGGTAACGCGGCGGCACCGTGCGAACGGCGTACCGCCGCCTGTAGTCGACACGACAGCGAGTCCTACTAGGAAGGCTCGACGTGACCACGCAGCCACCTCAACCGAATCCCATATCTGCACCGTCAACCCAAATACCGTGCACCTGCACGTTCGACCGGAACGGCAGAATCACCCGTGCGATGTCACCTGCCGCAAGATTCTGCGCATCGGCGATAATCAGCTCCGCGCGCGCTTCCGCGACGTTGTTCGCGACTCCGATGAGGTAGCCGTCACCCTCGGCACCCTGCTTGCCGCGCGGGACGAAACAGCATTCCTGCAGCGTGTGCGTCGGGCCCGCGAAGTACGAATCGATCTTTCCGGTCGCGAAGTCGAAGCGTCCGTAGCAATTTGCCGCGCGGCCACGCGTGAGCCCCGTGCGAGCCTCGTCGAGAGGGCGCGACGCGTCTGCGTAATGAAGATAACCATAGCGTGTCGGCAACGACAGGTAGCGAGTGTCGATGCGCGCGAGATCGACCACCGGCGTCGCGAACAGAACCTCTTCGGTGAACGAGTCGCTCCGCGAATCGAGATCGAACGTCTGACGGCGAATCGTGGCGCGTCCCTTTTGCGGATTCCACGGAGTGCCATCGACGTTGGGGAAAAACGGGAAGGGATTCGAATCGAAGATGGGCGCTTCGACGATCACCTTGTTCCCCTCGGTACGCGCGTTGAACGTGTGCACCGTGGCGCGCTCGGGTCCTTTGAACCAGCGCACGTCGCGAGCGTCGCCATCCCGCGGCAGGATGCCGACGTAGCTCGGCTTGGTGGCGTCCCATCCCCAATGGATGCGGCCTTCTTTCAGACGGTCGAGACTCGTGACATAGCCGTACACGGGAATCACGATGTGGCGCTGAGTAATCGCGATGTCGTGCACCATGCTCACATAGGGCACCTTGATCCGCACCTCGCGCCGGACCTTGCCGTGCCGATCGATGAAGTAGACGAAGAGATCGTCGCTGCACAGCCCGGTCGCCTCGTAGCCGAACGAGATCATCTCGCCGCTCACCGGGTCGATTTTCGAGTGCGCGGTGAAGCTCTGGCTCTTCCAGGCGCCATGGAAATCGTAAGGACCGAGCGTCTCGAGCGTGCGCGGATTCAGCTGCGTCGGCAGCCCGTCTTCTTTGGTGGCGAAGAGCTTGCCCGCGTGCGCGAGCGGCGCAGTGTTCGAGACGGTGCGCCGATTGGGCCGCTGCGGGTCGCGAACGCTCGGGTCGTCCGTAAACGGGTTGCGGTAGTAGCCATAGAGCTGCCGTTTGGCCTTGCGATTGTTGCGATAGTGCTCCGTGTGTATCCAGCGGCCCTTGTAGTCCACCGTGCCGTCCTTGAAGCGGAACGAGCTGACGTATCCGTCTTGGTGAAACGGCGAGTCGTCTTTGTGCATCGGCGGATACAACCACGCGCCGCCGACGCGCACGAAGGCACCGTCGATGTCGGTGGGAATCTTGCCGATCACGTCGCAATCGTAGACGTCGCCCTCGAAGCGCTCCGGCGCGAAGTAACCGCTCGTTACCGTATTCTGCGTGAAGTCCGTCAACTCGTGCTCTCCTGTCGCGTCATTCCGGCTGCTTCGTCCACGGCGTACGCGTGCGATAGGCCACGCCGTTGAACACGGCCTCGATGGGTCCGAGCTCGCCGTTCTTGATCTTGAAGAGCTCCATCACACTCCAGGTGTGAGGCTCGCGGAAGGGCGAGCGTGCATCGGTGCCGTCGGTGTGCTTGTAGGCATCGAGCACCCCTTTGTGATCGATGAAGGCGCGGCCGAAGACGAGGCCGCGCTCCTCATCGACCAGGAAGTACTCGCGATCGCGCACGCGCTCGTTGAAACGGTAGTTGCCGTTGAGGAAGGCCTTGTCGCAACCATTCGCCGCGAACTCCTTGCCGTTCTCGGTGCGATGACAGCTCGCGCTGAACCGCAAGCCGCCCCGCAACGTGCCGTCGTTCCGCGCCAGCGTCGAAAAATACGCATCGGCTTGGCGGATCATCTCGGCGCGCGCGACGCGCTCGGCAGGCGCCAGCACTTGCTCGAATGCGGGATCGTGGCCGAAGTTGCTCACCTCGCCGAAGGGCGTGGGCGGACCGCTCACGCCGCGGCGCGTGGCGAGCATGTGCTCGATCTCGACGATTTTGCCGCGGGACACTTTCAACCGCACCGCGAGAAAGCCCGGCGTATCGTTCATCATCACGGCCGTCATCACCCCGACGTTGCCGGTGACGGGATCCGAGAACGTGAGCGGCGGACCGACTTCCGCGGTGATCGCATCCCAACTGCCGTCGGGAAACTTCATGCCGACGTTGTTCTCCGAGAAGCGGACGTCACGCGCGATCGGGGCCGCGCTGGGATCATGCTTCACGTACGCCGCGCGGTAGCGAGCGGCAAGGTCCTCGAGGCACACCTTGTCACAGGAATTCCGTGCCAGCAGGGCTTGCGGCAACAGGAGCAGCAATGCGATCGGCAAAGAGTATCTCATACCGCGGGAACTGACACGCCCTGCTCGCGATCCGACACGCTCCCGAGCGCGATCGAGGACACACCCGCTGGAGTCGTTCATACGAGGTGCGTTCGCGTGAGAAGCGCCGCGAAATCGGCCATGTCCTGTTCCTGCTCCAGACGATCGACGCGCGCCACGATCTCGTCCGCCTGCGGGCCGGGGATGTAGCCCGCAAACTCGATTTGCTGGTGGAATTTGGCGACGACGTCCGCACGCGTCGCAGGACTCACGAGCGGATGCTTATCGGGCCGGGCGCCGTGCGATTCGCGCAGCGTGCGTCCGTCGGCGGTACGTACCTCGATTTCGAGGCCGACGTCGGTTCGATCCAGCGCGGCGAGCGAGACCTTGTCGACGAGCGCGCGGATCGTGGCGCTGCGGAGCGCCGCTTCGGCGTAGTGCTCCTGACGGACCGTTCCGCGCAGCAACGTGTTCGCGACGAGGAATTGAAAGCTGAAGTTTGCATCGGCCTGCGGAAAGCGGCGTGCCTCGAAGGGCTTGGCGCAGAAGTTGTCGAGCAGCCGCTGCGGCAATCGCACCACGACGCTCGCAATACTCGCCGGCTCGAGGGCGGTCCGGCTGCGCAGCGCGCGCGCGCAGTCGATGGCCGGGTGAGCAGCCGCGCATGCCGGGTAAGGCTTGAAATAAGCCTCGCCATGAAAGACATGGCCGAGGCCTTCGCTGAGCATCTGCGGCTGCTTACAGCCGGCCGTGTACTGCGCATAGAAGCCGAATGGGGCGTGTAACACGTCTTGCATGCCGGTCCAGCCGCGTACGGCGAGCTCGACGGCGAGCACGGCATTGCGCGCCACTGCGCCCTGAGGCAGTTTGAAATCCGTCGCGCCGTCCCAGATGTTCTGGATCGTGCCGCCGATCTGATCGACCGCGATACCCATCGCATCCTGAGTCTGCCGCGGCGAGAGCCCGCGGAAGCGCGCGGCGATGGCCACGGCAGCGAGCGCGCTGTAAACGGGCGAGCCATCCCACCCTTGATCGAAATCGAGACCCGAAGCGACGAGTAAACGCGCGGCGATGTCATCCGCGACAGCCAGTGCGATCAGAAAGTCGCGCCCGGATGCGTGGCGCTGCTCCGCGCACGCGAGCGCCGTCATGCACGTGGTCGGCGAGTGATGTGAGGCGACCGCCTGCGTGCCGATCACCGCGGTCATCACTTCGAAATCGTACGAGCGAGCGAAGACCGCGTTCACCATGGCGACATCGGCCAACGTGCCGCGCACTGGATATCCGACGAGCGAGGCCGCGGGAGCGCCGCCGGACGCGCCGACGATGTCGGCCAGCGCACGGTTGCCGTCGGCGCGCGCGCCCGCGAGCACGCACCCCATCAGGTCGAGCACACGCAGCTTGACCGCCGCGAGCGTGGCGGCATCCAGTGCGGTGAAGGGCGTTTGGACGGCGTGCCGCGCAAGCGCTTCGGTCTGCAGCGCGGGTGTAGCGCTCCGATGGTCGGCACCCACCGCAGCAGGCGCACTCGTCTTCTCCGAGCCGACCGCCGTGCCCGCCCCAGGCACGGCGAGCGGCGCGGCGACGAGCGCGCCGGAGCCCGCAAGAAATGCCCTGCGACTCAGATGTTCCATCACCCGCTCGCTGCGCTCAGAAGTCCGCTCGCAACCCGACGACGAACGAGCGCCCGCCCACGTCGTAGATCGCCGTGTTAGTGGGTGCCGAGTTCTGGTTCGCGTTGCCCACCACCGGCGGATCCTTGTCCAGCAGATTCACGACGCGCCCGAAGACCTGGAGACGGCTCACGGTTTGCGTCTGGAATTGATACTGGACCGTCGCATCGATGTAAGTACGCGAAGACATTTCGTTGTCCGAGATCGCCGTCGCGGTGAACGTGTTGTCGTACGTGCCGGAGTCGACGTAGCGTATCTGTCCGAACGTCGTCCACGGCCCGCGTTGCCAAGTTGCGCTGAAATTCCCGCGCCAACGCGGTGTGCTCGTGCCCGTGCCGATCTCGCCGGCGCGGTCGATGCCGAGCACGGTCAACTTCATCACCTCGGTGGCCAGCAGGCGCAGGCTCACCGTGCCGGGCAGCCACGCGTCAGTGACGTAGCTGACTTCATAGTCGACGCCCCGCGTGCTCTGCGTTTGGTCGTTGATGGGGAACGTGTTGACGGCAAGAATGCGGCCGGTCACCGGGTCGCGGCTGATCAAGGCGCAGTCCGCGGGATTCAGGGCGCTGCCGCTTTGACCGTAGCAGCTGTTCACGATGACCTGCGCCGTGCGCGCCGTAATGCCGTCGTCGAGCGCGATATCGAAATAGTCGACCGACGCGCGCAAGCCGCTCAGGAATCCGGGCTGCCAGCTCGCGCCGAACGTTTTCGTGTCCGCCTTCTCCGGCAAGAGATTCGGATTGCCCGTGGTCACCTGTTGCGAGTTGTAGGATGAAGGCACGCCGTTGACGATCAAGCCGTAGTCCGTCGCGCCGAACGCGAGCAGCGTGCTCGACGCATACAGCTCGTTCAAATTCGCCGCGCGAATGTCGCGCGACCGGGTGCCGCGGAACATGAGGCTCTCGACGGGCCTGTACGTGAGGCCGCCTTTCCAGGTCGTGACGTTACCGCTGGTGCTGTAGTCCGTGCGGCGCGCCGCGGCGTTGAGATCGAGTGAGCGCGCCCACACCTGCTCTTTCGCAAGCGGCACGATCGTCTCGACGAACGCCTCTTTCACGTTGTACGAGCCGCGGATCGGCTTGGGATTGCCGTACTGGAAGCCGCCGATCAGGTATGCGGAATTGCGCAGTGTCGAGATCGGATCGCTGGTGCCGTCGACGGATTCCTTGCGATATTCCAGCCCGCCCGCAACCGACACCGCGTCCGCCCACGTCGAGAAGGGCTCGCCCTGTAGCGAGGCGGACACCGCATCCTGCTTGTAGGTCGCATCGAAGGACTGCGTTGCGGTCACGTAGTCGCTCACGTTCGACGCCAGACTTCCGGGGCCGAACGGATTTGCGGGCACGCAGCCCGGGGCAGCGCCTCTGCCGCCGTACGTCGCACCGTTGACGATCGCGATGTTCGCAGCGACCGTCGAATTGACGCGGCAGATGATCTGGCCGTTCTCGACCACCGTATCGAGCGCTGCGCGCCAATTGGGCTCGACGAGGTGATCCTCGAGGCGGGCGTCGTACTTCGTCTCGCCGTGGGTAACGTAAGTCTTCCACTGCCAAGTCGAGCCGAAGTCGCCATCGAGACCGGCGCCGAAGCGCGTCGAGCGGTTGTCGACCTCGTACAAGTTGCGCCCCAGCTCGCTGTTGATGCGCCCGAGGTTGAACGAGGCGATGCCGGGATTGGCGGCGAGAATGGTCCGCAACGGCGCGAGGTTCGCGAGCGTCTGCAGATAAGCGTTGTCGCGCTGAACGGCGATGGTCGCGTCGGTGTTCGGGTTGTAGAGCGGAAACGTCGGCGCATCCGAGCTGGACTTCATGAACGACGCTTCAAAAGAGCCGCGGACGTGATCCGTGAAGTTGAAGGTCGTGCGTCCGTACGCGTTCGCGCGCTGCACGGGCGCCGACATCAGCAGCGTGTTCTGGAACCACGCGCCGTCACCACCGATCATCGTGGTGTTGCCGACGTTCGTGCCGTATGCAAACGGCTGCACCGTGCCATTGGGGCCGAACTGAATCCCGCGCAAGGGACTCGTGGTCGGCAGTGGCCCGCCGTTCGCGGCGGTAATGACACCGCCCGACGTCAGGCCGGACATGGTGAGTCCATCCACCTGCACGCGCGTGACGTTCACGCCGTTGACTTGCCCGGTGACGAAGCCGGTGCGGCGATTCGACCAAGCGCGGTCTCCCCACGTTTGCCGGTCCGAAAGCTCGCTGTATTCGCCGGCAATCATGAGCTGCCCGCGATCGCCCGCGTATGCCGTGCCCCAAGTCAGCGAGCCACTCACGTCTTGATTGTCGCCGCGCTGGGAGAGACCGTACTGCGCTTCGCCGTGCAGGCCTTCCACGTGGTCCTTGAAGATGAAATTCGCGACGCCCGCGACGGCGTCCGAGCCCCACGCCGCCGAAGCACCACCCGTTACGATCTCGACACGCTCGACGAGCGAGCTCGGCACGACGTTCGAATCGACTACGCCGGTGACCGTGGTGGGAACGAAGCGGTGTCCGTCGACCAATACGAGCGTGCGCGTGCTTCCGTTGTTGGCGCCATTCAGGCCGCGCAGGTTGATGGCCTGAATGCCCGTGTTCTGCGATGTGAGCGCCGGCGCTGTAGGACGTATCGAAGGCAGCTCATTCAGCAGATTCGCGACCGTCGTGCTCGCGCGCAACTCGCGATCCTCGCTACCGAGCGTGGTCGTCGGAGTGGGCGCCGTGAATCCACTGCGGCTGATGCGACTCGCAGTGACCGCGATCTCGGCAAGCGGCGCCGGTTCCGTCGCGGCAGGCTCCGCATCTTGCGCCAGAGATATCGCCGGCGTCCCCGCCGAGGTCAACACACAAATAGCCGGCAGCGCGTGCCCGAGTACGCGCCGCCCGCGGAAGCCGGGCGTCGCTCGCGACGAATTGCTCATGAACCCCCCTCACTGAAGCCCCTTGCGGGGCACGTTGCGCATTTCTGACGAATGCGCGTCTCGAATAGCGCGGGCATTCTGCTGCAGGCCGTCGCGAATGATTTGCTTGCGAGCGCACTTCGCAATGCTCCAGAGCGAACTCACCGGGCCCGCCCTTGACAGGCACTGCCACCGGGCATTCAACATTGCGCATGAAAAAGGCAACACTGACGGCCGTTGGCGTGCTCGCAACAGGCATTGCGCTCGCCGTGGCGGGCTCGAGTTTCGCAGCGAGTGCCGGCGGCAAGGAGTCGTGCGACCGCGCGTGCCTGTCGGGTTACATCACGACATATCTCGATGCGCTGGTCGCGCACGATCCGAAACGCTTGCCGGTCGCCACCGACGTGCGCTTCACCGAGAACGGCGTCGCCATACCGCTCGGCGAGGCCCTTTGGGTCACGATCGAAAAACTCGGCACCTATCGCGTCGACTATCTCGACACGGAGGCACAGCAAGCCGCCTCGCACGTTGCGTTCGTCGAGAACGGCCGCGGCGGGCTCATGGCGCTGCGCTTGAAAATCGTCGGCGGCAAGATCGCCGAGGTCGAGACGGTGTTGAACCGCGGCGCCGCGAACGCGTTTGCCATGCCGCCGCTGGAATCTTTGTGGAGTGAAGCGGAGCCGGCCGCCACGCGCCTCACGCGCGCGCAGCTCGCCGCGGAGACCGAGAACTATCTCAAGGCGGTGTCGCGTAGCGACGGCACGCTGGTCAAGTTCAACAAGAAGTCGTGCATGCGCCTCGAAAACGGCGGCGTCATGGCATACGGGCCGAACGACACGCCGATCGCGCCGCTGCGTCCGGTCGCCGATCCGGATAGTTGGCTCGCGGCCGTGCGCCAGACGATGCATGCGGATTGCGCCGATCAGCTCAGCACCGGCATTTATCGCTTCATCACGAGCTACGACCATGCACGGTTTCCGGTGATCGACGTCGAGCGCCAGGTGGTATTCGGCCACTGGGTGTTCCGCCGTCGCGGCAACGTGCCGGGCGTGACCTACAAGGGCAAGTTCTACCCGTTCATGGACTCGATGCGCTTCCCGAACGAGAACCTCTTGGGTCAGGCGTTCAAGTTTCGTGACGGGCGCATCACACGCGTGCAAGGCGTGTTCTTCAACGCGAACGTCTATAAAGCGGGAACGGGCTGGGACAAGCAGTAGCGGTAGCGGTAGCGGTCAGCAACCGCGCGTTGCACGCAACCGATGCTCGCCCGGCGTGGCGCCATAGCGGCCACGGAACGCCTTGCTGAAATGCGACAGACTCTTGAAGCCCCAGGAGTACGCGAGCTCGGCGATCGATGTCTGCGCCTCGGCGACCGAGAGCGCCGCCGCACACTTCTCGAGTCGCCGATTGAGGATGTATTGCGCGAGCGTCTCATCACCCTGCGCGAACACTTTGTGCAAATAGCGCGTGCTGCAGTTGAGAGCTGCGGCAATGGACGGCAGCGACAGCGCAGGATCATGCAGATTGCGTTCGATGTAGTCGCGCACGCGCGTGCGGATCACGTCGGAGCGCAATGTCTGCGGGTTGATCCCGGCACTTTCGAGCAGCGCCAGGCGCGACAAGTGAATCGCCGCTCCCGCCAGCTCGGCGGCCGCGGACTCGCCGAGCGCGAGCGCGGTGTCGAACGCCGAATCGAGCAGGCTTGCGAGCTGACGACTCGCACGGCTCGCGGACCCGAAGCGCCGCACGGCGAGATCCTCGAGATCGAGCGTGCCGCCCCAGAGCTCCGAGCGCGGCAGCATCACCATGCGCTGCTCGCAGCGTTCCAAGTTCGACAATGAAAACGGTAGCGCGCTTCGATAGAGAGTCCAGTCTCCGGCGAGCAACCGGACTTCGCGGCCGCCCTGCTGGAGCAGCGAGTGACCGGACACTTGCAACAGCACTTTCCACAGCTCTGCGGTCGGCGACGTATTCTGCCCGGGATGCTCGATGCAGAGTGGATTGGCACGAATGCGCGCGAGCCGTACAGCACCCACGTCGCACGTGTCGATGCGACCGTATCGATCTCGATCTACGTCCCAGGGGCGTGCGGCCGACGCGCCGGCGCGCACAGGCATCATGCCTGCGCGGGACCACGCAAAGCTCGCCGGCAAGCGGGTGAGAGAGTGCATGCTCCCTTCTACTACTGCGCTCGCATGCCATGCAAGCCACTTGCTCGGTGCCGCCATCCCGGCTGAGCGCCGTGCAGGCTCACCGAGCCGCCTATTCGCCGACGGCGCGACCCGCGGTCTGCCGTCCACAACACGCCGCCACGCATACAGACGCTTCTATATCTCCCTACAAATCTTTCGTCATCGCTCGTCGAGTCCGTTTGTTAAATTGAACAGCTGCGGTCAGCGCCGGTTTTTCGACTCAGCTTAGCTTCCGACATGGCGATTTTTCCGAGCACGAAGAACTTCCAGGGGTACTTTGCGCCAGTGCGCGCCGAAGTCGACATCGACGACTTGAGGGTCGTCGAAGGGGCGATTCCGCGGGATATTCACGGTGCCTTTCATCGCGTGGCGCCGGATCCTCGTTTTCCGCCCAGAGCGGGCGACGACATCTGGTTCAACGGCGACGGCATCGTGACGCTCTTTCGATTTCACGACGGCGCCGTGCACATGAAGCAGCGCTGGGTTCACACCGATAAATTCCAGCTCGAAGCAGCGGCGGGACGCGCGCTCTTCGGCGCCTACCGCAACCCGCTGTCCGACGATCCATCGGTCGCCGATCGATACCGCGGTACCGCCAACACGAATATCATCGTGCACGCGGGAAAATTGCTCGCGCTGAAGGAAGACAGTCCGCCCGTCGCGATGGACCCGCTCTCGCTCGAAACCTTCGGATATTGGGATTTTGACGGGAGACTGACGAGTCCCACGTTCACTGCGCATCCCAAGCTCGACCCGCAGACGCGCGAAATGATCGCATTCGGCTACGCGACCAAGGGGCTCTGCACGCGCGACATGGCTTACTACGCCATTGCCCCTTCCGGAGAGATCACCAAGGAAGTGTGCTTCGAAACGCCGTACTACTGCATGATGCACGACTTCGGCGTGACCCGCGATTACGCGGTGTTTCATGTCGTCCCCATCGTCGGCGGTTGGGAGAGGCTCCGCAAAGGCTTGCCGCATTTCGGTTTCGACCGCTCCAAAGACATCTATCTCGGCGTGCTGCCGCGCGACGGCGGCGCGGGCGACATTCGCTGGTTCCGCGGGCCCAACCAGTTCGCGTCGCACGTGATGAACGCCTACAACATCGGCCCGAAGATCTACTTCGACAGCCCCGTCGCGCAGGGAAACATGTTTCCCTTCTTCCCGGACACCGCAGGCGCGCCTTTCGATCCGGTCGCGGCGCAGGCGCGCCTCACGCGCTGGAGCGTCGACATGTCGGGCCGGGACGAGCGCATCGAGGCGCGCGTCATGACCGACTTGGTCGGCGAATTTCCACGCATTGATGATCGCTTCGCGATGACGCAGTACCGCCATGGCTACCTGCTGGCGCAAGACGCGAGCAAACCGTACGACGTTCCCGGCTCGAAGAGCGCGACGGGCTTGATGATGAATACGCTCGCGCATCTGAATCTCGAGACGGGCGAGACGGATACGTATTGGATCGGCCCGACCAGCTCCTTGCAGGAGCCCTGCTTCATTCCACGGCGCGACAGCGATGCGGAGGGGGACGGCTACATCGTCGTCGTCGAGAACAAGCTGCTGGAGAATGGCTCGGCCCTGATCCTGTTCGATGCCCGCAGGATCAGCTCGGGACCCATCGCCCGGATCGACGTGCCCGTCCGGTTGCGACCCGCACTACACGGCAATTGGACGCCGGCAGAACGATTGGCGGCATAGATCAGCGCGCGGTGATGGCGCGAACGAGACGAGGAGGCGCGGATGTTTTGGAAAAGGTTGTTGGCTGACATTCTGGCTCTCTTAGCCGTCGCGGGCGGCGTATGCGCCGTGGCGGTCGAGGCTCCCAAAACTCCACCCGAATCGGCCCGTAATGCCTTCCAGCCGAAGTTGGACTACGCGTTCACCATCGAGGTGGAGCTGGAGCCGGCCACCTACCTGGGCGACTCGCCCGCAGGTGCCGAGCGCGTCGCCGTCTACATCAGGAAGGGCACGATCAGCGGCCCGATGTTGCACGGAACGGTCATCCCCATGTCAGGCGGCGATTGGGCTCGCAAGCGCCCCGATGGCACGCTCGACTTCGATGCGCGCTACATGCTGAAGTTGGACGACGGCGCCGTGGTTTACATGCAAAACACGGGCTATCGCTGGGCCTCCGCCGAAGCGATGGCAAAGATGTCGCGGCGGGAGGCAGTGCCCTTCTCCGACTACTACATGCGCGTGACGCCCCGCTTCGAGGTGAGGACGGGGCCCCATGACTGGTTGACTCGCTATGTGTTCGTGGGCGTGGCGGAGAAAATTCCTACCGGAAATCGCATTCATTATTTCATCGTCAGGTGAGTGAGCGATGTCCGGTCGGAGCACAACGAGCACCCTCACCATCGTCGTCTGTTTCATCGTCGCGGTGCTCGAGGGATTCGACATTCAGGCGGCGGGAGTGGCTGCGCCCGGCCTCGCTCGAGCGCTCGGTCTCTCGCCCGATCAGCTCGGCATGTTCTTTGGTGCCAGCACACTCGGGATGCTGGTGGGCGCATATCTAGGCGGCTGGAGCTCGGATCGCATCGGGCGCAAACCGGTGCTCATGCTGGCGGTCGGCACCTTTGCCGTCGGCTCGCTTGCGACCGGGGTGGCGGAAAGCCTCGCGAGCCTTTCTCTTTCGCGGCTACTGACAGGTGTGGGACTGGGCGCGGCATTGCCTGCGCTCATCGCTCTCGTCGCCGAACACAATGCTGGTCGCAGCGGCCGCGCGGTAGCGCTCATGTACGCGGGCACGCCGGTCGGCGGCGCAGTCGTGGGTGTGGCGAGCGCGATGCTATCGGACTGGCGGCACATCTTCTATCTGGGTGGGGCGCTGCCCGCGGTGATCGTTCCACTGCTGTACTTTCTAATACAGGAAACATATGCGACGGCGCCCGGCGCTCGTTCGAGCGGGTCGCTGCGACGGCTGTGGGGCGAGCAGCGAGGTTCCGCTACCGGGCTGCTGTGGCTGGCGTTCTTTTCAGGGATGCTGGTCTTGTACCTGATGCTGAACTGGACCCCGATGCTGCTGGCCGCAAAAGGTTTTGCGAACGAGCAGATTGCGATCTTCCAAACGGTCGTGAATCTCGCCGGCGGCGCCGCGGTCATGGCCGCCGCTGCGCCTCTGGATGGCCCCTACTTTCGCTCGATTGCCATCGGGGCGTTTGCCGTGACCGTGTGTGCCCTCGTGGCTCTGGCGGAAATACCCCCGCAGACCGGACCGGCAGCGATCGTCGCGTTTCTGTGCGGTTCGGGCCTGCTGGTGTCGCAATCCATTCTCTATGCAACGGCAGCGCGCATTTACCCCCCTGAAATTCGAGGCACGGGCGTCGGCGCAGCCGTCGCTGCCGGACGGATCGGATCCGTGAGCGGACCCGTACTAGGGGGAATCGTTTTGCAGCTCGGCTTTGCGCCGGGGCAGCTCATCTATCTGACGATCCCCGTGATTCTGTTCGCGGCGGTGACGCTGGCAGCGGTCATTACGCGCGAAATTTCCGCATCCCGATGAGCTCGTGATGACCCGAGCGTTCGGCGCGTCAGTGCCGGATCGTCAGGCCCGGATGCCGAAAACGTGCTCGGCATTGCTCTGAAAGAATTTGCGCTTGTCGGCGGCGCCGAGCGGCAACTCGTCCTGCGCGCGCACTTCATCGGGCACGTATTGATAGGGATAGTCCATCGCGTACAGCACGTGATCCATGCCCAGCGTCGCCTGACAGAATGAGATGGCCGGTTGCCAGGCCATCCCGCTCGTCGTTACGAAGATGTTTTCTCGGAGATAGGCGCTGATCGGCTTCTGCAAGGGTTTCATGAAGTCATAGCGCCGTGAAGTGACAGTTCCCCGGTGCATGTAGTCGAGCCGGTACATCCAAAAGGGGAGCGCCTCGCCCAGATGACCGAGCACCAACTTGAGCCTGGGGTACCGATCGAGCACGCCACTCGTGATGATGCGCAGCGCATGCAGGCCGGTCTCGACCCCGAAACCATAAATTGCCCCGTCCAGGCCCGCCTCGAGAAACGGCTGAATCATCTGCGGGGAAGGCGTGTTCGGATGCAGATACAACGGGACATTCAACGCTTCGGCGGCCGCGAAAATCGGCGCGTACTTGGGCGCGTCGAGATACTCGCCTTGTGTATGCGAATTGACGATGACGCCCCGCAACCCGAGCTTGCGGACCCCGCGCTCGATCTCCTGAGCCGCGCGCTCCGGATCCTGCGGGGCGATCGCGGCGAGCCCGACAAAGCGCGTCGGGTACTTGCGTACCGCCTCGGAAAGCTGATCGTTCGCCAGGCTCGCCAGGCTGATCGCGTCGGCTTTCGGCAGCACCTGCACGCCGGGCGATGTGAGCCCCAGGATCTGCATGTCGATGCCGGCGGCATCCATGTCGGCGAGCCGCCGCTCGCCGAGATCACGCAAGCGTTCACTGACGTTGCGCGCTCGCTCGCTGCCGCTCATCAGGTAATAGCCGATGAGACTCTGAAACCCGGGATCCGGCACCGAGCCGCGCTCGATCAACCTGACGTACAGCTCATACAGCTCGTTCGGCAAAAACGCCTCTTCCGTGGCGACGCGTTTGTAACCCCTCGGCTCATGCAGTCGAGGCTCCGGACGATCGATGTGTGGGGTGTCGGCTGACATGGGCTGTGCGCGGCCGGGGAAATGGTCAGCCATGCTATGGACTGGAGTCGCCAGGCGGAATCCGATTCTTTTTTTCTTCAGGTAGAAGGAGAATCTATAGCCCGCGCTGAGAGAGAACGACCCACAGGATGCGAGCTCCATGGATATTCGACAGATTCGCGATTTCGTCGCCGTCGTCCGCTGCGGCAGTTTTGCGGCCGCGAGTCGACACCTCAATATTTCGCAACCGGGCCTGGGTTATCAGATCAAAGAGCTGGAGACGGAGCTCGGGGTCGAGTTGCTGACACGCCATTCGCGCGGCGTCTCTTTGACTGCTGCGGGCGCGATTTTCCTGGAGCACGCGCAGGGCATCCTGGCTTCCATACAGCAAGCCAAGTCCTCGATGGCGGCGCTCGCGGACGCCCAAAAGCGCGAAATATCCGTCGGTCTGTCGCCGACCCCCGCACACGTGTTGGGGCCCAAGCTCATGGAATTGGCGAACGTCGACCCTTGTTTGAAGTGGAAAATGCGCGAGGCGTTGAGCAGTCAGCTGCACGCCGAAGTGGCGCGGGGCGATCTGGATCTGGCGATCTGCCTGGAAGATCCCTCGAGCACGGTTCGCACGGTTCCCCTATATCGAGAGTTTTTGTATCTGATCGGTCCGGTGAGCGCGCCAGGCGAGCGCAAAGAGGACATCGCTCTGTGCGAGCTCGTCAACTATTCACTGGTCGCCGGCCCCCGTTCGCATCCGGCGCGCATCAAGCTGGAAGAGGCTGCTGCCGAGCGCGGTTTGAAGCTCCAGGTCGAACAGGAGCTCGAGCCCGGCGGCTTGCGCCGCTCGCTGGTGATGCATCGGGACTGTTACACCGTGGCCTCATTCGGCTTGTTTGCGGAAGAGATCGAAAAGGGGCGACTGCACGCGCGGCGCATCGTCGATCCCGAAATCCCGCTGAACGTGAACCTCATTTGCGCCGCCGCCGTCTCGCCGCAGATCGAGACGCTGATCGTTGCGGCGATCCATTCGCTGATTGCCACGATGCCGATGATCCGCGACCTGACGTGAACCGAATCCGCAAAGTCGTGTCGCGCAGGTCAGAACTCGAACCGCATCCCGAGCTTGTAGAAGCGGCCCACGACGTCGTAGTGCGTTCCATTGGTTTGCGTCAGCAGTGTCGCCGAAGGCACGAGCGGCGGATCGCGGTCGAGCACATTGTTTACGACCCAGAACATCTCACCGCGCGTGCTCGGCACGCTCAGCGTGCCGGACAGGTTGAAGAGGAAGTAGCTGCCGATGCGATTCGTGGCCGCATCGATATCGGCAGGCGCCGTTGCGGTGGGCACTTCGCTCAAACCGTTGTCGATCCGTCCCGGCCCGACCCAGCGGACTTGGGTCGAGACACTGAAGGGTTGGCGGCTGTAAGTGAGCGAGGCATTGGTCTTCCAGCGCGGCGTCGCCCCTTCGCTTTGGTCGAGCTGGCCCGCCTGCTCGTTGACGGACGGCGCCTCGCCGGGCGCGCCGGGCACGGTGATGGTGAACTTGTCCACGTACGTCGCGTTCAGGCGCGTTCGGAGCTCGCCGCCGGCGAAGCTCGTTCCGTAGGCGCCGGCCACATCGAGCCCGCGAGTGCGGAACGATGACAGATTCATCAGCTGATTGACCACGCGGATCAGCGCGCCGGAGTTGCTGAACTCCAGCAGCCCGCAATAAATCTGCACGCCCCTCTCGCAGAGGCGCGCGATTTCCACCTGACCCACCGCCGCGATGACCTCCTTCACGTCGATGTCGAAGAAGTCCGCCGACAAGCTCAGCCGCGGCGCGAACTGCGGCGTCATGCTGACACCGAAGGTCGTGGTGTGCGATCGCTCGGGCTCGAGGCGCGGATTGCCGACACTCGCGATGGCCACACCGGGATGCGTGACGCCGCGAAACAGCACGTTGTTGAGCGCGATCGTCGCCGGCGAATCTCGCTCGTAAATGCTGGGTGCACGGATGTCGAGCGAACGCGTGCCGCGGACGAGCCAGCCTGCGATCGGCTCCCAGGTGAAACCTCCCTTCCACGTCGTAGCGCCACCGAACGCGTCGTAGTCCGCGTAGCGCACCGCGCCGTTCAACGCAAATGAATGCGCGAGGCGCACGGCTCTGGCGAGTGGCACTGTCGTTTCCAGATAGCCTTCTTTCACACCGAAGCGGCCATCGAACGCGCTGCCAACCGAGAGGTCCCAAATGCCGGCGGCCGTGCGGTCGTCGGTAGTCGAGACGAGCGACTCGCGGCGCCATTCCACGCCGAGCGCGGCAGCGGCCGGGCCCGCCCATGTATCGAAAAGCGATCCTTGGAAATTGAGCTGCGCCGCCTGCTGTTGGTAGGCGACGCGTGCGAATGGCGTACCGGAGTAGTAATCGAACGCCTCGCGCGATGGCGTGCCATTGCCGAACAGATTCACGGGAACGCAGCCGTTTCCGGGACTGGTGAGTGTCGACCGGCAGATGGCATCGACGACTCCCGGCGTTGCCGGATCGTCGATGACGTCCGCGGCGAGCGCGTACCGAACGCGATCGCGCATGTTGAACGTGTGCCGCAAATACTCGTTGTGACCGTACGTGTACGAGGCATCCCACGTCCAGCTCCCGCGCAGCGCTCCGGTGAGCCCGGTCGCAGCGGTGTAGGCGGTGCTGCGAATGGTGGTCGTGGGCTGATCGTTGTCGTAGGCCACTCGTCCGAGGACGAACGACTGGCTCGGTGGAGTCGCGGTGGAAGAGCCGGCCGGGCGCGGGATGGCCGCTCTCAGCGCGGCAGGAATGAAGGGATTGTCCGCATAGATTCGCACCTGCGATCCATTGAGTGTGACGGGGCTGAAGACGCTCACGCGATCGCGGATCGGCTGATTGATGGACTGTCCGCTCGAACGGCCCCACGAGCCGTCGACGAACAGCTCGAGGTCGTCGTTCAACGCGTACGTCGTCCGGCCATACAGGACGTGGCGCTCGACGCCCGCAATCATGCTGTTCTGGGCTCCATCCGGATTGTTGCCGCCCGCCTGATTGGCCGCGAACGTCGTCGGCGTGGTCGCCGGATTGAACTCACCCCGGACGAACGGCGACACCGAAGTGGGCGAGTCGAACTGCAGACCGATCAGCGCGGCGCGCTGCGCAGCCGTCCCGCCGGTCGCGTTGACGATGAGACCGCCCGGCGTGTAGTTGCCCGGCTGCGTGTCGTTGCGCATGATCTGCCGCGGCCGCCCGTTCACCGCCGTCGCAGTGGTATCCGTAAAGAACTGCCAGTAGTCGTCTGCCCAATCCCGGCTGCGGTAGTTGCCGAGGCCGTCGTTCTTCGTGAAGTCCCCGGAGAGCACGGCGTGGCCACGCTCGTCCGCATACGAGAATCCGCCGACGAGTCCCGCGCGCCAGTCACGGCCGTCGCCCTCTTCCGAAGTGCCGCGTTGCAGCTCCGCCTGAATGCCATCCACCTTTTTCTTGAGAATCATGTTGACGACGCCCGCGACGGCATCCGAGCCCCACTGCGCCGAGGCGCCGCCGGTCACGATGTCGACACGATCGATCATCAGCGCGGGAATCAGGTTCAGATCCACTTGGTACGGATTGCCGACGCTCGAAGAGGGCACGCTGGGAACGAAGCGCCTGCTGTCCACCAGCACGAGCGTGCGGGGCGAGCCGAGGCCGCGCAGATCCGCAAACGTCTGACCGGGAGTCTGCGTGCGGATGCCGTTGGCGGCGCCGCTCAGTCTCGAATTGAAGGCAGGCAGCTCCTGAAGCAGGCTGTACACATTGGTGACACCGCGTTCTTGCAGCTCGACGGCACCGACCGTCTGCGTCGGGGTCGGCGCCGCAAAAGACGAACGGATGCGCGTGCCCGTGACGCGCACCTCGTGCACGCCCTGCGACTCGCCCTCCTCGCCCGATGCGGAATTTTCGGCCGCCGTGACGTCCGACTCCTGCGCGAAGCTCACCGTCGCGGGTGACGCCAGCCCGAGAGCGATGCAGCCCAGCCACTGACAACCGACCCCTGCCGCGCCGGCGGCGCGTTGCCCCAAATCGAGATCGATCATTGAGCCCCCTTGTTTGTTCGTCTTGGTGCGCGAGCTCGCCGCGGGCGGTGCTTACGTTCTAAAGTTCGTACTCTTAGCCTTACGCAAGTCTGGCACGGTCGTCAAGAGCGGGAGCGGCGGTGTTTGGCAAGGAACGCCAGTACGGCGCGGTTGAAGGCGGCCGGCTGCTCCCAATGAGCGGAGTGGCCCGCTTCGTCGATGACAGCCACTTCGGCGTCGGGGATGCGGCTCGCAAAGCCTCGCAGCCTGGAAGGCGGCATGTACGGATCGGCATCGCCGGTGAGCAGCAGCGTGGGTGTGCGGAGGGTCTCGATGGCCGACCAGGAAAGTCGATTTGCGGTCCGTTGGCGCAGCGCATTCTCGGCGCGCCCCAACCGATGCAACTCGAGCCAGCGCGCCACGCCAGCCGCGTGAGCTGCACGGAAGGAAGGCCCGAGCTCCCGGAACTCGACGGGAAGCGCGCTGAACCCATCGGGCAGCAGCCTGCGTGTGACGCTCTGGTACTCAGCGTCTTCGACGCCGCCGAGGCTGCACGCGATCACCATCGACAGCAGCTTCTGCGGGTACGACAAAGCATAGTCCGGCACGACGAAGCCGCCCGCCGCCGAGCCGACGAGGTGAAACCGATCGATGCCGAGGTACTCGGCGAGCTCGTGCAAGTCGCCGGAAGCCGTGCCCGGATCTGCCGTTCCGGCTTCCGAGCGGTAGAAACCGCGCCGCGAATAGCCGATGACGCGATAGCCTGCCGCAGCTAGCACTGGCTGCTGGTACTCCCACACCGCCCCGCTACCACTTGCGGGATGTAACAGCACGACCGTTTCGCCCTTGCCGCCGGTGTCCCAATACCAGAGGCGCGCGCCTCCGCGGAGCGCGGCGACACCTTCGACGACGCGCACCTGAGCTGGCGGGGGCACCCACACTGGCTGGGCGGAAAGAGTGCGCGCCTGTGTTGCGGCGGCTGCCTGCGGCGATGGAGCCAGCGCTCCGGCGCCGGACATGATCGCCCCGGCAAGAAACGTTCTGCGGCTCGGATTGCGTCGCATAGCCCTGCTCCCGCAAATAGGTTGTAAAGCTAGCCTTTTACATTAGAATCGGCCAGCCATGAAGCTGCATTGGTCCCCGAAATCACCGTTCGTGCGCAAGGTGATGATCGTCGCGCACGAGCACGGGCTCGCTGAGCGCATCACTCGCGTGCGCACAGTGGCCGAGACTACCGAGCCCAGCGCCGCGCTGATGGCGGACAACCCCCTCAACAAAATTCCGACGCTCGTCCTCGACGACGGCACGGTTTTGCAGGACTCGCGTGTCATCTGCGAATACCTCGATTGCATGGGCAGCGGTCCGCGTTTGTTCCCGACGGACGGCCGCGCGCGCTGGCACGCCCTGCGGCGTCAGGCACTGGGCGACGGTCTGCTCGATGTTCTGCTGGTGTGGCGTCACGAACGCCTACGGCCCGAATCGCTGCGCTCGACGCTGTACCTGAATGCATACGCCACCAAGGTGGCGCGCACGCTCGAGCGCCTCGAGGCCGAGGCAGCCGCAGAGAGCCACGCGTTCGACATCGGGGATGTAGCCATCGGCTGTGCGCTCGCGCATCTCGATTTCCGTTTCGCCGATCTGCAGTGGCGTTCCCGACATCCGCGGCTGGCGGCGTGGGAACACCGCTTCGCCGCCCGGCCCTCCGTCGTCGCGACGGCGATCGTCGATGACAGTCTTCCCGCGCAAGCGACGCGCGCCTGAACCGCTTCCAGGATACGCACGATGGCCGGACCTCTTACAGGCATCAAAGTCCTCGATCTGAGCCGCGTAATGGCTGGCCCCTGGGCGGGACAGCTCCTCGCGGATCTGGGCGCCGATGTCATCAAGGTGGAGCGCCCCGGCCAGGGCGACGAGACCCGCACGTGGGGGCCGCCGTTCCTCCCTGGTGATGAAGGCCGGCCGGACCAGAATTCCGGCTACTACCTGAGCGTCAATCGCGGCAAGCGCTCGGTGGTGGCCGATCTCAACACCGCGGATGGGCAGCGCACGGTGCGCGCGCTCGCGAGCCGCTCGGACATCCTGCTCGAGAATTACAAGGTCGATACGCTGAAGCGCTTCGGCCTCGACTACGAGTCGCTGCGCGAGAGTTGCACGAGGCTGATCTACTGCTCCATTACCGGCTTCGGACAGACCGGCCCACGCCGCGCGCACGCGGCGTACGACTTCATCATCCAGGCCATGGGCGGCCTCATGAGCATCACCGGCGGCGCCGACGACCAGCCGGGCGGCGGGCCGCAGAAAGTGGGCATTCCGATCGTCGACATCATGACGGGAATGTACGCGGCCGTCGCGGTGCTGGCCGCGCTCGAGCGACGCCATCGCACCGGCGCGGGCGACCACATCGACCTCGCCATGTTCGATGTGCAGGCAGCGTTTCTCGCCAATCAGGCGATGAACTATCTGCTCACCGGCAAGACGCCGATTCGCCGCGGCAACCGCCATCCGAACATCCAGCCGCAGAACGTGTTCCGGTGTCGCGATGGCTACATGGCACTGGCGGTGGGCAACGATGCGCAGTTCGGCAAGCTCTGTGAAGTCATCGGCGTTCCCGAGCTGGCCGACGACGCGCGCTTTCGGACGAACGCCGGGCGCGTGCGCAATCTCCCGGAGCTCGAGCCGCTGCTGGCCGAGCGCTTTGCGCGCGAAGATGCGCTCCCTTGGGTCACGCGCCTCGAGTCCGCCGGCGTGCCGGCGGGCCGCATCAATTCGCTCGGCCAGGTTTTCGCGGACGAGCAGCTCGTCGAGCGCGCCATGCTGCGTGAGTTGCCGCATCCGCGCGCGGGCACGGTGCCGAACGTCGTGAGTCCGATGCGATTCGCCAATGCGCCGCTGGAGTTCCCTCGTGCCGCCCCGCTGCTCGGCGAGCACACGGCTGCGGTCCTCGACGAGCTCGGCCGCGCGCGCGACGAAGGATCTGCATGAGCCCGTTGTTCCTGGTCCGGCTCACCGATCGTCCGGAAGGTTCGGCCATTCGCAGCCGCTATCTGGAAGCGCACAAGGCCTGGCTCGGCGCAAACGGGGAGCAGGTGCGGGCTGCCGGATTGCTCCGCCACGAGGAGCAAGGCGCGCCCTTCGGGGCGTGCTGGATCGTTGCCGCAGCGAGTCGTGGGGACGTGGAGCGGCTGGTGCGCGAGGATCCGTTCTGGGCTCAGGGGCTACGGGCGAGCTGCGAAATCCTCCACTGGAGTCGCGGCTTTCCGCCCCAGCCGGTGACGATCTGAGCTCGCGCGGTCATTGCGAGGCAAAGGCGCAAACACCATACTATGCGCCCATGTGCCCGGATATGATTCTCGCGCCGTGAGTGTTCGCGATACCGACTTGCACCGTTCCACGATCCAGCTGAGTCGCAGCGCCGTTGCGCGCTACATCCAGCTCGCCACGCTCTTTCGCCGACGAATCGAGTCGGGCGTTTGGCCGGCCGGGTCGCAGATCCCGACCATCGACGAATTGGTCGTCGAGTGCGGCGTGGCGCGCGCCACCGTGCGGCAAGCATTGGGCGTGCTCGAAGAGGAAGGATACGTGGCGCGCTACCGGGCGAAGGGCACCTTCGTCCTCGAGCGTCCTCGCGAAGGGTTGTGGTGCGAGGTCACGACCGACTGGAAGGGCCTGCTGATCTCGCGCGCGGACGCGACCATCAAGGTCATCGGCGACCGCATCGTCGAGGCGCCGCCGCACGTACCGCATCCGATCGGCGAGCTGTGCCGGAGCTATCGCCATTTGCGGCGTCAGCACTGGCGCAACAATCAGCCCTTCCTGATCGCCGATGTATATATCGATACGGCGCTCGCGAAGAAACTGCCGAAAACCGCCTTCACGAGCCAGACGGCCATGCGCCTCGCCGCCAGCCTGCCCGGCATCGAGATCAGCGACGCGCGGCAGACGCTCACGGTGGGCGGCGCGGACATCGAAACGGCCGCAGCGCTCGAAATTCCGCTCAACGCGCCGATTGCCCACGTACACCGATCCGTCGTCGATCAGCACAAGCGCCTCGTGCTGATCGCGAGCGGCATGTACCGGGGCGATGTCATCCGCGTCGACGTCAAGCTCAAATAAGAGCCGCCGCCGGCCGCCTCGCGCAGCGCGTACCGCCTTTCGTCCTAAAAGGCTATAAAGGTAGAATATAGACCTTCATGCCACGTGCCTCGAGAGGTTGTTTCGCCATGAATCGCACCATCCGCATCCGCCGCGCGACCGGCTGTATCGGCGCGGAGATCGACGCTCTCGATCTGCGCGAGCCGCTGTCGGACGAGCTGCGTGACGCGGTCCGCAGCGCGCTCGCCGAGCACGGCGTCATCTTCTTCCGCAATCAGTCCATCACGCCCGAGCAGCACGACCGCTTCGCCCGCCGCTTCGGCGAGCCTACCGAAGTGAACATGATCGGTGCGGTGCCCGGCTTTCCCAACATGTCCGAGCTCGCGAAGGCCGAAGAGCAACTCGACAACATCGGCGGCGGCTGGCACGCCGACCAAACGTTCCACGAGGTGCCCCCGTGGGGAACGGTGCTGGTCGCACGCGAATTGCCGGCGTTCGGCGGCGATACGCTGTTCTCGAGCATGGCCGCGGCATACGACGCCTTGTCGGACGGACTGAAGGCAACGCTCGATTCACTGCGCGCCGTGCACGACAACTCGATCGTCGGCAAATCTCTCGCCGCGAAGACGGGCAGGCCTCACATCCCTCGGCAAGCCGTGCATCCGGTGGTGATTCGACATCCCGTCACGGGACGCAAATCGCTGTTCGTGAATCGCGCTTACACGACGCGTTTCGAAGGCTGGAGCGAACGTGATAGTGAGGCGCTGCTGAGCTATCTCTATATCCACGGCCAGCGCCCGGAATTTCAGTGCCGCTTTCACTGGGAGCCCGGCTCGATTGCCTTCTGGGACAACATTCAGGTGTGGCACTACGCCGCCAATGATTATCACGGCCAGCGCCGCGTCATGCATCGCATGGCGATCAAAGGCACCACGTTGATCGCCGCGTGAGCAGGACTGCGAGACCGAAGCTGCTGCCGACGCGCCGTGAGGTGCTGCACGGGGCAGTGGCGCTCGCCGGTCTCGCGGCACTTCGCGCGCCGCTTGCGGACGCCTCTGCGCGACCCAATGAGCGTCTGGTCGTCGGCATCAATCAGATGCCGCCGACAATCGACCTCAGTCTGGCCGGCGGCGGCGTGAACGCGGTGCGGCCCCTAATGGACAACGTCATCGAGGGCCTCGTCCGGCGCACACCCCAAGGAGATGTAGTACCCGCGCTTGCCGAATGGCAAGTCGCCGCCGACGGCAAAACCATCCGCTTCCTGCTCCGTCGCGACGTGAAGTTCCACAACGGCGCGTCCTTCACCAGCGAGGACGTGAAGTTCAGTCACGAGCGCCTGACGAAACACTCCGCGCTCTATCGCGGCCGCACGCGCAGCCTGACTCACGTCGAAATCATCGACGAGCACACGGTCGATTTCCATTTCAAAGTTTCCGGACGGAGCTTCGTTCGCAGCGTCGTGCTGTGGATCTTCTCGAAGCGTCATCACGACGAGGTGGGCGAAGAGCGGTTCGCCGCCGAGCCCGTGGGCACCGGTCCGTATCGGCTCGAGCACTACCAGCGTTTCGAATACGCCGACCTCGACGCGTTCGATGAATACTGGGGTGGCGCGCCGGCAGTGCAGAAAGCACGGCTGGTGTTCGTGCAGGAGGACATGACGCGCGTTGCGATGCTGCGCTCGGGCGAAGCCGACATGATCATGGCAACGCCGTTTCCGATGGTGCCCATGTTGCGGCAGGCAGGCTTCGCCAGCGTCCATGCCGACATGCATCCGACATTCAGCGTGCGATTCCAGCTCGCCAATCGCAGCACGCCGTGGGCGGACCGCCGTGTCCGCCTCGCCATCGCGCATGCGATCGACGCCTCGGCAATCATCCGCGGCTTGTTCGGCGGAATGCCGCGGCACTACGCGGGCTTTGCGCCCGGCGAGCTCGGCTACGACCCGAAGCTGCAGCCCTACCCCTACGATCTGGCGCGCGCGCGGGCCCTGCTAGCCGAAGCGGGGTATCCGCACGGCTTCAGCATGCCGCTCGTCTATTGGGCGAACGCGTACTACGGCATCCGCGAGACGGCCGAAGCCGTCGTGCTCTATCTGAAATCCGTCGGCATCCAATGCGAGGTCTCGGGCATCGACACCACGCAAGGCTTGGCGATGAATCGCTCCTTGGCGAAGGACCCGCACGCGCGGGCCGTGACGATCGCGCCCGCGTTGCTCGCGAGCTATTCCGATCCGATCGAGGCCATGCGCCAGGGTTACAGCAGCTCATCGGCCTGGTCGTGGTACCACGATGCCGAATTCGATGCATGGGTCGCCAGCGCGGCGAGCTCCGCCGACGTTGACGTTCAGAACGACGCCTTGCGCAAATGCGCGCGCAAGCTCCACGACGATCTGCCAATCATTCCGCTGTGGAACAATGTCGTGGTGTACACGATGCGCCCTGGCCTTGCGTACACACCGACCGCACGCGATGTGCCCTCGATGCCGTTGAAGCATCTGCGCATCGCTTCAGGCGACACCTAAGGATTCCGCGGGCGCCACGAAGTGGCATGCCGCGCGACTCCCTGCAGCCGTCTCGATCAGTGGAGGAGCTCGCTCGGCACAAATCGGCTGCACGCGCGGGCAGCGCGTACGAAATACACATCCGGAAGGCGGATCGAGCGGCGACGGCAACGGTCCCATGAGCTTGATGCGCTCCCTCCGGCGATCGGGATGTGCCGGCAGCACGGACGAGAACAGCGCTTGGGTGTAGGGATGCTGGGGCGCGCGCCGCACATCGCTCATATCGCCCGCTTCCACGACGCGCCCGAGATACATCACGACCACGTTCGTGCACATATGCGCGACGATGTCGAGATCGTGAGAGATGAGCAGATAGCTCAAGCCAAAGCGCTCCTGCAGGTCTTGCAGCAGATTCAGAATCTGGGCGCGAATGGAGACGTCGAGCGCGGACACGGGCTCGTCCAAGATCAACAAGCGCGGCTGCAGAGCGAGCCCGCGCGCGATCGCAATTCGTTGCCGCTGCCCGCCGCTGAACTCGTGCGGGTAAAGAGTTGCGGCCCGTCCGCTGAGCCCGACGACTTCGAGCAGCTCCGCGACTCGCGCGGCGATCTGCGCCTTGCTCATTGCACCCGCCGCGATGAGCGGCTCTGCGATCGCATCCCCGACCCGCCGCCGCGGGCTCAACGAGCTGTAGGGATCTTGGAAGACCGCTTGCACGTTGCTGCGGTAGGCACGTAGCTCACGTCCGTTCGCATTCTGCACTTCTTGGCCTGCGAACATGATGCGTCCGGCACTGACGTTCTCGAGTCGCAGCAGCAACTTCGCCGTGGTCGACTTGCCGCACCCGGACTCGCCGATGAGCCCCAACGTGCCCCCTTCGAACACCTGAAAGCTCACATCCTCCACCGCATGCACGACGGAGCGATCGCCTTTGCGAAACAAGCGGCCGGGCAGCGCGTAGCGCTTCGTGAGGCCAATGGCTTCGAGCAGTACCCCGCTCACGCATCCTCCGCCCGCCAACACGCGGCAACGTGATGGCTACCTACGCTCAGGCTCGGTGGCGCACGCTCTCGGCAACGATCCACCGCTCGCGCACAGCGCGCTGCGAAGGCGCAGCCCGCAGGCAGCCGTGCGAGATCAGGCGGCTGCCCTTCGATCGTTTTCAGGCGTGCCTGCCGCTCCCGCTGCGGAATCGCTGCGAGCAACGCCTGCGTGTACGGATGACGCGGGTTATCGAAAATCTCGCGTACGGGTCCGCACTCGACCACGGTGCCGGCGTACATCACGAGCACCACATCGCAAAGTCGCGCAGTCACGCCGAAATCGTGCGTCACCACGATGAGGGCGAGCCGATGCGCGTCGCGTAGTCGCGCGAGCAGATCGAGAAATTGCGCTTGCGCCGTCGGATCCAGCGCCGTGGTCGGCTCATCCGCGATCAGCAGTTCAGGATTGCACGAGATCGCAATCGCGCCCACCATCCGCTGCAGCATGCCACCGCTCATTTGATGTGGATATTGGCCGAGTCGCGTCTCGGGTGAAGGAATGTTCACCGACTGAAGCAGGCTGACCTGGCGCTCCCGCAACTGCTGCCCCGAGAGTCGCATGTGACGCCGCAACGGCTCCGCGATCTGGTCGCCGACGGTGAACAACGGATCGAGCGCCACCATCGGATCCTGAAAGATCATCGACAGGCGCGCACCGCGCAGCCGGCTCATGTCCTGCTCGGTTTTGGCGAGCAGATCTTCACCGGCGAAGCGGATCGTGCCGCCGTTCACGCGCGCCGATCCGGGCAGCAACTGCATGATGGCAAGCGCGGTGGTCGACTTGCCGCAGCCGGATTCGCCGACGATGCCGAGCGTCTGTCCGCGATCGACGCCGAAGCTGACGCCATTGAGAACCTGCAGCTCGCCGCTGCCGTCTCGACTGCGCATGCGGACGCGCAAATCGCGCACCTCCAGCAGCGGCTGTTTGGCTTCATTCATAGCGGATGCGCGGATCGATGACGCCGAAGAGCAGATCGACGCTCAGGTTGGCGCCTACGGTGAAGAACGACACCAGCAACGCGCCGGCCTGAATCACCGCGAAATCGCGGGCGTTCAGCGCTTCGACCATCAGTCGCCCCACTCCGGGCCAATTGAACACGGTCTCGACGATGACCGCGCCGCCGATGAGATGTCCGAGTTGCACACCGAGCACCGCGACGACCGGGATCGACGAGTTGCGCAAGGCATGCTTCCACACGATGAGCCGGCGCGGCACGCCCTTCGCTCTCAGGAAACGTACATAGTCCGAGCTCAGCGTTTCCAACATCGAGGCGCGCGTCAGCCGCAGGACGACGGCCACCGAATTCAGAGCCAACGCCAGGGTCGGCAACATCATGTGCTCGAGCCCGAGCCGTCCGCTCGATGGGAGCCAATGAAGCTGCACCGAGAACAGCAGGATGAGCATCATGCCGATCCAGAAACTCGGCGCCGCTTGCCCGATGACGGCTAGACCGCGCGTCGCACTGTCCATCCAGCTTCCGCGCTTCAGCGCTGTCACCACACCCAACAGCACACCCGCCACCGTCGAGAGCACGAATGCAGAGAGCCCGAGTTGCAATGTCGCCGGCAGCACGCTCAATACGAGGGGCAACGCCGGCTGTTGGTAGCGGATCGAGTTGCCGAACTCGCCGTGGGCGACGCGCTCGACGAACACGAGGTACTGCACGGGAATCGGTTTGTCGAGACCCAGCTCGGCGCGGATCTGCGCCAGCTCCGCCGGCGTGGCATCCTCCGGCGCGAGCTGCAGGCTCGGGTCGCCCGAGAGCCGCGCGATCACGAAGACGACGATCGAGATGCCGATGAGCGTGAGTACTGCACGCGCTGCCCGGCGTAGAAAGTACGTCAGCATGGCGCCGCTCAGAGCGTGCTCGCGCGGGAATCCAGCGCGTCGCGCAACCAGTCGCCCAGCATATTCGAGCCGAGGCACGTCACCGTGATGGCCACGCCGGGAAACGTGGGAATCCACCATGCCGTCGCCAGGAAATTTCGACCTTGCGACACCGCGAGCCCCCACGCGCTATCGGGAGGCTGCACGCCAAGCCCTAGAAAGCTGATGCCGGCCTCGGTAACGATGGCGCGCCCGATCTGGATCGTGATGAGGACGATGCAGGTCGCGAGCAGATTCGGCAGGATGTGCCGCGTGATGATCCAGTAGTCGCTGCAATTCGCCACGCGTGCCAGCGCCACGTAGCCGCGCTCGCGCAGAGTGAGTGTTTGCCCGCGGATCACTCGCGCAAAGCTCGCCCAGAACAGCAGCACGATGCTGAGCACGATCGTGAGCAATCCGCCGCCGATCGCGCTGCCCAACAAGATGATGAGCAGCGTCGCCGGAATGGACATCTTGACGTCCGCGAGCTGCATCGCGAGCGCATCGAGCTTGCCGCCGTAGAAGCCGGCGACGAGCCCGATCGTGACTCCGATCAGTGCCGAGCCGAGCGCGCCCACCACGGCGACGATGAGAGTCACGCGCGCTCCGTCGATCAGCGTGCTCAGCACGTCGCGCCCGAATCCATCCGTCCCGAGGAGATAGCGCCAGTCGCCGCCCGGGAGCCATGCCGGAGGCAGCTTCGTGCGCGCGAGATCGATCGCCGTCGGATCGTGCGGCCAGATCCAAGGTCCGAATAGGCCGAACACCAGCACCGGCGCCACCATCAGCAGCGCGAGCCAAGGGAGGCGTCGGAACGAGCGGAGCTCGAGGGGTTGGGCAATAGCGGTCACTGCGTTCAGTGTAGCGGTGTTCTCATGCCGGTCCGCCGGCGATCAAGGCCTGAACGTCCAGCACGTGCGCCAGCGCCCGCCCGGCGATGAAGCTCTCGAGATTTCGGCGCACGGTCGCGGCCAGTCGCCGCGGCGACTCGGGGCTGCCCGCACCTCCACAGTGCGGCGAGATGATGAGGTTGGGTGTATCCCACAGCGGATCTCCGGGCGGCAGCGGCTCCGGCTCGGTGACATCGAGCGCGGCGCCGGCGAGTCGCCCGTCACGCAACGCGCTCGCGAGCGCGCTTTGATCGACGAGACCGCCTCGGCCCACGTTCACGAGATACGCCGAAGAACGCAACATCGCGAGCTCCGCCGTACCCATGATATGACGCGTCTCACGCGTCAACGGCAGCGACAGCAGCACTGCGTCCGATCTCGCGAGCGCGGTTCCGAGATTGCGCGTGCTGAACGCCTCGTCTGCCAACTCGTGCGGCACGCCCGAACGCGTGACGCTCAACACGCGGATGTCGAACGCCTTCAAGCGTCGCGCAATCTCTTTGCCGATGTGCCCGAATCCGAGCACTGTGGCCGTCTGACCATAGAGCGAGCGAAATCGCCGGCGGAAGTCCCCGCCCCACAAGTGAGACGATTTGTTACTCACGAAATCCGGCACCGCGTGGGCGATTGCGAGCAGCAGCGCAACCGCGTGCTCGGCGACGACCGGCGCGCTATGCCCGCCGCTACCCGTGACGGTGATGCCGTCGCGGATGCCATGCTTCGCAAGCCCGTCGTTCCCTGCGGCTACAGTCTGAAACCAGCGGAGCGAGGAGCCCTGCGTGCGAATGATTTCGGCGACTTCAGCCGTGTACTTGGATGCGCCGGCCGAAATCATGCCCGTGGCGCCTGCAAGTGCCGCCGGCAGCTCCCGCGGATCATCCACGACGACGAGATCGGCGCCGGGCGTGTCGCTCAGCGCGGGCAGAATCGCGTTCCGGTAGATCGCGACCGGCACCCATACGACGATACGCATCGCTGATCCTTCCGGGCTCAGTGGCTCGCTGGTGCGGCTGCGGACGCAGCAGCAGATGGAGCGCCGTAGATCCACTCGAATGAGCGGCCGCGCAGCGTGAACGCCGGTGTCACGGGGCGTCCACCCGTCACCTCGAGCCAGAGCCGCAGCAGCAAGCGCTTGCGCGACGGTGAATTCTTGAACGCGCGCCGCGAGTGCAGGTGCGTGTAGTTGTTCCACAGCATGATGTCACCGGGTTCGAGCATGAACTCCGCGCGAATATCGGTCCGCGTCGCCGTTGCATCGAAATACTTCAGCGCCTCGTCGAGCTCCGCAGGGAACGGAATGCGGCGCAGCTCTGCGGCGCGCCGCATGTATGACGCGGCATAGTTGCAACTCACCATGCCGTCCACATTGCAGAACACGGGCACCTTTTCCGCAGTTGTGGGGCGCTCGGTGAACTGCAGCTCCTGTAGGGTGAAGTAGAAACCCTCGTAGAGCGGCGCAAGCAGCTCGGGGCGGCTGCGGAGTATCTCATTGTGAATCGTCAACGCGCTCGCGAGACTGCTCTCGCCGCCCGTCTCCGCACGCTGCACGCACATCAGCCCCACGATCTCGAACGCGTCCGTGTGCATGCCGAGAGCGGCCGAGCTGCGATAGCCGCGTACCGTCGGATTCTCTTCCTCCTCCTGGACGAGGCCGAGCATATCTCCGCTGCGACTCTGCTCGAGCCCGCGGCCGAGGTGCGTGCCGAGCCCCCAGTAGATGCGCTTGAAATCCTCGTCGCTGTAGCGCTCGCGCGTGAGGCCGGTGAGGATGACGACCCCGCAGCCGCTCAGAATCGTGTCTCGGACCTCCTTCATCAAGGCATCTACCATCGGATGCTCGAATTGCGCGCGCGTGATGCGCACCGGATCGTGCGCGCGCGTGGCGGCCAGCAGCCGATCGAGCGCAGCCAGCTCGTCGGCGGCGAGCTGCCGTGAGAACGTCGACTTGTTCGCAGTGAGCGCGGTCCATGCGTTCGGGTGCTCGATGATCTCACGGTGAATTTCGGTCATGGCGTGCTCCGCGGCGGCTGTGAAACCATAATGCCATAATACTAGCCTTTTGCCTTTAGCGGTGTTATAGATTCGCGCCAAGCCATCGGCGCCCCCGCGAGACAGCAGGGTGAGGACGCGCCGAGCGCGCGCCGGACGCGCTCCCGTTCGATTCGCTTCACCAGGGGAAAGTCATGCGGATTTTTGGCAACGCCGACAGGCCGGGCAAAACGACTCTCACACGCGAGCTACTCGGTGCGTCCGCGCTGGCGGCCGTCGCGTGCGGCCCGCCGGTGAGCGTCGCGCAGGACGCGAGCGCGCCCGAGCTCAGCGAAATCACGGTCACCGCCAGTCGCGCCAATGTTGCCGGATTTGCCGCGCCCACGCCGACCACGGTCGTGAATGCGGGGGACATCGAGCGCACGCAAGCGACGAACATCGCGGACGTGCTGCTTGCGATCCCGGCGTTCAAGCCCTCCAGCACACCCGCGGCGAACGGCGTGAAGACGCAGCTCCCCGGCGCCAATCTCGCCGACCTGCGCAGCCTCGGCCCGAATCGCACGCTCGTGCTGGTGGACGGCATGCGCATCGTGCCTCAGGCGCCGGCCAACAACACGGGCACGCCGGTCGCACCCGATCTCAATCAGATTCCTTCGCTCATGATCGACCGTGTGGATGTGGTCACCGGCGGCGCCTCCGCTCAATGGGGATCGGACGCCGTGGGCGGTGTGGTGAACGTTCTCTTGCGCAAGCGGTTCGACGGCTTGCAGTTCACGGCCCAAGGCGGCCTCTCCGATCGCGGCGATGCCGGCAGCTATCGCGCCGGCGCGCTCGCGGGCCACAGCTTTCTCGACGACAAGCTGCACGTCGTGGCAGCGGTGGACTACAGCCATTCGGACAAGCTGGACGACATCTTCAGCCGCGATTGGGGCCGCGAGCAGTATCAGATCGTCTCGAATTCGGCGTCGGCAACCAACGGGTTGCCCGTCAATCTCATCGTGCCCGACGTCCACATCTATAGCTCGCCGGGCCTGCTCGCCACCGGCCCCGCGAGCTTTGCGTTCCGCAACTACGAATTTCAGGGCGGCGGCGCGGTCACGCCATTTCAGACGGGCTCGCTCGTGAGCGGCACGACGATGATCGGCGGCCAGGGCAGCTCGCAGGCCAAGGGCCTCTCGCTGGCGCCGGGCCTGCGCCGGATAGATCCCTACTTGCGGGTTCAGTATGACGTGAACGATGCGTTGCGAGTGTACGCGGTCGGCTCGTACTCGATGCTGCGTACTGAAATGAATCCCCTGCCCTCCCGCATCACCGGCGGCACCATCCGCGCCGACAATGCGTTCCTCAGGCAGCTGTATCCTCAGGTCGCCGCGACTCTCGGGCCGAACGGCAGTTTCACCTTCAACCGGATCAACTACGACTTCAGTGCGTCCGGCGTGAACGGGCCGGTCATCGTCCACAACACTACGCCGCACGCCGCCTTCGGCGCGGAAGGCGATCTCGGGGAGACCTGGCAGTGGGACGCGCACGTCGGTTGGGGCAGCAACCACTATCGGAACGAGACGTACGGCAACGGCATCCGGCAGAATGAAACCTTCGCGACGGACGCCGTGCTGAGCAACGGACAGATCGTGTGCCGAGCTCTCGTGCCGGGCAGCACCACGTACAACCCGACCGCCGCCGCAGGCTGCGTACCCATCAATCTATTCGGCGTCGGCTCACCTTCTTCCGAAGCCATTGCGTATGTGACCGGCGTTGCGCGTGCTCGCGCGCTCTACGAACAACAAACGGCGGCCGTGAACCTGCACGGCCAGCCGTTCTCGACGTGGGCGGGACCGGTCGCTCTGGCCACCGGGCTCGAATACCGCAACGAGCGGGAGCGCGTGACCACCGATGCCATCAGTGCAGCCGGCGGCTTCGAGATCGCCAATGCGGCGCCCTTCCGCGGCACGTTCAACGTCAAGGAGCTCTATCTCGAAGCGGTTGCACCGCTGCTCGCGGATTTCGCCTTCGCCAAGTCGCTCGATTTCAACGCCGCCGTGCGCACGGCCGACTACAGCACCGTGGGCACACAAACGACGTGGAAGGCGGGCCTCACTTATGAGCCGATCGGCGGCTTGCGATTGCGCGGCACGCGCTCGCGGGACATTCGCGCCCCCGCATTGTTCGAGCTCTACAGCCCCGGCGCAATCGCGAACAACAGCGTGAGCGTGCGCAATCCGACCAACGGGATCACGTATACCAACAACATTCCGGTGAACATCACGGCGGGCAATACAGATCTCGATCCCGAGCGCTCGGACACGTACACGCTCGGGGTCGTCTTCGAACCTGCAGCCCTTGCGGGATTCAGCGTCTCGGTCGACTACTACGACATCGACGTGAAGCAAGCGATCACATCTCTGAGCTCCACGGCCGCAGCCAGCCTCTGCAACGCGGGCGACGCATTCTACTGCTCGGCCTTCACGTTCAGCGCGGCAGGCCCGCCGACTGGAATGCTCCTCGGTGTGCAGAATCTCGCAAGTGTGCATGTCCAAGGGTACGACACTGCGCTCGCGTATCGCCTGCCGCTGTCGCGCTGGTCCCTGCCGGGTACTATCGAAACCAGCCTAACCGGCACGTACACGCAGCATGTCATGGTCGATACGGGTACCGGAGCAGCAGCGATCGACCGCGCGGGGGAGAACAGCGCGATCAACACCTATGCGACTCCGCGCACGCGCGTCAACGGACTGCTGACCTACACCACGGGTGGATTCAGCGGCACGGCGCAGGTGGTGTTCGTCTCATCGGGAACGCTCGACAACACGTTCAACACCTCCGCGGCCACGAGCAGCAACCTCAATCACGTGCCGGCCTATACCTATCTGAACCTGTTCTCGAGCTACGAGATCAGCGATCATCTGCAATTCTTTGCGTCCCTACGCAACGCACTCGACAAGGAGCCGCCGCCGGTCCCCAGCGTTTCGCTCAATGTCGCAACGAACGGGCAATACTACGACCCCATCGGCCGCACGTATCAGGTCGGGTTTCGGCTGAAGTACTGAGCGGCGCGGGATGGATGAGACCGCGGCTGCCGCGCACGATGTTGTCGCGCGGCGGTCGCGCTCCGCCGTTTGGCTGCTGGTCTTGGTCGTCACTTCGCTCTACGTCTGCGCCTGCATCGATCGTCAGATCCTGCCGCTGCTCGTCGAGCCCATTCGGCTCGATTTCGGCGCGACCGATGCGCAAATGGGTCTGCTGATCGGGCTCGGGTTCTCCCTCTTCTACTCGTGCGTCAGTGTGCCTGCGGGGATGCTGGTAGACCGTATGGGACGGCGCGGGCTCCTTGCCGTGGCAACGGGAGGCTGGTCGCTCATGACACTGCTGAGCGGGCTCGCGGGAAGTCACTGGCAGTTGTTCCTCGGACGCGTGGGAGTGGGCCTGGCTGAAGGTGTGATCGCGCCCGCGAGCTATTCACTCATTCGTGAAAAGGTTCCGGCCGAGCAGCGTGGCAGAGCGTTCGGGGTGTTCTCCGCAGCGCCGTATATCGGCGGCTCGCTCGCGCTCGTCGTGGGCGGCGCGCTGATGGGTGCTGCGGAGAAAGGCGCGTTCGACGGCGTCTTCGCGCTCGGGAGGCTGCATCACTGGCAGATTGTGCTGGTGATTCTCGGGCTCGGCAGCGCGCCGCTCGTGCTTCTTCCGGCGCTCCTGCCGCGTGATATCCGTGTATTCGGAGTCGATCGGAAGCAGCGCGTCACCACGTTTCGCGATGCCTTCGCCCACATCGGCGCGCATCGCGGCATCTACGTTCCGCTCATCGTGTACACGACGCTCAGCACGCTGGTCGTTTTCGCCAATGGACCGTGGTTGCCGGCCCTCGTCATCCGTCGCTTCGGGCTGTCTGTTGCCGAAGTGGGCTACACGTACGGATTGGTGAAGATCGTCGCGGCGCCATTGGGTCTGTTGCTGGTCGGTTTCGTGCTCGACCGCCGGGCTGCCGCGCGCCGTGACTTCACCGCCTTTGGCCTGTGCACGTCGTTGCTCGTGTTGGGCACGTTCGTGATGGTTCCTTTCGCGCCGAGCGCCGGCGCCACATTTGCCATAAAAGGTGTGGGGCTGCTCTTCTCGGGCGCTTACGCCGCGATCGGCGCGGTGGTGATCGCGCGTGTAACGCCCGCGCATCTCGTGGGCAAGATCACCGTCATCTATCTCTTCTTTCAGAGCGTGCTCGGCGCCGGCCTCGGGCCGATGCTCGCGGGCATCCTGGCGGCACACGTGCTCGGCGGCGATCCGCTTGCCATAGGCCGAGGCATGGCGTTGACCACGCTCGCGACCGGCATTCCGGCCGTCGTGGCATTCGTTCTCATGAGTCGACGGCTACGCGCCGTTGACGGGGCCTGACCACGGCGCGAAATCGTCCGGCACGAGCTCCATTCCAAACCCCGGAGCATCGGACACGACGAGCTTGCCGTCGCGTGGCGTCGGCATTCCGGGTATTCGGTTGGCATCCTTGAGCGACACGCCGGGCGGTGAGCGCAACACGTACTCAGCGAGCGAAGACTCGGGTACTGCGACGGCGAAATGCTGGCCCGCGGGCATGCTGGCACCGCCGTGAGGAATCGTGGCGATGCCCGCCGCTTCACCGATCGTCTGAATCTTCAGAACTTCCGAGAGGCCGCCGGCCCAGCGGATATCCGGCTGCAGGACGTCCACACAACGCCGCTCGACCAATTCGCGAAATGCATGACGCCCGTGATGATCCTCGCCGGTGGCGAGCGGCAGGGTCGGCACGGCGCTCTTGAGTCTGAGCAGTCCCTCGGTGTCGTACGGCATGAGCGGCTCTTCGAGCCATCGCAAACGATAGGGACGCAGGCGCTCCATGACGCGAATCGCGTACTCCACGTTGAACGACATGACGGGGTTCAACATCAAGTCGGCATCGGGGCCGACGCGCTCGCGCGCGCGCGCGACCTGCTCTTCGAGCCGATTGATGCCTTCGAGACCGTCGTCGTAATGCGCGGAGTTGCGAATCTTGAACGCCTTGAAGCCGAGCGCCTGCGCCCACTCGAGATTTCCGGCCGTGACGTAGCAGTCGACACTCGTGCGGCACGGTCCACCGATCAGACTGTACACAGGCTGCCGCAACAGCTTGCCCTTCAGGTCCCAGAGCGCGAGATCGATCGCGCTGCGCGCGAGCGAGGCGATTCCGGTAGCGCCGAAGCGCTGGGCCGCACGCCACATCAGATCGTTCAGCAGCTCGATCGCGAGACAGTCGCGACCCGCGAGCAGCGGCGCAAAGAAACGATCGACGACGGGCGCCGCCAAATCGCCCCAATGAGTCTGGCCGAGCCCCCATTCGCCGTTCTCCGCGGTCAGGCGCACCCACATCTCTCCGGCGACTTCGCCAGGAGTCGTGGCGGGCGTGCGCGCGAACTCGCGGTACTTGTGTATTGGAAAGGGAACGCCCACCGGCTGCACGCCCGCCCCCGGCGCGTCCGGGCGCGCAGGCGGGAGCGTGTGCGGCCTGACGAGTCGCAGTGTCTCGATGCTTTTGATCTTCATGCCGCTATCTCGCACGGTGGCGATCCTACGCGTCGGCTCGCTTGCCTGAAGGCCCCTGCCCCCCAGGATGCGCGCGCGCCACTTTTTCGTCGATGTCGGCACCCCAACCGCTTGCGTCGCTCAGCACCAGCTCGCCGCGCTCGATGTGGTTGGGCGTGGTGAGAAGCTCCGCGGCCCAGGGCACGCAGTCCGCTTCGTATTCCATGATGCGCAAGTTCGGGATCGCGGCACAGAAATGCGCGCTCATCAGAGCGCCGAGCGGACCCGCCGAACAATGCGCGGCGACGTTGACGTCGTATGCATCGGCGAGATGCGCCATCTTCAGCGCTTCCGGCACACCGTTCCACTGCGGGTCCACGATGGCCACGTCCACGGCGCCCGCATCGAGAAAGCGCCGGATGTTGCGCCTGCCGAGCTGCATCTCGAGTGAGCCGATCGGCGTCGCCGTGGCGTTGCGGATGCCCGCCAGCGCTTGCGGGTCCGGCATGTCCATCTCCAGCCACATCAGGTTGAAGGGCTCTACGGCGCGCGCGAGACGCCGAAAGCCTTCGGGCTTGTAGTTGAAATTGAGATCGACGAGCAATGCGACATCCTTCCCCGCGCCGTCCCGAAGCGCGCCGAGCTGCGCGAGGAGCGCTTCGATGATGCGGTCGTCGACATTCAGCTCCGGATGGCCGCGGAGGCTCCCGCGGCCCATGCCGGGGCCGTAGGGCGCCGGGCGCTCGCCATCGAAACGCAGAAGATTGGTTTTCAGAGCGCGGTAGCCGGCGCGCGCAACCTCTTCGCCACAGCGACGCAGATCGTCCAGCGTGCGAACTGCGGGCTTGCCGATCACTGTTTCGAAGAGACTCGCGTACGCGAGCCGAAACAGCCCGCAGTGCGACCAATACACAGGTATGTGCCGGCGCACCGCTCCGCCGAGCAATGTATACACCGGCACGCCGAGACTCTTCGCAGCGAGGTCGAGACATGCGTTGAGAATCGCGCCGGCGGCGCGCGCCACCAAACCTCCGGGAGCGGGCCGCTGCAGCGTGTAGAGCAGCGCGTCGATTTCGTTGAGATTGGAAGGATCGCGTCCGAGGAAGCGCCCGGACATGGAGCGGATGACGGCTGGAACCGTGTCGTGCCCGCTGAGCTCCGCCCAGCCGGTGAGCCCCTTGTCCGTGGACAGCTTCAAATAGGAGAACACGGCCCAGCCGCCGTCGACATGGATCGTCTCGAATCCGGTGATCTTCATGCGGTTCTCCCGGCTTGCCGCCGGCCTGCAGCGGCGCCCGGGCGCGCAATGCCGCCGTCGATGGCGATTTCGATACCTGAAGGTGGATTCATCGTCCCGCGCCGTTACGCGAAGCCATAGAGTGCCGCGGGATTATCGACCAGAACTTTTCGTTCATGCGAATGAAAGGCCAGTCGCTTCCCCAGATCAGGCGCTCCGCATTCGCCTGCACGTAAGCCTCGTGAAAAGGCCTCACATCTTCATAGTCCGGAAAGCGGCGCGAATTGCGCGGGGGCGCTCAGCTTGATCCAGACCCGTCCGGATTCGAGCAGCCGCAGCGGCGCGACGAACGAGCGATCCTCGAGGCCTCGTTCCACATCGAGGCCGCCCATGTGGTCGAACACGAGCGGAATCCCGGCACGCAGCAAGCGCGGCGCCTCTTGCGCGAGCCGATCGCAGCTTGCCCAGATTTCCGCGTGCCATCCCAGCTCGCGCAGACGCAAAGACCAGCGCGGCGGATCGCGGAACAGATCCGGGCTCGACATGCTCCTCAGCTCTGCAGGATTGTCACGGCGCAGTTGCCGCCTGCGCCCAGCACGTGCGCCAGGCCCGTCTTGGCGCCAGCGACCTGCCGCGCTCCGCAAGCGCCGCGAAGCTGGTTGACGATTTCGTAAACCTGCCCGAGGTGCGAAGCGCCGACCGGCTCGCCCTTGCTGATGAGCCCGCCGCTCATGTTCACGGGCAGGTCGCCCGCGATCTCGGTGCGGCCCGAATCGGCCAGTGCGCCGCCCTCGCCGCGCGCGCACAAGCCGAGATCCTCGTAGATCTCGATTTCGCAGAATGCGTCCGTGTCCTGTACCTCGAAGCAGTCGATATCCGAGGGACCCACGCCTGCGCGCTCGTACGCCTGACGCGCCGTCAGCTCCGTCGGGCCCGGATTCTTCGCGGTGGCGCTCATACTGTCCGCCGGACAGCGGAAATCCGCCGAATAGCGCGCGATGGTGTGGCAACAGGCGGCGATGTGAACGGGCCGGCCGCCGATGCGGCGCGCACGCTCGGCCGAAGCCACGACCAGCGCAGCGGCGCCGTCGTTGGGCGCGCAGATCTCCAGCCGTCGAATCGGATCGCACACGAGCGGCGAAGCGAGAATCTCCTCGAGGCCGAACGCCTTGCGATACATCGCGTTCTCATTGTGAACGCTGTTGCGATGATTCTTGTAGGCCACCTTGGCGATCTGCAGCTCGGTGGTCCCGTGCTCGTGCATGTGGCGCATGGCGCGCATCGACCAGTAGCTCGGGTTGAGGGACATGCCCATCTCGATCTGCCAGGGGCTGTAGATCATCGCCGGGTCCATGAAGCCGCGGGGCATCTTCTCCACGCCCAGCACCAGCGCGAGGTCCGCCTCGCCGGACCGGATGTTCAGCACCGCCTGGCGCAGCGCCGCCCCGCCGCTGGCGCATGCCGCCTCCACATCGATGATCGGGATGTCCGTACCCCCGAGGCGGCGTAGCACCCGCGCGCCCGAGGTCGCGGGCAGATACATGCGCGAGAGAAACGCCGCTTGGATCTGCGTCCATGCGACACCAGCGTCGCGCAGCGCCAAGCGCGCGGCGTGCGCGCCGATCTCTTCGTAGGACTGGTCGAACCGGCCGAAGGGGTGGATGCCCACTCCGAGAATGACGACGTCGGACACCTGGGACGTTCTCCTGTTGATGCTTCAGCCGAGAGTCGCGAATGCGAAAGAGACCACCTCACGATCGGGATCACGGCCGCGCACGAATGCACGCAACTGCACCTCCGCGCCGATCTTCAATCGCGTGATATCCGCTTCGATGGGCGCGAGCACGCGCAAGCCTTCGGGCAGCTCGACGAGGCCGAGCGCGAACGGCACGAAGGGGTCGGGTCCGCGATAGTTTCCCGGCGGCCGATGACGGACCACGGTGTAGGTCCATAGATGGCCGCGGCGACTGAGCGGCAGCTGCAGCACTGCGTCACTGCCGCAATTGGGACATGTCGTGCTCTCGCCGAGCGTGGTCTCGCCGCACGCCTCACAGCGACTGCCGAGCAGACGCACGGTCGCGAGCTCGGAAAGAGGCGCGGTCAGCAGGCCTGCGCGTATCGGCTGCCGCCCGGGCGCCGCATCGGTCGATGCCATTGGATTCCCCTGTCGCGAGCGTTCCGCCGCTGCGACACGCTCATAGTCCTAAAGTACGGTTTCTTGTACCAATGACCGAGGGAGACTGTCAACCGCGTCAGCGACGCCGGCCCCGTTCCTCGGCGAGATCGCCGAGTATCTGCGGCAGACGACTGCTCGCGCGGGCCTGGAGACCGTCGTACAAGCTGTTGCCCTGAGCGTCGATCGCTACGGTGCCGGGCCCTAGGCCCGCCACTCGCAGTTTCACGAGGCGGTAGTGCAGGATGAAGTCCTGCCATGCCACCGTCACGACTTCGCGGATGGCTTGCGAATAGAGCGTGCACAGCCCGCCTGGAAACGAGAGATAAACGCAGCCGCTCTCGCGCATGGCACGTGCGCACTCTTCGTCCAACCCACCCTTGCCGCCGATGGCACGCAAGCCGAACGTGCGGATGAGTCGCGGCATGTAGGTGTTGAACCGGGTGCTCGTCGTGGGATTCATGTAGAGCACGTCGAGCTCGCCGTCGGCTTCGCGGTTGTAACCACCGAAATGCAGCAGCACCGCGCCCTGCATGTCGATGGGGAGCGGCATGCCGCGCTCGAGATACTCGGTCATCCGCTCGTGAGTCGGCAGGCCGGCTGCGAGCACGACCTCACCGTTCAGATACACCATGTCACCGACGGCGAGGCGACGCACAGCGTCCTCGCTCAACGGCGTCTGCATGTGGTGTGTAGCGCTCATGTCCTCGCGTTCACTCCGAGTACTCGACCTTCCCGGAGTTGAAGATGCGCGCCCGTGTGCGGCGATTGATCCAGCAGTTGAAACATACGGCTACCGGTGTGAACCCATGGCCCGACGCATAGTTGACGTGCACGGCCATCGCGGTGGTATCGCCTCCAGTACCCATCGGGCCGAACCCGGTCGCATTCACGGCGCGCAGTAGGCGCTCCTCCATCGCCGCGACTATGGGTTCGGGATGTCGCTTCCCGAATGGTCGCAGCATCGCTTCTTTCGCCATTTTGGCCGCATAGTCGAAAGTGCCGCCGATGCCCACACCGACGACCACGGGCGGACAATGCTGCGAGCCGGCGCGCAGGACCACCTCCATGATGTACTTCTCGATGACATCGAGCGTCGGGAAACTGAAGATCTCGAGCGCGGCCCACCGTCCCGATCCCAGCGCCTTCGGCGAGCAGGTGATGTCGAGGTAGTCCGCGCCGTCCACGAGGTCGAACGTCACGATCGGCATGTCCTTGCCTTTGTAGCCGCGCTCGAGCGTGAGCGGGTTCGTCACGTGTTGCAGGAGCGGTGGCTGGATGGTGCGCACCAGCTCGTCGAAGCCATCCGCGATCGCCCGCTTGATGTCGCCTTCCATCAGCACCCGCGTGCCAATCTGCACGAAGTACACAGGAATGCCGGAATCCGAACAGACAAAATGCTGGTGACGCTCGGCAGCCGCCGCACTCTCCAGCATGATCTGGATGGTCTTGCGCGCCGTGGCGTTGTTCTCGCGTGCCACCGCAAATTGCAGCGCTTGCTTCGTGTCCTCCGGGATCTTCTTCAGAGATGCTTCGTAGAGCCGGCTAGTAACCGACTTCACGAGATCGTATGTGACGGCCATGCGATGCCCGCCCTAGTCGTAGATCTCGGGGTTGATCACATGCGCCGGCCGCTCACCGTTGAGCACGGCGACGATGCTGCGCGCGGTCGCGACGGCCACACGCTCCATGCCTTCGCGCGTGTACGTCGCCATGTGCGGTGTCACGATGATGCCGGGCACACCAATGAGTGGGCTGCTCGTTCCAGCACCCTGCTCACGCAAGACATCGACGGCCGCTCCCGCCAGATGGCCGCTCCGCACAGCGTTCACCAACGCGGGCTCGTCGATGAGGGCGCCGCGCGCGGTATTGATGAGATAAGCGCCACGTTTCATCCAGCCGAGCGTGCGTTCGTTGATGAGGTCGCGCGTCTGGGGTGTAAGGGGTGCATGCAGCGAAACGAAGTCCGCCTCGCGTAAGCCGGCTTCGAGCGAGACGACCTCGATGCCGTGCGCGGCTGCGAATTCTCGATCCGGCGTACGAGTTACGGTCAGCACGCGCATGTCGAAGCCGCGGGCGCGCATCGCGACGGCTTTGCCGATTCGGCCGAGCCCGATGACAGTCAGGGTCTTGCGCCAAGACTCCGTACCCGTAACGCGCTCCCACTTGCGCTGCTGGCACGCAAGCGCCGCGTCCATGATTCCACGCGTGACGAGCATCAGCAGACCGATCGTGAAATCCGCGACGCTATGATCGTTCGTACCGGCAGCAATCGTCACGGCGATTTTTCTGCGCGTGGCGGCCGCGACGTCCACGGTGTCGTAGCCGACACCCGGCCGCGCAATCACCCGCAGCTTCTGTGCCGTATCGATGAGCCGAGCCGTCACCGGCTCCATCGTGACGACCAGCGCCTCTGCATCGGCGCTGTGGACGAACAAGGATCGTTCGTCGAGAAGGGCCGCACCGATCTGCAGATCGAGCGTACAGTCCGCATCCCTCAAGATCTGCAAGGCGACCGGCGAGTTGGCCAGCGAACGCGCGGTGATCAGTACCTTGCGGGCCATGCGCTCACGCGGCCGGAGGCAGACGCGTGAGCACGCCGCAGCACTGCCTCGATGCAACGGGAGGAAGCGGATGATCGCCCCGCTCGCTTGGAAGAATGGCTTGGGCGTTGAGCATCATCGACACCATGGTGTAGTACCCGATGACAGCCGTGAGCTCCACGATGCCGGCAGGGCCCCAGCGATCGCAAACCTGCGCATGAAGCGCTTCGCTCACGTCGCCGTCGTTGAGCAGCTGGCGCGTGTATTCGTAAGCATCCGCGTCGGCCACATCCTCGAACGACGGCGGGGAGGCAAGCCGAATCGCCGCGAGAATATTCTCGGGTACGCCCGCAGCCGCGGCGGCCTGAGCGTGAATTTGCCATTCGATTTGGCTGTTCCAGTGGCGTGCGACCGTGACGATTGCAAGCTCCGTGATGCGCGCGGGCAATGAGGTCTTGTAGCGCAACTGCTCGCCGAAGAGCTGCCAGCGGTGCGCCAGCTCGGGCACCAGCAGCACGGCCCGCAAAGGCCCGACGAGCTGGCCGCGAGGACCCGCGACCACAGCGTCATAGACGCGCTGCTGCTCCGGGGTCAGGCGCTGCGGATCAGGGAGCGTAATGCGCGGCACTCGGATGCCCTCGATGCTGCGGCCCTCGCCTGACCCGAACCGCAGCGGAGCGGCAACGACGATCCGGCGCCGCTTCGGCCGACCGCGCCGCCGCCTCCAACGATCTCACTCGCATGCTCTCTCCCATCCGCCCTGAGGAAGCGGCCGCCTCGCTCAGCGTCGCCGCTAAAGTACGGTAACCTAGCCCAATGGCCTAGGTCAATCGAGCGGCGCTGCAGGAGCTGTCAAGCGTTGCAGCGGCGTGCCCTTCAGCAATCCCCGGCCCGCTCACGTTCGGAATCGAGAGCCTGGCTAACGGTGCTTGATCTTGTCCCCCTCGCGAAGGCCCGAGATCACTTCGATATTGATGCCGTCCGAGAGTCCCGTTTTGATCTCGCGCTTGGCGAAGGTCTGCGGCGCCGTTTCCACCTCGACGAAGGTCTTGTCGGCTTCGATGATGAGATCGCCCTCGTTGATCGCGAGCGCGTTCTCGCGCTTGTCGAGCACGATATCCGCGTTCGCGCTGTAGTTGGAGCGCAGGAATAGCTCCTTGTCGAGCTGCACCGCCGCGCGGATCGTGAATTTGATGGTCCCCTGGTCGATAACGCCCTTCGGCGAGATGTATTCGAGCGACGCCTTGAACGGCTTGCCCTGAAGTGCGCCCACGTTGAGCACGAGCTCCATTCCCTGCCTGAGCTTGCCGACCTCCGACTCGTCGACCAGTCCCTCGAAGATCATGTCGTTCATATCGGCCAGCGTGGCCAACGTGGTGCCCGATTGAAACGTGCTCGATTCGACGATGAACGCGCCCTCCTTGTTGGGTACGTCGAGCACGGTGCCATCGATCGTGGCGGGAATCATGTTGGACACCTTGTCGCCGGTTGCGCCCGTCCTCAATAGCAGCAATGCGTTCTCGGCCGAAGCCACAGCCTCTTTCTGCAAGTTGTAGTCGGTCTCGTACTGGCTGAACTGCGATTCCGAGATCACATGCTCGGCGGACCGAAGAAGCCCGCCTTGCCGCCGCTCGCATTCAGCATCTTCGCCACGCTCTCGAGCAGCAGCGCGCCGACCACGAGCCCGCTGTAACCGGCGACTGCGGTGATGAACAGGGACTCCTGGACGATCATGGAGACAATGGACGCCGGCGTCGCACCGAGGGCCTTGCGCAGCCCGATTTCGCGCGTGCGCTCCTTCACGACGATCAGCATGATGTTGCCGACACCGACCGCGCCCGCGAAGATCGTGCCGATCGCGATGATCCAGCTGAAAACCTCGATGCCGGTGAACAGCCCCTGCACCTTGTCGTATTGATCCTGCAGATTGAAGCTGCCGAAGACGCCCTTGTCGTCCGGAGAAACCTTGTTCACCTGCGCGAGGTACGCCTTGACGTCGTTCTCGGCGACGCGCGCATGCAGGCCCGGCTTCGGCACCAGGACGAAGCTGCCCACCCAGCCGGTCTGGTTGAAGGCATATCGCAGTGTGTCGTTCGGCAGATAGATGCGCTCATCCTGCTGCTGCTGGTTGCCGTTCTGCAGGGACTCGAACACGCCGATCACCTGGAAGCTGATGCCGTTGATCGTGATATCGCTGCCGAGCACGCGTTCGTCCTTCGTGAACAGCTGATCGCGCACGCGCTGCCCGATGATCGCCACCTTACGTTTCTGCTGCTCGTCGAATGCGTTGAACGAACGCCCTGCGAGAATGCGGAGCGCCTCGAATTTCTCGATACCGTCAAAGCCTCCCGCGACGCTGAAAGCACCGTTCTTCGCCTTGTGCACCGTATACGGCGGACTGCCGCCCCAGAGGCCAACAGAGTTCTGCCCCTTGATCATTCCGACACTCGCGACGTGTTTCGCGATGGCCTCGACATCACCGGGACGCAAACCGACCTGGCGGCCAATGGGCATGCCCTGGTAGGGAATCTGCGTCGTCCCCTGCGACCAGAGATAGACGGAGTTCGCGACGCGCGGAAAGCCTTCCATGGCGCCGTTCTCGAGACCCTTCCCGGCGCCGAGCAGCACCGTGAGCATGAAGATGCCCCAGAAGACGCCGAACGCCGTGAGCGTCGTGCGCAGCCGGTGCTGACCCAGCGTCCGCAGGATCTCGCGCCATTTCTCGACATCGATCATTCGGCGCGCATCGCTTCGGTGGGTGTGATCTTCGCGGCGCGCAGCGCCGGCGCGAGACCCGCGAGCAGGCCGACGCCGACGAGCAGCAGGAGCGCCGCGATCGCCGTGCCGAAATCGACTTCCGGATTCGTGAAATACGGCATTCGCGCGCCGGTCGCGCGCAGGGCGAGCGCCACGAGCTCGAGCAGCGCGACGCCGATCACGAGCCCCAGATAGCCGGCGATGCTCGTGACGAGCGTCGACTCGAGCAACAAGGTGCTGACGATCGCAAATGGCGTGGCTCCCAGGGCCTTGCGGATGCCGATCTCCCGGGTGCGCTCCTTCACCGTGATGATCATGATGTTGCTGATGCCGACGATCCCCGCCGTCAACGTGCCCAGGCCGACGAACCAGATGAACACCTTGATCCCGATGAACAGGCCGTTGACCCGCTGCGCCGGCATCGCCATGTTGAAGGAGCCAACGCCGCGCTTGTCGTCGGGCGACACGTCGTGACGGCGCTTCAACAATTCGGTGACTCTCTGCTCGAGCACGAAGCCGTCCACGCCCGCGGCCGGCCGCAGCATGATCGAATCAATGCGCCCGCCGCCGCCGTAGATCCTCCGGGCGGTCGAAAGCGGCATGTACACGCTTTCGGAAGCCTGGCCGCGATTGCCCTTGTCGTGGAACACGCCCACCACCTTCATCACCACTTCCTTCACGCGAACGTCCTGGCCGACCGGATCCGCATTCGCGGGGAACAGGCGTTCGGCAACGCTGGTGCCGATGACGACGATCTTGCGCGCCTCATCGAGATCCAGCGGATCGATCCTGCGGCCGAAGTTGAACGGCACGTCTTCCTTGACCTTGAAGAAGTCGTCGGGAATGCCCTGCAGGCCGGCGTTGCTGTGCTTATCTGCGAAGGTGACGGTGCCATTGCCGAGGTTCATCCCGCCCGCCATCAGCCGAATGCCGCTGACCTGCCGCGCGATCGCCTGCACGTCGCCCTGATCGAGCTGGATGTGACGGCCGGGAGCCCTGCCGTGATAGGCCACGCTGGTATCGCCGGACCAGAACACGATGGAATCGAGCACGTCGGAGCCGAAATCGTCCCATACGCCGTTCTGCATGCCGCGACCGAAGCCGAGCAGCAGGATCAGCATGAAAATCCCCCAGAACACGCCGAACGCCGTCAGCAGCGTGCGCAGTTTGTTCTGTCGCAGGGTGAACAGGATTTCCTGCAACCCGTCGAGCATGGCTAGTGCGCCCGGTCGGTCGACGTCACGCGGCCGTCCTTGAGAAGGATCTGACGCTCGGTCTGGTCCGCGATATCCTGCTCGTGCGTCACGATGATGATCGTGTTGCCGCGCCGGTGAATGTCCTTGAGCAGCTCCATGATCTCCTGCGTCGTTTGGCTATCGAGCGCGCCCGTCGGCTCGTCTGCGAGGATCACTTTCGGATTGCAGACCAGCGCGCGCGCGATCGCCACGCGCTGCTTCTGGCCGCCGGACAGCTGGTTCGGCATGAAATCACGGCGATCCGCGAGCCCGACCATGTCGAGGAACTTCTCCGCGCGTTGATTGCGCTCGTTGCGACTCACGCCCTGGTAGTACAGCGGGAGCGCGACGTTCTCCGTGGCGTTCTTGAAGGGCAGCAGGTTGAAGGACTGAAAGACGAAGCCCAGTAGCTTATTGCGCAGGCGCGCGGCGTCCGTTTCGTCCAAGTGGCCAACCGCCTGCCCCGCGAGGGTGTAGCTGCCGCGTTCGTACCCATCGAGCACGCCCAGGATGTTGAGCAGCGTGGACTTTCCCGAGCCGGAGGACCCCATGATCGAGACCAATTCGCCTGCGCGGATCTGCAGGTCGACACCTCTGAGAACGTGGAGGGACTGGTCGCCGGCGCGGTAGTACTTGTGGATGTCGTGCAGCTCGATCATGTCAGCGACGGGGTTGATGATAATCGCACCACCGCCGGGTGGCTGCACGCGAGCGGGACGATATCAGCGCGCTGTTACCCTTGGAAGTAGCCGAAATGGACTGCCATCGTAGCCAAAAGGTTATAACGCCGCGTCGACCATTCCGGGTCGAGCGGTCGATGAGATGTGCTGCAACCGGGACAGGTGATCGCGGAGAGTGGTGCGCTAAGGCGCGCTGCTTGGCAGTCGCACAGGCGGCGAGCTCGACCACGTAGACGCGATGTCCGGATTGTCGATCATGCACGCCTCTCACGCGCCGTTCGCACGGCAACCTCGACACCTCGGATTCGCAGGGAGTTGTACTCCTCCTGAATCAGGTGGAAGCGTGGTTCGCGAAGATCGAGCGCGACGTGATCGCGCGGTGTGCTCAACTCGGCCGTCTCGCCACGCTTCTCCGGTCTTCGTATTGAACGCTCCCGCGCCGCCGATCAACGGCGCGCGGAGCTCTGGGAGGCATCCGAACTGCTCGCCGCTCGAGCCGCACTCCCGCCGCCCTGCTCGAACAACAGAATCACGATGATCAGCGCGACCATGGCACAGATCGCCAAGAAGGTAAAAGCCACATTCCAATCGTACTTGTCGAGGATCAGGCCCATCACGTACGGAGCCGAACCGCCGCAGGCCGCGCCTCCCATGTTCACCAAAGCGAGCGCGAACGGGGTCCCGGATCGGGTCACGAATCCCATGGGATACGCAAGGAAGGTGGAATAGCCCATGTTCAGCAGCATGCCCGTCATCATCAGCATCAGCACGAGGATCGTCGGTTCATTCGGCGAAACAGTCAGCCCGTACATGGTGATGATGGAGGAGCCCGCACTCAGCATCATCAGGGGCTTGCGCCGCCCGCGGAACACCTGATCGGAGATGAGGCCCCCGGCGATGGCCCCGAGCACCGCCCCAACCCACGGCGCGGATGACACAAATCCCATCTGCATCAGCGAGTACTTCTTGACCTCCACTAGGTATGTAGGGACCCAGGTCATGATGGAGTACGTGAGGCCCGAGAGCATCCCATAGCCGATGGCGCACCCCCACACGAGCGGCGATTTGAGAATGTCCCGGTTCCTCTCGATCGGCGCGACGGATCGCGTCCGCAGCAGATAGTCGAGCTTCGGCCAAGCGTGGCGGCGCGTTCGATCTTTTTCCGACGCTTCAGCGGCGTCGGCATTGATGTACTCCGCCTCGGCCGCGTTGACGAACGGGCTGTCTTGCGGCCTGTCCTTGGCCAGCAATATCCACAATACGGCAATCAGAATGCCGGGGATTGCAAACCATGAGAAGACGCTGCGCCAGCCGGACAGCAAAATGATCGCCGCGCAGATCGGCGGTGTCATGGCGGGGGCGAGCTTGATGGACGACACGAACAGCCCCACGGCCGTGCCGCGCTCTTGTTGCGGAAACCAACGGTTGATCATCGTCAGACAGCCGATCGGAATCAGTCCCTCGGCCAGTCCGAGCAGTAAGCGATTGACCATCAATTGCGGAGCATTGGCAACGAAGGAGACCGCCAAGGTCACGACGGAAGTCAGGAGAATCGCGATTCCCAACGCGAGCCGCACGGCCGTTCTCTGCAAGATCAGGCTGCCCGGCAACTGGACAATGAGTATCCCGATGAAGAACAGTCCGGCGGCAAGGCCGATGTCGGCGTTCGAGAGGTCGAGCTCCTTCCTCATATACGGGATCGCGACCGAAACGTTGGCGCGATCCGCTCCGGCCACGATGTAAGTCAGGTAGGCGAACGCAAGAATGACCCATCGGAAACTCGTCTTGCTCACGGCCGCGTCAGTGCGCGCAGTGACGCGCGCGGGCTCAGCGAGATGTTTCAAAATGAGAACCTGGTGGCGATTGCGAATGGTATGTTGCCCCGCTATCGCAGCTGTGGCAATTCTTATGCGGCGAGTTTTGGCGACACCTAGTTCGCCCTGCACGTCCGTATGCAATCATTTTTGAAGCGACGACCTTGCGAACTTACCTCACGACATTCTGTGTAATCGCCATCGGCAGCTTCCACTTCGTAGCCGGCATCGCCGCGACTCCCGCATCAGACAAGCTCGCTGAACCTATCGATGCGTGTGCACTTCTCGAAGACTCGGAAATTGCGGCTGTTATCGGGCTTGCGGTTGAAGCCGGCGAACGACGCGATGTCGGCTCACTGCCGGACGGCACTTACAGCTCCACGTGCATATGGACGGTCCGTCTCGAGAAGCCTGCGCAAGAGAATCCGTCGGCGCCATTCGGCGGCAAGAGCTTCGTGATTTTGAGCGCAATTCAGTGGCCGGTCGGCAGCGCGCTCGCACACACGTTCCTCGACTCGTTTTATGCAGCGTCACAACGGGGTGAAATTCCTGGGAAGGTGAGTCCACGCAAGTTCGGCGACGATGCGTTGTGGTGGGGCGATGGCCTTGCCGTCGTACGCGAAAACGTTGCCTTCGGCATATCGGTTTTCGTTCCGTCTTCGCCTGCCGCTCGCCCTGGTGTGCGCGAGGAGCAGCTCGCGCCGCACATCCTGGGCCGGCTGGACGAGAGCGCCAACAGGCGCGCGGCGCGCGAACGTTAGTTGGATGAACGTGAACATTGGATTCGAACCGATCTGGCGCACGCTGGTTGCCGCGGCGATGCTCGTCTCGTCTGCGCTCGTGTTCGCACAGAACAATGTTCAAGCCGCCGTCGATGCCCCAGCGAAAGCCGTCAAGGACAAGATCGCGCGCGGCAAGTACATCGCGGACGCAAGCAACTGCGTGAGCTGCCACTCACGGCCCGGTGGCGAGCCATTCACCGGCGGCCTGCCGTTTGAAACGCCCTTCGGCGTCATCCATTCCACCAACATCACACCCGACGTCGTCACCGGGATCGGCTCATGGTCCCTCGCGGCCTCTGGGAAACGATGCCGGCCTATCATGATCGGCTCGACGACGCCGAGATTGCAGCGGTCAGCAATTTCGTCCGCGGGAATTGGGGGAACCGCGGCTCGCCGGTCGCGGCGGAAGACGTCGCGAAGCAGCGCTGACGATCTTGTGCACCGCAGCCCTTTGGTGCACATGAAGTCCGACTCGGATCGCAATGGATCTTTGCGTTTTAGACAACGGTCTTTGCCGCGACGGCCCCTAGCCACGCGCAGCTAGTTTTCACGAAACTTCCGCTACTCAGTGATTTGCCGCGTGAAGTGCGCAGGCCTCAGTGAGAACGTGAAGGACAGCAATGCGGGAGATAACGACCGAAAGCCTCGAGCTCGTACGAGCCCGGGACATGAACGACGCCGACCGCGTGCAACACTGGCTTTTGAAGTTCGAGGATGCGCTGTGCGCGGGCGACCACACGAATTTGCTGGCGCTGTTTGTTGAAGAGTCGCACTGGCGCGATTTGCTAGCGTTCACATGGAACGTCACACCCTCGAACACGTGCGGCGCAATCGTCTCCACCCTGCTGCGTGAGCAGCCAAGGGTCCAGGCTCGCGGGTTCAAAATCGCCGAGGGGCACGCAGCGCCGCGGCGAGTGAAGCGCGCAGGTACGGAAGTGATCGAGGCGATCTTTGAGTTCAAGACTGCCAGCGGCCGTTCCCTCGGCGTACTCCGCCTGCCCGCGACGCAACCTCACAAGGCATGGGTAATGAGCACGTCGCTGCGCGAGCTCGAGGGCGTAGAGGAGCCGGTGGGCAGGATCCACCCGGACGGCAAGAGTGTCCGCGTTTTTGGCAGCGAATCATGGGGTCAGCGGCGTGTGCGCGAGCAGACCTATCACGATCGTGAACCGGCAGCGTTGATCGTCGGCGGCGGCCACAATGGCCTGGTCCTTGCCGCGCGTTTGCGCTTGCTGGGAGTGGACACGCTGGTCGTGGAGCGACTGCCGAAGGTGGGTCAGGTCTGGCGCGACCGCTACGCGGCACTGGCGCTTCACAATGAGATCCACCTGAATCACATGCCGTACATGCCTTTCCCCACAAGTTGGCCCAAGTATCTTCCCAAGGACATGCTGGCGGAGTGGCTCGAGGCTTACGCCGTTGCTTTGGAATGCAACGTGTGGACGGGTACGAACTTCGTTGGAGCACGCTATGACGAAACGCGCAGCGTTTGGATGGCGCGCGTCAAGCGCGCCGACGGCTCCGAGCGCGTGTTGAATCCGCGTCATTTGATATTTGCCAACGGCATCGTCGGCGAACCCAACAAACCCAACGTGCCTGGTCTGGAGGAATTCCAGGGAGACGTGCTCCATGCCCAGGGCTTCAACAGCGGCGCCCCTTGGCGCGGCAAGAACGTATTGGTTTTGGGCGTGGGCAACAGCGCTCACGATATTGCGCAGGATCTGCACGGCCACGGCGCCAAAGTGAAAATGATCCAGCGCGGTTCGCTCGCCGTGTTCAGCGTAAAGGCCGCCAGCATCAACCACTCTATCTACTACCACGAGGGGCTGAGCCTGGAAGACGCTGATCTCATCGCCACGAGCAACACGTTCCCCCTTTTGTTGCGCGGTTATCAGCTATCGACTCAGCGTATGTTGGAGATCGACAAGGAGCTGCTGGACGGCCTACATCGGATCGGCTTCAAGCTCGACATCGGGCCGGAGGGCGGCGGTCATCAGATGCATGTCAGGAAGAACCATGGCGGTTACTACCTCAACGTCGGCTGCTCGGATCTGCTCGTCAACGGTGAGATCGGGCTGCTGCACTATGAAGACATCGAGCGCTTCGTCGCCGACGGTGTGCTCATGAAAGACGGCCGCCTCGAGAAGGCCGACTTGGTGGTCGCCGCGACCGGGTACCAGCCTCCCACCGACGTGATCCAGCGACTGCTGGGGGAAGAGATGGCAGCGAAGATCGGGCCGATCTGGGGCATGGATCAGGGTGGAGAGATGTGCAACATGTACAAGCCGACGCCGCAAAAGGGACTGTGGTTCATAGGCGGGGGCTTCGCCCAAAGTCGCGTTTGGTCACACTACCTCGCCCTGCAGATCAAAGCGCGCGAGGTGGGTATCGTCCCGTACGAAGCGACGGCTGAACGCCCGCTACCGCACACATCGTCCGGAGCGCCTCGTCCCTACCGCGGGGCTGTGACCTCGATCGATGGTAGAGGCGTTGGGGCCGGAGACGATGGCCTTTGATCTTTGAATCGTCGCGACTCGAAATCGCACCACATGCCAGCGAATGAAAACTTGATTCCACACCGCCCTCGGTCCCGTGCATGATGAAGCGCCCGAGGTGCAATATGCGGCGAAGAACCGTAACGTACGCGTGGCCCACTCGTACAACGCAGCCGGTCGAGGTAGTCAAATGGATCGGTTGAAGGGAAAGGTCGCCATCATCATCGGAGCCGGCCAGAGCCCGGGCGAAGCCATGGGCAATGGGCGCGCGACAGTGATCCGATTTGCGCAGGAAGGCGCGGCGGTCCTTGCAGTCGATCGGAATATCGTGTCGGCACGCGAATCGCTCACTATGGCGGGCGACAACGTAGACGGACAGGCCTTCGAGGCCGACGTCGCCAAATCGGAGACCGTTCAAGGAGCGATCGACGCGGCGATGACGCGCTGGGGCCGCATCGACATCCTGCACTACAACGTCGGTGTGAGTGTGATGGGCGGCGAGCAGACGCTCGATAAACTGACTGACGACGTGTTCGACCTCGTCAATTCCATAAACTTACGCGGCGCGATAATGGCGGCCAAGTTCGTGCAGCCCATCATGAGGAAGCAGCGCTCGGGTGTGCTGATCAACGTCTCTTCCATCACTGCGATTGAAACCTTCACTCCATTGGTGGCGTACCGAACGAGCAAGGCAGGAATGTTGGCTTTTACGCAGCAGTTTGCCATGGAGAATGCGGCGTACGGGATTCGAGCCAATGCGATCCTGCCTGGGCTGATGGCAACATCGATGTCGGTCGATACCCGAATGCGCCTGACGGGTCGGTCGCGCGAAGATATCGTCGCCGAACGGAACAAGAAGGTACCACTGCGGGCGCAGGGCGGGAGCGCTTGGGATGTAGCGAATGCTGCGCTATTTCTAGCTTCCGACGAGGCATCGTTCATCACCGGCGTCAGTCTGCCGGTTGACGGCGGCACGCTGGCGAAGATCGGTTGGTAGAGCGCCGCCCCCGCGCCGTCGCGTTCCACTCGGCGGCATTCAAGAGTCGGGTACGAATGGCCCCGTGAGTGCGCTGCCTGATCTTCGGGCAGCCATCATTGCGTCGAGCGCAAAAATCCTTTCCTCGATCGCGTCTATGTGGGCCACCCAATTGAGTGCAAATTAGCGCAACCAAAATAGGGTGCGCTCATGGCGCTCAATAAACGACGGCGAGGCGGAACCGGACATGAAAACGACTGACGGTGGGAATGCGAGACTCTTGTCAGGGATAGCACTGGCCCTGGCAACGATCGGACCCGTGGCGGCAGAAGAAGCTCCGCAAGATGATCCCCGACTCGAGGAGGTCGTCGTCACGGCCGAGAAGCGTTCCGAGAACTTGCTGGAGGTGCCGGTATCGATCGGTGTCGTATCCGGCGACCGTTTGGAGGCCCAGAACATCACTGCCCTGCGCGATCTTGCGGGCTACGTCGCGGGCTTGCAGATATCGTCCGGCGCCAATCCCGGGTCGAATCAAATCATCATCCGCGGGATCGCCAGCAACTATTCCAATCAAACGATGCCCAGCCTCGTGGCCACTTACATCGACGACCTGCCGGTGGGTTCCTCTTCCGCAGGGGCCCGAGGAGGTAATCTTTCGCCTGATCTGTTGCCTTATGACGTCGAGAGAATCGAGGTTCTGAAGGGGCCGCAGGGAACGCTCTACGGTGCGAATGCGATGGGCGGCCTGATCAAATACACCCTGCGCAAGCCCAATCTGAGTAATTTCGAAGCTCGACTGGGCGGTGACTCGAGGTACGTCGACGGCAGTAGCACCGCAGGCTGGTCCGGGCGTGGTGCGGTCAACCTCCCCATCGTCAAAGACGAGCTCGCGCTGCGCCTGAGCAGTTTCTACCAACGCAGCGACGGTTGGATCGACAACATCGGCAGTGGCAGAAACGATGCCAACACCGCAACCACCAAGGGAGGCCGCGCGGCCTTCTTGTGGCAGGCGACGGATCGCGTTTCGGTCCAGGCGAGCGCTCTGGCGCAAGACATCGATTCCGACGACACCACGACGATCCACGTCAACGAGAGCACCGGGCTGCCGACGTACGGATACTTCATCAAGAGCACCGCTTTTCCACAGACGTGGGAGCAGAACGTGCGTGACTACTCGCTCCACGTCACGTGGGACTTGGGTTTCGCAGAATTGACCGGCGCTGCCAGTCACGCCACCCAGTTCAACAACTTTTATCTGGACACTTCCGACAATCCCGTCTTCATCCCGCCGCTCTACCCGAATGCGCTGAGCGTCAACAATTACCGCGACAACATCGAAAAAAATACTTCCGAGCTGCGCCTTGCGTCAGCGGGTGATCAGCGTCTGGGCTGGATGGTGGGCGCGTTTCTGACACACGAAAAAAAGAAGGAAACGTACAACTGGCTGGGATTCTCCGACCAAGATAAGGATCTGCTGCCGCCGCCGTATGACGTGCTTTCAGTCGGGACGAACCCGCAGCCGCCGAAATTCACCGAGCGCGCGCTCTTCGCCAACGGCACCTATCAGTTGACAGATCGACTGGACATCGGCGCAGGCGTTCGCTACGCGGAGAGTATGTCCGGCGGCTGCAGTGTGGGAACCGTCGGAATCAGGGCAACTCCGGGCACCTTCTGCTACCCCGGCGCCTATAAGGGCGTTTCGACCTGGATGGGTAACGCGCGATTTCACTTCAATCAGGATGCAATGGTTTACGTTCGAGTCGCCACCGGTTACCGGCCTGGCGGCGTGAACACCGGGACTGTGGCGCAAGGGGTGGTTCCAACCTTTGACCCGGACTCGCTCACCAACTATGAGGCGGGCATCAAAGGCGAATACCTGAACCACGCGCTGCAGCTCTCGGCGTCGGCATTTCACATCGCGTGGCAAGACATTCAGGTGCAGGTCATCAGCCCCATTTCGGGATACGGCTACGCGTCCAACGGCCAAACGGCGCGAAGCAACGGAGTGGAGCTGACGAGTACATATTTGGCGTATCCGGGTCTCACGTTCGGCCTCGTGTTCGCTTACACGGATGCGCAATTGACCGCCGACGCGCCCGCACTCCGCGGTAGGGCGGGGGATCCTCTGCCCTTCTCGCCGAAGGTGAGCGGCTCGCTCTCCGCTGACTACATTTGGCGCGCCAATAGCGAGTTGTCGTTCTTGGTGGGCGGCATCTATCGCCATAGGGACATGATCTACAACTCGCTTCGCAGCTCGGCGCATCCCTATCCGCAAGGCCCGCAGAATCTAGTCGACCTCTACACCGGCGTGGAATTGAAGAAGGCCACCATTCGATTGTCGGCGAAGAACCTCTTCAATGACCGAAGCTATGTCGGACTCTCTCTGCCGCAAATTGCCGCCAAGCCACCGTTCGTACCCGTGCAGCCGCGAACGATAGGACTCGGTGTCGACTATAGCTTTTGAAGGCCGCAGCGATCACGAGCTACGCAACTATCCGGGCACGTGACCTTCGTGCGTGCCGGGTAAGTCGTACGAGAAGGAGCCATGAATGTTCCAGCAATTCTTAGCGCGCGCTGCCGGCTTTGGTGTACTTGCTGCAGCCCTGTTCCTGACATCGACCGCTTCTGATGCAGCGACGGTTGATTGTGATCGCGGCTGCCTGCGCCAAGTGCTCGATACGTACTTGAATGGCGTATTCAAGCATGACCCCGCGGCCGCCGGGCTCGCAGAGAGTTACTACGCCACAGAAAACACCGTCATGACGCTCAAAGGCGACGGCGCGTGGAAAAACATAACGGGCTATGGTGATCTGCAGCGCCGTCTTTTCGACACCTATAATCACGCGGCGGCGTATTTGGGGCTGCTCAAAAGAGACGGGAAGAATCAGGTGGTGTCGGTCCGCATCAAAGTGGACAGCCGGCGAAAAGTGTCCGAGGCGGAGTGGATTTTCGGCTTGGATGGTGCGGGCGGCGAAGGCAAGGCCAATCCCGAAGCCTTGATCAAGAATCCGCCGCCGGAGGCGACGTTACCCGTCTCCGAGCGCAGCTCTCGGTTCATCCTGAAATCACTTGCGAACGCCTACTACCAGGCGGTGAAAGAGCACGATGGTTCCTGGGTGCCGCACACCGATGATTGCGTCCGCATCGAGAATGGAGTCGGAGGCAGTGCGGCTCCCACTGAGCCGGCGGTCAATTCCAGATGTCTCGACAATTTTGCCCGCTGGAGGCTGCTCACGAAAGATGTCGCCTTGCGGCGCTTTCCAGTCGTCGATGACGAGGCGGGAGTCGTGATGGGTGTCGCCTCCTTTGAACGTTATCCTGGCAGCGACCACCGGGGACTCGTCGGTCAAGAATACTTCGTCGTCCGCGATGGCAAAGTCGCAGGAATCTGGCACTTCATCTATTTCCTCCCATTGGGCTCGCCCTCCACGACGGGCTGGGAGAACCGAGTCGATAGCGAATAACCCGCGATAAGTGAGGTATTTTGATGAGTCGGTCTTACGCACTGTTCGGACGTCTTGCACTGGTTGCCGCGTGTCTGGCTTCGACCGCCCTTGCCGAGGAAGCGGATGTCATCGAGACCCGTCAACGCATCATGAGCACCTTGGATGCGCAAGCGGCGATTGTGGGCCAAATTGCGTCGGGCGCCGCGCCGGACACCGATTTGGCTGTTCACTTGGAAATCATTGCGCTGACGGCATCCACTGCCCTGAAGTCCTTCGAGCCCAAGGTCGTCGGCGGCGAGGCTCGGTCCAAAGTGTGGAGCGATTGGCCTGATTTCTCGAAGCGCATGACCGATTTTGCGCGGTCGACGCGCGAGCTCGCGAAGATCGGCAAGGAAAAGGGCAAGGATGCCGCGATGGAAAAAATGGTCGAAGCGTTCACGTGTAAGCAATGTCACGACATCTATCGGGAAGAAAAGAAGAAGAAGTAGCGCAACTATGTATTGGTGTATGCGGTCTTTGATGCACGTAGCTGATGTCGCACGTACGATGTTGCGCGACGCGAGGAATCCATTCTCATGAAGACATACTCTCGTCGGGTCGTGCTCAGGCAGGGGGCGCAGCTCCTTTCCGCTGCTTGCGCACTGCCCCTTGTGTCCCACGCGGCGACGCCGACACAGTCGTGCGTGCAACCCGCATCACAAGGTCTGTTGCAGTCTCTGAACTATATGGCTGTATCGTCCGACAGCGCTAAGGCGTGCAGAGGCTGTGCCTTCTTCACGGCGGATTCGGCCAATGGGTCGTGCGGGAATTGCATGATCGCAACGGGTCCGGTGGATGCGACGGGACACTGTGACTCATGGACCGCCAAATCTTGAGAGCGGGCAAACACTGCGCGGCAGACTCGACGCGACTGATGGCGTGCATCGCAATCAGCCTCATCGCAGCAATCGGGATCGGGCGTCGGCGCGCGCTATCGACTCCGCAGGCAATCTGATCTCACACGACTTTGCGCGGGTACCCCGCGCGTAGAGCTGGGCGCGGCGGCAAATCCAAAATCGGAGCCGATGCAGTGAATCGATCCATCGGCGCGCAATGCCTGCGCAATTTCTCGAGCGAGCAATGATGAAGGTAACGGGTCCGTGAACAAATTACGCGCAAGCGCTTTGGAGGCACTCAAAGGACTGCACGATGGCGTCACCATCGCATCCGGAGGATTCGGGCTTTGCGGGATTCCCGAGTTGTGCATACAGGCCATCCGTGAGCTCAACGTGCGCGATCTGACCTTCGCTTCCAACAACTGCGGAGTGGATGACTTCGGTCTCGGTCTTCTCCTGGCCAATCGTCAGATCAAGAAGATGATCTCCAGCTACGTGGGCGAGAACAGGGAATTCGAGAGGCAGTTCATGAGTGGCGAGCTCGAAGTCGAGCTCGTCCCGCAAGGGACACTCGCAGAGCGCCTAAGAGCGGGTGGCGCGGGAATTGCCGCCTTCTTCACGCCGACAGGGGTCGGCACAGCTTCCAGCGAGGGCAAAGAGGTCAGAGACTTCGACGGGCGCCCGTATGTCTTGGAGCGAGGGCTGCGAACGGACTGGGCCATCGTCAAGGCGTGGCGCGGGGATCGCCACGGGAATCTTCAATATCGGCTCACTGCCCAGAACTTCAACCCGCTGTGTGCGATGGCCGGGCGCGTGACCGTTGCCGAAATCGAGGAGCTCGTCGAGGTCGGCGAAATTCCTCCCGAGCAGATCGATACCCCGGGCATCTATGTACATCACCTGGTTGTCGGGTCCCATCAGAAGCGCGTCGAAAGGCTCACGACCCGCTGACACGTCTGGAAGGTACTGCACAATGTTGACGCGTGAACAGTTGGCCATGCGGGCTGCGCGGGAGCTGCATGATGGTCAGTATGTGAATCTCGGTATCGGCATCCCGACGCTGGTGGCGAATTACATTCCACCGGGAGTCGAAGTGGTTCTGCAGAGTGAAAACGGCGTGCTCGGCGTCGGCCCGTTTCCAACCGTGGGCGCGGCCGATCCCGATCTCATCAATGCGGGGAAACAGACCATCACGCTCTTGCCGGGCGCATCAATTTTCGACAGCGCGGCGAGCTTTGCGATGATCCGCGGCGGTCACATCGACCTTGCCATCTTGGGGGCGCTGGAAGTCAGCGAGAGCGGCGACATCGCGAACTGGATGGTTCCAGGAAAGATGGTCAAGGGTATTGGGGGAGCGATGGATCTGGTTTCTGGCGCCCGGCGCGTCGTGGCCGTCATGGAACACACTTCCAAAGCCGGCGAGCCCAAGATCCGCAGGCATTGCACACTGCCCGTGACCGGCCGGAGGGTCGTCGACCGAATCATTACTGAGCTGGCGGTCATCGACGTGACGCCCGTGGGCCTGAAGCTGGTGGAGATCGCTCCTGGCTCGAGTGTTTCTGAGGTCCAAGAGCGCACTGAGGCGACGCTGCGAATTGGCAATGACGTGCCGCCGATACGCGTATGAGTTCATGCGGACGTCGCGGCAACCTAGGGCTGGAGTCGACGGAAGCCTTCGCGCGCGACGTTCTCATCGTCCCCCTTGATATCATGGTAGCGCGTATACACGGGTTGACCTTTATGGGCCCATTGTCGAAGTCCATCGCTCCGGATGATGACGGTCCAATCGCCCACTCTCGCATGGCTTTCCGAAGTACTCACCAATAGCGGAGGCCATGCGGAGTCGCAGCCGGCATTGCAGTTGGATTTTTCCCGACTGTCCTTGTCATACACGTAAAGAGCCGCAAGGCCAGGGAAACTCGTGTAGTACCAGTTCCCGTGTCCATCACTCGCCAGAGCGACATCTCCGGGATGCGCGAGGACGTCATCTCCACCATGCTCCGCCTTGGCGGACGGACCCGCTCCATCGGCTGCCAACACATTCCATGCGTAGGTGAGCAATGCCAACACCATCATGACCGGATTCAATCGCATGCGCGTTCTCCGCTCGTACGAAGTTGTCTGATAGCCGACCATCGGACGCTCATGACACGCGAGCGATTTCAAGTCAGCAGCGTCCGCGCGTGTCGCCGCCGGCGCGGTGCTCGCGCGCCTCGGTCTATCGGCGTAATCTCCTCTCCATGAAACCGTGGAGGAATCTCCTACTAGTGAGCTTCTTCCTCGGCTTTTTCGCGATATCCGCCGGGAACCCAATTTGAAACTGACGCCGCGCGCCAATAGGTTCCGAAATTTCTTGCTACAGGCCGATCGGTACGAGACAGCGGCACCGATATGTTATAGACATCCACGCCATTGAGTTGATCCGGACCGTCCTCGGCATAGGTGTAGAGCGCAAATCCCTGGTAACCCCACTGTTTGCTTCCATCGGGTCGTACATAGACCGTCCAGTCTCCCCTCGCCGTTGCGTTGTCCGGCGCCCTGAGCGGATGCCACGATTGCAAACATTTGTCGACGCAACCCGAAATGCCCAGCTCTTCCCCGGCAGCAGGCGCGCCACGCTTGCCGCGTGCGTGCTGGCCTCCCCAACTGTCAATGTATAAAAAGTCCTGAGCATAAAGAGTGCGATGACCTGCCTCAGTCATCAAAATGCCGCCGCGCAGCTCGTCCTGGCGAATGGCAATGCCAGCCGGCATGAAGTAACGCATCAGTAATGCCACACGAAACCGTGGATCCGACGCGCTACCGTTGGCGTCGCCTGCGAAGTTGTCTCGACGATAACGGTAGAGCGGCTTCCGATCGACGGCCCATTGTGAGAGTCCGTCAGGTCGATCCTGCACGGAGAAATTTCCGAATTTCCTGACTGCCACCATGGGAGCAGTAACGGGAATCCAATCGGAACCGACCGCGCCTCGGCCTTGAAAGACATAAAGCGTATGTCCGGCATCGTCGACCAGAGCTTGCCCGGGCGCCGAGCCGACCTCGCTTACATCGATCCCTGGAGGTGTCTGAAATTCGGGGTCTGGTGCTGCGACGAGCGCCTGCCAAGCACCCTCCTCTAATCCCTGTCCATTGGCGCGATCGTATGGCGAGATGTTCCGCTGGCCGCTGAATGCTTGCACAGGACTTGGAACGAGCCCCTGATCCTTTGCATACGTGTACAGAGCTCTTTTGCGGAATGCCCACTGCACAGAGCGGTCCTTGCACCTGATGAGGGACCACTCGCCCATCGGCTTAGCGCCCGAAGGTGCGAGTGCTCGCTTCCAGAGGGCCCCACCTACATCCGTGCACGTGGATTGGCCCGGTGGGTCCTTATCGTAAAAGTAGAGCGGTAAATTGGAACCATCCGCGAACACACGCCTCGGAGGCTGACTGTTGACGCGAGGATCGCCGAAGTAAGTGAATTTGATCCTGATGCCCGGCGGCATAGCGAGTGTGTCGTCTGGAATCGGGCTACTGGCCAGAGCCTGGATTGCGTACAGCAAACCAGCGAGGATCACCGCCGCATTGCTGACAGTGTAACGGTGGGCGCGCCGGGCATTTACTGCATGACGTCTAGCCACTAGACCATGACCTCCGAAATGGTTTTGGAAGTCTGCATCCCCTCGACGCCCCATGTACCTACCGGCACCCCGAGCGCTTGCTGGACCGTCAATGACACTCGGGTCAATGGGTCACTGTTGGCGACGATATACAAACCGGTTTTCATTCGGCCGTTCGCGCTTCCGGCAGTGAACTGCGGAATGGCGTCGTGCGAGTGGGTTCGCGCGTATCCGCTGTCGGTCACTCCATAGATGAGCGCGCGATCGAGAAGCGTCTTGTCGCCCTCCCGAATAGCGCTCAAGGCGTCCAGCAGATCGGCGAACGCCTCCATCGAGCGCCTGGAAAAATGGGAGGCCTGGCGTTGACACCCCAGTTCCGGATCGACGGATTCCTCGTGAGTCAGAACATGATGCGTCTGCGTATTGCCTTTGACGTAGAGATTCGAAGCACCGAACGTGTATGCCAGATTGATCACGCGCGTTTGGTCGCAGGCTAGAGCATGCGCGGCGATCATGGCGTGCAGCTTGTGGGTAGCGACGGCAGTATCCACCTCCTTGTCGGTGCCAACATCCTCCACCGCATCGAGGCGGGAACACGCCGCGAGGGGCGCCGGCTTTTGCAACGTAAGGTCAACTTGCTGTTCGAGCTGACGCAGCGAAGTGAAATATTCATCCAGCCGCGCGCGATCCGAGGCCCCGAGCCATTTCTCCAGCGATTGGGACTGATCGCGAATGGCCGACAAAACACTTTGACGTGCCATCATTTGCGGATCCGGTTTGAAATCGCCGTTATTCGGATCGATGTACTCGGGCCCGAATATGCGCGCATACATTGCCGCGGGTGAAGGCTCTCCCGGTTGCTGGATGCCGCCGGGGCGATAGCTGGGAGTCGAACGCGCATTACCATCGGCAACCATCTGTAGCGACCGAAAGCGCGTCGAAGCGCCGATCTGCTCGGCAATGATGGTATCGACGCTTGCCGGGACCGGATCGGTTTGACTCAGCACATGCCCTGTCAGCGCGCCGAGTATTCCGGTGTAGTGGACGGTCACTGACTTACCTTGAGGTACGAGCGAGGTCCCGCCATAAATATTGATCTTGTCCTTGAAGCGTTCCAACGGCGCCGTTTCTCGGCCCATTTTGGTGATCTTGCCTGGCGCCGGCGGTTCCCACTGGCCTGGACTCAACCCGAGACCCCAGCACCATGTTCCGTAAACACTCGGCAGCGGTCGGCCGGTGGCCGCCAAGGCCGTACCGTTGCTGTTGAGAAAACAGTCGAGAAGGGGCAGCCCCACAGTAACAGCGCTTCCGGCTAGCATCCCCTTGAGCACCCGGCGCCGAGAAGCCAATTTCGTAGCTGTCCTCATGCGTGCGAACTTCCTCGTAATTTATTGCTTGGACTGCGCGACGGACGGAGCGGCTGCAGGGATCTGGTAGAAAGCATCGCTGGTCGCGATCCGACGCAGCAGCGCGGGCAATTGATACTTGTCCTGAGCGAACTGCGCCGCCAGATCATCCGAAATCCATTTTGTCTCCGCGGGGAACGGCGATCGACCGACGCCATACGAATAAACTCGAGACACCAAGCAGCTGGGTAAGCTCTTGTTGTCATGTAGCGCCAGCCCCAGACCCTCCGGCCCCTCATACTTCACGCCATTCAGTTCCCCGCTCGTATCGATGGGCAGACCGTTCTCGATCGCACGGAATCCGCCGGTCGTGTCAAAGTTCTCGAGAGTCAATCCGACCGGGTCGGTAATACGGTGGCATCCCGCGCAGACGGGACTTTCCGAATGCATCTGCAACCGATCACGTACCGTTTTCGCGCGCGCGGCGGTGGCCTCGTTGAAGCGGCTGAAGTCTACCGTCGCCGGCGGGTCCGGCACCTTCTGACAGAGAAACACCTCTCGCAAGGCTTTCCCGCGTATCGTCGGAGAGGTCCGCCCAGGGTGAGAGTGCAATGCAAGGAAACTAAGGTGTGTGATGATCCCTGCATGGCCGCTATTAGGCTCGAACTCGTATGGAGTCCAAGCGTCAACGACGTTGTCTGGCGGCAGAACAGGGACCCGGTACAGCGAACCCAATCGCGCCGTCATTTCCGTCTTGCGGGTCGTGAACAGATCACGATAGTCGCCCTGCTCGCGAACAAGAAGATCAATGATCGTTCGTAGCGTTTGCTCCTGGGCCTGCGCGGCTACGTCGGCCGTGTAGTTCGGATAGAGCGTCGTGTCCTTGCCTAAGGTGTCAAACTGATCGAACTCGAGCATGTCCGTGAAGAAAGCGCGCACGCCGTTTTCCAGACGTGGCGAAGCGAGCATCCGCTCCACCTGCTTTTCCAAGCCTTTCTTCGTGTGCAGCTCGCCGCTCTTCGCGGCGGCAAGTAGCGCCAGGTCAGGACTGCTATTCCACAAGAAGAAGCTCAACCTCTCTGCCTTTGAATAGGCGGTAAGGCGGCGCAATCCCGGATGCGCTGGATCGTCCTCGGTCTTTCCCAGCCGGTAGAGAAACTGCGGCGACGAGAGCATTCCCGCAAGACCAAGACCCAGCCCTTTGTAAAAGTCACCCGTATAGCGCGTGGCGACACTGGCACTCTCCACAAATGGCGCGAGCTCGTCGTCCGACAACGGGCGTCTGAACAAGGGTTCGCCCACCTTGGTCAGGAACTGTTTTGCGCAGGCAGCGTCCTGCGCTTTCGTCGACTCGGGCGCGCATGGAACGAAGAGCTGCCGATGGCGCTCATCCGTCACCTGGCTGCCCACAATTCGCGCCATATTGTCGTATTGCTCCAGCGCTGATGCGGTGACCCCCGCAGTCCCGGCGCCGACAGCGAGGAGCCCGTTGACACGCCGACCGGGCTCGAACCGCCCACCCAACTTGATATCCGGTCCAAACACGTCGTTGATCACATTGCGATACTGATCTTGCGTAAGGAGCCGGACGGTGCTCCCCGCCGCAACACCCTCCGCCATCACAGGCTGAGCGCGTGGAGCGCCGGCGACCATCGCGAATAAAGCTGCAAGCAGAATGGCGTGATGGCGCGGCTTCTTCATTGAGCCCTCCCGCTCTGAGAAGCCTCGGGATATAAAATGAACGCTGGAATCGCGTCGATTTGGTACGTGGACGAGATGTACATGTTCTGGCCCGTTTTCGGATCCGGATAAGCATCCGCCAGCTTGCGGAAGGCGTAGTAATGGCCTGGCGTGTCCTGCGATGCCACGAGCTCATTCACGCTCCTCCCGAGGGCGAGGCTTACATACAATGAGCTCCAGTCCTGATAACCGCCCAGAAACGCCGTGATCCCGCCCGCCGGCGTAAACACCATTCTCATGCGGGCGTCCTTGAAGCGATATTCAGCTTGCGTTTGCGGCTCACCCGGCATGTAGAAATCAAACGTTCGCGTCGTCAGCGTTCCGTTTTTGATGCTTCCATGGACGACATTGCCGGCGGTGGCATGGGTCGGGTTGGCAGTGAATGACATGTATGCCGATGGCTTGCCGAGCGCGTCGCGGGTCATGGGCTCCTTGGCGAGCATGACCTTGACCACGACATCATCGTCGTTCTCTGTACTGTCGATTCCCGAGATTTCTATCAACCAGGCCGGCGCACTCTGAAAAATGAGCTCGTGCTTCGACAGCTCGAAAGGCCCGCCCTCACCGATCTTCGCCCGCCATGGCCGACTGCAACCCAAGACGCGGGCAAGCTGATTATCAACACCGCGCTCGCCCGTAATCGGGTCGACGAAATCCCCGGGTTTTTCCTGCCCATCCAAATTGAAACCAAGCCCCGTCGTGCCTCGCACGAGATGGAGTTGCGAGTCGGGGACCGACAACGGGTAGAGGTACGCATCGACGGCCTTGCCATCGAGCTTGCCGCGCAGCGAGATGTCGATAGGTTGGTTATTCCGTTGCGAGAACGCAACCATGCGCTCGATTTCGTCGGGCGACTTCCCCATTTGTTTCAGAGCCTGTCGCAAGATCCCGAGGCTGTCCGGATTTTGAGCCTCGCAATCCCCGTCTTCAGCGGCCAACGCGGGGAAAGACATGGAGACGGCAAACTGCCGCGTCTCGCTCGCAGCTGCCCTCTGGACGGAAACAAGCGAGAGTAGCGTCGCCGCAGCCACTGCAATGATGATGATCGACCTACGATCCCTCACGTAATTGCTCCGAGCAGTATTGGCAGATGATTCAGCGGGTACTGTATACGGGTCGGCAGCCATCAATATCCCGCCACGCGCGGATAACACCTTGCCGTTTAGTGCCGTGGATGGCCGCTGACGGAGCCCGTAGCCTTGCGTTCACGTGAACGCTGGAGTTGTCAAGGGTTGCAAGCTTGCCGCGCGCGCCAGCGCGCTCTCCGCCGAGCGGCGCTTTCACCATTCACTCTGCATCCGTTTCAGCTAGCGCGCGGAGCCATACAGCTAAAGCGCCCAAAGTAGATATTTGTGACCCGACGAGTATTTCGGGTCAGGACGCCCTTGTTCCAGGCGCCCTACTCCGACCGCGACAACCTCGTTCAACCAAGCGTAAGGGCCGTCCTCCGGCGTCTCGAAAACGCTCATGGTGCGATTCTCCGTTGGCAGGCTGGCCATTAAAACGGGAACGCCCGCCTTATCGGCAAGGAGAACCTCCTCGAGGCCACGCAACTTTTTGTTGGGGCCACCCAGCTCTCCAGCGCGCCAAGAGTATCCAACAACCATGGTGCCATTCAGACGCGGCCCGGCAATATCGCCCCCACCCTCGGCCACGCCGATCAGCACCTCGCCGAATGGGCTCATGATATTGGGAGGGACGGTACGCCCGGTCAGATGCTTGCTCTGACGCGAAAAGAGCGCCTCCCCCTCGAGAGGGAGCATACCGTCGGGTATCTCTTTATCGCCCGGCACATGTGCCGGATCTACTCTGTAGATATCTACAATCTCAGTGCCATTTTCGATACGCCCAACACCAACCGCAGCAATATAGTTGAGCCATTCATAGGCACCACCGGCGTCAAACATCAGCAGCAGGCGACTATTACCTTGGTAGCGTGGCGAGGCCCGTCCGCAAACAGTCATTAAAACTGTTTGCCCGTCCGTCGTTTGAATAGCGATTTTGGCGTCAACACTTCGAATGCGGCCGTCTTTACTCAGACGCCCATAGTCCGAGGCGCGAAATTCCAAGATTTTCCCATTGAGCCTCTTGCCGGTAATTCTACCTTCCCCACTGCGGAACGAGCGCCGACCGAAGGCACTTTGAAAGTCGTACTTCCTGTCAGGAAGCCAATTCATTTCCAAGGTGCATATGTGTTCGGCGAGGGCAAATTTTTCCTTTGGCTCCGCGGCGGCAGCGCTGTCCCGAATTCCGCCGAGGAAAGACAATGCGGCCGTTGCCCCCGCAGTTGCGGCTATTGCTTGCCGGCGCGTCATGGAAGTGCAGAAAAAAGGCTCCACGGTTCACTCCCTCCCAAATACCTCATATCGAGCATCTCGATTGATATGATTTTCACAAACATAACGCAATGAGCGCGACCGCAAAACACCGATGCACGAGGCGCAAAACTAAACGATGGACAGCACGTCGCCATTCAGATCGTAGACGCGCGGTCAGCACACCTATACTCGCTATTCAGTCGTTACGGTTCACTCGCCTGCGAATCGTCTTCAAGGAGTCACTAATGTTTCGGCAGCCGTTATCGCGCACAACCGGTTTTGCAGTGTTCGTGGCAACCGTATTCCTACTGCCAAAAGCCTCGGAGGCAGCTTCGACTGACTGTGATCGCAATTGCCTACGCCAAGTACTCGATGCCTATATGGAGGGCGTATTCAAGCACGATCCAGCCACTGCACCGCTTGCCGAGAACTATCAAGCCACAGAGAACAGCGCTACGGTTCTCAAAGGCGATGGTGCGTGGAAAAGCGTCACCGGCTATGGCGATCTGCAGCGGCGCGTGTTCGACACCTCCAATCAGACAGCGGCGTATTTGGGCCTGGTCAAGAAAGACGGCAAGGATCAAATCGTATCGTTGCGGCTCAAAGTCGACAGCCGAAAAGTTTCCGAGGCGGAATGGATCTTCGGATATCGCGGGCCACCCGGTGGAAGGGGGGAACCCAATCCGGCCGGATTGGCGAGCAATCCGCCGCCGGACGCGATACTGCCTGTTGCCGAACGGACCTCTCGATTCATGCTGAAATCGATCGCGAGCTCTTATCTTCAGGCGGTGAGAGAGCATGACGGCTCCTGGGTGCCGCGTACTGCTGATTGCTTCCGCAGCGAAAATGGAGCCGCGCGTACTCAGTGCCTCGTGAATTTCGACCGAACGAGGCTGACGTTGAAAGATTTTGTCTTGCAACGCCTTCCGATTGTCGACGAAGAAGCGGGCGTGGTGATGGGTTCCGGCGTCTTTTTGCATTTCTCTGGCGAGAACTATCTCGTCCACGAATACTTTGCAGTCCGCGACGGCAAAGTCGCTGGAGCCTGGCTCTTTCTTCACTATTTTCCAGTGGGTGCGCCCGTGACCACGGGCTGGGATTAGAGGTGAGAGTCGTGCGGCCCGAGCACTGGCGCCTGCTGGAGCCTCCCGGACAGTCGGGACGGGTCACTTGCGGCGGCAAGTGTCAACGAACCATTCCTGTTCCCGGATAACACCTTACCGTTTAGTGCCCTAGATGGCTGCCAGCGGAGCGCATACCGTTGCAGTCAGTGTCGATGGTGCGCGCTAGGCTGCTGATCAGTAGTCGTGGGTGCCAATACCTTTTTTTTGTCAACGGCCTACTAGGAGTCCACATGCACAAGAACAAGGCTTTGCCAGGCAGTCGTGCCCGCGCTTCATGGAACGCACTCTGGATTTGTGCCGCCATTTCTGTGAGCACCCTGCGGCCGGCGTTTGCCTTTACGCCGGCCGAGCAGGAGCTTCTATCGTTCGAGAAGCTGCGCATGGAAACCGCAGTTCGTCACGACGTCGCCGCGCTGCGCTCCATGGTGGCCGATGATCTGACGTATGTTCATTCCGATAGCGTCACGCAGACCAAACAGCAGTACCTCGACGCCCTGGCCGTCAGCAAACTGAAATTCATCTCGTACTCGACCGAGCCTCTCACCGTTCACGTCGGCGACACGGTGGCCGTGACCCATGGGATCTACAAGTACGAGATTTCTGGCAACGCGCCCGATTCGGCGTTTTACACCGCGACCTACGTGCGAGAAGGCGGCCACTGGAAGTTTGCTGGTTGGCAGACAACGTTCATCAGGCCGCCGACCAAACCCTAATCCGACAGCACCAGTCCGACGGTCAGCCTGTCGCGCACCCCGCGCCGCACAGGCTGGCAGTCACGCCGGCACAAGAATTCCGTTACCGCTCGATCGATTCGGTTGAAGCGCTCGAGCGCGTTCTGTACCCGTTTGTCGCACTGGCGCGCCACGCGCGGCGCGGGCAGATGCGTATCGATCTCGATACGCCACGCTTCCGGAATTCATAGCGGCTCCTTGGCGCAGAAGCCGCTGGCTTCTTTACGATACTCCGCTGCCGCCTTGCCTTCAGGTCAAATTGCTCGAGAGGCCGTCGTGAGGCGACGTTGCCAACGTTGTCATCATGACGACTGCAGCCAGTGACGCACCCACCAGAGTCGGCCGCGGTTTACCGGATAACACCTTGCCGTTTAATGGAGTAGATGGCCGCTAGTCGCGCGCATACCCTTGTAGTCATGTTGACGCTTGGAAGGCCGCGCGTGCACTAGATCCTGTTAACGCGGTAGTGGCAACCGGCGTAGCTGCGAGCAAAAGTGTGTAATCAATTTGCGCACCAACAAATGCTCTAGAGCATTGAGTGATCGGTTCAACGACGAAAGGGGGGAATTTGGTATGAAGAAGAGCAAAGGCGCCATTAGAGAGCTCCTGTTAACGATCCCATTGGTATTGCCGATGGCAAAAGCGACCGCGCAGGAAGTGTCCTCTGAGACCGGTCAACTCGATGAAGTTGTCGTGACGGCGCAAAAGCGGTCTGAAACTCTTCGCGAGGTGCCCTCAGCCATTAGTGTGGTGAGCGGCAATATGCTGGAGGAACAGAACGTCAAATCCGTCAACGAGATTTCTCGGTATGTAGC